>HLSNC_1000016_pt1 | contig 319459 bp, 295 predicted proteins | sample HotLakmetagenome_2_FD_14041 | JGI IMG/M metagenome (IMG submission 14041)
TTTTCGACGAGTCACTGTCCTGATATTTCGTATCCGAAATACCTCGGCCAGCGCCCACACGAATTACTTGGTCAACTTTTTAAAGAGCGTTCGGGCTTCGAACTATCCCGATCAAGGCCGCGTATTCTACATCGAATCGCCGCCTTGTCAACCGCTTTGTGAAGAAATTAAAAACTCGAAATCTTCAATTAATTCAAACGGTTGCCTTTCAATTTCTGACCCGCCCCAGGGGCGTGTCCCTCGAAAGAGATGCGTATTCTACAGAGCTCACTTGAGGTGTCAACGAGCTTTTGGATATTTTCTCAAAATCCCCGGATTCCGTTCAATCCTTAACCACAACACGGGCAATTTTCTTTTTTCCCGCCTGGATGACGGAGTCATCACCGGCGGTAAACATACGCTCGTCGGTTAACTGGTCACCATTAATGTACACAGCGCCGCGAGCAAAAACGTCCTTGGCAGCCTTACCATTAGCTGCCAGCCCCGCCTCTTTAAGCAAGGACACTATGTGCAGCTCACCACGCCCGGCCAGCGAAACCTCAACCGTGGGCACATTTTCCGGGATTTCCCCCAGACCGACCCGGTTGCCCGCGGATTTGTGGGCGGTTGCAGCCGCGTCAGCGTCATGGAAACGGGTAATGATCTCTTCCGCCAGCAGTTTCTTGTAGTCCTGAGGGTTCGCCCCCTTGTCTACAGCAGCGTGAAACTCTTTCACCTCCGCCAGCGGCCGGAAACTCAACAATTCGAAGTATCGCCAGAGCAGGTCATCCGGCATGGAGAGCAACTTGGTGTACATCTCTCCTGGCGAGTCATTAACCCCCACATAGTTACCCAGGGACTTCGACATCTTCTGGACACCGTCGAGACCCTCCAGTATGGGCATGGTAAGGACAACCTGGGGCGACTGCCCGTAATGCCTCTGCAGAATACGCCCCATCAGAAGATTGAATTTCTGATCGGTTCCACCCAGCTCCACGTCCGCCTCGAGAGCGACCGAGTCATAGCCCTGCACAAGCGGATAAAGGAATTCATGAATCGCGATTGGCTGCTCTGCCCGGTAGCGTTTGGTGAAGTCGTCCCGCTCCAGCATCCGGGCCACTGTGTACTGGCCGGCCAGGCGAATCATGTCTGCCGCGGAAAGCTTGTTCATCCAGTCAGAATTGAACACCACCCGGGTTTTCGCAGGGTCCAGGATCTTGAACACCTGCTCTTTATAGCTGATGGCGTTTTGAGCCACCTGGGCCTCTGTTAATGGCGGCCGTGTTGCGCTCTTGCCGGTGGGGTCGCCGATCATCCCCGTGAAATCACCAATAAGAAAGATGACCTCATGCCCCAGATCCTGAAACTGGCGCAGCTTGTTGATCAGCACGGTATGCCCCAGGTGCAGATCAGGAGCGGTGGGATCGAACCCCGCCTTGATCCTGAGAGGACGACCCTCCTGCAGCTTTTCAATCAGCGCTTCTTCGGAAATCAACTCATCCATGCCGCGCTTGATTACGGCCAGAGCCTCATCAATAGATGCCATGAACTCCACATCCTCAATTCTGATAGTTGGGGCGGGAAGCTGGTTACAGACCTCTACAAAAGAAATCTGTGCGTTACCAGTCTCCCTGCTAAAGTATTCCTGCTCAGTATTTAAACAGGGCCGGAGATTTAAGGCGGGGGAGTATAGCAATCCTGGCCGCGGAAATCCGGTCCGTATACCAGCAACGGTAATGTTTGAAGCTGTCCTGAGCGCATTTTATACGGTAATCTGTTGGACTATACTTAAACAGCAGCTTTAATTAGGTAGTATAAACTACCGGAATGCCGATCAAAACGGATGCGACACGTGCTGAAAATGTTTCCAAAAACGCATATTACCATCGCCGCCGCGACCAGTGTTGTTGTCGCCGCAGCTATTTTAATGAGCCCGAGTGCCAGTGTTGAAGCCAACAGAATGGCATACGCACTGGACCTTGATGAAGGTACGGTAACCCAGTCGGGTAACAAGGCTGCGGCTGAAGAAACCGAACGGCAGGCTGACAGCGACAAAAACAGCCAGGGCGAGGAAAGCTCCGCATCCAGCCCTGACGTGTTGGCCTTGTCGGAAGAATCCGAACTCCCTGACGTGCTTGATACCGCTTCGGCCATGGCGGAGGCAAGCGAGCCCGACCTGGAGTGGCAGGAATACAAGATCAAGTCCGGCGACTCCCTGTCATCACTGTTCGGCAAGGCCGGCTTCAACGACGGCGTCATGCTGTCTGTGATCAATGGCGATGGCGAGGCGGACAAACTGCAGCGCCTCTACGCGGGTGAAACCATCTCCTTTGCAACTGATGACGCCGGCGACCTCGCAGCAATTGACCTGCAGCGCAACCGTCTTGAAACCCTCCGGGTAGAAAAAACCGAGGACGGCTTTACCGCAGAAACAGTCGAGCGGGAACCGGAAGTCAAACCCGCATTTGCTTCAGGTATTATCGACGGTTCGCTGTATCTTGCCGCACGGGCAGCGGGAATGACCGACAGGCTTGCCATGGACCTGGCAGGTATCTTCGGCTGGAACATCGACTTCGTCTATGACGTGCGTAAAGGTGACCGGTTCGAGGTAGTGTACGAGGAGCTTTACCTGGACGGCGAGAAATTCGACACTGGCAAAATTCTCTCTGCCCGCTTTGTAAACCAGGGGAAGGAAGTCATCGCGCTGCAATACACTGACAGCAATGGCGATACCGACTATTACAGCCCGGATGGCAGCAGCATGCGCAAGGCATTCCTGAGAACGCCAATCGATGCCCGGGTATCCTCTTCCTTTAACCTCCAGCGCAGGCACCCGGTACTGGGCGTGGTTCGCCCACACGAAGGTACCGACTATGCAGCGCCCCCGGGAACTCCAATCAAGGCGGCAGGCCATGGCAGGGTTCAATTCGCAGGATGGAAAGGCGGCTACGGCCGCACCGTGATACTCCAGCATGGCGACAATATCACCACTCTCTATGCCCACATGAAAAGTCTCGGAAAGGGCATGAAGAAGGGAGCCCGCGTCAAACAGGGACAAACCGTCGGGCATGTAGGTTCCTCCGGCATGGTAACCGGCCCTCACCTTCACTACGAATTCCGGGTGAACGGCTCCCCCAAGAACTCCCGCACGGTAAAACTTCCGGATGCCAAACCGATACCGGATAGTGAAATGGCGCGGTTCAAAACCTATGCCAACCAACAGGTTGCCAAATTCGAGGTTTTCCGCAAGGACTACCAGCAACTGGCCCTGGCCGCAGACGAATAAAACATGAAAGCCTGGATTGGACTGATGTCAGGCACCAGTATGGATGGCATAGACGCCATACTGGTGTCGTTCGGTGACCGGCGGATCGAGATCCATGCCACCCACACCACCGATTATCCTGACGACATCCGCCAGCGCCTTTGCAGCCTCAGCCAGAATCACGGTACCCCGGACGATCTTGGGGAACTGGATCACACCACCGGCTCCCTGTTTTCCCTGGCCGCAATCAGTGTCATCAAAAAATCCGGCTTCTCATCAGGCTCGATTGCAGCTATCGGCAGCCACGGACAGACGATCCGGCACCAGCCGGACGGCTCCACACCGTTTTCCATCCAGGTAGGCGACCCCGCCCTTATTGCAGAGCGTACCGGCATAACAACCGTTGCCGACTTCCGGCGCCGGGACCTGGCAGCCGGCGGACAGGGCGCCCCTCTGGTACCAGCGTTCCATAAAGCCTTTTTCAGTGCTGCCGGCGAAGATCGTTGCATCCTTAATCTTGGCGGCATTGCCAACATCACCCACCTGCCTTCGGATGAACAGACGCCGGTTACCGGATTCGATACCGGCCCAGCCAATGCGCTGATGGACGCCTGGTGCATGGACCAGACCGGACGCGGCTATGACAAGGATGGAGCCTGGGCAGCCGAAGGGAGCGTTGATCAGGGCCTGCTGGGCGATATGCTTTCCGACGCCTATTTCTCACGCCAACCGCCCAAAAGCACCGGTACCGAACGGTTCAATCTGGAGTGGCTGAAATTACAGTTGAACCGTCATCCGAACCTGTCCGGCGCCGATGTACAGAGGACATTGCTGGAGCTTACTGCCGTCACCGTGGCACAGCAAATCCCCCATTCGCCGGGGATGACCATCTTCGTGTGTGGTGGCGGTGCAAACAACCGGGTGCTGATGCGGGAACTGCAACGTACCTGCAGCCCTACCCGGATTGCGTCTACTGCAGAGCTGGGCCTGGACCCACAATGGGTGGAGCCCGCTGCATTTGCCTGGCTGGCCAGCCAGACCCTGTCGGGAAAACCCGGCAACCTTCCGGAAGTAACAGGTGCAAGCGGAGAGAGAATTCTGGGCGCGGTTTACCACGCCTGAGCGGGCGCGTCAGATCGAAAAAGAGCTGCCGCAACCGCAGGTGGAGCTGGCGTTGGGATTCTGCACAATGAACTGGGAGCCCTGCAATCCTTCCTGGTAGTCCACGGTGGCCCCCACCAGGTATTGATAACTCATGGGGTCCACCAGAAGCATTACACCATCCTTTTCGATCACGGTGTCTTCGTCGTCCTGGGCTTCGTCAAACGAGAAGCCGTACTGGAAACCCGAGCAACCACCGCCAGTGACAAACACGCGAAGCTTGAGGTCAGAGTTACCCTCTTCCTCAACAAGCTCACGTACTTTGGACACCGCGCTGTCACTGAAAAACACCGGTGTGATTGCCTGTTGCTGAACTACACTCAAGTCCGCCTCCGGTTTGCCACTAGAAATCTGACCTGATTATCGTATTCCTGACTAAAACAATCAACTATTCCTTGTCGGGCACCACCACTGCATCATTGTGGTCTTCTGCCTTGCCTTCTTCAGCAGCCGGGGCACTGATCTGGTGCTTGTCCCGCCCGAGCAGGCCTACCGGCTCGTTCTGATGAACCAGGCTGCCATTTACCGATGCCCCCATGGCCATCTCTATGAGGTTGTAATAGACGTTACCATGGATGGAGGCTTTTTCCGCCAGTTCAAGATGCGTGGAAGCATAGACATCCCCGTGCACGGTACCGTTGATGATGACATGGGGTGCAACAATATCCCCCTCAACGGAGCCCACCTCGGACACTCTGAGTACTGCGTCGCCACCTTCTTCCGCGACCACCCGGCCCCGAATGGTACCATCGACGTGAAGCCCGCCGGAAAAATGCACATCACCTTCAACCGTTGTCCGGGACGAGACCAGAGTGTCGAAGTGCCCCGTCGGACGACGCGGTTTCTGTTTCTTTTTGCCAAGCATGTCAGTTCTCCGTTAATTCATCCCAATCAAATGTTCGTTCGGCCTGGGACGACTTGTTACCTTCGGCCCGGGCGACAACCTGAAGCTCCACTGGCTCGAAGCCATCCGGGACCTCCAACCGACCCTCGATATCCTGGAAGTACCGGAAGCGGAACTTCACCCCCAGATCGTCGATATCGTCAGAAAGGTCCCTAAGGGCGATCACTTCTTTCTCGTCATCGCGCATGCCGATCACGTTCACGGCGACGACGCCAGAAATATAGCTCTTGTTATCGCCCACCTGGGTCAGTACCAGTTTGAAATTGTAAGCCCCTTCCTGTCGTGCGCCCTGCACAGACAGCCGATCAACCTGCAACCCCTTGCTGGTTTCCGAAGGTGCCATAATGTTTTTATAGAATGTCAGGTCCGCATTCAGTGATGCGATCTGCGTTTCCAGATCAACGATGGTTCTGCGGGCCTGGTTAAGGGCCTGGGCATCAATGGTTCGCCCGCGTTCAAGATTGACCAGCTCCTGACTGGTTTCGCTGTTCTGCTCCCGGAGCTGCTCAACCTGCTCCTCGAGACGGTCACGGGATTCCTCCGCGGTGGAGAAACGGAATCCGCCCTGGGCCATCCCCGTCACATACCCGAGCACCGCAGCAGTAATGGAGAATATCAGCAGGATCAGCGTGCGCCGCAACCGGTAGCCAGGCCGATGCCTGATGACAACGTATTCTTCAGCAGGTTTTCTGGGTTCGCTCACCGGACAGACCTATGGCAGCAACGCGGGCGCTTCCAGCCCCATGGTTTCCTGCAGGCCGAACATGATATTCATGTTCTGGATAGCCTGTCCCGCGGCACCTTTCACCAGGTTATCGATCACCGAAGACACGATTACAATGTTGCTCTGTTCCTGCCGGTGAAGTGCCATGCGGCAGTTATTGGCGCCGCGCACACTGCGGGTTTCCGGATGGCTGCCAAACGGCATCACGTCGACAAAAGGCTCGTCCCGGAAGCGATCCTCGAACAATGCCTGCAGGCGGTCGAAGTCAGCGGGGTTGCTCAGCTCTGCATACAGGGTGGCTTCGATACCGCGGATCATGGGAATGAGATGCGGGACAAAGGTAACCCCCACATCACCGCCGGCCGCCTGCGACAGGCCCTGACGGATTTCCGGAAGATGCCGGTGGCCCGAGGCACCGTAAGCCTTGAAGCTCTCACCCACCTCACCGTGCAGCATGCCGATCTTGCCCTGCCGGCCGGCACCGCTGGCACCGGATTTTGCATCAGCAATCAGGCGTGAGGGATCGACCAGGCCGTTCTCCAGCAGTGGCAGAAAGCCCAGCTGAACCGCTGTCGGATAACAACCGGGGTTGGCCACCAGTTGCGCGGTGCGAATCTCGTCCCTGACCACTTCCGGCAGGCCGTAGACAGCCTTTTCCGCCCACTCGGGGCTTTCGTGGGGCATGCCATACCAGTTTGCCCAGACATCCAGATCCTTCAGGCGGAAGTCGGCGGACAGATCCACCACCCGCGCACCCGCTGCCATCAGTTCCGGCATCATCCGCATGGCCACACCATGGGGAGTCGCGAAAAAGATCAGGTCACAGCTTGCCAGGGTTTTCACATCCGGCTCTGAAAACGCAAGGTCATAATGGCCGCGCAGGTTGGGGTACATATCCGCGACCGGCATGCCCGCCTCGGAACGCGAGGTGATGCAGCTGACGGTCGCCTCCGGATGAACCGCCAGGAGTCTCAGAAGTTCAACACCGGTATAACCGGTTCCACCTACAATGCCTACTTTTATCACCAGTTACTCCAGCTATAAATAAGGTTCCCGAAAGGGCAATAGTCTAACATGATAAACCAATGACTTATTGCAGCCCGACCAGCGCTGGTTACAATATCGTCAGAAAACCATTCACCTCCGGAAAACCGGCGTTCATGCGTAAATTCTGGCACAAGACCACCGAGAACCTGATCCCTGTTTTCCGCCGCCGGCTCTCCGGTGTGGACGCGCTGCCGCAACTGGCTGTTCTCGGCCTGCTGTCCGGATTATTTACCGGTGGTGTGATCCTGATTTTCCGGCTGGCAATTGAATGGCCGCTGGACTATTTCCTGCCCGGTGAAGGCTCCGAATCCTTTGAGGACCTGCACATCCTGACCCGCGCCATCCTGCCACTGGCCGGGGCCGTGGGGCTTGGTCTGTTGCTGCACAGCCTCGCCATCAACGACCGCAAGGTCGGCATCGTGCATGTCATGGAACGGCTGAACTATCACCAGGGCTACATCTCCATGCGCAGCGCCCTGGTTCAGTTCGTCACGGGTGTCGGCACAGTCGTAACCGGTCAGTCCGCTGGCCGGGAAGGGCCGGCAGTACATCTGGGCGCCGCGTTTTCAAGCCTCATGGGCCAGTGGATGCGGCTGCCCAACAACAGTATTCGCACGCTGGTCGCCTGCGGCTGCGCCGCGGCCATCTCGGCGTCGTTCAACACGCCCATTTCCGGCGTTATCTTCGCAATGGAAGTGGTGATGATGGAATACACCATTGCCGGATTCACGCCGATCATCCTGGCGTCCGTGACTGCTGCGGTGGTGAGCCAGGCCGTGTATGGTTCCGAACCTGCGTTCAGTGTGCCCCCCCTGACCATGAACTCGCTGCTGGAGATCCCCTGGATTATCGCGATCGCCATCATCATAGGGGTGGCCGCGGCGGCATTTATCCAGCTGGTGGATTCCACCGGCAAGCATCATCACCGGCCGGTATTACTGCGCCTCACCATAGCGGGACTTCTCATGGTGCCCTTTGCCGTGGTGGTGCCGGAAGTGATGGGCATCGGCTACGACACGGTCCAGTTCACCATCGACAATCAGCTGCCTTTCTGGTTATTACTGGGGGCGGGCATCGCCAAGCTGGTCATTACATCGGTCACGCTGGGCCTGGGCATGCCAAGCGGCGTAATAGGCCCCACTCTGTTCATGGGCGCAACGCTGGGGGGCGCCATGGGGCTTATTGGCGCACAGATTTTCCCTGACACAGCGTCATCGGTGGGTTTCTATGCCATGCTCGGCATGGGGGCCATGATGGGCGCCGTGCTGCAGGCTCCCCTTGCGGCACTGATGGCATTGATGGAGCTTACCCGCAACCCCAACATCATTCTGCCGGGCATGCTGGTTATCACTACCGCGAGCCTGGTAACCAGTGAGGCGTTTGGCAAGAAGTCCCTGTTCCTGACCATCCTCAAGAGCCAGGGCCTGAGTTACCAGAACTCCCCGGTCATTCAGGCACTGAGACGGGTTTCCGTTGGCGCCATCATGGACAGGAGCATTCTGCGCACCGAGCGTTTCCTGTCCCGGGACGAGGCCAGCAAGATCCTGAAATCCGAACCCAAATGGCTGGTGGTCGAGGGCAGCAGCGGGCCCACGGCCCTGCTGCCCGCCGTGGATCTCGCGCGTTACCTGGAAGATACCGAGCCAACAGCCAGCCGCGAACATGAAGACGGGGAAGAAACCCCGGAACAGATCGACCTCATGGACATTCCCGCCAATCGCCGGGATATTGCCCCGGTGCAATACCAGGCGACCCTGGAAGAGGCACTGAACGAGTTTGAGCATACCAGCGTAGAAGCCCTGTATGTGCAGCGCCACGTTGCTCCGATGATTCAGCGGGTGTATGGCGTGGTACTGAAATCCGATATCGAAAGTTACTACCAATACCGACGGAGTTAGCCAATGCTGTGGGTCAAAGCACTGCATATTATTGCCATGGTGTGCTGGTTCGCCGGCATATTCTATCTGCCCCGGCTGTTTGTCTATCACGCTGCCTGTGAAGACGAACCCGGCCGGGAGCGCTTCAAGATCATGGAGCGCAAGCTGTATCGTGGCATCACCACGCCGTCCATGGTGGCAACAGTCATTTTTGGACTCTGGCTCATCAGTTACAATGTCCAGGGCTATATGAGCCAGGGCTGGCTGCATGCCAAGCTGCTGCTGGTGGTTCTGCTGATTGTTTACCACTTCTACTGCGGGCACCTGGTGAAGGTATTCCGCGACGACAGGAACACCCGCAGCCACGTGTTCTATCGCTGGTTCAATGAGGTGCCGGTACTGGTTCTTGTCGCCGTCGTCATTCTTGCTTCTGTCAAACCATTCTGAGGAGCCTGATCATCAAACTTTATCACCGTCCTCATGTTCTTATTGTTTCCGGCCTTGATCCGTCGGGGGGAGCCGGCATCCAGGCTGACATTCAGGCCGTTACGGCCCTGGGTTGCCACCCTTTGCCAGTGCTTTCATGCCTGACCGTGCAGGATACCCGCAACGTCTATAACGCCACCGCGACAGACCCGGAGATTATCCGCCAGCAACTGGAATGTCTGGCGGCAGACTCCCCCATTCATGCCATAAAAACCGGCGCGCTGGGCAATGCCGCTGTGGTGGATGTGCTGGTGGATTTCCTGGCGGACCATCCGGAGGTGCCGCTGATTACCGATCCGGTCATCAAGGCCGCCGGCGGCGGAGACCTGGCCGACGAAGTCCTGATTGACCGCATGAAGGGTCGCCTGTTCCCCCGCGCCGAGATCATCACACCCAATGGTATCGAGCTTGCCCTGCTCGGTGGTGACAACGACGAAGCCCGTTCAGCCCTGAACCTTCTGGCGACCGGCTGCCAGTCCGTACTGGCCACCGGAGGGCATGGCGAAGGCGAGGAAATCATCAATACCCTCTATGCCCCGGACCATGAACCCCTGCACTTCTACATCGAGCGTATTGGTGGCGAGTACCATGGCACCGGCTGCACGCTGGCAGCTTCCATTGCTGCAGGCAGAGCTTCCGGGCTCTCGGTCCGTGCGGCGATAGCCCAGGCCCAGAACTATGTGCTGCGGGCCATACGGCATGCCCTGAAAGTCGGTGAGGGCCAACCGGTACCGGACCGGGGCATCCCATGGGAGAACTGAGCACCAACGCCATGGCCAAGGGGCTGCGGCCCGGCCTCTATGCCATTACCGACAGCCAGCTGTTACCGGCAGACAGGCTGCTGGCAGCGGTGGAAGCGGCACTGCGGGGCGGTGCCGTGCTGGTTCAGTACCGCGAGAAGCGGGCGCCACATCCCGAGCGTCTGCGGCAGGCCAGAAATCTGGCGACGCTGTGCAGAGAGGCAGGCGTGCCGCTGATCATCAACGACGACCCCGACCTGGCCCGGCGCTGCGGCGCGGCCGGTGTTCATCTGGGGCAATCCGACAGTTCCCTGGTTTCCGCCAGGCAACAGCTCGGCGAACATGCGATCATAGGCGCCACGTGCCATGCCGATCTGGCCCTGGCCGCAAACGCAGACCGTGACGGCGCCGACTACCTGGCCTTTGGCCGGTTTTTCAACTCGACAACCAAGCCGGATGCGCCAGCGGCAGACCCCACGGTTCTGGCCAGCGCCAGGCAGTTCGGCAAGCCGGTGACCGCCATTGGCGGCATCACCGTGGATAACGGCGAATCCCTGATCCGTGCCGGTGCCGACCAGCTGGCGGTGATTGGTGGCCTGTTCCACGGCGACCTGGCTTCCATCGAGGAACGGGCACGCCAGTTTACCCGGCTGTTTGCAGCCCATCATCCACTTTTCTCATCGTCCGTACATCAGGAGTCCTGAACCATGACCCAGTCCGAAACCCTATTCGCCGAGGCTCAGAAATACATTCCCGGAGGTGTTAATTCCCCGGTCAGAGCCTTCAAGGGAGTCGGCGGTACACCGCTGTTTTTCAAACATGCCGAGGGTGCCTACCTGTTCGATGAGGATGATCGCCGTTACATCGACTACATCGGCTCCTGGGGCCCCATGATCCTCGGCCACGGCAACCAGACCATCAAGGATGCCCTGCACGCCCAGGTAGACCAGGGCATCGGTTACGGCGCGCCTACCGCCCTTGAAACCGAGATGGCGAAGAAGGTCTGTGAGCTGGTGCCTTCCATTGACCTTGTGCGCATGGTGAATTCCGGCACCGAGGCCACCATGAGCGCCGTGCGCCTGGCCCGGGGCTATACCGGCCGAGACAAGATCGTGAAGTTCGAGGGCTGCTACCACGGCCACGTGGATTCACTGCTGGTCAAGGCCGGCTCCGGTGCCCTCACGATGGGTGTGCCCAATTCCCCGGGCATTCCCGCCAGCCTGGCGGAACACACCCTGACCCTGACCTTCAACGACATCGACAGCGTTCGGGAAACCTTTGCAAAAATGGGCGACGACATTGCCGCCATCATCGTCGAACCGGTTGCCGGCAACATGAACTGCATCCCGCCGGTACCGGGTTTCCTCGAAGGATTACGGGAAGTGTGTGACGAGCATGGCACGGTGCTGATCTTCGACGAAGTCATGACCGGTTTCCGGGTATCCCTGGGAGGCGCCCAGGGCTTTTACGGCGTCACCCCGGATCTTACCGCACTGGGCAAGGTCATCGGTGGCGGCCTGCCGGTGGGTGCGTTCGGCGGCAAGCGGGAAATCATGGAGCATATCTCTCCCCTGGGGCCGGTGTACCAGGCCGGTACACTCAGCGGAAACCCGCTGGCCATGTGCGCCGGGCTGGCGACACTGAACGCCATTTCCGAACCCGGCTTCCACGACCGCCTGACCGAGAAAACCAATGCCGTTCGCGATGGACTGAAAGAAGCTGCAGACAGCACCGGCATCCCCCTGGCGGTGCAGAGTGCCGGCGCCATGTTCGGCTTCTTTTTCACCGATGCGCCGGCCATTACCCGCTTTGACCAGGTCATGGCCTGCGATGTGGAGCGATTCAGGAAGTTCTTCCAGGGTATGCTCCGGGAAGGCGTCTATCTCGCACCCTCGGCCTTCGAGGCCGGCTTCACCAGTGCCGCCCTGACGGATGAGGACATTCACCAGACCATCGAAGCAGCACGCCGGGTAATGGCCACACTCTGACGCCTGTGACACCAGAGAAACTTCCGGGCTGCGGCCCGGAAGCCTACCGAAAACATGTCTTCTCAGGCCACACACATGAACCCCGTCACACTTTGACAGTCTCCACCCCTCCAGGGCCTCTCCTGCCGTTGACTTATTACTCCTTCTGGCCGAATTATGTGCAGATCTCATACAAAGAGATGCACTGACTGCGACCATCTAACAAAGACAAGACAGAAGTCAGCGCAAGGAAGCCATGCAGTACTGCCTTGGACTGCCTGCAAGCAGCAACCGGCATCACCTGTTAGGTCGAGCCGCAGTTTGATAACAAATACAACAGCAAACTGTAGGTGCAACAATGAAACAATGGATCAAGGCATTCGCCATGCTGGTCGTTCTGGCATGGTCAGCGCCCTCAATGGCCTGGTGGGACTCTACTCCATCCAACTACACCGACACCCGTTATCCTGTGGTGCTGGTTCACGGCATGTTCGGCTTCGACTCGATCGCCGGCGTGGATTACTGGTACGGCATCGCGGAGGACCTGCGCAAGTATGGTGCTGACGTATACACCACCCAGGTACCGGCACTGGACAGCACCATTGCCAGAGGTGAGGCATTACTCCCGCAGATCGCATCCATTGCGGCGATTCACGGCAAGGTAAACCTCATCGGCCACAGCCATGGCGGACCGACAGCACGGTATATTTCCAGGGTCAGGCCTGACCTGGTGGCCTCGGTGACTTCCGTCGGCTCACCCCACAAGGGTTCACCGGTAGCGGACCTGATCTACGGCTCGCCCGCGGAAAGCCTGGCGGCATCCCTCGGCAATGCGCTCGGCGGCCTGATCGACCTGCTGTCTGGCGGTGGCTACAACCAGGACCTGCGCTCCAGCCTCTACTCACTGACCTCCCAGGGCAGCGCCGAATTCAATAACTTTGCCCCCGCCGGCGTCCCTGCCACTGCCTGTGGTGAAGGCGCCTATTCCGCCAATGGCGTACGTTTCTATTCCTGGGGCGGAACCGGAGTACTGACCAACGTTCTGGATCCGTCGGATGCGCTGCTCGGAACCACCAGCCTGGCATTCGGCTTCAGTGCCAACGACGGCCTGGTCGGGCGTTGCAGCAACCACTTCGGCAAGGTCATTCGCGACAACTACTTCATGAACCATCTGGATGAGGTGAACCAGGCTCTTGGCCTGCACAGCCTGTTCGAAACTGACCCGAAAACGGTCTACCTGCAGCAGGCCAACCGGCTCAGAAACGCCGGCCTCTGATCTCAGGCCCTGGCCGGGAATGGACGCCCGGCCATCACATCAGAACCCCATCTCGATACCCACCATTGCCTCGCGGCGGCTGTAGTCGTAGCGCTCAATAGTGCTGCGGTTATTCACCATGTTCAGTTCCGCCAGAACCAGCCACGGGCCAGACAACTGATACTGGGCCAGCAACACACCCCTCAGACGATGGTCGGTACGGCGCTCGGAGATGATATCAGCGCCCGATAACAGCCGGTGTTCATCCTGGTAGCGGGAATGGCGGTAATCCCCCCTGGCGGACAGGGATAGCCGGGCGGTCACGTAATAGCGGGCCTCCGCCGACAACAGGTTGCGTAACGGAGACACGCTGATGAACTGTTCTCCGGCCGTCAGATCCCGGCGATCGTTAAATTCGAACTGATAACGGCCAATGAATACCCAGTTTCCGATACCTTTTTCAGCACCGGCCCCCAGGCGCAACATCTCGCCGTCGTAGGCACTGAAACCGCTCCCGCCCTGAATGGTGGAAACCGACCCGTCAATGCTGCAGTCGTATCCGTAAGCCCCGATGCCGAAGGCGCAATCGTCGGGACGATATACCGCTTCCAGCCCGAGCTGGCGTTCCAGGGTGTCGCCGCCAAACCAGGAACTGGCGAGGCTCAGAGTGGAGGTCAGCTCCCCGGCCCCCACACCCTGCTGCCAAGCTGCGCCCGTGCTGAGGTAACTGTTGTCGAATTCGGCGTTATCCGGATACTGGCGGGTGTAGGCAACGCCAAGCAGGCTGACGCCATTGCCCAGGCGGAGATTCCCGGTCGCCAGCAGATCGGCAAATCCACCACTCTGGTTACTGGAGGCATCGTCCGGTGTCCCGGCAATATTGTCATCGTAACCACCAACGGCGGCGAGGTAGCCACTGGCGTCAATACCATCGAATCGGCCGGGTTGCGCCTCATCAAGCTGACGACGTGCCAGCACCCTCACCTTTTCCGGTGACTCAGGCCCGGCTGCCTGTTCGAACCATTGCCGGGCAGCCGGTTCGTCACCGCCGGCCCGCTTCACCAGCCCGAGATTGAATCGGGCAAGATCCGCATGGGGAGTGTCCAGCAGTTCCATGAACACCGCTTCAGCCTCGTCATAACGCCCGAGCCGGAAGTAGACAACGCCAAGATTGTAGAGCAGTGACGGGGTTTCGAGGCCACTTGCCCTGGCCGTCTCAAAATGGGCCAGCGCCTCGTGAGGCTTGTCATCAGCGAAGGCCGCCACGCCGGCTTCAAAATCCGCGGACCCGGCTGAATCCTGGGCCACCAAAGGCGTGGCCGGCATCATCAGGGCAAAAAAACGAGGGCTAAACTTGAAAGGCGCAAGCCTTGCTCCGGGGTAACGGTTGTTATCCGATGGCCCACACCGGAGATCGCTCGGTTAGTGGGCCGGCAAACCCGGGAGTATAGCAAGGGAAGCAGCAGATCACCGCATCAGGAAAGCGTTATGAAAATCTGGCAGGGAGTTATGGCAGCTCGGGCCGCTCCGGGCGGTTCGATGGGTCCGGGCGATCAGGGAGCTCGGGGCGACCGCGTTGCTCGTTCCGTTCACGAACTTCCCGCGCCCGTTCGGTGGCAGTCCGAGCCGCTTCACGGCCCCGCTGACGTGCTTCGCGGGCATTTTCCGCAGGCTCTCCCGCGTTGCTGTCCCGACGCTCAAGCGCCACGGGTTCGCGCAGTTCAATCTCACGGACAACGGATTCCGTCAGGTTGGTATCGTCTGTAACCATCCGCATGGTCACGCCCATATCATCGTCCGCAACCACTGCGGCAGGTGTCAGTATCAGCAACCCGATACTTCCGAAAGCAGCCACACTCTTCCAACCCCAGGGTTTCATGATGAAGGCTCCGGCTTTCCGTTCACAGCAGCGCCATCAAGGCTGGTGCGGAATGTCTTGGTTCTGCGGCCGTCATCGAGATGAGCAACCAGCTCTCCCTCACCCGCAAACAGAATATTAAGTGGCAGATTGACCACGTTCTCACCTTTATCCAGATCCACTTTCCAGCTCAGCCGCTGATGCCCGGGGTAATCCGAAACTTCCACGTTCGGCGGCAACTCCACCGTCAGAGTGACCCCTTCAAGGGCCTCCGTTGAGCTGAAGGCCAGCCGGACATTCCGGGCAACCGGCTCGGCTACCACAGTCCTGGCATCGGCGGCCTGCTCCTCATCGGAGAGCGCCAGATCCGCACCGGAGTCCGTGCCTGATTGCCAGCCGAACCCCAACGCAATACCCACAACCAGGGCCGCCGCGACGGCACCACCGGCTACGGGGGTGCTCCAGCCATGGCCGGAAGAACCTGCCCGGGACCGCCCGCCTTTGCCTGTGGCAGCCCCCAGCACCCGTGCCTCGAATCCGGACGACGGGGACGGCACCGCCTGGGTGTCATGCAGTGAATCGAAAATGGCTTTTTCGTTATGTGCGGCGATGGAACAATCATTACACATGGCAATATGCTGCTCAATGCGGCTGGCCTGCGCCGCAGAAAGTTCGCCCCTGATCCAGGAACGCAGATTGTTCTTGCATTCGTTACACTGCATTTTCATCACCTCATTGTTCCACACGCCCGGCCTGCTGAAAAAGTTCCGGTCTCTCCAGCAGTTTTTTCTTCAGCGATGCGCGGCAACGATGAACCCTTGATTTCACCGTACCCACCGGTATTTCAAGCACCCGGGCAATGTCCTCCTGGCTCCACCCATCCACATCATGGAGCAGCATCAGTGTGCGCATATCCGGATCCAGTTCCTGAATGACCGAATCCATCACCGGCTTCAGACGCCCGGCACTGATCTGCTCCGCCAGCTCCGGAACATCCGCTGCGTAGGAATCCAGAAAGGTGGCCTGCTGATCCGGCTCCGCCACATCACTCACCGGCCGGTCCGCACGGCGGCCCCGTCGCCGCACCTGATCGATAAAATGCCGGTACAGCACCCGGTTAAGCCACGGCCGCAACTGCTCGATACCCTCCAGCTCTTCAAGCCGGGGGTAGAGTTTCACCACCACGTCCTGGACCAGGTCCTCCGCATCCTGCTGCTGCCCCGCCAGCCGGAAGGCAAAACGGTACATGGCCTCCAGATGAGGCTGGACCAGCTTTTCAAATCTTTTGGAACGGGAAGGTCTGAAGGGAAGTAATGCCAAATCCGGTTTCCGCGCGCTCGTGAATGATCAGTTGAAAGTGGAGCATAGCGGTATCGCAAGCCCAAGTATATTGCCGGGAAAATCTTCTCCTGAGGATTTATGTGCGTCTTTTAACAAATAGTAATACTCGCCAATGGAACGCGCTTACCTCTCCCGTCGTTAGGCCTGCAGCGGCATAGAAAAATGCATGCAGACCCGGATAAATCAAACAACGGAGTTTTATTATGAATCATTCTCTCAAGGTCTTTACCGTCACGGCCCTTGCCAGTGCGCTTGCCGCCTGTGGTGGCGGTGGAAGTGGCGACGGCGATTCTACTGGCACTGCATCATTTGACCTGACAGATGCTGCCGTCGACAGTGTCCAGGCAGTGAACATTACGGTGGTTGGCGTTGAATTGCAGCCTGCCGACGGGGAGAGAATCAGCTTTGATGTAGAAAATCCTGATCTTGAAAACATCAACCTCCTTGATCTCCAGAACGGCTCTGTTGAAGCTCTTTTGAGTGACCAAGAGCTTCCAGCTGGGGAGTACGAGTGGATTCGCCTGAAACTCGGCGATCAGAGCACTTTTACAGTTATTGATGATAATGGCGGCACTAATGATCTTTTCGTGCCTTCCGGTGACCAGCGCGGCCTCCAGACGTCCGGATTCGTTGTGCCAGCAGGAGGGACGGTAAACTTTACTATAGACTTTGATGTCCGAAAGTCTCTGGTAAACCCTCCCGGGCTTAACAGCTATTTGCTCAAACCTGTACTGAGGCTGGTGGACAACGCCGAAGTAGGTACCATCAAGGGCACTATTGGCCAAACACTTCTGTCGACTTGTGAAGATGCCAACTCTTACGCGGGCGGCGTATACATCTACGAAGGAAGCGACGTAACGCCAGACGATCTTGGCAGCGAGAACGAGCCATTGGTCGTTGCACCAGTGGACACAGAGTCCGGCGATTATGATTACACCGCTGCGTTCCTTCCAGCGGGTGATTACACCGTTGCATATACCTGTGACATGGATGAACGCCAAGATGAGGACGGCAACATGATTGACGAGGATCTCGATTTCACTCCTGGCGTCAATGCTGAAGTCATCGAAGGCGAAGAAACAACGGTCGATTTGACAGCTGCAGACTAATTGAAAGGCCTTGCTCATAATCCCCGCCACTGGCGGGGATTTTTTTATCTACAGACTAGCTGCCCTCTCCTCCGCCTGATCCGCCCCGGCCACATTCCCCCGGGCACGACGAATATCCGCCAGCAACAACCAGCCCGAACGCTGCAGTGCCGCATCACTGCCTGCCAGTGACAGCCCTTTCAGGGTGAACTGCTCCGCCGAGCCCAGTTGATCCAGCGCCACATAGGCTTCCGAGAGTTTGAAGTAAACTGCAGCGGAGCGTGGTGCTATGCGCTGTGCCCGCTCCAGTTGCGCGACCGCAGCCTCGGTATCGCCCTCGGCCATAAGGCTGTCTGCCCGCTGGATCAGGCTTTTGGCAGCCGGCGAGAGTACATCGCCTTCTTCCTGGTAGCTCGGTGAGCTTCGCTCTGGCTCCACCACCGGTTCCTCGGGCTGCTCGCTCTTGCGCTCGACCCTTGGTTCGTCACTTTCTTCGGTGGTTCTGGGCGGCTCCGGGGCTTCGTCGTCGGACGAGGCGCCGCCGGCGGGCACATAGATGGAACCACCACCGGGGCCGGAGGCACAGCCAGCCAGTGTAAGCGCCAGGGCAAGGAGCCCGGCATATCGGAATGTGTTCATTTTCATTGGAAGAGTCCCTCAAACCAGCCCCGTATCCGCCGCTCGATATTGCCGCCGCAGGAAACCATTTCCTGGGGCTCGCTACCGGCTATGAACGGTACAAGGCGTGCATTTTCACAGTGCTCATCAGTCAGGGCACCTTCTGCCGGATTGACCCAATGATACCCCACACCATCCGGCACCACCGGCGAGAATCCGTGCTGTGGCACCTGGCCCATAAACCGCGACCAGATCGGTAACGCACCGGTCGACCCGGTCAGTGCCGTGGGCCCGTTGTCGTCGCGGCCCACCCAGCTGACCGCAAGCAGGTCCCCGCTGAAGCCGGCAAACCAGGAATCGCGGCCATCATCGGTGGTTCCTGTCTTGCCCGCAAGTGTAAGTTCCCGCGGCACGGTACGGTATACCGATCGGCCGGTGCCTTCCTGCATGGTTTCCTGCATCACATACTGAACCAGGTGGACAGCGGCCGGGTCCGCCACCTGGTCCACTTTCAGGCTGTAGCGGGAAAGTGCTTCACCTTTCGCATCGGTCACCTGCCGGATGGTTCTCAGAGGCGTGTTGAAGCCGGAGGTTGCCAGCCCCTGATAGATCTGGGCAACCGCCACCGGTGTCATGGGTACAGAGCCCAGCAACATGGAGGGATACTCGGAGATCGCGCTGGTAACGCCGAATCCCTGGAGTGTGGATTTCACCGCGTCGATGCCCACATCGAGCCCTACACGAACAGCGGGGAAGTTATAGGACCGTGACAGGGCTTCGTGCAGTGGCACCTGGCCACGCTCTTCGCCGTCAAAGTTCTTTGGCTCCCAGCGCCGGCCATCATCGAATACAAGTGAAAAGCCCTTGTCTTCAACGGGGCTGATCAGGGTGTAGCGGTCCGGTTGCTGAAGGGCCGTCAGGTAAATAAAGGGTTTGATCAGCGAACCAATGGGGCGACGGGCATCCAGAGCCCGGTTGAAACCGGCATATTGCGGATTGCGGCCACCTACCAGGGCCAGCACTTCACCGCTGTCCCTGGATGTAACTACCAGTGCGGATTCCAGCGTGGTGTCGGAATTGCCCTCCATACGGGCCAGCATATCCTTGACGGAAAACTCAGCCGCATACTGGATGGCCGGATCCAGGGTGGTGAATATGCGCAGGCCTTCGCTTTGCAGGTCCTCCTGCTTGTAATCCCGGGCCAGGTGCCGGCGCACCAGATCAATATAGGCAGGGTAACGATTCTCCGAATAGGATGCCTGGTCCGTTACCTCAAGGGGCTGGGCGCGTGCCCTGGCGGCTTCTGCCTCACTGACCAGGCCGGTTTCCGCCATCACGTCAATTACCAGATTACGGCGGGACAGTGCCTGCTCCGGTCGGCGCCGGGGATTGTAGTAGCTGGGCCCCTTGACCATTCCCACCAGTAACGCCAGCTGATGGGCTTCGATGTCACGGAGGGACTCACCAAAATAGAACTGGCTGGCCAGGCCAAAACCGTGGATGGCCCGCGTACCCGCCTGCCCCAGGTACACCTCGTTGAGGTAGGTTTCCAGTATGTCGTCCTTCTCGTAGTGCAGCTCCAGCAACAGCGACATCAGGGCTTCGTTGCCCTTGCGCAGCAGGGTCTGCTCGCGGGTCAGGAAGAAGTTTTTTACCAGTTGCTGGGTCAGGGTGCTGCCCCCCTGCACAATCCGGCCTGCCTGAATGTTCGCCAGCATGGCCCGGGCAATAGATAGTGGAGCGACACCGTGATGGTCTTGGAACTGACGGTCTTCCACCGCCAGCAGGGTGTCGACAAACAGGTCCGGAACCTCGTCAAGCTGCACCAGTACCCGGTCCTCTTTGTGGGCGGGATAGATGCCGCCAATCTGGGCCGGTTCCAGGCGAACGATAGGAGAATCTTCGCCGGACAGCACCCTGAAATCCTGCACCCGATCCCCGTAGATGGTCAGTGACAGACGCCGGCGTGGTTCCAGCCCGTCTGTGAACAGGAACCCCCTTGTACTGATGGTAAAGTGCCCGCCGTTGCGGCGATAGGTGCCGGCCTTGCTGCCATCCCCTGCACGGTATCCGGAGAGCGCCAGTTCCCGCTCAAGCGCCCCGGAGCTGACACTGGCGCCATCGTATAGCTCCAGTGGTCGTGCATAGACCCGGGACGGCACCTCGAAACGGCGGCCTTCAAAGCGGGATGTCACCACGGCATCGAGATACACCATCCAGCCGGCAAGCAACACCACGCCGATAAAGAATACGCGGAAAAACAACCGCCAGAACCAGGGCTTGCGGGCACTCTTGCCTTTGCGACTGTTCTTTTTCGGGGATTTTCTGGGAGGGGCAGATTTTTTCATGGCGGGATTATAACGAATCCCGGCATCCCTGAGGCAGGCCATCCGTGTGTTATTTCTGTAATCTGCCCGTTATGATAGGCACAAGAAAAATCAATGAGTTCGAGGAACCCAAGGAGAGAACCGTGAGCGATGTAACTGCCGACAACCTGATTCTGGCGCTGCAGGATCCTGCGCTGTACGACCACCCGGTGAAAGAGTTTCAGGTTCTCGAAACACACATCTCCTGGGTCATCCTCACCGGCGACTACGCCTACAAGATCAAGAAGCCCATGGATTTCGGCTTTCTCGATTTCTCCACCCTGGAGCGGCGCAAGCGTTTCTGCGAGGAAGAGCTGCGCCTGAATCGTCGCCTCGCTGAAAAGCTCTACCTTGAGGTGCTTCCCATCAGCGGATCACCGGACGCCCCGGAACTCGGTGGCCATGGTGAAGCCTTCGAGTACGCCATTCGCATGCGTCAGTTCGACCAGAACGACCTGTTCGACGTGCGCCAGGAGAATGGCAAACTGGCGCCGGAGCTGCTTGCCAGCCTGGCCCGCCAGGTTGCGGATTTCCACGAAAAACAGCCGGCCGTTGCCGAAGGCAAGCCCCTGGGTACGCCGGAAGCTGTGTATGCCGCCATGCAGGAGAATTTTGACCAGATCCGGCCGATGATTGACGATGAAGCCCTGTTATCGCAGCTGGACAATCTGGAGCAGTGGACCCGCACCACCTTTGAGCGCCATTCAGCCCTGATCGCCGAGCGCCACGACGGTGGCTTTGTCCGGGAATGCCACGGTGACCTGCACCTGGCAAACATCACCGTGTATGACGGTGAAGTGACGGTGTTCGACTGCATCGAATTCAGCGAGCCCTTCCGCTGGATTGACGTGATCAATGACCTGGCCTTCCTGCTGATGGACCTGGAGTCCCGCCGCGAGCCCGAGCTGGCCAACCTGGTTCTGAACACCTACCTGGAATACCGTGGTGATTTCACCGCCCTGCCCCTGCTGCCCCTGTACAAGGCCTATCGTGCCATGGTGCGGGCCAAGATCGCCCTGTTTACCATGGGCAACCCGTCGCTGACCGAGGCCGACAAGGCGGGGCTGATGCAGCGCTATCGCGATTACGCCCAGCTGGCGGAGGATTACAGCGCCATTCCCAACCCCTATCTGCTGGCTACCACCGGGCTGTCCGCCAGCGGCAAATCCCTGGTGAGCAGCTCCATGGCCGCCGAACTGGGGCTGATCCGCCTGCGTTCGGATGTGGAGCGCAAGCGGCTGTTCGGGCTGGGGCCGCTGGACCAGAGCAAGTCACCCACCGGCGGCAACCTGTATACCGAAGAGGCCAACCAGCGCACGTATCAGCGCCTGGCGGATCTGGCGGGGGAGCTGCTGACCAGTGGCCTGCCCGTCATTGTCGATGCCGCCTGCCTGAAGCGGGCGGAGCGTGAGATGCTTGCGGAAGTGGCCGAAAGCCGAGGAATGCCGTTTGCCCTCATTCACTGTGAGGCTCCCCTGGAAAGCCGCAGGGAATGGATCCGCAAGCGCGAAGGTGATGCCTCCGAGGCCACCGAGGAACTGCTCGAGGTTCAGGAAACCTGGTTCGAACCTCTCACTACAGAAGAAAAAACCCACACCATCCATCTGCATACGGACCAGGAACACGTGGCCGAAGCCGTTGCGGACCGTATCCGCCAGCATTTTGGCCTGCCCGGGCACTAAAACGTCTACACTGAACGGAGCCCGGCTATCAGCGCCGGGCTGATGTGTATAACTATCCCGGGAGTGTAACCATGGATACAGATGCCGTTCGTCACATTGAACATCCGCTGTATGAAAAAATCCGCAACGAAGATATCGATGCATTCAATGCCGCCAGAAAGGAGCTGCCCGAGCTTCCGAGCCTGGCCCACGGTGACTTTCGGGGTCTGGACCTGCGGGGAATGGACGCAAAGGGCCTGGACCTGAGCCATGCCTATTTCCGGGGCGCGGATCTGCGTGGCATTGATTTCAGCCAGACCAATCTGGAAGGCGCGAGTATCGCCGGCGCCAAGATTTCAGGCTGTTACTTTCCGCCCCAGTTGCATTCGGATGAGATCATACTGTCTCTCAACCATGGCACACGGATGCGTTACAACATCCTGAAATGACGACGGCAACGCGCTGGCCGCTCAGGCTTCCAGGCTGACCGGCACGGCCCCGGTCAACGAGAGGTCGCCATCGGGCCCCAGCAGTGCCGCCCTGTAAGCCAGCAATTCCACGCCCGCCGCCCGGGCCTCACGCAACAGCTTGCCATAGGCCGGGTCGATATGATCCGCCGGCCGCACACTGGTGATGCCGGTATGATTAACCACAAAAAACAGCACTGCCCGCTCGCCGGCACGGGCCTGGGCCATGAGCTCCCGCAGGTGTTTCTGGCCACGGGTGGTAACGGCATCCGGGAAATAACCCCGGCCGTCCTCGCACAGGGTTACGTTCTTCACTTCCACCCAGGCATCGGCAAGGCTTTTGTGATCCGACAGGTGCAGGTCAATCCGGCTTTTCTCGGTTCCGTACCGTACCTCTGCCCTGCAGGTTCCGTAGCCCGCCAGTTCGGGGACAGTACCCTGTTCAATGGCATCGCGTGCCTGGTTATTGGGGCGGGAAGTATTGATGCAGGCCACCTGGTCCGGGGCTGTCTCGACCAGCTCCCAGGTGTATTTCAGTTTGCGCTTCGGGTTGTCACTGGCGGTCAGCCAGACCCGTGCATCTGCCGGCTGGCAACCCAGCATGGAGCCTGTATTGGGGCAGTGAGCGATCACTTCGCTGCCGTCCGGCAACAATACGTCTGCAAGAAAACGCTTGTAGCGGCGAATCAGCCTGCCTTCGATGAGAGGCGCGGGTAACTTCATTGATGACTCCATGCTAAAGTTGTTGTCACAAGGCTGGCACCCCCGGGACTAATCTGCTATTTTCCGCAAATTCCCGTTTCAGGACGAGTGCTTTTCAGGATTATAAGAGGCCGTATTCATGGCAGATACTGCAGCACAAACACGCGAGCGTTTTACCAACTTCACCCCCTATGAAATGAAAAAGGGTGAAGAGTACATGAGTGCTGACATGCTCGAGCACTTCAAGAATCTGCTCCTGCAATGGAAACAGGAGCTGATGGAAGAAGTGGATCGCACCATGCACCATATGCAGGAAGACGCCGCAAATTACGCGGATCCCAGCGACCGCGCAACCCAGGAAGAGGAATTCAGCCTGGAACTGCGCACCCGTGACCGTGAGCGCAAGCTGATCAAGAAAATTGACCAGACCATCGATCGCATCGACAAGGACGATTACGGCTTCTGCGACCAGTGCGGTGTTGAAATCGGTATCCGTCGCCTTGAGGCGCGCCCGACAGCCACACTGTGCATCGACTGCAAGACCCTCGCAGAAATCCGCGAGCGCCAGACTGGCATCTGATCAACCCCTGCCCTCTGAATGTGCTGGCCTCCGAAGCGGGGTCAGCCGTCACACATCATGAATGAATCCCGTTACCGGGGCCGCTTTGCGCCCTCTCCCACCGGCCCGCTTCACTTTGGCTCACTGGTCACCGCGGTTGCCAGCTTCCTGGAGGCCCGCAGTCACCACGGTACATGGCTGGTACGGATCGAAGACCTGGACCCCCTGCGGGAATCCCCGGAGGCTACCCGACAGATACTGGCAAGCCTTGATGCCCACGGCCTGCACTCCGACGAGCCGGTGCGTTTCCAGTCTGAACGGCATACTCATTATCAGAAGCTGATTGACCAACTGCTGGATCAGGGCCGGGCATACCGCTGCGCCTGCTCGCGCAAGGAACTGCGGGAGCACGGTGGCCGGCATCCGGCGCACTGTCGTGACGGCCACGCCAATCCCGGCGACCAGCCGTTTGCAGTGCGCTTCGCCTTGCACGATGAACACAGTGTCTGGCAGGACCAGCTACTGGGGCCCCAGTCCCAGACCGTCCACGCCGAACTGGACGACCCGGTCATCCTCCGCAAGGAAGGCTTCTATGCCTACCAGCTGGCGGTGGTTGCCGATGACATAGACCAGGACATCACGCACGTGGTCCGGGGTTCTGACCTGTTGGACATGACAGCCCAGCAACAGCAGATTGACCGGGCTCTCGGGGCCCACCCACCCCACTGGATGCACATTCCTGTCATACTTAACGAGCAGGGGCAAAAGCTCAGCAAGCAGAATCATGCCCCGGCGCTGGATGACGCGCTGGCGCAGGACAACCTGGAACAGGCCCTGGCAGCACTTGGGCAGGATATGAGCCGGTTGTCCGGCGCGCCGGACATCGATACCCTGCTAGAGCGGGCGGCAGCCGACTGGGCGCCGGAGCGGATTCACCTGACAGCCCGGTGAACGACATGTTATAAAGCTTCACACAAACGACAGTGCGGATATCATGCCTGATGTATATCTACCGTCTGGTCTTCCTTCTGGTTCTGGCCATCTACATATTCTCGCCCAACATTCTTGACTGGTGGACCTCACCCGGGAATGCCTGGTACAGCCCCTACATTATCTGGGCCGGCCTGATTGCCATCGGCTTCTGGCTGGAATGGCGACGGGATCCCAATGAGTTTTAGTGCACCCGGCCTGTTGCTGGCCAGCCTGCTGTACCTGATTCTGCTCTTCGGCATCGCATGGATTACCGAAAAGGGCGTGCTGCCCCGCAGCTGGGTCAGGCACCCTCTGGTTTACACACTGAGCCTTGGCGTCTATGCCGGTATCTGGGCGGTCTATGCCGCGGTGGGCATCGCGGCGGAATCCGGGTTCGGTTTCCTGGCCTACTATCTGGGCATCAGCGGGGCCTTTCTGCTGGCACCGGTGCTGCTCAATCCGATCATGAGGATCGGCCGCGCCTACCAGCTCACCTCCCTTGCCGACCTGTTTGCCTATCGATATCGCAGCCAGTGGGCGGGCACGCTTGTCACCATCTGCTCCGGCACGGCGATACTGGCCCTGCTGAGCATGCAGATTCAGGCGGTTTCCACCTCTGCCAGCCTGCTGGCGCCAGACACCTCTCCCCAGTTGATCAGCGTACTGTTCAGCATAACCGTGGTGCTGTTTGCCATGCTGTTCGGCACCCGGCGCAGCCAGGGATCGGAAAATCACCAGGGCCTGGTGCTTGCCATCGCCTTCGACTCCATCGTCAAGCTGCTCGCACTGCTGACCCTGGGTGGTGTGATCCTGTTTGGTGTCTTTGACGGCATGGCAGGCCTGGAAGCCTGGCTTGCAGACCAGAGCTCACCGGTCAGCTCCATGACCATGAGCATCGACGATGGCAGCTGGCGGGCACTGATGCTGATGTCCTTTGCCGGCGCCCTGGTGCTTCCTCATATGTACCACATGACCTTCAGCGAAAATCCCTCGCCCAAGGCACTGGCGAAGGCCAGCTGGGGCCTTCCCCTGTATCTGTTGCTGCTCGGCCTGCCGGTACCACTGATTCTCTGGGGTGGCCAGGCACTGTCTGCCACCACCGGCCCCGACTTCTATGCCATCGGCACGGCCCAGGCACTGCGCAGTCCGGCACTGACGCTGTTGATGTACATTGCCGGCCTGTCTGCAGCCAGCGGATTGATGATTGTCAGCACCCTGGCTCTGGCGGGCATGGTGCTGAACCACGCCGTATTGCCGTTGCGCACCCCGAAAGACCAGGGCGATATCTACCACTGGCTGCGATGGGTCAAACGGCTGCTGATTGCTGCCATCATCTTCGCGGCTCTGCTGTTTCACGAAACCCTGGGCAAGAATCTTGACCTGTCCATTCTGGGCGCCATTTCCCTGTCCGGTATGCTCCAGCTTCTGCCCGGCGCGCTGGGGGTGATCTACTGGCCTGAAGGCAATCGCCGCGGCCTGATTGCGGGCCTGATTTCCGGCCTGGCTATCTGGATCGTCACGCTGGTACTGCCTTTTTCCCACACTGCCAACCTGCTGGAATTCCTTGGCGCACCGCTGGTGCCGGACTACAGCAACTGGCACATCTTTACCTTCGTCAGTCTGACCGTAAACGTTGTGGTGTTTACGCTGATTTCGGTGCTCAGCAGCAGCACCGCCGAAGAGGCGGGTGCGGCCGAATCCTGCTCCCTGGGTGCGCTCTCCCGCCCCCAACGCCGGGAACTGCTGGCCACATCCTCAGCGGATTTCGTGAAACAGCTGGCGGTTCCGCTGGGGTTTGGTGTGGCCAGGCGGGAGGTTGAGCGGGCCCTGGCCCAGCTCAAACTGCCCAACGTGGAATACCGGCCCTACCAGCTCAGACGCCTGCGTGACCGGGTGGAAGTGAATCTTTCGGGCCTGCTTGGCCCGGCCGTGGCAAGGGACCTGGTGAAACGGCATCTGGGCTACAAACCCATGGCAAGCGGCGGCACCGCCCAGGATATTCGCTATGTGGAACGGGCCCTGGGTGACTACCAGAACCGCCTGACGGGGCTGGCCGGGGAACTGGACAACCTGCGCAGGCATTACCGCCAGACACTGCAGAACCTCCCCATTCCCGCCTGTTCCGTGGGCGAAGACGGGGAAATACTGATGTGGAACAACGCCATGGAAACCCTTACCGGCATCACCGCCGATGATGTGGTCGGCGCGCGGCTGATGGCTCTGCCGGAGCACTGGCACCTGCTGCTGGACGACTTCAACAGCGGTGAGGACCTGCATCGCTACAAACACCGCCTTGACCTGAAAGGCCGGCCCCACTGGCTGAACCTGCACAAGGCAGCCTTGAGCGGCCCGGATCACACCGAAGGTGGCAGTATTATTCTGGTGGAAGACCAGACTGAAACCCGCTTGCTGGAAGACGAACTGATGCACAGCGAGCGGCTTGCGTCGGTTGGCCGGCTGGCCGCCGGCGTTGCCCACGAGATCGGAAATCCGGTGACCGGTATCTCGTCACTGGCGCAGAATCTGAAACTGGAGACCGACGATCCGGATATCCTCTCTACGGCCGACCAGATTCAGCAGCAGACCCGTCGCATATCCACCATTCTGCAGTCGTTGATGAATTTCGCCCGTACCGGCAACCATGCCCATGCCAACCGCTATGAACCGGTGACCATTCGCCGCTGCGTGGATGAGTCCATCAATCTTTTGTCCCTCAGCGACAAGGGTATGGGCATTCACTACGTGAACGACTGCCCGGACGATCTGCTGATCCTGGGAGATGAGCAGCGCCTGGTTCAGGTGTTCATCAACCTTCTGGCCAACGCCCGGGATGCCTCGCCAATCGGTGGTGAAGTGCGCATCAGTGGAAACCGCGATGGCTACTCCGCTATTATCGAAGTCACTGACGAAGGGTCCGGCATACCTACAGAACAACTGGACCATATCTTCGAGCCTTTTTACACCACCAAGGCACCCAACAAGGGAACCGGTCTTGGGTTATCGCTGGTGTACAGCATCATTGAAGAACATTACGGCAATATACAGGTGGACAGTCCGGCAGATGCTGACCTGGGCCGGGGAACCCGTGTGCGCATGAGGTTACCCGCCTACGAACCGGACACCGGAAATACCATCAGCCAGAACCAAGGGTCGTAAAAACGTTATGCCTCGCATTCTGATCGTAGAAGATGAAGAGATAATCCGTTCAGCGGTCCGCAAGCTGCTCACCCATGCCGGCTATGACGTCGCCGACGCGGGATCGGTCGAGGAAGCTGAAGACCACGACCCCACCCGCTTTGACCTGATCATTTCCGACCTGCGGCTGCCCGGTGCACCGGGCACCGAGCTGATCAAGCGCGCACCCAACACCCCGGTGCTGATCATGACCAGCTATGCCAGCCTGCGCTCCGCCGTGGACTCCATGAAAATGGGAGCGGTGGAATACATCGCCAAGCCGTTCGATCACGACGAAATGCTGGAAGCGGTGGAAGGGATTCTCGACAGGCAGACACGGAGCGCCGGCGTGGCTGTCGACACAACCGAGCGCACCCCCGCAGGCAGCCACCCGGACAGCGATCCGGCAGCGATCATGTACGGCCACTGCGACGCCATGCAGAAGGTATTCACTCTGATCCGCAAGGTGGCCCCCACCGAGACCACGGTGCTGATCCAGGGTGAGTCCGGCACCGGCAAAGAGCTGGCCGCCAGGGCTCTGCACCTGATGAGCCCCCGCGCTGCCCGCCCGCTGATTTCAGTTAACTGTGCGGCCATTCCGGAAAGCCTGATCGAGTCAGAGCTGTTCGGCCACGAGAAAGGCTCTTTCACCGGTGCCGTTTCCGCACGCACCGGCCTGATCGAGGCGGCAGACGGCGGCAGCCTTTTCCTGGATGAAATCGGTGAATTACCCGCTGAAGCCCAGGCCCGCCTGCTGCGGGTGCTGCAGGAGGGGGAAATCCGCAAAGTGGGCTCCACCCAGAGCCGACAGGTGGATGTGCGCATGATTGCCGCAACCCACCGTAACCTCAAGGCCATGACCCGCACTGGTGAATTCCGGGAGGACCTGTTCTACCGCCTCAACGTGATGCAGGTACGCATCCCCCCCCTGCGGGAGCGCCAGGGTGACATTCTGGGACTGGCCCAGCGCTTCCTGAAGCGTCAGGGCGAGAAAATGGGCAAACCCGATCTGAACCTGACACCAGAGGCCATGCGGGCCCTGGAAAGGCACCGCTGGCCCGGCAACGTCAGGGAGCTGGAAAACGCGATCGAGCGGGCCACCATCCTGTGCGACAACGACCTGATCACCCCGTCCCTTCTGGACCTGGATGGCGAAGGTGGCGACGTCAACATTCCGGAATCCCTGGTGGAAGGGGATAACGAGCAGACCCTCTCGCGGGATGCGGAAGCCACCAGCGACCTGTCCCTGGAGGACTATTTCCAGCACTTTGTACTGGAAAACCAGGACCGTATGAGCGAAACAGAGCTTGCCCAGAAACTCGGCATCAGCCGGAAGTCCCTTTGGGAGCGGCGCCAGCGCCTGGGGATACCCCGCAAGAAAAGTTCGGGTAACTGACTACACTCCGGCGGGGGCCAACAGTGTTACCGGGAAAGTGTGAACCTGGGCTCATTTGTTACCCCGTGTTCCTCACGGTAACACCCCCGATCTAAAAAACGAGCGATCAGTAACACTCCGGACTTATACGTACTCCTCCAGCAAGATTGCAAAATACTAACTCACTGTTAATAAAGACTTTTCAAAAACTGGCACACGGACTGCACTCTATAGGGCGCACAACAACAAAAACAACAGTGATACGCAGCGCCAACAACAAGAACAAAAAGCTGTAGAAGACGTTCGGTAACAAAAACAAAAACAGAACGTGAGCGAACTGAGTGTTTTGGGTACTTTGCTTTTTAGTGGTCCCACGGCACGTGCGGGTTGTAGATGTGGAGAAGAATCGTCAACAGACGGCACAGCATTTACCTCAAAACCTGCCCGATGTCTCTGACTGCTCTGTGTATTCAAAGCTTTCCGTTTGCACTACTGAGATCCCTGTATTTGGGGATTGACAGTGGGGTAGAAAAACGAAGAAAAATCCCGGTAACAACAAAAACAATGCAGATCGTCAACGCTTTCAGGGCGGGTTCGTGAAAACGGATCCGCCTTTTGATTATCTGGCCCACCGGTTTTCCAACCGGGCCACATCTGCCCTCTGCAAGCAGTTTTCGCGCCCTTATGGCCGCCAGACGTGTGCAAATCCCGCCCAAACCGTTAAACTCTCGCTTTTGCTCATCGCAATAACGGAATTCAATGCTTAAACGACTGTTGTCATACGTTTCAGGAAACGGGAAGAAAAAACCCCGCACCTACCAGCGTCGGGAGATCCCCCGGGACCAGCACAATGTCTCCCGCTCGGCCATCAGCGAGCCGGCCAAGAAAGTCCTCAGCCGCCTGAATAACGCTGGCTATGAGGCCTACCTGGTGGGCGGCGGTGTTCGCGACATTCTGCTTGGCGGCAAGCCCAAGGATTTTGATATCGCCACCAACGCCACGCCGGAAGAAGTCCACGACCTGTTCCGGAATTCGCGGCTGATCGGACGGCGCTTCCGGATTGTCCACGTTCTGTTCGGCCGCGAAGTCATCGAAGTGACCACCTTCCGGGGCAACGCCGCTGATGCGGACGAGGAGGACGATGATGACGACCGCAGAACCAGCGAACACGGCCTGTTGTTGCGGGATAACGTCTACGGCAGCCAGGAAGAAGACGCCCTGCGCCGGGACTTTACCGTCAACGCCCTGTATTACTGCATCCGCGACTTTACCGTGGTGGACTTCGCCAACGGTATTGAAGACCTGAAAAACCGCCAGATGCGCCTGATTGGTGACCCGGAGACCCGTTACCGGGAGGACCCGGTCCGCATGCTTCGCGCGGTGCGGTTCGCCGCCAAACTCGGCTTTGATATCGAGCCGGAAACCGAGGCCCCGATCCGGGAGCTGGCGCCGCTGCTGACCCACATTCCTCCGGCCCGGTTGTTCGAAGAAGTCCTGAAACTGTTTTCCGCCGGGCACGGCGAGGCGACCTACGATCTTCTCAGCGAATACAACCTGCTGGCCCCGCTTTTCCCGGAAACGGTACAGGCCATCAACAACGGCGAGCCGGATGAGCTGATCCGCCAGGCACTGCGCAACACCGACGCCCGTATTGCCAAAGGCAAGTCCGTTACCCCCTACTTCCTGTTTGCAGCTATGCTCTGGCCGGCGCTTCAGGCGGAATGGCGCAAACGCCAGGATAACGGTGAGCCGGTGCAGCCGGCATTGCACCAGTCCATCGCCAAGGTTATTGGCCGGCAGGTGCAGGCCACTTCGATTCCCAAGCGTTTCTCCGGGCCCATGAAGGAAATCTGGGAACTGCAGATGCGCCTGCCCAGACGCCAGGGTAAACGGGCATTCGTCACCATGTCCCACCCGCGTTTCCGTGCCGCCTACGATTTCCTGCTGGTGCGGGAAGAGTCCGGTGAGATAGAGCCGGGCCTGGGCCAGTGGTGGACCGAGTTCCAGGAAACCGACGAACGCGGTCAGGAGCGCATGCTGACGCAACTGGGCAGTGATCGCCCCAGGAAGCGCCGCCGCAAGAAGCCTGCAAAAAAGGCCTGACATGACAGCCACGGACGCCTTTGTCGGGCTTGGCAGCAACATGGCAGATCCGTCTGCACAACTGGCCGGCGCCGTGGCCCGGCTGGCGGCGTTGCCCGGAACCACGCTGCTGGCGCAGTCACCGTTTTATCGCAGCAAACCGGTGGGCCCCCAGGACCAGCCCGACTTCGTCAACGGTGTCGTCTGGCTGAGCACGGAGCTTACCGCCCTGGAACTGCTGGACCAGCTGCAGGCCATCGAACAGGCCCATGGCCGCGAACGAACACAGCACTGGGGCCCGCGAACACTGGATCTGGACTTGCTGCTCTACGGCGACGAAACCATCTCCGAAGAACGCCTGACGGTTCCCCACGCCGAACTGGCCAATCGCGACTTCGTACTTCAGCCGCTGCTTGATCTGGATCCGCATCGGCGCCTGCCGGACGGCCGCAGCCTCGCGCACCTGAGGCAACACTGCCCGGACAACAGCCTGCAGAAACTCAACCCGGTGGCACGAACGCCCTTTCCGCCCGGCTGATACCATTGGCTCGGTGTGCGGCTATTGCCTCAGGCACACCCCCGGATTACCCTAAAGGCCTGAATGCCGGCATACCCCCGGCCCGGCCTGGCCCATCCACCCACAAGGCAAGGATTCTATGGCTGTTACCATCAATACCCTGCGGGATTACAAGCAGAAGGGCGAAGCCTTCTCTGTGCTGACATCCTACGATGCCACGTTTGCCCAGATCGTGAGCGAAGCTGGCGTTGACGTTATCCTGATTGGCGACTCCCTGGGCATGGTACTCCAGGGGCACGACAGCACCCTGCCCGTTACCATGGACCAGATGGTGTATCACGTGTCGTCTGTCGCCAAGGGCAATCGCGGATCACTGATCATGGCTGACATGCCGTTCATGACTTACGGCACCACGGAAGCCGCCCTGGAGAATGCAGCCGAACTGATGCGTGCCGGTGCCCACATGGTCAAGCTCGAAGGCACCGACTGGATGAAGGACACCATCCATGCCCTCAGTGAACGGGGCGTTCCGGTGTGCGCCCATCTTGGCCTGACCCCACAGTTCGTCAACAAGTTTGGCGGCTACAAGGTGCAGGGGCGCGATGAAAAGCATGCGGAACTGATGATCGAACACGCCTGTGAACTGGTTGCCGCCGGCGCCGACGTCATCCTGCTGGAGTGCGTACCCGCCCCGCTGGCCGCCCGCATCACCCAGGCCGTGCAGGCGCCTGTAATCGGCATCGGCGCCGGTGCCGATACCGACGGCCAGGTACTGGTTGTCCACGATATGCTGGGCATGACCACCGGCCGCAAGCCGCGCTTTGTGAAGGATTTCCTGGCGGAATCCGGATCCGTCAAGGGTGCTATCGAAGCCTACGTGGCCGCTGTTCGCGACCGATCATTCCCCGCCGAGGAGCATACGTTCAAGGCATGAGAACCGTCCATACGCTCAAAGAACTCCGCGCCATGCTTCGCAGCCATCGCCAGCAGGGCAAACGTATCGGGCTGGTACCCACCATGGGTAACCTGCACGAGGGCCACATCTCGCTGGTCAGAAAAGCCCGCGAGGCCGCAGATATCGTGGTCACCAGTATTTTCGTGAACCCCATGCAGTTTGGTGCAACCGAAGATCTGGATACCTATCCACGCACCTTGCTCGAAGACCAGGAACGCTTGGAAGAAGCCGGCAGCACGCTGGTGTTCGCCCCTTCCAACGAGGAAATCTATCCCCAGGGTCTGGCACGGCATACCCGCGTTATCGTGCCCGAGGTCAGTGAAGGCCATTGTGGCGCGAGCCGGCCGGGGCATTTTGAGGGCGTGGCAACGGTCGTCACCATGCTGTTCAATATGGTGCAACCCGATATCGCCGTGTTCGGAGAGAAGGATTACCAGCAACTGGCTGTTATCCGGAAGCTCACGCGGGATCTGATGATACCGGTTGAAGTCATCGGCAGCCCCACCATCCGCGAAGACGACGGGCTGGCCAAGAGCTCCCGCAATGGCTTCCTCACCGAGGATGAACGGGCCATCGCCCCCATTGTCTATCGCACCCTCAAGAACACGGCGGAACAGATCCGCAATGGCCGCAGCGATTTTTCAGCGCTGGAGCGGGAAGCCACTGAAGCCCTTAGCGAAGCCGGCCTGCGACCGGATTACTTCAACATCGCCAACAGCCTGACTCTCAAGCCGGCAAGCGCCGACGATACCGAGCTGACCCTGTTGGCGGCTGCGTTTCTGGGCACCACGCGGCTGATCGACAATCTGTCTGTAACCCGATAACCAAAACTGTCAGAAAGGATTCCATTATGTCCAAGGGCTCTGCTCCACTCACCAGCCGGCCCGAGTGGCAGGCACTGACGAGCCATCAGGCGGAACTGGAAAACACTCACATGCGGGACCTGTTTCGCAATGACCCTGACCGGGCCGACCGCTTTTTCATCAGCGGAGGTGGCCTGTCTCTGGACTATTCCCGCAATCGCATGACCGACAAAACCATGACCGGGCTGATGGCGCTGGCCAGAAGCTGTGGGGTGCCGGAACGCATCGAGGCCATGTTCCGCGGTGACGTCATCAACGTCACGGAAAAGCGCCCGGCATTGCATGTTGCCCTGAGGGACACCAGCGGCGACCCCCTCCTCGTGGATGGCACCAACATCACGCCGGAAGTGGAAACCACCCTGAACCGCATGGCACAGTTCGTGGACGACGTGCTCAGCAGGCGCTGGCTGGGCCATACCGGTAAGGCCTTTACCGATGTAGTGAGCATTGGCATTGGCGGCTCCTTCCTTGGCCCCAAGCTGGTGTCCGAGGCTCTTCGCCCTTACTGGCACGGCCAGTTGAACTGCCACTATGTGGCCAACATTGATGGTACCCAGATTGCCGAGGTGCTGCGCCGGGTCAATCCGGAAACCACCCTGTTCCTGATCCAGTCCAAATCCTTCCGTACCCAGGAAACCCTCGAGAACAGCAAGGTGGCCAGGGACTGGTTCCTGGAAAACGGGGGCAGCGGGGACCAGATCGGCAGGCACTTTGTGGCGGTCACCGCCAATACCCCGGAAGCCGTGGACTTCGGCATTTCCGAAGACAATATTTTCCCGATGTGGGACTGGGTAGGCGGGCGGTACTCGCTGTGGTCCGCCATCGGGCTGCCGGTGGCGCTGACCATCGGCATGAAGAATTTCCGGGCCCTGCTTGCCGGTGCCAACGCCATGGACCAGCACTTCCGTAACACGCCGCTGGAACAGAACCTGCCGGTGGTGATGGCCATGCTGGGCATCTGGTACAACAACTTCTGGGGCGCCGAAACCTATACCATCCTGCCCTACGATCACTACCTGCGCAGCCTGCCGGCACACCTGCAGCAGCTGGACATGGAAAGCAACGGCAAGAGTGTCAGCCAGGATGGCAAAGCGCTGGACTATCAGACTGGCCCGGTGATCTGGGGCGGCGTTGGCGCCAACGGCCAGCACGCCTTCCATCAGCTGTTACATCAGGGTACCCGGCTGATTCCGGCTGATTTTATTATCCCGCTGGAAACCCACAACAAGGTGGCCAGCCACCACGTCACGCTGTTCGCCAATTGCCTGAGCCAGTCACGGGCGCTGATGTCGGGCAAGAACCTGGAGGAGGCGAAAGCGGAGCTGCAGGCCGAGGGCATGAGCGCTGAGGAAATCGACAAGCTGGCACCCCACAAGGTCATTCCCGGCAACAAGCCCAGCAATACCCTGCTGATGGACAAGTCGACCCCGGAGACGGTCGGTGCCCTGATCGCGCTCTATGAACACCGCACCTTTGTGCAGGGCATCATCTGGGATGTGGATTCGTTTGATCAGTGGGGGGTGGAACTGGGCAAACAGATGGGCAAGGGCATCCTGGACCGCCTCACCGGGGACACTGAAGAGGGTTCCGAACCCAGTGACAGCTCAACGGACAACCTGATCCGGCTGTTCCGCTCACACCATTCGTCCTGAGCAGACGTTGCAGGGTTACCTGGCAGCGGCCCGGGAAATCAGCCGCCCCTGCCAGGTGAAATCCACCGGCCAGAGCTTCTGGTCGCGGTCGTAGGCCTGCCAAAGCGCGTCGTAGCGCTTGCCACAGACCGGGTGAACATCGGCCGGCGCTATTTCCGCCAGGGGCAGCAGAACAAAGGCGTTCTTCAGAATCTCGCCCCGGGGCAGCTCCACGCCATCAATGCTGCCGATTTCCTCATCGTAGGTGAGGATATCAAGGTCCAGGGTTCGGGCGCTGAACCTGGGCACGTCCCGCCGCCGGCCGTTGTCTGCTTCCAGCTGCTTGAAGCAGGCCGACAGCTCCGCCACGGTCAGGCCCGTGTCGACACCCACCACCAGGTTGTAGAAGGGAGAGCCGTCAAAACCGACGGACTCGCTTTCGTACACCGAGGAAATCAGCAGTTCGTCAAACCAGGTGTCCAGCGCATCCAGGGCCGCCGTAATGTAGCGCTCACGGTCGATGTTGCTGCCGATACTGATATACACCCGCGCCATCACAGGCTCCCCCGTTCAATCTTCACGCCAACCGCTGCGGCGGCCGGCACTGCCCCGGGTTTGCGAAGGGTCAGCCTCAGCCAGCGCACGCCAAACTCTGCCTGCAGCAGCCCGGCAATGCCTTCGGCGGCGGTTTCCAGCAACTGCGGGCGAGCGCTTGCCAGATAGGCCGCAACCCGCTCGCTCACCCGGGCATAGTCCAGGGCGTCGCCAACGTCGTCCGAAGCCGCGGGCACCCGGTTGTCCCAGGCCATTTCCAGATCCACCAGCAGCCGCTGACTGACCTCCCGCTCCCAGTCGTACACGCCGATGATTGCCTCAACGGCCAGACCTTCGATCAGTACACTGTCTGTCAACGGATCGATCTCCCGGGCTTACACTCTTTGCTGATTGAATAACGTACAGGCAGCGGATACTGTATAAATCCTGACCTGCTCTGTCGCGGGGCCGGCATTTTCTCATAAATGATCGGTGCGCGTCTTTGGGTCTTTACACTTTGCCGATGAACACCAACGATGAGTTATCTGAGCGATCCGGTACTGACAGTTCTGCTCTGCGCCCTGGCTTACCTGGCCGGCTCGGTGCTGTTCGCGCTGCCGGTATGCCGCGCCTGGCGCCTGCCGGATCCGCGGGCCCTCGGCTCCGGCAACCCCGGCGCCACCAATGTCTACCGCGCTGGCGGCTGGCCACCGGCGGCAGCCACCCTGCTCCTCGACGCCGCCAAAGGGTGGCTGCCGGTCTGGTTTGCCCACCAGGCAGAGCTGTCCATTCTCTCCCAGGCCATGGTGGCCCTGTGCGCCGTCACCGGGCACATGATTCCGCTGTTCTATCGCTTCAAGGGTGGGAAAGGCGTGGCAACGGCCCTTGGGGCCGGGCTGGCGCTGGCACCGGCCACCACTCTGATGCTGGCCGCCATCTGGGCACTGGTGATGTGGCGCTGGAAAATATCGGCACTGGCGTCCATCGTCGCCATTGTCAGCGGCCCGATCATCAGCGCCCTGATCGAGCCGGACACCCTGCCCCTGTTTGGCCTGCTGGCCATCCTGATTGTGGTGCGGCACCGCAACAATCTGATCCGCATGGCCCAGGGCCGCGAGCCCGGCTTTTAGTCAACGAGTCCGTTTGCCCGCGGTTCACCCACCGGCGGTAACGTGCTCATGGGCCAGCGTGGTACCGCGACGATCCGGTCACCATCCTGCTGTCCGGCTTTCATGCGCTGGCAGCCGGCATAGGCAATCATCGCTCCATTGTCGGTACAGAATTCCGGGCGGGCATAGAACACATTGGCCCGGAGTTTCCCGGTCATTGCCTCCAGCCCGGCCCGCAAGCGCTTGTTCGCACTGACCCCACCGGCGATCACCAGGCGTTTGCAGCCGGTGTGCTCCAGGGCCCGGCGGCACTTGATGGTGAGGGTATCCACCACCGCCGCCTCGAAGGCCAGGGCGATATCGGCGCGAGTCTGGTCATCCAGCTCACCGGACTTCTCTGCGGCATTGACGGTGTTGAGGGTGAAGGTCTTCAGGCCACTGAAGCTGAAATCCAGCCCCGGCCGGTCGGTCATCGGGCGCGGAAAGCGATAGCGCCCGGGGGTACCCTTCTCGGCCAGCGCGGCCACCCTCGGCCCGCCGGGGTAGTCCAGCCCAAGCATCTTGGCGGTTTTGTCAAAGGCTTCACCGGCGGCATCGTCCACGGATTCACCCAGCATTTCATACTCGCCAATGCCGTTCACCAGCACCAGCTGCGTATGGCCGCCGGAAACCAGCAAGGCTACAAAGGGGAAGGCCGGGGGATTGTCTTCCAGCATCGGCGCCAGCAGGTGGCCTTCCATGTGGTGAACACCCAGCACCGGCACACCCAGCGCAAACCCCAGAGCATGGGCCACAGAGCCCCCCACCATCAGTGCGCCCACCAGGCCCGGACCCGCGGTGTAGGTGATGCCTTCAATATCGCCCCGAACCCGGTCGGCGTCCGCCAATACCTGGTCGCACAATGGCAGCAGCTTGCGGACATGGTCGCGGGACGCCAGCTCCGGCACCACGCCACCGTAATCGGCATGCATGGCAATCTGGCTGAACAGGGCGTGCGCCAGCAACCCCTTCTCGCTGTCGTAAAGTGCAACGCCGGTTTCATCACAGGAGGTTTCAATACCGAGAATCAGCATAAATAAGGGCCACTACTCCGGGCTGGTTGAATACAGCGGGCCATTTTAGCAGAAACCCGAAACCCTCCGTCAGTTTCATCGAACAAACATTGACCTTGGCCATGGGCAGGCGCTATCATTGCCGGCCTTAAATACGCACTGGTCGAGTTTTAGCCAATCTGACCAGGTATCGAGTCGATCTGACAATCCGGTCGATCAGACAAAACAGAAACCGAATCAATCAGGTAGGTGATTTTCGAATGCCAGCTGTTAAAGTGAAAGAGAATGAACCGTTTGACGTAGCCCTTCGTCGCTTCAAGCGCTCCTGCGAAAAAGCAGGCGTTCTGTCGGAAGTACGTCGCCGTGAGCACTACGAGAAGCCGACAGCCGTGCGCAAGCGCAAGGCAGCTGCAGCCGTCAAGCGTCATCTCAAGAAGCTTCAGCGGGAACAGCGCAAGTTCGAGCGTCTGTACTAAGCTTTATCCGGACGCCGCTTGACTGCAAGCCTATAATCGCCTGTAAAGCCACAGGCTGCACAGAGCGATACCAAAATGCCGCCGAGGCCTGGCTTCGGCGGCATTTTTGGCTGTACTTGCAGGCCCGGCTCTTTCCCCGCGACCGGAGACATCATGAGTGGACTGATCCCGCAACGCTTCGTTGAAGACCTGCTTGACCGGATTGACCTGGCCGAGCTGATCGGATCACGTATCACCCTGAAAAAGGCCGGCGGAAATTACAAGGCCCGCTGCCCGTTCCATGATGAAAAAACGCCGTCTTTCAATGTTCGGCCGGACAAGGGCTTTTACCACTGCTTCGGCTGTGGCGCCCATGGCGATGCCATCAGTTTTGTCCGCGAATTTGACGGCCTCGGGTTTACCGACGCCGTAGAAGAACTGGCCCGCCGCGCCGGCATGGAAGTGCCTTACGACCAGAGCGCGCGCCAGGAAATGCAGCAGGCACGAACCCTGACCGATGCACTGGATTATGCCAGCCGCTTCTATCAGTCCGCGCTCAGGGGCCAGCAAGGCGAATTCGCCCGGGACTACCTGAAACAACGGGGCCTGGACGACAGCATTATTGAACAGTACCAGCTTGGCTACGCCCCTGGCACCGGCACGGCGCTTTTCGACAGTGCCAGCAAGGATCTGCAGGGGCCACTGATCGAAACCGGCACTGTCTCCGACCGCTACGGGCGGCCACGGGACCTGTTCCGCAACCGGGTGATGTTCCCGATCCGCAACAGCCGTGGCCGGACCATCGCCTTTGGCGGGCGCACGCTGGGTGATGACAAGGCCAAGTACATCAACTCTCCGGAGTCTGATGTTTTCCATAAAAGCCGCGAGATCTACGGCCTTTATGAAGCGAAACAGTCTATCCGCCAGCTCGACAGACTGCTTGTGGTGGAAGGGTATATGGATGTCATTGCCCTGGCGCAGAACGGTATCCACTTCGCGGTGGCAACACTGGGCACGGCAACTAACCAGGACAGCCTGGCAGCCCTGCTCAAGCAGGTAAGGCATCTGGTTTTCTGTTTTGATGGTGACCAGGCCGGTTACCGGGCGGCAGACAAGGCCATGGAAAACGCCCTGGAACTGCTCACCGACGGCCTGCATCTGCAATTCCTGATGATGCCGGACGGCGAAGACCCGGACACACTGGTACGCAAGGAAGGCCCGGAAGCCTTCCAGGAGCGTATCAACGGTGCCACGCCGCTGTCCCGCTACCTGTTCAACCGGCAGAGCGAGGGGCTGGACCTGTCACTGCCGGAAGACCGGGGCGAGCTGAAGGCAAGGGTGGAACCCCTGCTGAAGAAAATGCCCAGGAGCACCCTCAGGGACGCCATGTGGCACGAAATGCTGCGTCTCTGCGGCACCAACCGGGGGGACTGGCAGAACCGGCGCCAGCAGAACGGCAAGGGCGGTTATGGGGAGCGCCGGGTTCAGGAACAACGGATTGACGTAAAGCTGAGCAAGGACACACAGCTCTGCCTGGCCCTGCTGGAAGCACCAGACATGGCCAGCGAGATTGCCGAACTGTGCCGGAGCAGCCGCCAGTACCGGCAGGCCGGCCAGTTCGCCGGCTGGATACTGGAGAACGCGATTTCCGACAGGCGTTCACTGATCCATCACCTGGCAACGGATAACCGGGCCAGGAAACAGTTTTACAGCCTGTTCGACGGCATTGAACATGTGCCGGCAAGGGAGCAGACCCTGGCAGGCGCGCGGGAAATGCTGAATCCGAATCGGGAAGTGGCCCGCAAACAGCGCCTGGCCTCCCTGCTCTCGGAGAAGCGCAGCCTGGCCGACCTGACCGCCGAAGAACGGCAGGAACTGAAGGCGCTGACCGGGCAGAACGACGACTGAACAGCGACAGAAAAGACAGGGCCGGCGGGCCAAAAAACGCAATAACTGCAGCCGGACAGGCCACTGCACTTGAAACTTGCAGTGTTGATCACCATCTAACCATCCGGTGGCAGAGCAATAGCGTGACAGCTATAATGGCTGTTTAACTTTTTTACTTTTACCAGCGAGTTCACAGGGTGTCTATGTCAGGCAATTCGCAGAAATCACGTTTAAAAGATCTCATTGCACGAGGCAAAGAGCAAGGTTACCTGACTTACGCCGAGGTAAATGATCACCTCCCGGAAGACATTGCTGACCCGGACCAGGTCGAAGACATCATTCGCATGATCAACGACATGGGCATTCAGGTCTCTGAAGTTGCACCGGACGCAGACACACTTCTGATGACCGACGGCGATTCCACCGCCGACGAAGCCGCTGCCGCAGAAGCTGCCGCCGCACTCGCTGCCGTAGAATCCGACGCCGGCCGTACCACCGACCCGGTCCGCATGTACATGCGGGAAATGGGTACCGTGGAACTGCTGACCCGTGAGGGCGAAATCGTCATTGCCAAGCGCATCGAGGAAGGTATCCGCGATGTGATGGCGGCTGTTGCGCACTTCCCCGGCATCACCGGCACTGTCATCCAGGCCTATGACCGCATCATCGAAAACGAAGGCCGCCTCAGCGACATCGTATCCGGCTTCCTCGACCCGGACGGCGCCGAGCCGTTCATGGACGAAGACAACACGCCGGACACGTCAAGCAGCTCCGACGACTCATCCGACGATGATGACGATGACGACAGCGAAGAAGAAACCGAGAGCGGTCCGGATCCGGAAGAAACCCGGCTGCGCTTCGAACTGCTGAAAGAAAAGCTTGATGCCGCTGACGCATGCCTGGCCAAGTACGGTCGTGGCCACAAGAAAACCCAGGAAGCCCTGAACGAGTTGGGGCAGGTGTTCGCACCCTTCAAGCTGGGCAACAAGGCGTTTGACGAACTGGTCAACGTGGTTCGTTCCACCAACGACCTGGTACGTGAAAACGAGCGCGCGATCATGAAAATCTGCGTGCGCGAGTGCAAGATGCCACGCAAGGATTTCATCAAATCCTTCCCGGGCAACGAAGTCAGCCTGGACTGGGCCGAGAAGATTGCCAAGAGCAAGAAGCCCTACGCACCGCTGATTGCCGAGCGCATCGACGAAATCGTTCGCCTGCAGAAGCGCATCGCCAATATCCAGACCGAAGTGGACCTGGACGTTTCCGATATCAAGGAAATCAACCGCCGCGTATCCATCGGCGAAGCCAAGGCCCGCCGCGCCAAGAAGGAAATGGTGGAGGCCAACCTGCGTCTGGTTATCTCCATTGCCAAGAAGTACACCAACCGCGGCCTGCAGTTCCTGGATCTGATCCAGGAGGGCAACATCGGCCTGATGAAGGCCGTGGACAAGTTCGAGTACCGCCGTGGCTACAAGTTCTCCACCTACGCCACCTGGTGGATTCGTCAGGCCATCACCCGCTCCATCGCGGACCAGGCCCGCACCATCCGTATTCCGGTGCACATGATCGAAACCATCAACAAGCTCAACCGCATCTCCCGCCAGATGCTGCAGGAGATGGGCCGCGAGCCCACGCCGGAAGAGCTGGGCGAGCGCATGGAAATGCCCGAGGACAAGATCCGCAAGGTGCTGAAGATCGCCAAGGAACCGATCTCCATGGAAACCCCGATCGGTGATGACGAAGACAGCCACCTGGGGGATTTCATCGAGGACATCCAGGCCCTGTCGCCGGTCGACTCCGCTACTGCGGAAGGCCTGCGCGAAGCCACCCGCTCCGTACTCTCCGGCCTGACCGCCCGCGAGTCCAAGGTGCTGCGCATGCGCTTCGGTATCGAAATGAACACCGATCACACCCTGGAAGAAGTGGGCAAGCAGTTCGACGTGACCCGTGAACGCATCCGCCAGATCGAAGCCAAGGCCCTGCGCAAACTGCGCCATCCTTCACGCTCCGACCACCTGCGCGGCTTCATTGACGACCAGGGCAACGGATAACACCACAACAGTAGCGGGGGCCAGCCCTCACCGGTATAATGGCGCCCGCTTTGTTGCTCTCGTTCCGGCACCGCCCGGAAACGATACCCCGAAAAGCAAACCTTTAAGCAGCATCCGCTGACAAAAGGGCCTATAGCTCAGTTGGTTAGAGCAGAGGACTCATAATCCTTTGGTCCCTGGTTCGAGTCCAGGTGGGCCCACCATTTTTCAATGACTTAAACCGCTTCTTTGCCCTGTAAAACGACTATGTGTCGACGAAGTGTCAACCTGAATATCTAGCGATACCGAAAGCGGCTTATTTCAACAGCTCTATCCAGAACTCAGTGGCAGCGCTTTCATCTTGAGTCTCCAACGCACCCCTTATTCCCTGTTTCGCCCTCTCTATATCTACCAAAAACTGTTGAGCCATACTTTCGAACTGGCTTTTTATCATTGCGTTGGATTCTGATTTTCTCGATGTCAAAACACTCTGATATGAAATAACTGATTTGGTATATAATGAGCTCAGGACAGATTCTCCGACGGTATACTCACCAACATCAGGTACGGTAGCCTCAAACTCCATAGCTATGGCACAACCCCCCGTGCTTGGAATTTCGTAACCTAAGGCACTAATAACAACATCAGGAATAAAAGCGCTACCATCATTTCCATCCTGGGTTTCATATCCACTTCGAATTAGTTGAAGTTCAACTGCGTTCTTTGCACCGCTTAAGTCTGTCCAACAGCCATCGCCAACCTGGTCATCCAAATGAACGTCGAACATCTCCGCGTTCTTTAATACCAGCCAGGCTGGATCATGCCCCCACACTGAAGCATTAAGTTCCAGTTCTTCCTCTGCAACAACCCCAAAAGAAAATGGACAGAGCAAAAAACACACACTAATAATTGTTAAATTTTTCAAAACTAATCTCCCGGCTACAGTAGCGACACCAATTAAACGTAGCCTCTATCGATGGGATCTGCACGTGCGTTAACACTGAGGGAGCGCCCTTTCTCAACAACCTCTTCCAAATAATCAGGTGCAAAATGTGCGTATCTCATTGTCAACTTTAAATCCGAGCGCCCCAGTACCTTATGGAGTGCGCGGATATAGCCGCCGCTCATTAAAAAATGGCTGGCGAAAGTGGTGTCGTGGCAGATGTGGGTGAGTTGCCCCCTCGGAAGTTTGATTTCCGCTCTATCCAATGCTGACCCGAAGGCACTGTAGAAGGATTGGCACGGTAGCTCTTGGGTAACCTGGTTGTAGATTTCTTTGACAATCGGGACCGATATATACCGTTGAACGCCATAGTTCTCGAATGGCAGATGATTCCACAAAGCTAGCCATAATTATTTGCAACTATTGTAGCCACTTAAAATTTATGTCGAAAAATTTTACATGCGCCGAAAAGGGGGTAGCCATAGATCTATGATAAATAAAGACAAATTGTAATGGCGCGATTAATGCATTAGTACACCTCATAGCCGGCAACGGTGCCGATACCAAGGAGTCAAGATCAATGAACTATTTCCAACGATTCGTTTCAGCAGCATTTATCCTTTCAATCACGTCTGTTGCCAATAGTGCCGTCATCACTACACAGTTGGAGGATGTAACTAACGGCGGTGGCTTTTTTGGTGAGGTAACCTTTTCGGATTCTGGCACCGATACGGTTAATATTTCTGCAGACATCTCGGACCCAATTAACGCAGACCTTACCCAAGGTGATATTTTGGCAATCTGGTTTGATTTTGCCGACTTTAGTGCACTTTCAGGGTCTCCCACAATTACTAACGAAAATCCCTCTGGCATAGTTGTGGATTCATTTTTTGGCGAAGACTCAGTCAGCTCAAGTCTTGGAGGAAATTTAAACTTGGAAGGGACTGGCGAAACCAATTGGGATTTTGCAGTCATAACTGGAAGTGCAGGGCCAGACTTTTACCAGACGCTTAGCTTTGATTTGACGATTGACGGCTTGGACGCGAACCAATTTTCAAATCAGAGAGTAGGCATGCGCGTCCAAAGCATTCCCGAAAACTACTTCGAGGAAGGCTCATCAAAGCTGATTGGTATCGGGCGTCCACCAGTTGAAGTCCCGGAACCAGGCACTCTCGGTTTGTTGGGATTGGGCATTATTGGCCTTTTGACGGCGAGGCGTAAAGCACAGAAAAAATTGTAAGCTTCAACGTATTCATGACCGATTAAAACTCCTCGAAAGGGGAGTTTTTCTAATGTAACAGTTCATATTAGCCGCTGCCCATTACTGACCTCATTGTCAGGCGTCACAAGTGAGATTGCTCCCTCATCTGTTTTGATACCCGTCACCAGACACTCTGAAATAAAAGGCCCAATCTGTTTCGGTGGAAAATTGGTCACGGCCAGTACCTGTTTCCCCAACAGCGTCTCGGGATCGTAAAGATCGGTGATCTGGGCGCTGGATTTTCGGACACCCACCTCCGGGCCGAAATCAACTTTCAACTTGTAGGCTGGTTTTCGGGCTTCCGGAAACTCGTTTACCTCAATGATGGTTCCAATTCGCAGTTCTACTTTTTCAAAGTCTTCCCAACTGATCATTCACGACTCTCCTCGGGGATTTACGGGTAAGCACCCGGACAAGGGAAATATCAAGGCTGAATTCGTTTTGCCGAATACACTGGCATCGTATACAACTACACTGAAGTCGTTAAAAAATAACACAAGGAAACCACCATGCCCTTCTCTTCCGACCACATTGACGAACTCAACCTCCTGGCCCTGTTCGACCTGTCTTCCGCGCAGGAAGGTATCAAAGTTCATCAGCATTCGGCAGCACCGGAGATGGTTGCCGCGGCTGAGCGTCTTCACCACAAGGGACTGATTACCCAGAAAGACGGGGGTTACCTGACAAGCCTTGGCAGCGAAACCGCCGAGCATGCACAGAAAGTATTATCCGTTCTGACCAGCGGCTGAGATACCGGTTCAGTTGATATTGCGTATCCTGCCTGCCCGTTACCAAGTGGCTCCCTGGCGGAGCCTTTTGATTCCCCCCTCTGAAAACCCGCAACAGTTCACAACTCCCCGTAACAGAAAAAAACTTTTCAGGCCTCATAAGACTCTGTAATAACGTCATTTTCAAACCATCTTTGTCCGGAAGGTGGTCATTCCGACATCAAAGACTGTCAAGACAGCCAACGTCCCGATAAGACAAGAACACTACACTGCTTTCCGAACAAACGTACCAACAATGGTTCATAGCCCTCTCGCGCTCTCCGTTGGCACGGTGAAGGCCAATAACAAGACAAACGAATGGAGTGTATTTCATGGTTCTGACCTCCCGCTTTTCCCTGCGTGCGACGACACTTGCCGTTGCGGCCGCCTCGGCCGGCCTGTCACTGAACGCGTCTGCCAGTATGGGCAACCTCGGCACCACTTACGGTGTAATGCCGGTGGATGTGGCAACTGCCCAGTCACTGTCCATGTTCAATGAACAGGTGTCTGCCACCTACTACAACCCGTCTTACCTCACCAGTGATGAGCGCGGTGAGCTTACTGGCGGCATCCTCCATGCTGAACAGGAGCTGCGTTCCAGCCGCTCTGATGCGGATGGCGACATTGTTTCCGATTCCCCCAGTCAGCATGTGCTGATCGGCATGAAAACCAACCTGGCTTCCCTGACCCGCTTCAAGCATCCCATTTATCTGGGTTTCATCGCGGGCGTTGAGAAGTACGGCAAGGAAATGCTGGCCTTCTCTTCCGAGACCTCGGAAACAGGCCAGTACCTGCAGTACGGCAAAGAGCCGCTGTTTCTGAATATTGGTGGTGCCACTCCGCTCTGGCGGGGCATTTCCGGTGGTTTCTCGGTGCGTGTGACCCTGGAAGCGGCCGCACAGCTGGATGCAGTATCCACTCTGGGCGGAGAAACCAGCCGGGAGCGACTTGCGGTGAACGCCGAGCCGTCCCTGAAATCCATTCTCGGCACCACCGTTAAATGGGGTGACACCCTCTGCCCCGAAAGTGACTGTTTTCTCGACGGATGGGAGAGCGCGGTGACCTATCGCACCAAATCCTCCGCCTCCACTGCCGTGGACTCCAACATCATTGTTACCCAGACCATCCCGGACCCGGGCCTGAGCCTGGCAGTTGCGACCATTGACTCATTCCAGCCGGAAACCATCACCTTTGGCACCCAGTACAAGGGCGATGGCTGGCGGGTAGGTGGCAGCATCGAACAGCAGAACTGGTCGGAACTGGAAGATGAATTCTCCGGCGACACCATCAAGGACCAGGAAGACGTCAGTGCCTCGAACCGTATCGGCTTCGACGACATTCTCGTCCCCCGGATCGGTGGCGAATACCAGCTCAACCGTAATTTCGCGGTTCGTGGCGGCCTGGCCTATGAGGAATCCCCGCTCAAGACCACCCGCAATCCGGAGCTGAACTATCTGGACACAGACAAGATTGTGGCCGGCCTGGGTATCAGCGCGACCTATGAGCGCACCCGCCTGCTGGCCTACCCGGTACGGCTGGACCTGGGTTACCAGTACCAGCAACTGCAGGACCGGGATTTCACCATCGTCGACTTTGACGGCAATGAGCAGCAGGCCACTGCCGACGGCGACATCCATGTCATCAGCGGCTCCATCACCCTGAAGTTCTGAGGAGAAGTCTGCCATGAAGTACAACAAGACCCTGGCACTGATTCCCGCCGTGCTGCTTGCAGCCTGCGGGGGTGATGAACAATCCATCAACGAGCCTGCAAAGCCGGGCTCCGTTGTCTACTCCTATCCTGCCGACGGACAGGGCGAAGTCAGCCCCAAAGCAGACCTGGTACTGCGGTTTTCACATGCCCTTTCCGATGACGACATCGGGGGCAAGATCCGTATCAGCGACGGCGAGAATAACATCGACTTCTCGTCAGAGCCGGTTGATCAGGGGCGGAGCCTGAAGATATCTCCGGATGAAAGGCTCAGTCCCGGCACGGAATACACGGTGGAGTTCAGTGAAGAACTTGAAGCCGAAGGCGGTCGACCGATCCCGACGCCCAATGCCATCGGCCCGGACGGGATACAGTTCACGACCCGGGGCGAATTCAGCGGTATCGCGGCGCTTGATGAGCTGGGCTCCGGATTTACCGTGGCCGAGATGATCCCGTCCGAGAACAATACCTTCCGGCCCATGAACTTCTCCACGTTCCGCCTGCGCCTGACCAGGGCGGTGCATCCAGAATGGAAGGGGCGTGGCGGTGTCATCGAGCTGACAGACAGCAACGGCGACACAGTACCGGCAACCGTGCTGGTGAATGGCCGTTATATCACCATCGACCCCTGCATCGCGGACAGCCCTGAACAATGCGGCCGTGAAGACGATGTTCTGGAAGCCGGCGAGACCTATACAGTTTCCATCCGGAACCTGCCGGGTATCAATGGCGATACCCTGGAGGAGTTCAGTGAAGAGGTCACACCGCGGGACACCAGCCCGACCGTTGTGCTTTTCCAGGAAGTCATCGACTCCGGACTGAACGCCGGTGCTGACGAGGACAGCGCCCGCCGCTCCCGCCTCAACGGTGAGATTATCAATGGTGTCACCCTGAATTCCGTACTCCAGGGTATTGCTGGTCCGTCACAACAGACCGGTGGGCTGTTTGCGGAACTGGCCTATGCGCCATCGTTTGAAGCCGACGAGCCCCTGCCCCTGCGCGTACCCAAGGGCAGCGTGCTGAACAGTAGCAGCCTGGATGTGCGCATCAACGGCACGGTTCCCATCATTGATCCGGAAACCGGCCAGATCCAGAAAACCGGCAACATCAAAGTCACCATGCTGTCGGATGCCACCGGCTACCTGATGCCCAACCCCTACACGGACGACCAGAACGCCCCGCGTCACGTCAGACTGTTCATGGACGTGTCCATGAACACCGAGGAGGCGCAGCCCAATGCCTCCCTGTCCCAGGACCTGCTCGGGGTGGAGCTGTCCGGCATTGCCATCGTGGAGGATGGCGTACTGACCATCGACGCCATCGGCATGGTTGAACCCAACCTGCTGGGCCAGGAGTTCACCGACTCCACCATCGCCTTCCGCATCGAAGCCGCGACCGATTCCGAATCGGCTCTGGATGCCGCAGACCAGCGCGACGACGAACTCGCGGATACTACCGGCCCACAACTGGTGAGCTGGATGCCGGGGCCCGAAGACGCCCTGCCGGATACCCGCCAGGACATGCAGCGGCCAGGTGACCCTGTAGTGCTGAACTTTGATGAGCCGCTGGATGAGGATTCCATTGAGGGGAATGTTACCCTTGATGAAGACGGCGTTCCGTTGACCATCGAAGATGGCACACTCAGTGCCGAGGTAGACGGCACCGTACTTGTGCTGAATCCGGAAGGTGGTCTAGAACATGGCGTAGACTATACCGTCAACATCGGCGGAGTGACCGACCTTGCCGGAAATGCCGCCAGCGTCCCGGCATTGAACTTCAGCTTGCCGGAAACTGGTGATCCGGATGCAGTGACTCAGCGTTCACCGTTTGCGCTAACAACCTACCCTGGATTCCCTTGCGTAACCACTGATGTCAACCTTGGTGAGGATGGCGATCACGGCTACTGCAAAGACAAGTTGTCTGAAGAAGGGAGCGATCTGCCCGAGGATCGTGAACGGGATCGTCTGCCAATAACGACCTTACCCGCAGACAGACCGATAGTCGTCGTATTTTCACAATCCATGGACCTCGAAACGATCAATGACTCCACGTTTATTGTCGAAGAAGTCGATGATTCGGGTAATTCTGTCGAAACTGTAGCGGGAAGGATAGAGAAGAATAACCAACGCGTCCGCTTCTACCCGGAAAAGCCATGGGACGAAGGGAAGCTTTACAAATATACGCTCGTCTCTGCCCAGTTTGGTGACCCCGAGACCGAGGACGAGTCTGCCGCCGACTGCACCAGTGTAATTTGCGGTGAAAATGGTAAAGCTTTTGCAGCTTCTCATCTGCTCAGTCCGACAGCCAACGGAAGCGAATCTCTGGAGATTTTCTTCCGTGGGGACGCACAGCTGGATACTGTGTTCACACCATTGCGAAACCTGCCAATCAGGGATGCCAATTCAAACTATGAAATTGATGACTTTGAAACATTCGATTTCGAGTTTGCAGAGAATCCCGAAGGCGTGGAACAAGATCATTACGTAACACCACCCAATGCATCGCGGCTAGCCATGGCAGGCAATGCCACCGTTCTTGGCAACGACGGAGGCGAAGAACGCAACGCAAGGGTCGGATGCGATTACAGCGGGGACGACTGCCCTGAAGAAAAATTCATTTACCAGACATACGGCCTCAACACTGAAGTCGTTGGCCCTGAGATTGATCCGGAAACCGGAGAAGAGACTGGAAGGGTTAAGGTACTGCTTTATCCCACATTACTTGTCACTTCACCGGCTACCGTATTCTATAACCTCGCAGGTAAACCTTCCGAGTCTTCAACTGGCCCTCAGGTGCTGAGGATGCGATATCAAGAGAAGACAGAAGATAACCCGTTAGGTTTAGTTGAGGGCTATATCTCCGAGGGCGAGGATGGACAACCACAATTTGAAACCGAAGCACGCCTGATGCTGGATGCACCGAATCTGCATCTGCCGCTGGGAGAACTGAACCTGTTGGCACACAACCTGTTCAGTTACCCCTTTACTCTGGATCTTGAGGGAGATATTCAATTCTTCGATGATGGGCGGATGCAAATTGAACAAAGGAATATCAATAAAGAAAATCCTGCGATAGACGTTGTGGTTGCGGGCAGCAGCGATGAGTCCACAACTCTAGTCGGCCTCGTTAGTTGTCTTGGTGGGGTATTCACCGGAAGTGGAACAGATTCCTGTGATGAACTCATTGAGGGAGAGGGCTCAGCAGTAAAGCTGCCGCTAGAGATCCCTTATCACGGCCTGTACCTCAACTTCATCTCCAACCCAATCAAGGAAATCCCAGCAGAGTACTAATCTTCAGGCTCCGCTGTTCATGGCCAGCCCTCGGGCTGGCCTTTTTTGTGGCCTGAAGGGCCAACAACCAGTTTTCCCCTATCAGGCATTTCCTGCTAATCTGGTTGCCTATTGAAACCAACTCTGAAGACTCGTGGCAATCGGGTGCGGCCTTCCAAAACCGTGCGGAGCCATGGATGGCGGAGCCCGAGCGTTACATGGACGTATTTAAAGCGTGTTTTGGAAGGCCGTACCCGATTGCCGTTGCACCGGGTCAGACAATATAAAAACTGCTTGGAGAGAGAACCCATGGAAAACGGCACCCACTACCGTACCTGTCATTTGTGTGAAGCCATGTGCGGCGTAGCGATTGAGGTAAAGGATGGCCATATCGCCTCGATCAAGGGTGATGAGGACGACCCGTTAAGCCATGGGCACATCTGCCCCAAGGCCGTCGCCCTGCAGGATCTCCACGAAGACCCCGAGCGCCTGCGCAAACCTGTTCGCCGCACAGCGGATGGCTGGCAGGAAATGGAGTGGGACGACGCCTTTGACCTGGTCGCAGACCGCCTGCACAGCATACGCAGGGAATATGGCCGCAACAGCATTGGTGCCTACCTTGGCAACCCCAATGTTCACAATCACGGCTCGCTGGTTGCAACCATGCCATTCCTGCGGGCACTGGGCACACAGAACCGCTTCTCGGCCACCTCCAACGACCAGCTGCCCCACATGCTGGCCAGCCTGGAAATGTTCGGCCACCAGATTCTGTTCCCGATCCCGGATATTGACCGCACCGAACTGTTTATCTGCATTGGAGCCAACCCCATGGCCTCCAACGGCAGTCTGATGACAGTGCCGGATTTCCGCGGCCGGCTGAAAGCCCTCAGGGCGCGCGGTGGCAAAATGGTGGTGGTAGACCCCCGCCGGACCGAAACCGGCAAACTGGCCGACGAATTCCACTTTATCCGCCCCGGCACCGACGCCCTGTTACTGATGGCGATGGTGCGCACCCTGTTTGAGGAAGATCTCGTCAACCTGGGCCATGCAGAACCCTGGACCAGGGATGTCGACCTGATACGCCTGGCCTCCCTCGGGTTTACCCCGGAAGCCGTGAGTGAACACACAGGCCTGCCTGCAGCAGACATCCGCAACCTGGCCCGCCAGCTTGCCACCACACAGCGGGCCGCCCTGTATACCCGCATGGGCACCAGCACCCAGGCCTTTGGCGGTGTTGCCACCTGGCTTGCCTACGTACTGAACATACTGACCGGAAAACTGGACTGTACCGGCGGTGTGATGTTTTCCCAACCTGCGATCGACCTTATCGCCCTTGGCGGCATGTCGGGCCAGCGCGGTCACTTTGCCAAGCGCTTCAGCCGGGTGAAGAAGCTGCCGGAGTTTGGCGGTGAATATCCCTCCAGCACCATTGCAGACGAAATACTGACCCCGGGTGAGGGACAGATCCGTGCTTTTGTCACAGTTGCCGGCAACCCGGTGCTGTCCAGCCCCAATGGTGGCCGTCTTGATGAGGCGTTCAGCGGGCTGGATTTCATGGTATCGGTGGATTACTACCTCAATGAAACCACCCGACATGCGGATGTCATCCTGCCGCCCACCGCTGGTCTGGAACGCAGCCACTACGACCTGATTTTCAGCATGCTGGCCGTTCGCAATACCGCCAAATACAGCCCGGCGCTGTTCGACGCCGGCAAGGATACCCGCCATGACTGGCAGATTCTGCTGGAGCTGGCTCACCGGCTGGAGAAAAAACGCAAGGGTGGCAGGCTGCCGGTGCGGGCAGAATTGGGCTGGCGTGCCTTCAAGCAGATCGGGCCCGACCCTATTCTCGACATGATGCTGCGCGCCGGCCCCTATGGCGCCGACATTGGTCGCGCCCGCGGCCTGGTGCAGCCGGCTGTTGATCTGGTCATGGATATCCTCCCCGAGCGCCATCCGTTGCGTGGCCTTGCGAAACTCAGCCCATTGAACCGTAGCTGGCAGGATCTTCCCAAGGGCCTTTCGATCAACGCACTGAAACAGCTGCCCAACGGGGTGGACCTGGGGCCGCTTCGGCCGTGCATGCCCGGCCGGCTGTTTACCCGCGATGGCAAGGTGAACCTGGCTCCCCGGCGCTACCTGAACGATCTGGGCCGCCTGCACTCCCTGCTGTCGGCGCCCTCGCCGGAGGGACTCTTGCTGATCGGGCGCCGCCACGTGCGCAGCAATAATTCCTGGATGCATAACAACCAGCGGTTGGTTAAAGGCAAGGAGCGCTGTACCCTGATGATACATCCTCAGGATGCGGCCCGCTGTGGACTTCAGGCGGGTGATTCCGCCGAAGTCGCTTCCCCGGCGGGCAGGATTGTTTTACCGGTGGAAATCACCGACGACATCATGGCGGGTGTGGTCTCCGTGCCTCACGGCTGGGGCCACCATCGCGATGGCACCCGGCAGTCCGTCGCCGTTGCACACCCCGGGGCCAGCATCAATGATGTCATCAGTGATCAGGAAACAGATCCGCTGGTGGGTACGTCCGTACTAAACGGACAGACGGTGAACGTGAAAGTCTGGCGCGCGGAGCGTTCACGCAAACTGGCCTGAATTTCAGAACGGAGATATCTATGCCCCCGTGGCTTCAATGGACACTGATTATTGCCGGTCTTCTGGTGATCGCCTTACTGGTGGCGTTTATTGCCCGCCAGTTCCGCACCCTGCAGGACAGCAAGAAACGACAGGCCAAAACCGAAGCTTTCCAGAGAGAACGCCGGGAAAGCATGGTGGAGAGTATTCGCGTTCTGGCCATGGCTGTGGAAGAGGACCAGGTGGAATATTCCGAGGCCTGCCTGCGCATCAAGGGGCTGCTGGACCACGTAGCCCCTGAATTGCTGGCAGAGTCACCCTACCTGGTGTTCCAGGAGGTTCATGACCTGATCCAGCACATGCCTACCCACCGGGCACGCCAGGAAACCGAGGGCAGGTTCGTGGAAAAGATGGACAGGGAAAGACTGGCGGTGGAAGAGGAACACGCCGATGCCATCCGGAGAGCCGCAACGGCCATTCGGCACCACCAGTTCTGATCTCAGGGCCGGTGGCTGGCCTGGGCCCGCAGCAATACCGCATTTTTGTAACGATTTGTAACCAGTTTTCGCCGCCGAAAATATGATTAGCTTTACAAATCAATCTCTTCAGATATGACCGGAATATGACACCCCGCTCATTCACCAAACCCTGACACACCCGGCTTTTATTTCTCTCCGGATTGGCTAAGTTTAAAGCAGGACGTTGCCTTCACCGACCCTGCAACGGCCCTGTTTGTTTCTCCTGAACACGTTTGGTTTGATCTGCAACAAGCGGGTGAGCTTGCCGGCCTTCGGGCCGGCTTTTTTAGGTCCGCGGAACAGGTTTACTGGCTCATCATCCCGGCCATGGCCATGATGCTGTCCTTGTTGCGAACCAGCTCATCAAACTGCTCCTCAACCTTTTCAGGATCCAGCCCCAGGGTCTCATAGAACTCCGGGGTTACTTCTTCTCCCGGGCCCATGGCCACACCCCGCCGGGTCAATAACTGCCGGCCCAGCCATAACAGCTTTCCGTACACTGCGTGGGGGCCGGTGTAGTCCGGATTTTTCTGGTTGCGAATGGCGAGGCAGACTTCATCCGGCATACCCCAGTTCTGCATCAGCTCCGCCGCAATCTGCTCACGGGTCACGCCCAGCAGGTAGTGCTCGATCAGCGATGAGTCCAGATGAGGATTTGCCTCCAGAGAACGGCACACCAGCTTGAAGTGAGGCGGAAACACCTGGGCAAGAACCAGGTACCCGAAGTTATGCAGCAGCCCGGCAAGGTAAGCCAGGCCAAACACCGGGCGTTCACCGCGGGGCATCATGCTGGCCAGGATGCCTGCTGACTGGGCCTGCCAGATGGCTTGCTGCCAGTAGTCCACGTAACCTTCAGGATGGTCCTGGGGCTGTTTGAGCGCCCGGCCCAGTGACAGGCCCATGGCCAGGTTCATCACCAGGTCGAACCCCAGAATCCGTGATACCGCATCATGTACCGAACGCACCTGGCCGGCCGCAGCATAGAAAGACGACGACGCCCAGCTGACAACCTGGGCCGCCAGGCTGGGGTCACTTTCCACAACGTCCACCAGGTCGCCCATCACCGCGTTGGGGTTAACCCGCAAGTGAATGATCCGCTGCGCGGTTTCAGGCAGTGGCGGCAGTTCCAGGGTATCTTCAAGGCGCTGCTGGATACGAAGCGTCGTGAATCGCCGGATGGCGGAGTGCAGCTGATCCCGGTCACGTTCCGGGCTGTCCAGGTTGACGGCAATGGTGCCCGCCTCCACCGAAAACGTCCGCCTCTCGGCTGAGGCAGTAATTGCCCTGAACTCATCGCCGGGCATGACCATGCAGAGATTCTGCTCGCCCAGAACCAGCGCAACCGAGGCCAGCTCGTCCACCCGGGTATCCACCACGGTGGGCCATCCCGTCAGTGACGGCAGGGCCGGCAATTCGGTCAGCCCGGAACGCTCCCGGACACGCACCTGCTCCCGCCGCTTCATGACTCGCAGGTCACGGCCGAGTTCTTTATTCAGGGTATTGATGTCCAGCAGGTCCCCCTGACGACAGATGACCTGCAGGTTTCCCTGTTCGTCACTGAGCAGCACCATGCGCAGCAGCTCTTCGTCCATTGCCTGACTTACATCACGCAGGGAAACACCGGCTGCTGAATCACCCAGTGCCTGCCGGACTGCGACAGGTAATTCCATAAGTCTCTCCCCAAATAGTGACGGTGCCTCGCGGGGCACGGTGGTTATCGTCCAGTATAGGGCACAAACAACGACCCGACTTTGACTTCAGCCTAGTTTCCAACAGCTTTTGATGCATAACGGCTGCTGGTTATACGTCGCCGTAGCGAATTCGCTCACCCAGCCAGCGCCGAATCAGGCCATGAACCAGCGCCGGCTGTTTCATCAGGCCCGGCGCCATTTCCCGCACCGGTTCAATCCAGCCCTTGTCGCGTTCAAAATCCGCCAGGCGGAACTGCATCATGCCGGTCTGGCGGGTACCAAGAACCTCGCCGGGGCCCCGTATTTCCAGATCTTTCTCGGCGATCACGAATCCGTCCTGGCTATCTCTGAGGGCCTGCAGCCTGGCCTTGCCATTGAGCGACAGTGGCGGGTGATACATCAGCACACAGAAGCTGGCTTCTTCCCCCCGGCCAACCCGGCCCCGCAGCTGGTGCAACTGGGCCAGGCCCAGCCGCTCCGGGTTCTCGATGATAATCAGCGAGGCATTGGGCACATCCACTCCCACCTCGATGACCGTGGTGGCCACCAGCAGGTCCAGCTCACCGTTCTTGAACTGCTCCATTACCGCTGCTTTTTCCATGGTCTTGAGGCGGCCATGCACAAGGCCCACCTTCAGGTCCGGCAGACGTTCCGCCAGTTCCTGGGCAGTGACCTCTGCAGCCTGGCACTGCAACGCCTCGGACTCTTCAATCAGTGTACATACCCAGTACGCCTGGCGGCCTTCCCTGCAGGCCTTGCGAACCCGGTCAGTTACATCATCACGGCGGCTGTCCGGGATGGCAATGGTTTCAATGGGTTTACGGCCGGGAGGCAGTTCGTCGATCACCGACGTGTCCAGGTCCGCATAGGCACTCATGGCCAGGGTACGGGGAATCGGGGTTGCCGTCATGATCAACTGGTGTGGCGCCATGGTGCCGCCTACGCCTTTCTCGCGCAGGGCCAGGCGCTGGTGCACCCCGAACCGGTGTTGCTCATCCACAATGACCAGCGCCAGCCTGCTGAAGGCCACATCCTCCTGAAACAGGGCGTGGGTTCCCACGATGACGGACGCTGCCCCGTTGCCGATCTCTTCCAGAACTTCCCTGCGGCCCTTGCCCTTGATCTTGCCGGAAAGCCAGGCCACCCGGATGCCCAGGGGCTCCAGCCAGCCCTGAAAATTGTGATAGTGCTGCTCCGCCAGTATCTCGGTGGGCGCCATTAGGGCCACCTGGGTGCCGGCCCCGATTGCCTGCAATGCAGCCAGAGCCGCCACCACGGTTTTACCGGAACCCACATCCCCCTGCACCAGCCGCAACATGGGAACCGGCTGGCTCAGGTCCTGACGGATCTCGCTCATTACCTGGCGTTGAGCGCCGGTAAGGCTGAAGGGAAGCAGGTCCAGAAAGCGCTCGGGAAGATCGCCGGTGGGCAGCAGCGGCAAGGCTTCACGGGCCTGTACCTGCTGGCGCACCTGAAGCAGGCTGAGCTGATGGGCCAGCAGTTCCTCCATCACCAGCCGCTGCTGGGCCGGGTGGCGCCCTTCCATGAGCAAGTGAACCGGAGCGCTGGCCGGAGGAGAATGCACCAGTTCCACGGCCTCGGATATGCCGGGCAACTGGTAACTTGCCAGCAGTTCCGGCGGAAGCCACTCACGAATCGGGAAACGTTTCAGGTAACCCAGAGCCTGCTGGCAAAGGCTGCGCACCCGGGGCTGCTGAATCCCTTCCGTGAGGGGATAAACCGGAGTCAGCGTCGCTTCACCATGGGCCGGCATGGGCGGTGGGTTGACCTGATACTCCGGATGATAGAATTCGTATCCGGCGCGGCCCGGTCGTACTTCTCCGAAGCATCGGACCCGCGCACCCTCAGAAAGTTGATTCTTCTGGGCTGCGTTGAAATGGAAAAACCGCATCACCAGGAAACCGCTGTTGTCCTTCAGGGTTACCTGAAGGCTGCGGCGACGTCCCATTACCAGGTCGGCTTTCATCACCTCGCCTTCCACCACGCCGACATCCCCTATACGCAGGTTACCCATGGGAATAATGCGGGTGCGGTCCTCATATCGGTGCGGCAGATGAAACAGCAGGTCCTGAAGCGACCCGATGCCCAGTTTCGCGAGTTTTTCGGCCAGGGCGCTTCCTACGCCCTTCAGAGTGGTGACCGGGATGTCCTCCAGTGACGTCATATCCTGGCTCAGGCGGTAGCGGCGGCAGCCGGGGTTTCAATCTTCGCTTTCTCGATCACCCGGCACTGACTGGCAGCCAGGGACAGCACGTCAATCGCCTTGGGCCGCGGGAATGTCACACGCCAGGCCAGGGCAACGGTTCTGAAAGGCACCGGCGCCGCGAACGGGCGGACCGCCAGGATACTCTCGTCGTACTGCATGGCGGTTGCGGCGGAAAGCGGCAAAACGGTAATGCCAAGCCCGGACGCCACCATGTGGCGAATGGTTTCCAGTGAGCTGCCTTCGGTCACCAGTGAGGGAGCCGCGGCACTGGGATTACGGGTGACTGCATCCACCAGTGGCGGGCAGGATTCCAGCACCTGGTCACGGAAACAGTGGCCGGGGCCCAGCAACAGCAACTGTTCCTGGGCCAGCTCCTCCGCGGTCAGGGTATCCCGCTCGGTCAGCGGATGCCCCCCTGGCAGAAGTACCACGAAGGGCTCGTCGTACAGTGGCAGGGTCACCACCTCCGGCTCCTCGAAAGGCAGCGCGATGATGATGGCATCAAGCTCGGACTGGCGCAGTTTCTGGCGCAGGGTGGCGGTGTAGTTTTCCTCGATATAAAGAGGCATGTCCGGCGCAGCACGGCGCAGTTCGGGCAGCAGATGCGGGAACAGGTAGGGCCCGATGGTATAGATAGCCCCGACTTTCAGCGGTGCATTGAGCTGGTTCTTGCCATCCTGCGCCATGTCGCGGATAACACCCACCTGGTCCAGAACCCGCTGCGCCTGCTCGATGATCCGTTTACCGGTCTCGGTCACACGGATACTGTTCTTGCTGCGCTCGAACAGAGGGATTCCCAGCTCGTCTTCCAGTTTCTTGACCGCCACACTGAGCGTGGGCTGACTGACATGGCAGCGCTCGGCGGCGCGGCCAAAATGCCTTTCCCGTGCGAGGGTAACAACGTATCTTAACTCGGTAAGAGTCATGGTGGGCTCCGGTCAGATGTCGTCCAGCCAGGGGCGTGCCATAACGCCCTGTTAATTTATTACCCAAAGCATAAGGATTGATATTGCCTATGGCAATCACTGAACACAAGCAAACCCCACGCATTCTGGTCGCCGGCTGCGGAAAGCTCGGTGGCGCCATCGCTCAGATGCTATCCGGGCAGGCCGAGGTATTCGGTATGCGCCGCAATCCGGACCGGATTCCCCGGGGCGTCCATCCACTGGGCGCCGACCTGCTGGACCGCAAGCAGATTGAATCGGTGCTGCCGGGTGACCTGGATATCGTCATCTATTGCCTCACGCCATCCAGCTATGACAAGGAGGGTTACCGTAACGCCTACGTCCATGGCCTGGAGAATCTTGTGGCTGCCCTTGGCACACAGTCCCTGAAACGCCTGTTCTTTATCAGCAGCAGCAGTGTCTATGCCCAGAATGACGATTCCCTGGTTGATGAAACCAGCCCGACCGAGCCTGCCCGCTTCAGTGGCCAGATGGTCCTGGAAGGCGAGCAGACCGCGCTGAACAGTGGCCACCCGGCAACGGCCATCAGGTTCAGCGGCATTTACGGCCCTTCTCGCCAGCAGTTTCTGGATGCCGTGATTATCGGCCGCATGGCCCCTTCGGCTCCTGCCCCCTTCAGCAACCGGATTCACGAGGAGGATGCCGTGGCGACCGTGTGTCATCTGGTGAATCAGGCACTGGAAGGGAAGCCTCTGGAGTCCTGCTACCTCGCCAGCGACTGCGAGCCGGTACGACTGGACGAAGTGGTTGCCTGGGTGAGAGAGCAGCTGCCGTGTGCAGACCCTGCGCCCGATGCCCGCAGGGGTGGCCGCGCAGGCAGCAAGCGTTGCAGCAATAAACGCCTGCTGGCGTCCGGTTTCCGGTTCCGTTATCCGGATTTCAGGGCGGGCTACCGGGAACTGATCGCCCGTAGAACGTAAAAAGGCGGCCCACAGGAAGCCGCCTCAATGTTTTCAGCTGATGCTCTGGTCAGCTCAGCACCATAACTGCTTCCATCTCCACCGGAACACCCTTGGGCAGGGCAGCGACGCCAACGGCGGCCCGGGCCGGGTACGGCTCCTGGAAATAGGTGGCCATGATCTCGTTGACCGTGGCGAAATTGCTCAGGTCTGTCATGTAGATATTGACCTTGACGATGTCCTTGAGCTCGCCACCGCTGGCCTCACAAACGGCCTTCAGGTTTTCGAACACCTGGCGGGTCTTGGCGGCAAAGTCTCCCGCCACTACCTCCATGGTCTCCGGCACCAGCGGAATCTGCCCGGAGATGTAGACGGTGTCGCCGGCTTTGACGGCCTGGGAGTAGGTACCGATTGCCTGCGGCGCATTCTCGGTCTGGATTACAGATTTATTGGTCATGACCTTGGGGCCCTCTTTTGCAAAACGCCAATCGTCACTCCTGGGCGGCCAGCTTGTCAACACGGCAAACGTCGGAATGAAAGCCGGCCGGACCAGCCTTTTTCTCAGTGCCTTACGCGGTTGATATGGGTCACAGCGCGAATATTCCTGATGCGTCGCATGACCCTTGCCAGATGCCGGCGCCCGTTTACGTGCACCACAAGGCTGACAATACCCAGCTTGGCATTCTGTTCTTCCACATTGATGCGTTCAATGTTGCCATCCGCCATGGCCACGGCATTGGCCAGTTCGGCAATGACCCCGCGCTGGCGTTCCAGCTCGACCCGGAGTTCAACGGAAAACTCGTTGGTAATGTCCTTGGCCCACTTCAGGTGCGTCAGGCGCGCCCGGCCCTCGTCGTCTTCCGGCAAGCGGGAGCAGGTATCCGAGTGGATAACCATGCCTTTTCCGGAGTCCATGGTCCCCACCACCGGGTCCCCGGGGATAGGCTTGCAACAGCTGGCAAAACGAACCAGCAGGCCCTCGGTGCCCCGGATTGTCACCGGGCTGTTATCCGTCTTGTCCATGGCGGAAGCCGAGGCGTCTTCCGGACCATCACCTTCAGCGCTGCCGCTGACCAGTTGCCTGGCCACCAGGTAGGCCATACGATTGCCCAGCCCGATGTCACTGACCAGATCATCAAAACTTTCGACCTGGTTGTGGGTAACAACGGCCTGGATCTGCTGTTCACTGATCTTCGACAGGCTGGTTCCGAAGCCCTTGAGGGATTTCTTGAGCAGGGTTTTGCCCAGATCCAGGGATTCAGCCCGCTTCTGGTTCTTGAGCACGTGGCGAATGCTGCTGCGGGCCTTGCCGGTAACCACGAAGCTGAGCCAGGCGGGATTGGGGCGAGCCCCGGGTGCGGTAATGATTTCAACGGTCTGGCCGCTCTGCAGGGGTTGGCTCAGGGAGCCCAGGTTGCGGTTGATACGGCAGGCAACGCAGGCATTACCGATGTCGGTATGGATGGCATAGGCGAAGTCCACCGGTGTGGCCCCGCTGGGCAATTCCATGATCTTGCCCTTGGGGGTGAACACATAGATCTCGTCCGGGAACAGATCCACCTTCACGTGTTCAATGAATTCCAGGGAATCGTCTGCCCGCTCCCGCATTTCCATCAGGCCCTTCACCCAGCGGTCTACCCGCGACTGATTCACGCTGGTGACACTGGACGGCTCGTTCTTGTACATCCAGTGGGCCGCGATGCCGTTGTTGGCGATGTGCTCCATCTCCTCGGTGCGGATCTGGATTTCAATATTCACATGCATGCCGAAGAGCGTGGTATGCAGGGACTGGTAGCCATTGGCCTTGGGCATGGCAATGTAGTCCTTGAATCGGCCCGGCAATGGCTTGTAAAGGCTGTGCACCGCCCCGAGGATGCGGTAGCAGTCGTCCTCGGTGTCGGTAATGATCCGGAAGGCGTACACATCCATGATTTCATGGAAGGACTTCTGCTTGAACTTCATCTTGTTATAGATGCTGTTCAGGTGCTTTTCCCGGCCCAGAATCCGCCCCGGCAAACCACGCTCTTCCAGTTTCTCCTGCAACTTGCCGCGGATATCATCAATAATTTCCCGGTGGCTGCCCCGCAGCTTTGCCACCGCCTTGGAAATGTATTTCGAGCGCATCGGGTAAAGCGATGCGAACCCCAGGTCTTCCAGCTCGGTACAGATGGAGTGCATACCCAGGCGGTTGGCAATGGGCGCGTAGATATCGAGGGTTTCGTTGGCAATACGCTGGCGCTTTTCGTAGGGCATGGGCCCCAGGGTGCGCATGTTGTGGAGCCGGTCCGCCAGCTTGACCAGTATCACGCGGATATCCCGCGCCATGGCCAGGGTCATTTTCTGGAAGTTTTCAGCCTGGGCCTCGGCACGGGAACGGAATTCGATCTGGGTCAGCTTGCTGACTCCATCCACCAGCTCGGCCACATCTTCACCAAACTGCTCCGCCAGTGCATCCTTGGGAATGCCGGTGTCTTCAATCACATCGTGGAGCATGGCCGCCATCAGGCTCTGGTGATCCAGCTTCAGGCCGGCAAGGATACGGGCAACCGCCAGAGGATGGGTGATGTAGCGGTCACCGCTTTTGCGCATCTGCCCTTCGTGGGCTTGTTCGGCATAATAGTAGGCTCTTCGCACCTGATTGATGCGATTGGTATCGAGATAGGTGCTGAGTTCACTGGCCAGCACATCAACCGTTGCCTCTGCCGACACCGCGCCTCCGTGGGTAGACTGAATTTCAGGGATAAAAAAACCCGAATGCACGCATTCGGGTCCTTCCGAGGGTCTTCCGGTAATGCCTATAGATACACTATAAAACCGAAAGGCCAGATTTCAATGCTTTCGACGGGTTAGCAGAAAATATTCCCGCCTCACACCTTACTCGTCATCGTCCTCGGTGAGGAGATCACGGGTAATCTTGCCTTCGGCGATTTCGCGCAAAGCGATAACGGTTGGCTTATCGTTCTCTTCGGCAACCAGCGGCTCGAAGCCCTTGGTTGCAATCTGGCGGGCGCGCTTGGTGGCCAGCATAACCAGCTGGAACCGGTTATCAACGTTTTCAAGGCAATCTTCAACAGTAACTCGTGCCATAACTTCCCCGACAATAGCAAAATGACTGATTTCAGCAGACCGCGTAGTTTAATCCCACTGGTTCAATTTGTATACAGGCAATACACCCGGATCAAACGGTGGACAGCCTGGCCAGCAAACCCGCATGCCGCACCTGCTGGGTCTGCATTCGCAACCGCTGGCTGCGGACAATCGACAGCAGGTCACCAAGGGCGGTCTCGAAATCGTCGTTGACCACCAGGTAATCGAACTCCACCGCATGGGTGCACTCATCCGTTGCTTCTTTCAGGCGCCGCTCGACCACCTCGGGGGCATCGGTACCGCGCCCGGTAAGCCGTTCTTTCAAGGCTTCCGATGAAGGCGGCACGATGAAAATACTGACGCAGCCAGGCATCAGGCGGCGGATCTGCTCAGCTCCCTGCCAGTCAATTTCCAGTATTACATCCCGGCCCATGGCCAGTGTCTGTTCCACCCACACCTGGGAGGTACCGTAGTAATTGCCGAAAACATCCGCGTGCTCCAGAAACTCGCCCCGGGCAATCATCGCCTCGAACTCATCGCGGCTGACAAAGTGGTAGTTCACACCATTCTTTTCCCCCGCACGCGTGGGCCGCGTTGTGTGGGACACGGAAACACACAGTTTCCCGTCCTGCCTGAGCATTTCCGCCACCAGGCTGGTTTTACCAGCGCCGGAGGGGGCGGAAATCACATACAGCGTGCCTTGTTCTGATTCCTGGCTCATGGGGCAATCAACTCCGGAGTTTACAGATTTCAACTGGCGGAACATCCCGGCCAGCACAACACTGGTGTCCCGTCCGGACCAGACAGGACACTGGCAAGCGCGAGATTATACGGCTTTTACTCGAGGTTCTGTACCTGCTCCCGCATCTGCTCGATGAGCACTTTCAGGTCAACGGCGGCCCGGGTTACCCGGGCATCGATACTTTTGCTGCTGAGGGTGTTGGCCTCACGATTGAGCTCCTGCATCAGGAAATCCAGCCGGCGGCCGATAGCTTCATCGCCCTGAAGGGTCTCAGAAACCTCGGTAATATGGGCATCAAGCCGCTCCAGCTCTTCCGCCACGTCGCTTTTCTGGGCCAGCATCACCATTTCCTGGGCTATACGGTCCGGATCAATCTCTACCTTCGCCTGTTCAAAGCGACTCTTCAGGTGCTCTTCCTGGGCGCGAATCAGCTCCGGCATCCGCTCCCGCACCTCGGCAACCAGTTTACCCATGGTGGCCAAACGGTCTTCAAACAGGGGGCGCAGCCGCTCACCTTCCCGCTCTCTCACGGTGACCAGCTCACTCACGGTGCGCTCGAACAATTCACTCGCCGCCTTGCGGGCAGGCCCGTAATCCTGCTCGGTGGAGGCCAGCACACCCGGCCACCGGAGGATGTCCAGGGCACTGATATGTGCCGGGTTGTCGAGCATCTTGTTGATGTGATTGGCCGCCTCGTTGACCGCATGGGCCACATCTTCATTAATCTCGAACCCCTGGGACGCGGCGTCTGTCGCCTGCAGCCGCATGGCCACATCCACCTTGCCACGACGCAATTGTTTGCGAAGCTGTTCGCGGAAACTGTTCTCCAGTTCACGCAGCGCCTCGGGCAGCCGGAAGGAGGGCTCCAGGTAGCGATGGTTTACCGTGCGTATCTCGCAGGTGAGCGTACCCCAGTCCTCCTGGGTATCCTGGCGTGCAAAGGCCGTCATACTTCTGATCATGGTGACTCCGCGTTTGGAAGATGCCAATCCTCAAGTCTAGCAGGCCCACCGCCTGAACATCGAACAGAGGCCGCTGACTGCGTGTTATACTCCGCAATCTTTCGATATTGCAATCGACCGGGACACTACCCCGGACACTCACTACTGATACCAGGAATGACTATGAGACCGAGCGGAAGAACGCCGGAACAATCCCGGGATATTCGCATCACACGCCACTATACCCGCCACGCCGAAGGATCTGTGCTGGTGGAATTTGGCGACACCAGGGTGATCTGCACTGCCTCGGTTGAAAACAAGGTTCCGCCTTTCCTTCGCGGTGAAGGCAAGGGCTGGATCACCGCAGAATACGGCATGCTGCCCCGCTCCACCGGCAGCCGCATGGGCCGGGAAGCCGCCCGCGGCAAACAGGGTGGCCGCACCGTGGAAATCCAGCGCCTGATCGGCCGCTCCCTGCGTGCAGCGGTCGACCTCAGTGCACTGGGCGAGCACTCGATTACCATCGACTGTGACGTGATCCAGGCAGATGGTGGTACCCGCACGGCAGCCATCACCGGCGGCTGCGTGGCGCTGGTTGATGCGCTGAACCATCTGGTGAAAGAAGGACGCCTGAAGAAATCGCCACTGAAGCAGATGGTGGCGGCGTTTTCCGTGGGTGTTTACAAAGGCACGCCGGTGCTGGACCTGGATTACCCCGAAGACTCCGAAGCCGAGACCGATATGAACGTGATCATGACGGACCAGGGTGGTTTCATCGAGATCCAGGGGACTGCCGAGGGTGCGCCTTTCGAGCAGGAAGAGCTCGATGGCATGCTGAGGCTGGCGAAGCTGGGGATCAATCAGTTGTTTGAGGCCCAGAAGGCGGCTCTGGAAGCATAGTAATCCGAAAGCTGGCTTGTCGGATTACGCCTTTGGCTTTTATGCCCTTCACGGGTAAATCCGACCTACGGTTGGAGGCTAGCTTTGATTTCTGGGCGGGCTTGGGGAGATGGGCCTTCCCGGACCGTCTCCGGCCATGGATGGCCCATCTCCCCGAGACCGCTAACTCCGCAGTTTACTGACCGATTTCTATATCGTAATCCATGATTACCGGCGCGTGATCCGAGAACCGGGTGCTGTCATCAATCCAGCCATCGCGGATGGTCTTGCGAATACCCGGTGTCAGTAACTGGTAATCCACCCGGATACCGGCATTCCTGCGGGAACCCTCGGCCTGTTCCGGCCACCAGGTGTACTGGTTGCTCTGCTTGTTGATATCGCGAAACGCATCAACACAGCCCATTTCGTCAAACAGGCGGTCAAGCCATGCCCTTTCGTGGGGCAGGAAGCCCGAGAAATCCAGCTTGTGGTAAAGCGGGCTGGCGTCGGTTACGTGGTGAGCCGTCTGCAGGTTGGCGCAGAAGATGAACTGGCGGCGTTTGCGCAGGGTTTTCTGCATATGGAGGCCGAAGGCTTCCATGAAGTCGTCCTTGTGGTCGAGCACGGTCAGGTCGTCTTCACCAGTCAGCTCTTCCTCACGGCCCAGGGCGCAGGGCGCCAGAACACAGGCAACGGACACCTTGTCGAAATCCGCCTGGATGAACCGGCCCTCACGGTCGGCCTGCTCGTTGGCGAAACCGTACATGATGGCTTTGGGAAAATGGCGGGTGTAGATACCGACACCGCCATCCTCATTGCGCTCGCCGTCAATGAAATAGGCCTCGTAGCCTTCCGGAATGAGGTTGTAGTCCTCGATCTCGTAGGCCCGCATGCGGTGGTCCTGAACGCAGACCACGTCAGCGTCTTGCCTGGCCAGCCATTCAAAGAAACCTTTTTCAACAGCCTGGGCCAGACCGTTGACGCTGATTGTTACTACCCGCATACGTGTTTCCTGATTCGGTTTGAGTGTATGATACCGGTTTTACGAGTTAATTAAAGATCCACACCCGCCAGAAGCCCTGTCATGCACGACTATCAGCAACAGTTCATTGAATTTGCCATCCGCCGTAATGTTCTTCGATTCGGCGAATTTACGCTCAAATCCGGCCGTACCAGCCCCTACTTCTTCAATGCCGGGCTGTTCAATACCGGGGAGGACCTTGTTGAGTTAAGCAAGGCTTATGCCGCTGCACTTCAACGCAGCGGGCTGAATTATGACATTATTTTCGGGCCTGCCTATAAGGGCATACCGTTGGCAACGGTCACAGCCATGGCACTTGCCTCCGAGGGCTCCAACAAACCCTTTGCTTTCAACCGCAAGGAAAAGAAAGAGCACGGCGAGGGCGGCAATATTGTCGGCGCGCCACTGCAAGGCAAGGTGCTGATCGTCGACGACGTTATCACCGCCGGAACCGCGATACGGGAGTCGATCGGGATCATCCGCGGAGAAGGCGCAGAACCGGCGGGGGTTCTGATTGCACTTGACCGCCAGGAACGTGGCGCGGGCGAACTTTCGGCAATCCAGGAGGTCAAGAAGGAATTCGATATCCCGGTCGTCAGCATTATCACACTGGACCAGGTGCTCGACTACCTCCGGAACAGGCCCGGTTTCGACCAGCACGCCCGGCAAGTCGCTGCATACCGGGATGAGTATGGTGTCTGAAACCGGGCATGGTTTCTCGTCCAGCTTTTGTTATGCTTCCTGACACAACTTGTTATTAGTGGAGCGCCAATTTTTCACCATGAACCGTCTGACCAGGTTTTCAATCGCTGTATCTGCTGTGGCCGCGTTGGCAGTGGCTACAATCGCAGAAGCGAGAACGTACCGTTACACGGATGAAAACGGCCAGGTTGTGATCAGCAACACCATTCCCCAGGAAGCGTCAAAGCGTGGCTACGATATTCTGGGCAAGAACGGCCGTGTTATCGAAACCGTCGACCCGGAACCCACGGAAGAGGAGATCGCCGCCAGGGAAGCGGAGGAGCAGCGCAAGGCCGAAGAAGAACGGCAAATGGAGCTTGACCGCAAGCTTCTGGAGCGCTTCAGCCACCCGGATGAGGCTGTGCGCGCCATGCACCGGAAAATCCGCGAATTGCAGGGGCTGAACCAGCTAAAACGGGGCAATATTTCGGTTATCGACAGTCAGTTGGACAACGAGCAGAGCCGGGCAGCAAACCTGGAACGCTCCGGCCGTGACATCCCGGAAGCGACTCTTGAGAAAATACAGCGGCTGGAGTCCCAGATTCGGGATATCGAGCGGGAAATCAATTCGCAAAATGCCGACATCAAGGTATTAAGGGAACAGTTCGAGAAGGATATTGAACGTCTTGAAGTGATAACGGACAAGGAAAGAACCGTGCCCCTGGATCCCGACGAAGCAGACAGACAATAAACCGAGCTATCCAGCAGCCAGCATCCATATACGAAAAAGGTCACCTCAACGGGTGACCTTTCTCGTTCAGAAAACTTCGGCCTGCAAATCAGGCAGTAGCAGAAGCCTTCTTGGCAGTGCTGGTGCTCTTGCGAGCAGTGGTCTTGCGGGCTGCGGGCTTCTTCGCCTCTACGGTCTTCTTGGCTGACTGGGCAGCGTCGGACACCTCATCGGCAGCTTCGGAAACCGCGTCGGCACCTTCAGCAGCTTCTTTCTCCAGCTTGGCGACCAGATCTGCAGCGAAGTTGCCGAAACGGCTGTTCAGGGTGCGCAGCTGCTCGAACAGGTTTTCGCTGTAGCCGTAATAACGGGTACGCAGATTCTTGACGCTGTATTCGCGCGCTTCTGACTCAAGCTTTTCAGCGTATTCGAAAGGCTTGGAAGACAGCTTCTTCTGCTGCTCTTCAGCAGCATTGATGCCCTTCTCTACGATGTCCTGCAGTTGTTCCTGATAGCTCTTGAGTTTACCCATGATGGATCTCCTTAGGTTATGGATGCATTACATTAAAAGTTGCATCGTGACGGCCAGCGAATCTGTACCGACTTGTGATTACATGGGTAAGACTACGGTGAAAAATTAGAATGATCATACTAAACCCTGAATCCCTTTAATGTTTCTGGCAATCGGGGCCCATGTCCTGTTTTGCGGATGACTCACTTGATGATTTTCTCAGATTGCGCATAATCTGCGCCCTGAAATGTGTAGCCCGTCTCCCTGTTTTATTCAGGCCTCGCTTCTGCCGTATTGCAAACTGTGACAAAACCCGAGGTTGCGCTGACAACCGGATTGCGAGAGAACCATGCTACGTAAAAGACCCAGGCAATGGACTGCGGGCCTGATACGGCTCTGGAAATTATCTGTATTTGCACTGTTCCTTCTTGGACTGGCCGGTTGCCAGGAAGACTCCGGGGCAACACGGGCAGCATCTGGCCAGGCCAATGAAGTGTCTGCACAACGACTGAACAATGCCGTTTCTTCCTTCCGCGACACCCTGGGGCAGTCGGGATCCGCCAGACAGGCCCTTGCCACTGCCCCGACGTTGCGCTGGGAGGCGCCGCTGACCAGGGAGGATGGCTCCCGCCTGCATTCTGACGACATCAGCGGCTACCGCATTTATTACCGACTGCGCCACGAGGACAAATACAAGTTTATTCCGCTGCCCGGCGATGCCGGTACGGAATATCCTCTGGCAGATTTTCCCCCGGGCGCCTATGAGTTCAGCATTACCACGCTGGACGATAGCGGCCTTGAAAGCCGACGATCAGACGCGGTGATGGTTGATCTGATCTGACAGGTTACCAGCGGAAGATAACCCAGCTGGGCACCAGCATGTCGGTTTCGTCCTCGCGGATCCACCCACCACCGTCTGCAGGCACGAGGTAATACTCGGGCCCCACTTCCGGCACCACCTTGATCTCCATAAGCTGGCCATTCACCCGATACTCGTAGAACACTTCGTCGTCACCCGGGCGTATAACAATCTGGGGGCCGTCCGAAGATGGCTGATAATCGGATACCACCAGAGGTTCCCGGGGCGTCTCGACAACATCATTGTCGTCCGTGTTTTCCTGTGCCATCACCGGCATGCACATCACACCCAACACAAGACCCGGGCAGGCGATACGTTTCATTTTCATGTTACTCTTCCATTCTGTTTAAGGACGCTCTAAACCGCCCCGACACGGCCATTCAATGGCTCTGTATAGTCAGGGTTGCACAAGCCATTCAACGCTTCAATCAGAATCCGGATCCGTTTTGATATGACACAACAGCAGACTCCGCCCGTGGTTCTTGTAGACGGCTCGTCTTACCTTTTTCGTGCCTATCACGCCCTGCCACCACTGACGACCAGCAAGGGGCATCCCACCGGCGCCATCAAGGGCGTTATCAGCATGATCCGGAAGCTGGAGCAGGACTTCCCCGGCTCAAAAATGGTGGTGGTGTTTGACGCCAAGGGCAAGACTTTCCGCAACGACCTTTACGAAGACTATAAGGCAACCCGCCCGCCAATGCCCGACGACCTGGCCGTGCAGATCCAGCCGATCCACGACATGGTTCGCGCCATGGGCCTGCCCCTGTTGATTGTCAGCGGCGTGGAAGCCGACGATGTCATCGGCACTCTGGCGGACGAAGCCACCAGCAAGGGCATCGACGTGGTGGTGTCCACCGGTGATAAGGACATGGCGCAACTGGTCAGCGACCACGTCACCCTGATCAACACCATGACCGACACCCGCATGGACCGTGACGGCGTGGTGGAGAAGTTCGGCATTGCACCGGAACAGATCGTCGATTACCTGGCACTGGTGGGCGACAAGGTGGATAACATTCCCGGGGTGAACAAATGCGGCCCCAAAACCGCGGTTAAATGGCTGCAGACCTGGGGCAACCTTGATGAGATTATCGAGCACGCGGACGAGGTCAAGGGCAAGATTGGCGAGTACCTGCGGGAGGCCCGGGAAACTCTGCCCCTGAGCCGGGAACTGGCCACCATCAAAACCGATGTGGACCTGGAATTCGGGCTGGAAGACCTCAAACTCCGAAGCCAGGACGACGACAAACTCCTGGAGCTGTTCCGGGAATATGAGCTCCGGTCGTGGATTGCAGAACTGGAGAATGAGGACAACACATCCTCCGACAACCAGAGCCAGGGCAATAACAACAGCGGCTCGCCCACTCCGAAAGAAAAGAAGTACTCCATCGTCACCGACCAGAAAGAACTGGATAACTGGCTTGAACGGCTCGACAAGGCGCCCCTGTTTGCCTTCGATACCGAAACCACGAGCCTGCGCTATATGGATGCGGAGATCGTCGGAGTCTCGTTTGCCGTCGAGCCGGGTGAGGCCGCCTACGTGCCCCTGGCACACGATTACATGGGCGCGCCGGAACAACTGGACCGGGGCAAGGTACTGGAGCAACTGAAGCCGCTGCTGGAAAACCCGGAAAAGGCCAAGCTCGGGCAGAATCTCAAGTACGACAAGAACGTACTGGCCAACCATGGCATCGAACTGGAAGGGATTGCCGAGGACACCATGCTGGAGTCCTATGTACTCAATTCAGTCGCTTCACGCCATGACATGGATTCCCTGGCCATGCAGTACCTGGGCGAACAGACCACCACGTTCGAGTCCATCGCCGGCAAAGGCGCCAAGCAACTGACCTTCAACCAGATTGACCTTGAACAGGCAGGCCCCTACGCCGCCGAAGACGCCGATGTCACCCTGCGCCTGCATCAGATACTGCGCCCCCAACTGGAAAAGACCGGCCGCCTGCGGGAAGTGTATGAGAATATTGACCTGCCACTGGTGCCGGTACTGTCGCGGATGGAGCAACGGGGCGCGATGATCAGCGCCAGCACCCTCCGCAAGCACAGCCAGGAACTGGCGGAACGCATGGCGGAGCTCGAAAAGGAAGCTCACGAAGAGGCGGGCGAAACCTTCAACCTGGGTTCCCCGAAACAGCTTCAGGCGATTTTCTACGACAAGATGGGGCTGCCGGTGGTGAAGAAAACACCCAAAGGAGCGCCCTCCACAGCGGAACCGGTATTGCAGGAGCTGGCCCACGAACACGCCCTGCCCCGGCTGATCCTGGAGCACCGCAGCCTGAGCAAACTCAAATCCACCTACACCGACACCCTGCCGGAACTGATTCATCACCGCACCGGCCGGATTCACACCTCTTACCATCAGGCGGTAACAGCAACCGGCCGGCTGTCGTCTTCAGAGCCCAACCTGCAGAATATCCCCATCCGCACCGAACAGGGGCGGCGCATCCGCCAGGCATTTGTGGCGCCGGACGGCTACAAACTGGTGGCAGCGGACTACTCCCAGATCGAACTTCGGATCATGGCCCATCTGTCCGGCGACAAGGGCCTGCTGACGGCATTCGAGAAAGGCGAGGACATTCACCGGGCAACCGCTGCGGAAGTCTTTGGTGTTGCCGTTGAGGACGTGTCCGGCGACCAGCGCCGCAGTGCCAAGGCCATCAATTTCGGGCTCATTTATGGCATGTCGGCATTCGGCCTGGCCCGCCAGCTGGATGTAGGCCGCAACCAGGCCCAGGAGTACATCGACCGTTACTTCGAGCGTTACCCCGGTGTACTCAGGTATATGGACAACATCCGCAAGCAGGCCCACGACGACGGTTATGTTGAAACCCTCTACGGTCGCCGCCTTTATCTGCCGGAAATCAACGCCCGCAACAAGCAGATGCAGCAGGCTGCGGAGCGCACGGCCATCAATGCCCCCATGCAGGGAACAGCAGCAGACATCATCAAACGGGCCATGGTCAGCGTGGAAAACTGGCTGCTGGACAAGCACCCGGAAGAGGCCCGAATGATCCTGCAGGTGCATGACGAACTGATCCTGGAGGTGCAGGAGTCAGCCGTCGACAAGATCCGCGAAGGCCTTGAAAAGCGCATGTCCGCAGCGGCCAAGCTTGATGCTCCACTGTTGGTGGAAGCCGGTGTTGGCAATAACTGGGACGAAGCGCACTAGCCCGACCCGGGGCCATAATGGGGCAATTCACATCAAAATGCCCCGTTTCCGAACACTTGCTGCGTCGAAAGACGCACAACCACGACCCTTCACGATACGGCACGAAATTCGCTTGGATAAGGATTGTCGGCACCCGCCCACCCGGGCAGGTGCCAGGTTGTGACACATCTTTTCCGAGGCCGTTACCATGACATTCCTGGCATCTCAAAGAAGCTGGCTACTGGACCCTGGCCTGCTGAAGCTGGTCCACCAATGCCGGCGCCTGATTCACACTGAATTTGGCGTCAAGCTGCATCTCACCGAAGAGCACCTGGAGCAACAACTGGCCGACTACGCCCGCAAGACGCGGTCGAGCCAGCTGACCCGAACCTGGGACACACTGACCGAACAGGTACCACACCTGAAAATCGCCGAACCGGCAGAGGACGAGGAAGGCGTCAAACGGAACAACCGCGGGCAGGTTATCGCGGAGGAAAGGAAAGTTGTCGGGGAAACTGACGCTGAGGGGGACGCATCCCGGCCACAAAGATCCAAGCGGATCTATCGTGGCCAGGTCGTCGGCTGACCGCTGTACCCGGTCAGCCTCCGGCAGGCATCATCAGAACGATTTGCTGACCTGCACACCTGCGCTCCAGGCTTCGAGCTCGTATTCACTGCGATAGTTGCTCGGGTCTTCCCGGCCCGGTTGAAGCTCGGCGACCTGTGAAGGATTCTCGTGCTGGTAGTTGCGCTCATCTACCCGAGCGTCACCATCAAAGATCAGCGTGCCAGCGGCCACATCGACGGCCCAGCCACTGCTTTCATCCTTCCACTGTGCCCCAAGCGTCAGCCAGTGACGATCATTGGAGGGAATGCGGGCGGTGACGTAGTCTTCATTAACCGGAGATTCATCGAAGGCGTAACCGGTCTTGAACGCCCACTCGGGTGTAGCCTGCCAGATAGCACCAAGATTGAACTGCCAGGTGTTTTCCCATTCTTCAGTGACGTGGCTTAGTACCTCACCTTCCTGGGGAGACTGGGTAACCTCGCCACCTGTCTCACGGCTTATGACGTCCAGTTCTTCAAACCGGCTCCATTTGGCATAGGTGGCGCCGGCCAGAAGGGTGACAGTATCGGTTAACTGATGCTGTGCGCCCACGGTGACGCTTTCTGGGATCGCCAATGGCACTTCCACTTTCTCAGAGGCATTAGTCGGAGTATCTATGCCGACACCCGGGTTCACGTAATTCGTCAGATCGGCATCACCTTCGAGATTCAGTTCGGTGCCAGTCTGGGCAGTCAAGCCAAACTGGGTGCGCTCCGACATCTCGTACAGGAAGCCTACACGGAACGTAACGCCGATATCGTCCCCTTCGATATCGGCATATCCGTCACCCAAAGTACTTGAATCACCTGTACCGGAGAGACTGACTGCCGAATTATCCTGAAATTTCGTCAGCTTGCCTTCCGCATGGATGATATTGATTCCGGCCCCCATTGAAAGGCCTTCACCATTGCTGACGGAAATACTCGGCGTAAACGCGATGGCTGTCAGCTCGGTTTCATCGGCGAAGTAGCGGCCGACAAAGTCATCCTCATAGTCTGCTGCAAGACCGTACGGCGCATGAATACCAAACCCCACATCAATGGAGTCGCTGACTTCGTGGGTCATGTACAGGTTGGGAAGGACTGCCGGGTCGGCGATGTCTCCGCCCCGACTGCCGGTTACCGGAGCACCCACCTGGTTGGTGGCTTCCGCGCCTTCCCTGGCCTCCGCATCAATATCCAGTACAGCTGCGCCGAAAGACAGGTTAGTGCCAGACAACTGGCTCATGCCGGCAGGGTTGAACAGAACCGTGGTGGCGTTTTCAGGGTTGGCGGCGGTGCCGGCATTGGCGACGCCCATGGCGCTGGCGCTTTGCTCGTTCAGGGCGAAACCGCCAGCAAGTGCACTGGCCGGTGCTACTGCGGCGGCAAACGTGGCATATCGGATTGCAGAGTTAAGGTTGTACTTTTTGGTGCGCATAGATCCTCCGTATGGTGTCACGGCGGAGTATACGCATGGTCAGTCTATGGCCTCAAATGCCAACCCTACTATTTCGGGACCCTAACTAATTAATACTAAAGTCTAATTTGGCTCACTGCCGATCAATCGTCCTGGATTGACAGTTTATCGACACTCGAGGCCAGCTTGTCAGCTCCCTGGGAGTCTGCCCCCAGCTTGATCATCAGGCGCAGGTCGTTGGCGGAGTCTGCATGGGCGAGAGCGTCCTCGTACGTAATGGAGCCTTCCGCATAGAGCTGGTAAAGCGCCTGGTCAAAGGTGCGCATACCACTCTCGTTGGACTTGGACATCAGTTCCTTGAGCCTGTGCACTTCTCCCTTACGAATCAGGTCCGCCACCAGAGGCGTGTTGATCAACACCTCGATAACCGCCTTGCGGCCCTGGCCGTCCGGTGTCGGAATCAGCTGCTGGGCCACGATGGCCTTGAGGTTCAGGGACAGATCCATCCAGATCTGGTTATGCTGCTCCGGCGGGAAGAACTGGATAATCCGGTCCAGCGCCTGGTTGGCATTGTTGGCGTGCAGGGTGGCCAGGCACAGGTGGCCGGTTTCGGCGAACTGTACCGAATACTCCATGGTCTGGCGGGTACGCACCTCACCAATCAGAATAACGTCCGGGGCCTGCCTCAAGGTGTTCTTCAGCGCCACCTCGAAGCTTTCGGTATCGATGCCCACTTCCCGCTGGGTGACAATACAGCCCTGATGCTGGTGAACAAATTCGATTGGGTCTTCAATGGAAATGATGTGCCCCCGGCTGTTGCGGTTTCGGTGCCCCAACATGGCTGCCAGCGAGGTGGACTTACCGGTACCGGTAGCGCCCACGAACATGATCAGCCCCCGCTTGGTCATGGCCAGATCCTTGATGACTTCGGGCAGGGCCAGTTCGTCAATCTGGGGAATTTTCACCTCAATCCGGCGCAACACCATGCCGCAGAGGTTACGCTGGAAAAAGGCGCTGACCCGGAAACGCCCGATGCCACGGGCGCTGATGGCAAAGTTGCACTCGTGGCTTTCCTCAAACTCGGCCCGCTGCTTCTCGTTCATGGAGCCATACACAAACTCCCGGGTCTGCTCAGGCGTCAAGGCATTCTTGGTGACTGGCAGTACCTTGCCATTTACCTTCATGGACGGGGGCACACCAGCGGTTATAAAGAGATCGGAGCCGCCCTTGTCCACCATCAAACGAAGCAGTTTTTCAAATTCCATATTGTCACCTACGTTTCATGTTCTTGATGCACCCGGAGCTTGCGGGCGTGAGGCGGGCAGGCCTTCCGGGACTGTCAAAAACAGGGATGTTTTTGTCAAGCGTACAGGGACGTATTCACAGCGTGTCCCGGAAGGCCTGCCCGCCTCGCGCCTTCTCCGAGCTTCTAGAAATTATCCGGCATTTTCGCCTTCATTCTCGCAGCTTCGCGGGAAATCAGGCCTTTCTTCAACAGTTTCTCCAGGCACTGGTCCAGGGTCGTCATACCCAGGGAACCACCGGTCTGGATGGCCGAGTACATCTGGGCAATCTTGTCCTCGCGGATCAGGTTCCGGATTGCCGAGGTACCAATCATGATTTCGTGGGCCGCGATCCGGCCGCCGCCCATTTTCTTCATCAGAGTCTGCGAAATAACCGCCTGCAAAGACTCCGAGAGCATGGACCGGACCATGGACTTTTCTTCCGCCGGGAAAACGTCTACCACCCGGTCAATGGTCTTGGCCGCCGAGGTGGTGTGCAGGGTGCCGAAGACCAGGTGACCGGTTTCGGCCGCGGTCAGCGCCAGGCGGATGGTTTCCAGGTCCCGCAGCTCACCCACCAGGATGATGTCCGGGTCTTCCCGCAGCGCCGAGCGCAGGGCCTCGTTGAAGCCCAGGGTGTCACGGTGCACTTCCCGCTGGTTGAGCAGGCATTTCTTGGATTCGTGCACAAATTCGATGGGGTCCTCGATGGTGAGGATGTGCTCGTAGCGGCTGTCGTTGATGTAGTCGATCATTGCCGCCAGGGTGGTGGACTTACCGGAACCGGTCGGGCCGGTGACCAGTACCAGACCACGGGGTACCGAAGCGATGTCCTTGAACACCTGGCCCATGCCCAGGTCTTCCATGGTCAGGACTTTCGACGGGATGGTACGGAACACGGCACCGGAACCGCGGTTCTGGTTGAACGCGTTGACACGGAAGCGGGCGACGCCCGGAACCTCGAATGAAAAGTCCGTCTCCAGGAACTCTTCGTAGTCCTTGCGCTGCTTGTCGTTCATGATGTCGTAGATCAGCCCGTGGACCTCTTTGTGTTCCATGGGCGGAAGGTTGATACGGCGTACGTCGCCATCAACACGGATCATCGGAGGAAGGCCGGCAGAAAGGTGCAAGTCTGATGCGCCCTGTTTGGCCGAAAAGGCAAGCAGTTCAGTAATATCCATAGGGGTCCTCGGAAGGCTTTTTTCTTTTTTCCCGGTATGCGCCGGCTTCCGGCAGCAGGCCCCGAACAGCTTCACTTGGCATTTCAGTGACCTGCGGGTAACGTGTCAACGTATCAGTGACACACCGGAGTCAGCGGATTCTCACTATGAGCAGCATAGCAGACAACATCGGGAGCGTAACCCGACGCATACAAAAAGCAACATTGAAGGCCGGACGCAAGGCGGGGTCCGTGCATTTGCTGGCGGTAAGCAAAAAACAGTCTGTCGATGCCCTTCGTGCGGCCTACGATGCTGGCCAGCGCGCATTTGGCGAAAGCTATGTCCAGGAAGCGATGGACAAGATGGAGGCTCTTGCCGATCTCGATGCCATCGAGTGGCACTTTATTGGCCCGATCCAGTCCAACAAGACCCGCCAGATTGCCGATGCATTTCACTGGGTCCACAGCGTGGACCGCCTCAAGATCGCCCACAGACTGGATGAGCAGCGCAACAGTGCCCTTCCGCCGCTGAATGTCTGCCTGCAGGTGAATATCAACAATGAAGAGACCAAGGCTGGCTGTTCACTTGAGGAACTCACGGAACTGGCCGATGCCATCGAAGAGATGCCCAATCTTTCACTCCGTGGCCTGATGGCGATTCCGGACCCGGACCAGCCGGAGGCAGACCTCCGGGCAAGCTTCCGCAAACTGGCGAACGCCCTGAAAAAGCTCCGCCAGGATGCGCCTGCTTCCGGCCCCCTTGATACCCTGTCCATGGGCATGTCTGACGACCTGGAGATGGCCATTGAGGAAGGTTCCACGTGGGTCCGGGTCGGAACCGCACTGTTCGGCCCCCGGTAAGCGGAGGCCGATGGCCGCAGATCCTGTTATCATCACCAGCAGATCACCAACTGACCACTATTGATCCAAACGTGGAGTGAACCTTGAGCACATCACCAACGATTTCGTTTATCGGTGCAGGCAACATGGCAAGCGCCATTATTGGCGGCATGCTGGACAACGGCTTCAAGGCCGCCAACATCTGGGTCAGCGCCCCTGACGACAACCATCTTCAGTCCATCCGCAAGCAGTTCGGCGTCAGTGTCACCACCGACAACCGCTACTGCGCCCAGCAGGCGGACATGGTGGTACTGGCGGTGAAGCCGCAGGTTATGGCCAGCGTCTGTTCCGATATTGCCCCGGTAGTGCAGAACACCCGCCCGCTGATGGTGTCGATTGCCGCCGGCCTGGAAGCCGCTACTCTGGATGAATGGCTGGGTGGCGGGCTGCCGCTGGTTCGGGTAATGCCCAACACACCCTCTCTGGTGGGCAAGGGGGCAGCCGGGCTCTATGCCAATGACCAGGTAAAAGACAAGCAGAAGGCCATGGTGGAAGCGGTTTTCAACAGCATCGGTTCTGCCCTCTGGGTAGACGATGAATCGCTGCTGCATGCGGTTACTGCACTCTCCGGCAGCGGCCCCGCCTATTTCTTCCTGATGCTCGAAGCCCTTGAAGAAGCGGCCACCGAGGCCGGAATCGCCAGCGAAACGGCAAGGACACTGGCCATCCAGACCATGGCCGGCGCCGCCGAAATGGCTGGCCGCAGCGAGCATGACCCGGGCCAGCTCAAACGCAATGTGATGTCCCCCGGTGGTACAACGGAACAGGCCATCCAGACATTTGAGCAGGGTGGCCTCAGGGATCTGGTCAAAAAAGCCTATTCCGCCGCTTACAAGCGCTCCGGGGAAATGGCCAAAGAACTTGCCAAGAAACAGTAACCGATAACGGGAGACACGGCTTCATGCTGGCTGACATTCTGATCACCATACTGCTTATTGCCTCAACATTTTATCTGACGGTTGTGCTGCTGCGCTTCCTTCTGCAGCTGGCGAGAGCCGATTTTTACAATCCGATCTCGCAGTTCGCAGTCAAGGCAACCAACCCGCTGCTACGCCCCCTGCGACGCTTCATCCCGGGCTGGGGCGGCATTGACGGCGCGGCCCTGGTGCTGGCGGTTATCATCCAGGCCATCACCTTTTTCCTGATTCTGTTTGCTCTGAACAGCAGTGTTCCGTCCATTAACCCGCTTACATTGCTGAGCTGGTCGATACTGAATGTGCTGGACCTGATCGTGAAGATCTATTTCTGGTCCGTCATTGCCGTTGTGGTGGTGAGCTGGATCGCCCCGCAAAGCAACCACCCTGCCATTCAGCTGGTAGCCCAGATCACCGAGCCGGTCATGCGCCCGGTACGCAGCGTGATGCCCTCGCTTGGCGGGCTGGATCTGTCACCCATCATCGTCTTCCTGATCCTCAACGTGATTTCTGTGGTGATTGATCACATGAAAATCGCAGCCGGCATGGGCTCCATCGTCGGAATGTAGACCGCCTCTCAAAAACACAAACTGTTACACATCCGGACAATAAAACAACCTTCCCGGCAGCTGATTTATCTTGTTGAATCAGCTGCCTTTTTTTATTCTCTCACCACGCACTGGCTTTCAGGCCTTTGATGCTCCCCACAGAATTACCGGAACATTGCGGTAACATTAACTATATTTTTGCCACAACTTTACCCGACCAATGCCAAGAGCAGTCGCCCGGAAGTCGCGCAGAAGGATGGTCCGATGAACAAGCAAGGTACCCTGTCGCAGCAGGTTGAAGCCTACCACGGCTGGAAAAAGGAACTGATCAGACAGATTGGCCGCTATCGCCTTTGGCTTCAGGACAACGACCTGTTTTCCGATGATGTCAGCAACCGAATTCGCCATGGCCTGGAACTGCTGATCGAAGATGAGCTCACCATTGCCTTTGTCGGCGAATATTCCCGTGGCAAGACGGAACTGATCAACGCCCTGTTCTTCTCGGAATATGGCCAGCGCATGCTGCCTTCCCAGGCCGGCCGCACCACCATGTGCCCGACCGAGCTGTTTTTTGACCGCACCTCGAACAGTAATTACCTGCTGCTGCTTCCCATTGAAACCCGCACCGGCGAGCTCTCCCTGCAGCAACTGCGCAAGCAGCCGGAGCGCTGGGTCAAACACGACCTGGATGAGCGTGACCCGGAAATCATGCGCGAAGTGCTGGCGGAAGTGGCCCGGGTCAAGAGTGTCACTCCCCAGGAAGCCCGCAGCCTCGGCTTCGATGAAGACATGCTGGAGCATGATCGTAACCGGCCCGGCAACGTGCTGGTTCCGGCCTGGCGCAATGCCCAGATCAGCATTCGCCATCCCCTTTTTGAACGTGGTTTGCGGATTCTGGACACGCCGGGCCTGAACGCCCTCGGCTCCGAGCCGGAACTGACCATCAGCATGCTGCCCCGTGCCCATGCCATCATCTTCCTGCTCAGCGCCGACACCGGCGTTACCGCCAGTGACATGACGATCTGGAAGGAACACATCGATACCGAGCATGCGGATCATCGCGCAGGGCGCTTTGCAGTACTGAACAAGATTGATGTGCTCTGGGACGACCTGCAGGGGGAGAAACACACCCAGGAGGCCATCGACCGGGTGCGCGGCTACACCGCCGATCACCTGGGCATGCGCCAGAATGACGTTATCCCGCTGTCGGCAAAACAGGGCCTGCTGGCACGGGTCAAGGGCAACGAGGAGCTTTTCGGGCGTTCCAACCTGGGCCAGCTGGAGCAGCTGATTATCCAGCGCATCCTGATGCACAAGGAACAGCTGATCACCCAGAGCCTGATCAACGATCTGCTGGGCATGCTGCAGAACAGCCAGGCGGCGATGCAGACCCGGCTTGATGCGCTGGAAGAGGAACTGGAAGCCTGCTCCGGCGTCACCATGGACAAGGAGGCTCTGCGCCGTCTGGCGGACCGCGCCCAGCGTGACTACGACTTCTACTACAAGAAGCTGATCACCTTACGCTCCAGCCGTCGCCTGATGGATTCCCAGGGTGCCATGCTCAGGGAACTGGTAAGCGAAGACAGGTTCGAGGCCCACGCCGAGAAAATCCGCCGCAAGATGTCGAAAAGCTGGACCACCGCCGGCATGAATCATGGCATGGACCACTTTTTCGAGTTACTGGAAAGCGACCTCACCAATCTCCTCAGTGAGGGCCGGCTGGCGGAAAAAATGGTGGGTGCCATCTATCGGCGCTACAACGAGGACACCCGGGCGCGCCATCTGGAGCCGATCCCTCTGCGGGCCGGCCGCCATGTGATTGCAGTGCGGGAGCTGCGCAAGAAAGCCAGGCGGTTCCGAATCAGCCCGAAAAACCTGCTGACGGAACAGTCGCTGCTGGTTCGCCGCTTTTTCAATGTCATTGTGGAAGAAGCACGCACCCTGCACCGTCGGGTAAGGTCTGATGTCGAGCGCTGGCCCTCGGAAGCGCTCCTGCCGATCATGCAGTATTCCATGGAACAGAAACAGTTACTGGAACATCAGATCCGCCGCCTGCGGGACATGGTGCGCAGTGACCGTGACAGCCGCGCCGAACGGGAACGGTTGCAGAACACCATCACCGACCTGAAGCGACAACTGGAACTGGCCGATGCCATGCAACGGCAAATTCGCAAACCGGCACCAACCCTGATCCAGCAGAAGGTAGTCAACATTTCCGGCGCCGTCTGAGACGCGCCGGAATCGGCGGTTGCAGCCACGCAGGCCGGCCTTTAAACTGCTTGGCTGGCAATCCGCCGGCCATTTCATCGAGCCTGCCTTGTTGTGGGCTCCCCGGCGCGGCCATTGCCTCAGTCTTGTAGCAGATACTATGGACCGAACCAGGAACCTGTCGCGCCAATGCCCGATCCCTTGCCAACGGATTCTGTTGGGATAGTCACCCCGCAGACACTGCACTTCGAGACGCCAATCACCCTGGCGTGCAATCGGACACTGGAAAGTTACGATCTGGTGATCGAGACCTATGGCGAGCTCAACGCAGATGCCAGTAACGCGGTACTGATCTGTCATGCCCTCAGTGGCCACCATCATGCAGCCGGCTACCATAGCAAGGACGATCGCAAGCCCGGCTGGTGGGACAGCTGTATCGGCCCCGGCAAGCCCATCGACACCAACCGTTTCTTCGTTGTCAGCCTGAACAACCTGGGCGGCTGCCATGGCAGCACCGGGCCCAGCAGCACCAACCCGGAAACCGGCCAGCCCTATGGCCCCGACTTTCCTGTCATCACCGTTCGCGACTGGGTACACAGCCAGGCGTTGCTGGCCGACCGGCTGGGCATAGAGTGCTGGGCAGCGGTTGTTGGTGGTTCCCTTGGCGGCATGCAGGCCCTGCAGTGGAGCCTGGATTATCCTGACCGGCTGCGGCACGCTGTGGTCATCGCATCCACGCCCCGCCTGAGTGCGCAGAACATCGCTTTCAACGAAGTGGCACGGCAGGCCATCACGTCCGACCGGGAATTTCACCAGGGCCGCTATTACGAATACAACACCCTGCCCCGGCGGGGGCTGATGCTGGCACGGATGGTGGGCCATATTACCTACCTGTCCGATGCCTCGATGGGGGAAAAGTTCGGCCGTGAGCTTCGGGACCAGGCTTACAAGTTCGGTTACGATGCCGAATTCCAGGTGGAAAGCTACCTGCGCTACCAGGGCGAGCGGTTCTCGGAATCGTTTGACGCCAACACCTACCTGCTGATGACCAAGGCGCTGGACTATTTCGACCCTGCCTATGAACATGACAATGACCTGGCAAAAGCCCTGCGCGGGGCTCACTGCGAATTCCTCGTGCTTTCCTTCAGCACCGACTGGCGGTTCACCCCGGCACGCTCGGAAGAGCTGGTGAACGCCATGATCTCGGCCCGCTGCAAGGTCAGCTATGCGGAAATTGACGCACCCTGGGGCCACGATGCCTTCCTGATACCCACCCCCAGATACACCGCCATTTTCGAAGCGTACATGGATCGCGTAGCGCGGGAGGCCGGGGTATGAGAACCGACCTGAAGATCATCGAGCAATGGATCAAACCGGGCAGCCATGTACTGGACCTGGGTTGTGGCGACGGCACCCTGCTGGACTACCTGCAACGGGAAAAACAGGCCACGGGCTTTGGCCTGGAAATCAACCAGGACCACATTACCACCTGCATAGGTCGCGGCGTATCCGTGATCGAACAGAACCTGGATACCCAGGGGCTGGGCAACTTCGAGGACCACACCTTCGACACAGTGCTGATGACCCAGGCCCTGCAGGCCGTGCGCCGCCCCGACATGGTGCTTGATGAAATGCTTCGGGCTGGTCGTGAAGGCATCGTTACCTTCCCGAATTTTGCCTACTGGAAGCTGCGCTGGTACCTGATGCGCAGAGGTCGTATGCCCGAATCCGAAACTCTGCCGTATAAATGGTACAACACCCCCAACATCCACCTTTGTACCTTCAAGGATTTCGAGGCCTTGTGTTACCGCAAAGGCTTCCGCATTCTGAACCGTACAGTGGTGGACGGTGAGCATCAGGATCGCTGGCTCAGTCGCCTGTGGCCCAACATGTTGGGACAGATTGCCATTTACCGGATAACCCGGGAGGATTCATGAACAAAACGATTCAAAACCACTGGTTTGCCCTGCTGTCACTGGCCTGTCTGTTTTTTATTTCCGCCCAGAGCCATGCGGGCTCGAAGAACTTCGGCGAATACCAGGTACACTGGAGCGTGTTCCCCAGCACCTTCCTGGCACCGGAAGTGGCCCGGGACAACAATCTGAACCGTAGCAAGAGCATTGGAGTTGTGAACATCTCCATCATGCAGGAAACCGACGATGGTGGTCTGGAACCGGTGTCAGGGCAAGTGGAAGGCAAGGTCCTTAATGACGTGCAGCAGTCAAAATTCCTGGCTTTTCGCCGCATACAGGAAGGCGATGCCGTGTACTTCATTGCCGAATACCAATACAGCAATGCAGAGCTGATGACATTCCAGGTAACCGCCAGGCCAACGGGCGCAAAGCAGGATCTTCCCATCCGTTTCACACACACGCTTTTTAATGACTGATGACTGAAACCACCGACAGACTGGTTATTGCCAGCAACAACAAGGGCAAGATCGCGGAACTGGCTGATCTGCTCGCCCCCCTGGGGCTTATGCCGGTGGCCCAGGGCGAGCTCGGAGTGGGCGAAGCAGAAGAACCCGCGGTTACCTTCGTGGAAAACGCCATTCTCAAGGCCCGCCACGCTGCCCGCATTACCGGCCTGCCCGCGCTCGCAGATGATTCCGGCCTGGCGGTGGATGCACTTGGCGGCGAACCGGGTGTGCGCTCTGCGCGCTATGCTGGCGAGTCCGCCAGCGACGAGGACAATGTCCGGGCGCTGCTGGCCGCCATGGCAGGGATACCGGAACCCCGGCGTACGGCCCAGTTCCATTGTGTTCTGGTCTACCTGCGCCATGCCGATGATCCCACACCGGTCATCTGTCATGGCCGCTGGCCCGGTCACATACTGGAGCAGCCCAGGGGCGAAGGCGGCTTTGGTTACGATCCGGTTTTCCTGGTGCCGGAAACGGGAACCAGCGCCGCCGAGCTGTCCCGGGAAGACAAGGGCAGAATCAGCCATCGCGGACGGGCCCTTGCCCAGCTCCTTGATCAGCTGGGAGTCGGGGCGGCGTGACCATGCCCCTGCCGGATACCTGGCGGAACAATCCGTTACCTCCGCTGAGCCTGTACCTTCATGTTCCCTGGTGCGTGAGGAAGTGTCCCTATTGCGATTTCAACTCCCACGCGCTGACCGGCGATATTCCGGAAGAGGATTATCTCGGGGCCATCATGGAGGATCTCGCCGGCGACCTGGCGCTGGTGCAGGGCCGCAGTATCCAGACGGTGTTCATCGGCGGTGGCACGCCGTCACTGATGTCCCCGGGCTTCTATAACAATCTGTTCCGCCAGCTGGGGGAGCACCTCGAGTTCACCGACGATGCTGAAATCACCCTGGAAGCCAATCCCGGAACGGTCGAGCAAGGCCGGTTCCAGGGCTTCAGGGCGGCGGGAATCAACCGCCTGTCCATCGGCGTTCAGAGTTTTAATCCGCAGCGCCTGAAAGACCTGGGCCGCATTCACGATGACAAGGCCGCTCACCGGGCTATCGAGGCAGCCCGCAACGCCGGCTTCGACAACTTCAACCTTGACCTGATGCATGGGTTGCCAGGCCAGACACCGGAGCAGGCCATTACTGATCTGGAAGCGGCACTGGCCTGGGAGCCCCCGCACCTGTCCTGGTATCAACTGACCCTCGAACCCAACACCGAGTTCTACAGCCGGCCCCCGCAGTTACCGGACGAGGATCACCTGTGGGAAATCTATCGTCAGGGCTCGGACTTCCTGCATCAGAACGGATTCAAAGACTACGAGGTATCGGCCTGGAGCCGGCCGGGCATGGCATCCCGTCATAACCTGAATTACTGGATGTATGGCGATTACCTGGCACTTGGCGCTGGAGCCCACGGAAAGATAACCCTGCGCAATGGCGAAATCAGGCGGTTCTGGAAAACCCGTCAGCCCGGAGCCTACCTGAATCGCATTGGCAGCCGCACCGCCGGAAGTCAGACTATTGAGCCAGAAGAGCGACCTCTGGAGTTCCTGATGAACGCTCTGCGCCTGACTTCAGGGGTACCGGAAAACCTGTTTACAGAACGTACAGGTTTACCCCTGAGCACAGTTGCGGTAAAACTTGACCAATTACGAACGGAAAATCTGCTGGAACCGGGAAGAATACAGACCACGGAATCTGGTCAGCGATTCCTGAACAGCTTGCTGGAGCGCTTCCTCTGATGCCATTGCTGCGCCTTCTCACTCTGTTTCCCAGGAGGCTCAATCTGAGCCTTCTGGTAACAGCGGCCCTGCTGCTTGTTCTGACGCTGGTCAACCAGCCACTTCAGACCGGCTCGGCACCCCAGGGTATGGTCAGTTTCCAGATGGCAGCTACGGCCGACCAGTCCATGGCCATCATCCGCAGCTGGCGCCAGGATGGCATGCTGTGGGCTCATGTTTCCCTGTGGCTGGACTTTCTCTTTGTCCCCGCCTACCTGGTAACACTGATATTTCTCACCAGTCACCTGACCCGCGACCGCCCGGGCGTGCGGGAACGCACTGTGGCACGCTGGGTCAAGGCCCTGTTCGTGGCGGCAGGCACCGGCGACATCGCAGAAAACATTCTGCTGCTGAACAACATGGACCCGCCCACAGACGTGCTCAGCCTGTCTGCGACCATCTGCGCGCTTATCAAGTTTACCGGGCTGATGCTGGGAGCTGCCGGGCTGGTGATCATTCGCGCAGCCAGGCGCCACCCGCTGGCTCACGGGTAACGCCTGCAACCGCCAGTCAGTTGGTGCGGTAGAACACCAGATCCCAGACACCGTGGCCGAGGGTTTCACCGCGCTTCTCGAATTTGGTGATGGGACGATCCTCGGGGCGGGGAGAATACTGGCCCGGCTCCTGGGTATTGGCAAACCCCTCGGACTCACTCATGATTTCCATCATGTATTCCGCGTAGTTTTCCCAGTCTGTCGCCAGGTGCAGAATACCGCCCACGCGGAGCTTGTGGCGCAGACGCTGGACGAAGTCATGCTGGATCAACCGGCGTTTGTGATGCCGTTTCTTGTGCCACGGGTCCGGGAAAAACACCATTACCCTGTCCAGAACCGCGTCCGGCAGGCACAGATCAATCACGTCGTTGGCATCAATGGCGTAGATCCGGACGTTCTCCAGCCCCCTGTCTTCGATTTCCTTCAACAGGGCGCCGACGCCGGGAAGGTGTACTTCCACACCAATAAAATCCTGCTCGGGCGCCGCTTCCGCCATGTCCGCCAGGGATTTTCCCATGCCGAAGCCGATTTCCAGGTTCAGCATGTTGTCCCTTCCGAACACCTGGCGCGGATCAATCATGCCCTGTTCACGGGTCAGTCCGTATTTGGGCCAGCTGCGCTCGTAGGCCTTTTTCTGGCCTTCTGTCATTCGCCCCTGGCGAAGCACAAAACTGCGCACGCCACGGCGTGTGGTGACAGGTGAATCGCCGGAAACATCATCGTGATCGGTCATCTGACGTCCTCAACCGCCCTTTCGCGGTTCATCTTCAATGGGTTATATCGACAGTTTACCAGAGTGACTTGCTGCAGACGCCACTATACAACCAGCGTTCTGTGCCCGTCAGCCCCTCGACCGGCCGAATCCGCTTACACCGAGACCTGTGCGTTCCTGGTCTGTTGCCGGTCCAGCTTGCGGTAACCCAGGGCTTCCACCAGGTGACCATTGCCGATGCGGTCCTCCCCCTCAAGGTCGGCCAGGGTCCGTGCCACCCTGAGTATACGGTGCAACGCCCGTGCAGACAGTCCCAGCCTTTCCATGGCGGACGACAGCATGGTTTCGCCGGCCCCGTCCACCCGGCAGTGATCGTGAAGCTCACTGCCCACGAGCGACGAGTTCACGGTTCCCCGATGCATTTGCCTCTGCCGGGCCTGGTTTACCCGTTCCCGCACCGTTGCACTGGACTCTCCGTCGCCTTCGCGCTGCATCAGCACTTCGCCACTTTGCACCGGCACTTCCACATGCAGGTCGAAACGATCCAGCAATGGCCCCGATATCTTTGCCCGATACCGGAGCACCTGCTGCGGCGTACACTGGCACTCGATCGAAGGATGCCCCAGGTAACCGCAAGGGCATGGGTTCATGGCCGCCACAACCTGAAACCGCGCCGGGAAGGTTACCTGCCTGGCCGCCCGGCTGATGGCGATCTCCCCGGACTCCATGGGCTCTCTCAGCACCTCCAGCACCCGCCGCTCAAACTCCGGCAGTTCGTCAAGAAACAGCACGCCACGGTGGGCCAGCGAGATTTCCCCCGGCCGCGGACTGCTGCCACCACCCACCATGGCGACGGATGAGGCGGTATGGTGCGGCGCCCGGTAAGGAGGCCGGCACCAGTCTCCGTCCTGAACCGGTATACCGGCCACCGAATGGATACTGGCCACCTCCAGGGCGGATTCGGTGGTCAACGGTGGCAGAATCCCGGGCAGGCGGCTGGCGAGCATACTCTTGCCGGTTCCAGGCGGGCCAAACATCAACAGGTTGTGGCCGCCAGCGGCTGCGATCTCAAGCGCCCGGCGGGGCACACTCTGGCCCCGTACATCCGCCAGATCAGGACCTGGCCGGGCCCCCTGCTCCGGCACGGCAGCCGGCACCGGTGAAATACGGGCCCGTTCACACAGGTGCTCGCACACTGTCAGCACATGGCCTGCCGGCAAAACGTCATCCTGGCTCGCCAGGGCTGCCTCGGCGGCGTTGGCCTGGGGAACCAGCAACTGACGGCCTTCCTTTCGGGCAGCCAGAACAGCAGGGAGCACGCCCTTCAGAGGGCGTAATGCACCATCAAGGGACAGCTCTCCGACAAACTCGTACCGTGCGAGACTTTCAGGGGGGATCTGCCCTGACGCCGCCAGAATACCAAGGGCAATGGGCAGATCAAAGCGGCCTCCCTCTTTGGGCAGGTCAGCCGGGGCCAGGTTGATGGTTATCCTGCGGGCGGGAAATTCAAAGCCGGCGTTCAGCAAGGCACTGCGCACGCGCTCACGGCTTTCGCGGACGCCGGTTTCCGGCAGACCCACGATTGACAGCGCCGGCAGGCCACCGGACAGGTGAACTTCCACAGTAACGGACGGAGCAGATACGCCAATGCTGGCGCGGGTATGAACTACGGCAAACATGACAACCTTCCATGGTCAGGGGTACAGCGGACCAGCCGCCTGAGGGGCTTCCTGCCCTTTAACTGTTCCGGGACTGGTTCTCCAGATCGGTAACACGCTTTTCCAGCGCCTCCACCTTTTCCCGGGTTTTCATCAGTACGGCCTGCTGGGCATCAAACTCTTCACGGGTCACCAGTTCAAGCCGCGACAGCACGGTCATCACGGTGGCCCGGGCCTGGGCTTCGAAGTCCTCCCGGGCCGCTCGGGCCATATCCGGGACAAACTGGCCAAACTGGCCCTGAAGCTGGGTAAAGAAATCCTGCGGACCTTTCACAAATCACCTCACTGGCTTGAACGCTCTTGAACTCTGCCCGGCGCCGGAGCCGGTACCAAGGTCGGAAGTGTAACACATTGCCAGCCCTGCCATACTGTACCCTATCGGCAGTATAATGCGGCCGAAGCGCCTTTTAATGATTGCATCAGACTTGTGCATCATTATGGTTCACTTCGGGCAGGTCAGCCCTGTTTTGGTGCGGCCTGACGGTCCATTTTGGACCAGCATATACTTAACTTGCTGATAATATAGTTATTTTTTGCGTTGGCACACCCGATGCTAAAAGCCTTGTACGCAATCCGCACAATTGGTGTGCGAGGTGGCAGCATCCCGACCTCAACAACGGGCCGAAGAGTTCCAGATGTTGAGACGGCTTTATCAAGGAGAAAGCAATGAAACTTGTGACAGCGATCATCAAGCCTTTCAAGTTGGATGATGTCCGTGAGGCACTATCCGAGATTGGCGTTCAAGGCGTAACGGTCACTGAAGTCAAAGGCTTCGGTCGCCAGAAGGGTCATACCGAGCTCTACCGTGGCGCAGAATACGTGGTGGACTTTCTGCCCAAGGTCAAGGTTGAAGTTGCTATCGGCGACAACCTGCTGGACCAGGTCATCGAATCCATCACCAAGGCAGCCAATACCGGAAAAATCGGCGATGGCAAAATTTTCGTGACCGAACTTGAACAGGCTATCCGGATCCGAACCGGGGAAACCGGCGAAGAAGCGGTCTGATCACAGCCTGATCAACCAGACAGCCAACGCAAAAAATTTATAACTTGAAATAAGCCTCGTGCGGAGGGCTTCTCATGGAAAGCAATCTTGAACACATTTTTGAACTCCAGTATGCGCTGGATACCTTTTACTTCCTTGTGTGCGGTGCCCTGGTCATGTGGATGGCCGCAGGCTTCTCGATGCTCGAAGCAGGCCTGGTGCGTGCCAAGAACACCACTGAAATCCTGACCAAGAACGTCTCGCTGTTTGCCATAGCCTGTACGATGTACCTCATCTGCGGCTACGACATCATGTATGGTGGCGGCCTGTTCCTGAGCGGTGTTACCACGGTTGCCCAGATGGATGACGCTGCCATCGCAGGCATTATTGCGGCTTCCAACGAATCCGGTTTTGGGGACATGGGCGAGTACTCCGGTGCTTCCGATTTCTTCTTCCAGGTCGTCTTCGTGGCAACCGCCATGTCCATCGTTTCCGGTGCCGTGGCCGAGCGCATGAAGCTCTGGGCCTTCCTGGCTTTTGCTGTTGTCATGTGTGGCTTTATCTACCCGATGCAGGGCGCATGGACCTGGAACGGCGATGCGGTTTTCGGCATGTACGAGCTCAACTACTTTGACTACGCCGGCTCCGGCATCGTGCACATGGCAGGCGCGGCTGCTGCCCTGGCCGGTGTTCTTCTGCTGGGTGCCCGTAAAGGCAAGTATGGCGCGGATGGCCAGATCAAGGCGTTCCCGGGTGCAAACCTGCCGCTGGCGACACTGGGCATGTTCATCCTGTGGATGGGCTGGTTCGGCTTCAACGGCGGCTCTACCCTGAAGCTGGGTGGTATCGGTGTTGCCAACGAGGTGGCCAACGTGTTCCTGAACACAAACGCAGCCGCTTCCGGTGGTCTGATTGCTGCCCTGATCGTTGGCCGCATCCTGTTCGGCAAGGCTGACCTGACCATGGCCCTGAACGGCGCCCTGGCCGGCCTGGTAGCCATCACTGCCGAGCCTGCGGATCCGTCGCCCCTGCTGGCCACCATCATTGGTGCCATTGGCGGTATCATCGTGGTGTTCTCCATCGTGACTCTGGACAAGATGCGCATTGACGATCCTGTCGGTGCTATCTCGGTGCACGGTGTGGTTGGTATCTGGGGTATCTTCGCGGTTCTCCTGTCCGACGCAGACGCGACCTTCATGGGTCAGCTGGTTGGCATGCTCACCATCTTCATCTGGGTCTTCGTGACCAGCCTGATTGTCTGGAGCATCCTGAAGGCGGTCATGGGTATCCGGGTTTCGGAAGAGGAAGAGTACGAGGGTGTGGATCTGTCCGAGTGTGGTATGGAAGCCTATCCGGAGTTTGTCAGCACCAAGTAATATGAGCTGACACTGGATCTGAAGAGGGGCGCCTGCGGGTGCCCCTTTTTTTGACTTGAGAGTAGGTCGGATTAGGCGCAGCCGTAATCCGACACCCAGGCTTGAGAGCATGCCGGAGGTGGGAGCCCCCCCATTCCGGGATACGCTGTGAATACATCCCTGTACGCTCGACAAAAACATCCCTGTTTTTGACGATCCCGGAATGGGGGGCTCCCACCTCCTCCGCTGACTCCGGGTTAACCCTCCCCGGGAATGACTTCATCCTCCAACGCATCCACCATAAACTGCGGCATTGCCAATGCACCACGGTGGATGTCGGCATTGTAGTAACGAGTCACAAACGGCCGTTGATCCGCATCTTCTTCACGAAAATAAACCACCGGCTTTTCCTTCCCGGCCATGGTGCAGCTCCACCAGCCGGTGGGATACACCGGTTGCGGGAACGGCAGGGTGCGGACGTGGTCGAAGCCGGCCTTTTTCATGTCGTCGTGGATGGTTTTGATGATGGTGTTGGTGTGCAGCAATGGCGATTCGCTTTGCTGAACGATGATGCCGCCGTCGCGCAGGGCGATCATGCAGTCGCGGTAGAAGTCCAGCGCAAACAGGCCTTCGGCGGGGCCGACCGGGTCGGTACTGTCGATGATGATGACATCAAGGCTTTCGGGTACTGCGTCGCGTATCCACTGGATGCCGTCGCCGAAGAAGAAGTTGGCGCGGGGGTCGGTGTTGGATTCACAAAGCTCCGGGAAGTACTTTTCGGAATTGCGGGTGACCCGTTCGTCGATTTCCACCTGCCAGGCTTCTTCCACTCCGGGGTGCTTGAGGACCTCTTTCAGGGTGCCGCAGTCGCCGCCCCCTACAATGACGACTTTTTTCGGGTCCTTGTGGGTGAACAGGGCCGGATGGGTCATCATTTCGTGATAGAGGAAGTTGTCCCGTGAGGTCAGCATCACGCAACCGTCCAGCACCATCAGGTTGCCGAAGGTTTCGGTCTCCCAGATTTCCAGCTTCTGGAAGTCGGTCTGTTCTTCGTGCAGCTTCTTTTTTACTTGCAGGGAAAATGCGGTGCCCTGGTCCTGAAATATCTCTGTAAACCAGCCTTCGTTCAGTGCAGTCATTTCTTGTCTCCGGATTTACTAGTCGAGCCAGATCGTATTGAAGGTATTGTAGGTGCCGAGCCCGAACACCTAAAGGACTATCCTGCTGCAGGTCATGGTTTTTTCCGGCATGGTTCTTTCAGAGGGCTGGTGGAATCCATACAATGACCGCCATAAGCCGGCAGGTTGCCGGCTCCGGATCCAGTACAGGAAAGCACCATGAATGAGCCTACCGGCAGTACCGCCCACAAGGTGTACAACATCGCCCATTGGAGCGATGGCTATATCGATGTGAATGCCCGCGGTGAAGTGCTGATCCGCCCCGACCGGGGCCACAGTGGTGAGGATATCAACCTGCCAGACCTGACCCGGTCGCTGGTCAGCAACGGCGTGCAGTTGCCGGTGCTGATCCGGTTTACGGACATCCTCCACGATCGGGTTAACAAACTGTGCGGCGCGTTTAATGCAATGGGCCGGGAACAGGGCTACCAGGGCACTTACACAGCGGTATACCCCATCAAGGTCAATCAGCAGCGGCGGGTGGTTGAGGAACTTCTGCGTGCAGAGCCGGCCGCCAGCGACAACCAGATCGGTCTGGAAGCCGGCAGCAAGCCGGAGCTGATGGCGGTTCTGGCCCTGTCCCGGCTGCCCGGCTCGGTGATTGTCTGTAACGGCTACAAGGATCGGGAATACATCCGCCTGGCCCTGATCGGGCAGAAGCTTGGGCACCGCGTCTTTATCGTGGTGGAGAAACAGTCAGAATTGCCACTGATCCTTGAGCAGGCCCGTCGTCTGGGCGTGACACCATTAATTGGTGTACGGGCCAGGCTGGCCACCATCGGCAAGGGCAACTGGCAGAATACCGGTGGCGAAAAATCGAAATTCGGCCTGTCCGCCAGCCAGGTGCTGGACGTGGTTGAAACCCTGCGTGACGCCGGGGCCCTGGAATCCCTGCAACTGCTGCATTTCCACCTGGGCTCGCAGATTGCCAATATCCGCGACATCCAGACCGGGTTGAGAGAGTGTGCCCGCTTCTACAGTGAATTGCGCAAAATGGGCGCACCGGTCGGCACGGTTGATATCGGCGGCGGTCTCGGCGTGGACTATGAAGGCACCCGTTCCCGCAGCAGTTGTTCCATGAACTACAGCATGCATGAATACGCCTACAACGTGGTTCATATACTGCAGTCGGAATGCGACCGGGCCGGGATCCCCCACCCTGACCTCATCAGCGAATCCGGCCGGGCACTGACCGCTCACCACTCGGTACTGGTCACCAATGTGATTGACCGGGAGGTACCCGAATCACGCCCGCCGGAACAGCCCGCCGGTGATGCACCGGCGCCGCTGCAGGACCTGTGGCGGGACCTGGAGAGCCTGCGGGACAAGAAGTCTCCCCGTTCCCTGGCGGAAATCTATCATGACGTGCTTCACGCCATGGCGGATGTGCACACTCAGTTTGCCCATGGCCTGCTGTCACTGGCCGACAGGGCCCGCGCGGAAACACTCTACACCACCTGTTGCCGCGCACTTCGCGACCAGCTGAATTCGGAAAACCGCGCGCACCGGGAGATCATTGATGAACTCAATGAAAAACTGGCCGAAAAGCTGTTTGTGAACTTCTCGCTGTTCCAATCGCTGCCGGATGTGTGGGGCATCGACCAGATTTTTCCGATCATGCCCATTAACGGGCTGAATCGACCGCTTAACCGGCGCGCGGTGATTCAGGACATTACCTGCGATTCCGACGGGCGGATCGACCGCTATGTGGATGGACAGGGCATCGAAACCACTTTCCCGCTGCCGGAGGATACGCCCGAAGAGCCCATGCTCATGGGCTTTTTCATGACCGGCGCCTACCAGGAAATCCTGGGCGACATGCACAACCTGTTCGGCGACACCCATTCGGTGGATGTGCGGCGCAACAGGGATGGGGGCCATACGGTAAGCGAGCCAATCCATGGCGATACAGTAGCCAGGGTGCTGCAGTACGTAAACTTCGAACCGGCGTCTCTGCTGAGGGCCTATGAACAGAAATTTTCAGCCAGCGGACTGACGGCTGAAGAACAGGCCAACCTGCTGGAGGAGCTTGCCGGCGGGCTGGAAGGCTATACCTACCTGGAGGAATGAACCGGCTCCTGAATAAAATTTTTCGATTAACCCATCCGGGCTGATCCGGCTGTCTGCTCACCCCGTACATATCCGAACTGACAAACTCGGGGCGAGTGCATAGAATGATGAACAGAACAATTTCAAATCATGCGACAGTCAAGGAGCGTCCGGTGACCACACTGGATCAGAAACCGGCACGGGCCGAGGGCCGCAAGGATCCCTGGAGCCAGATGCTCGAGAAAGTTGGCAAGAACCAGGACCGTCAGGCTTACCATGCCCTGTTCGAGCATTTTGGCCCGCAGATCAAGTACTACGCCATGGCCAATGGCCTGGCGAGTCACGCCGAAGAACTGGTCCAGGAAGTTTTCGTGTCGATCTGGCGCCGCTCCTGCCTCTACGACTGGCGCAAGGCCGCCGCATCCACCTGGATTTTTACCATTGCCCGGAATCAGCGCATCGACATGCTGCGCAAGATGAAGCGCACCAGCGCCGAAATGCCGGTCGAGACAGAAGACCTGTGGCAGATCCCGGGTGAGAACGACGACGAGCCGGTTACGTCCCTGCACCGCCTGATGTCAGAGCGCCGGGTGAGAGAATCCCTCAGCCATCTCCCGGAAGAGCAGATTACCGTCATTGCCAAGGTTTATATGGAGAGCAAGTCACACCAGATGGTGGCCGACGAGCTTAATATACCGTTGGGTACCGTAAAAAGCCGGGTGCGCCTGGCATTGAACAAACTGAAAGTGATTTTGCAGGACCAGAACGTATGACACGGCATCATCCAGACACACTAACCCTGATGGAATACAGCGCCGGCAATCTCAGTGAGCCCCACGCGTTGTGTATTCGACTTCATCTGGACCAGTGCCCCCACTGTCGCAGCCGCGTTGACACACTCGACAGCCTGGGTGCTGTCATGATGGAGAGCCAGCCCCAGGTGGGTGTTTCATCGGACATGTTCGACTCCATCCTGTCCCGCATCGACAGCGAACCGGATATGACCGAGAAGTATATCGACGCCCAGGCCAAACGCCTGAGCCCGCTACAGAAACTTCTGGGCGACAATCTTGATGATCTGCCCTGGAAGCGCCAGCTGGGCGATGTCAGCGTGCTGGATATCAGTGAACGCTTCCCCGGCCAGAACGAACAGGTGGTGTTGCAGAAACTGGCTGCCGGCGGCAAGGCTCCGGCCCACACGCACCGGGGTGATGAAACCACGATTGTGCTGCAGGGCGCGTTTGCCGACCAGAAAGGTGTATTCAACCAGTGGGACTTCGTGGTTCTCAACCAGGAAGACGAACACAAACCGGTCGCCGTGGGTTGCGAGGATTGCATTACGCTTTCAGTGCTCAGTGCACCGGTAAAGCTTACCGGCACTTTCACCCGGTTGCTGAATCCGTTCATACGCTGAAACGGCCCGCCGTTTCAGCGCCTTTCCCATCACCAGGGTATAACGGAACCGTCCCAGCCCAGGAAGGTTCCGTTATCGTCTTCGTGAAGACCCTCCGCCAACCGCAGAATATTCCCGGCCGTCTCTTCCGGACTATGAACCTGAAGCTGCGCCAGTGAACGGGTGAATGGTTTACTCAACGGCGACAGGGTAGTGCCGGGATGAACGGCCACGCAGGCCACAGGGCGGTACTTCCTCGGTAACTCGATGGACAGGTTGCGAACCAGCATGTTCAGTGCCGCCTTGGAGCTGCGGTAGGCATACCAGCCACCAAACCCATTGTCGGTTATGGACCCGACCCTGGCAGACACGGCCAGGATACGCTTGAAACGCCGGTGGCGGAGCCAGGGAGAAATGGCCTGCACCAGCATCGCAAAACCGGTGGCGTTCACCGCAAAGGCATGGGCAAAAGCCTGTGCATCCAGGTCCTCCAGGCGCTTTTCAGGTGTCATCCCGGGGCCGTGCAGTATGCCAGCCGCATAGATGACCATATCAAGCCCTGATGCTACCGGTAACAACGCCGCCAGGCGCTCGCCGACCGCTTTGGCACTGTCGCTATCAGCGGCATCCCAGGAAATCAGGCTGACCCGGCCTGCCTGTTCCCCGCTCAGACTGACAGTCGACGGATCACGGCAAAGCCCGACGATGGAGAGCTCGGCGTCACTCTGTAACAGTTTCGTGGCCAGCGCGTGGCCAATGGCTCCGGATATTCCGGCAATCAACACCTGTTTCATAAAAACTCCCGGCTTACGGGGCCTGCCCGTTCATTGGATGATCTCTGCCTACTGATACGAAACTTCTGATCAACAGACCGGCCTTTCGGTGAACCGGAAATTAAAACGATCGTATGAATGAAAGCGTTGACACAACTACCTGCATTGAGGAGAGACTTCCATGCAATACCAGGCCCCGGCGAACGACCTTCGCTTCTTGCTGTTTGATGTCCTTGGCGCAGATAAGCTCCATGAACTGGAAAAGTACGCAGACGCCACCCCTGACCTGATTTCCGCAGTGATCGACGAGGCCGGCAAACTTGCGGCAGAAGTGATCCAGCCCACCAACCAGGTGGGTGATCGGCAGGGCTGCCAGTACAACCCGGAAACCCATGACGTCACGACACCGGACGGCTTCCGGGAGGCCTACACCAGATTCGTCGAAGGTGGCTGGACGGCGCTGGATGCACCGCTGCAGTATGGTGGCCAGGGCCTGCCCCATACCCTCAAGTTTGTCGTGGACGAGATGGTCTGTTCCACCAACCTGTCGCTGGGTATGTACCCGGGCCTGACCCATGGCGCCATCAGCGCCCTGTATGCCCACGGTTCAGAGGAACTCAAGGACACCTATCTGGAAAAGCTGATTTCCGGTGAATGGACCGGCACCATGTGCCTGACCGAGCCCCAGTGCGGCACCGACCTGGGCCTGATCCGCACCCGTGCCACCCCCAACGACGACGGCTCCTATGCCATCGAAGGCACCAAGATCTGGATCACCGGCGGAGAGCACGACCTGGTAGACAACATTGTGCACCTGGTTCTGGCCAAGCTGCCCGGGGCACCGGACACCACCAAGGGTATTTCCCTGTTCGTGGTGCCCAAGGTTCTGCCGGATTCCGGCGAGCGCAATCCGGCTTTTTGCGGCGGCCTGGAACACAAGATGGGCATCAAGGGCTCCGCCACCTGCGTGATGAACTTTGAAGGCGCCAAGGGCTGGCTGGTGGGCGAGGCCAACGACGGCATGCGCGCCATGTTCACCATGATGAACGAAGCCCGCCTGATGGTGGGCATGCAGGGGCTGGGACTGGCTGAAATGGCCTACCAGGAGAGCCTCGGCTTTGCCCGTGAACGCCTGCAAAGCCGTTCCCTCAGCGGGCCCAAGAATCCGGACGGCCCGGCCGACCCGATTATCGTACACCCCGATGTTCGCCGCATGCTGATGCGCCAGAAAGTCCTCAATGAAGGCATGCGAGCGCTGGCTCTGTTTACCGGCCACAAGCTGGACCTGTCGGTGGCCCATGGCGATGAAGCTGTTCGCGAATCGGCGGACGACCTTGTTCAATTGTTGACTCCGGTAGTGAAATCCTTCCTCACCGACGAAGGCTTCAACAATGCCAATACCGGCCTGCAGGTGCTGGGCGGTTCCGGCTTCACCACCGACTGGCCGCTGGAGCAACTGGTGCGGGACGGGCGTATCGCCCGCATCTACGAAGGCACCAACGGCATCCAGGCCATGGATCTGGTGGGACGCAAGCTCAGCCTCAAGGGCGGGCAACTGGTGCGCACCCTGTTCACGGAACTGACCGGCTACCTGAAGAACAACCCGGAGGCTCCCTACCGGGAAGAACTGAAGGGGGCCATCAAGTCCCTGGAGTCCGCCACCCTGTGGATCGCCAGCAATGCCCCCAGTGATCCGGAACAGGCCGGTGCAGCGGCAACTCCCTACCTGCGCCTCATGGCCCTGACCGTCATCGCCTATCTCTGGTCCCGCATGGCCGGCGTTGCGCAGGCACAACTGGATGCTGGCGAAGGCAACAAGCCACTGCTGGAAGGGAAACTGATCTCGGCCCGTTTCTACTTCGAGAAACTGCTGCCAGAGATTCAGTGGTTGCAGCAGGACATTGAGAGTGGAAAAGACGCTCTCATGGCCTTCGAGGATGACCACTGGGCGGCGTGACTGACTTCTCCGGTCGCGCCTGCGCACTCTGGCCGGAAATGACTGATATTTGTCAAGCCCTGACCTTCCGGGCGATAGGTTTATGGACGATACTGATGACGTTGATTAGTGTCTCTGAACTAGTCCGGCCCTACCCCCCGTCGGGTTGGGCACTTTCTTACAGGCCACGCATTGCGTGGCCTTTTTTTGTGTCTGCAATCGTGCCCTCCAATAGCCTGACCTACCAACCATTAGAGACAGCCCGCAGGCCTGGGTTACAATCGGGGCTTTTCCGCGGAGATGCAGTATGACGGGTGACGATTTCCACTTCCGCTTCGGCGGTATCGAGCGACTGTATGGCCGCCGGGCCCTGGAGCGTTTCCGTCACGCCCATATTGCCATTGTTGGCCTGGGCGGTGTCGGCTCCTGGGCAGCGGAAGCCCTCGCCCGCTCCGGTATCGGCACACTGACGCTGATCGACATGGACGACATCTGCGTGTCCAACACGAATCGTCAACTCCACGCTCTGGCAGGCCAGTATGGCCGAACCAAGACCGATGCCATGGCGGAACGCCTGCGGGGCATCAACCCGGAAGCCGATATCCGCATTCATTTCGGATTCCTGAACACCAGAAACGTCAGCGATCTGATCACGCCGGACATGTGCGGGGTGGTTGATGCCATAGACAGCGTCAAGGCCAAGGCGGGGCTGATCGCTCACTGCCAGCGGCGGAAAATCCCGTTGGTGTGTGCCGGCGGCGCAGGCGGCCAGATGGACCCGACCCAGATCCGCGTCAGCGACCTCAGCAAGACGACCCAGGACCCGCTGCTGGCAAAGGTTCGCAACCTGCTGCGGCGTGAGTACGGCTTCTCACGCAACCCCAAGCGCCGGTTTGGAATCGAAGCCGTGTACTCCCTTGAACAGCTCACGTATCCTGCGGGGGATGGTGAGGTGTGCCTCCAGAAACCAGCCACCGACGGGCCGGTGAGGCTGGACTGCGCCTCCGGTTTCGGAGCCGCCAGCCCGGTGACCGCCAGCTTTGGTTTGTTTGCCGCCGCCCGGCTTCTTTCCAGGCTTGCATGCAAGGCCGAATCAGACACCGCAGCAACCTTCCCGGCCGGACCACAGAACTAACCCATGACTCAATGGAACTGATGCCATTATGACCGTCAGCACTGTTTTTCTTCTCGCCTGCATTGGTGTGCTTTCCCTGTTCTGCCAGTGGCTGGCCTGGCGGGTTCGTATGCCCGCCATCCTGTTTCTGCTGGCCGGCGGTATTGCCGCCGGCCCGATGTTCGGATTTCTGAACCCGGAGGAAGTGTTCGGAGACCTCCTGTTCCCGGTCATTTCGCTGGCGGTCGCCATCATTCTGTTCGAAGGCAGCCTGACCCTCCGATACGAAGAAATCCGCGGTCACGGCAAGATGGTACGCAACCTGATTCCCGTCGGCTCCATCGTGACCTGCTTTATCGGCACCCTGGCCGCACGCTGGATCCTGGATGTGTCCTGGGAAGTGGCGCTGCTGTTCGGTGCCATATCCATCGTCACCGGCCCTACCGTAATTGCCCCCCTGCTGCGATCCGTCAGGCCGGATGCCAAGCTCGCCAATATCCTGCGCTGGGAGGGCATCATCATCGATCCGGTCGGTGCGCTGCTGGCGGTACTGGTGTTCGAGGGTATCGTGTCCTGGGGCCAGGGCAACGTGTTCGGCCACTCCCTGTACATCTTCGGCAAAACCCTGGCGGTGGGCTTCCTGCTCGGTGCGTTGGCCGGCTGGCTCAATGGCATTGCCCTGCGCAAACACCTGTTACCCCAGTACCTGCATAATGCCGGCACCCTGACCTTCATGCTCGGGGTCTATGCCCTGTCCAACGAGATGGCCCATGAGTCCGGCCTGCTGACGGTGACTGTGATGGGCATCTGGATGGCGAACATGAAGCAGGTACCCATCGACAGCATCCTGGAGTTCAAGGAATCCCTGAGCGTTCTGCTGATCTCCGCCCTGTTCATTATTCTTGCCGCGCGGGTTGAATTCGCGGCCATCGCCCAACTGGGCTGGGGCCTGGTGGCGGTACTGGCTCTGCTGATGCTGGTCGCCCGCCCCCTGAGTATCTTTCTGTCCGCCATCGGTACCAGCCTCAACTGGCGTGACAAACTGTTCCTGAGCTGGATTGCGCCCAGGGGTATCGTGGCCGCCGCGGTGTCTGCGCTGTTTGCCTTCCAGTTGCAGAAACTGGGTTACGAGAGTGCCGGCGCCCTGGTGCCACTGGTATTCATGCTGATCATTGCCACCGTAACCCTGCAGAGCCTCACTGCCAGACCACTGGCCAAGCTGCTGAAGGTAGCCGAGCCGGCGGAGTACGGTTTCCTTATTCTTGGCGCCAACCCGGTAGCCAGGAAGATCGCGCTGGCCCTGAAGAAACTGGAGGTGCCGGTCACCCTGGCGGACACCAGCTGGGAAAACGTCAAACAGGCGAGAATGGAAAACCTGCCGGTCTATTTTGGCAATCCGGTGTCTGAACACGCGTCAACCCATCTCGACCTGACCGGCATTGGCAATCTGCTGGTGATCTCTCCCTACAAGCACATGAACTCACTGGCGACCTATCACTTCCTGGACTGGTTCGGCAAGGGCTCGGTGCTGACACTTGCGGAAGGGGATCAGGACCAGAAAGCCAGGCATCAGACCGCCGAGAAAATCCAGATGACCCGGGGGCTGTTTGGCGGGGTAAGCTATGCCAAGCTTGCCAGCCTGGCGAGCCAGGGGTACTCGGTGAAGACCACCCAGCTCAGTGACGAGTTCACGCTCGACGACTTCCTGGAAAAATACGACCGCCAGGCCATCGTGCTATTCGTTCTGGATACCCGTGAACACATCATGCCGGTCAAGAACCTCAGCGACATCAAGCCGGAAAAAGACTGGACCCTGGTCAGCCTGGTACCACCCCAGGCACGGAAGGAACGCAAGGAGCGGGATACCGGAGAAGCCCCGGCACCCGCTCCGGGCTGAGCGGGATCAGCGGCTGCGGCAGTCAAGCACCAGTTTGCCCCTGACATGCCCGCCTTCCAGGGTGCGGTGCGCATCAGCGACCTGCTCCAGCGGGAAGGCCCCGTCGATGTGAACCCTTACATCGCCGTCTTCGATCAGCTCGGCAATTTCATCAAGATGGAAGACATCGGGGCGTACGGTCATGCCGTGGGCCCTCAGGCCCAGGGCTTCTGCGGCGGTGATGATTTCGTCCGCCGTTACCGTGGGCACGGTAACCAGCACGCCGTGCTCACTCAGGGTATGCAGTGAGCGCTTTCCCGTTTCACCACCCACCAGGTCGAGGACCACATCCAGGCCGTAGCATTCGTCAACCACATCGGTGGTGTGATAATCAATCACTTCATGAACGCCGAAAGCAGCCAGGAAATCCCGGTTGCCTGACGACGCCGTGGCAATGACGTGAGCACCCCGCTCCAGTGCGAACTGAACCGCAAAGTGCCCGACTCCGCCGGCACCAGCATGAATCAGCACTTTCTGGCCTGCTTCCAGTTCCGCCACCTCAAACAGCGCCTGCCAGGCCGTCAGCGCAGCCAGCGGCAGCGCACCGGCGGTTACCAGATCCAGTTCTTCCGGCACTATGGCCAGCTCATCGGCCCGGGCAACAGCATACTCCGAGTAACCCCCACCACTGGCCGGAAAACCCACCATGCCCATTACCCGGTCTCCCGGCACCAGGGTGGTGACATCTCGGCCAACCGCAATAACCTCCCCCGCGGCCTCAAAACCGGGCGTCCAGGGCAGCTGATCCTCGATCTGCCGCGCCACAAATCCCAGACCCTTGCGGGTTTTCCAGTCGATGGGATTCAACCCGGCACCGGCAACCCTGAACAGGACCTCTTCGGCGCCCGGCTCGGGAATCGCAGAGGACTCAATCCGGAGTACGTCGGCATCGCCGAAGCGGTCATAAACCACCTGGCGCATGGCATCGCCAGCATTCGGATCAACGGTGTTTTCCATGATGTTCTCCAGACAGCTTCAGGGACAGGACAGAATCATCTGTTCAGACTAGCAGAAAGTTCAGGGAGTGGAATCAAAGGCAGCATCAAAGCCGCGACCACCGGGCACCATGGCATCACCGAGGATGCGTGCGAACTCCGCAGGCATCCGTGAAGGTCGCTGGCTCTTCATGTTGACACAGGCGTGGGTGGACACTGCCCGCACCAGGGTCTTGCCATCGGATTCCCGTATCAGCTGGAACTGGCGCGCGGAGCGAAAGCGTCCGTCAAATCCTGTCAGCCAGGTACCGAGAATCAGCCGGTCGCCGGCATTGGCGGAAGCCAGGTAATCAATCTCTGTGCGGGTAATGGCCATGGCCTTGCCGGTTTTCTCATGCAACTCCCAGGTCATCCCCAGGCTTTCGATATGCTGCCAGCTGATTTCCTCCAGCCAGCGCACATACACCACATTGTTGGCATGCCCCAGCCTGTCAGTGTCCTCGTCACCCACCTCAATGGGCATGATGAACGGCTCGGGAAGATCCCAGTTCAGCGAATTACCCTCACTCATTGTTGCTGTCTCCCAGGCCCGGAATGGCCGCTAACGCCAACCGGCCAATACGGTCGTTGTGAAGTGAACCAAAGTAGAGGTAGCCATCATGGGGATTCACCGAGGTAATTTCCTGCAGGTGCGTACCCCGGGTATCGTGAAGGCTGGTAATCACCTCTGCCTGCTCGTCCAGCGCCACCACCAGTCCGTATTGCTGGGGCGTTGGCAGAAACCACTCAGGCAGCTTGGCCAGCAGGTCTTTCAGCCAAGGCTGACGGTGCATGGCATCAACCCGGGGGTTCCTGAGAGTGGGGAAAGCCACCCAGTAGCGGCCCTCATCGTCGACCGCCAGGTTATCCGGAAAACCCGGCAGGTTGTCGGCAAACACCTCGGCCTGGCCAGGATTCCGGCCACCGATCCAGTACTTGAGAATACGATACTTCCAGGTTTCGTTGACCAGCACGTACTCACCATCCGGGGACACCGCCACGCCGTTGGCAAAATGCAGGTTGCTCAGCAAGACCTCGGTTCGTTGCGTTTGCGGGTCATAGCGCAGAAGCCGGCCATGGGGGCGCATTTCCAGGAGATCCAGCAGGTAGTCAGGCTGGCGAAAGCGGGAACTGGCATCCGTGAAATAGATCCTGCCGTCCGGGGCGATGTCCACATCGTCGGTAAAGCGAAAGGGCAGGCCTTCCGCTTCCCGGGTCAGCAGGGTCACTGTCTTGTCCGGCGCAATGGACAGCAGGCCTTTCCAGGCATCCGCAACAATGAGATTGCCGTCACGGTCAAACACCATACCCAGGGGCCTGCCCTCCGTCTCCAACCACCTTTCAACCCGGCCATCCGGCCAGACCCGGACAATCCATCCGTCCTGGGTTCCGGTGTAGAGCACGCCGTCGTCGTCCACGGTGGTGTCTTCCGGGCCATAGACTTCTCCCCTGGCCAGCAGGTCTGCCAGCCGCAGGCGCTCATTGGGAGCCAACTCACCGGTCAGCGGCTGTGGCGAAGGCGCTTTCCAGGACTGACTGTTAATAGGCGATGGCGACAACAGAAAACCGCCCAACGCCAGAAAACCGATCAGCAAAGCTCCCAGAAGCCACTTCATAGATGATGCCTGTTCCTGTCAGATACTGTTCCGCCACCTTACCAGACGCCCGTCCCGGGCTGAACTGGCGGGCATTATTGCCAGCGGCTGCCTCCTTCGGCCGCTGCCATCATTCGGTCAGGAAGCGCCGGCACAGCGCCGCGAAACTGTCTGGTTTTTCCGCATGCAACCAGTGCCCGGTGCCGGTCATGATGCGCAGGTCGGCATTGGGAAAGAGACGACGAATCTCGTCGCGATGCTTCTCCTGGATGTAGGCGGAGTCCGCCCCCTTGATAAACAGCACCGGGCCCTCAAACGGTCCATCGCCTTCCGGCGCCAGAGCAAGTTTCGGATAACATTGCGCGATGACCGGCAGGTTAAGCCGCCAGCGATAGAGCCCCGGGTAGTCATTACGCTCGTTATCCGCGACCCGCACCAGATTTTTCAGCAGAAACTGCCTGACACCCGGCTCTTCCACGTATTCAGCCAGCAACCTGTCGGCATCCTGGCGCGAACGGATGGCACCGGTGTCAATGGCAGTCAGACCCTCCAGCACCGCATCATGACGAGGGTGATAGGTTACCGGCGCGATATCGGCAACAATGATGCGGTCGACCCGTTCCGGGGCCTGCAGCGCCAGCTGCATGGCGGTCTTGCCACCCATGGAATGGCCCAGAATGGCTGCCCTGTCCAGGCCACGGGCATCCATGTAGGCCAGTACGTCATCCGCCATGGACGGATAGTCCATGGTATCGGTATGGGGAGAGCTGCCATGATTGCGCTGGTCCAGCGCATGGATCTGCCACTGGTCCTGTAACCGCCGGCTGATCCCCCCCAGGTTCTCCAGCGACCCGAACAGGCCATGCAGCAGTATCAGTGGCGAGCCGTCGCCGGTAATGCGGTAATTGAGTTCAACACTCATGGGCAGGGTCTCCTGTAACACCGGTAAGCCGACTACATTACCATCGGTGGATACAGGCACAAGGGGAAGCAGACGGGAAAGGCCGATCCTGCAGACACAAAAAAGCCGGAGTTTCCTCCGGCATCAGGTCATGAACGTCACTATTGCCTGATCAGCAGTAGTACATGCTGTTCAGGTATTCAGCCAGTGCAGCGATATTGGAGCGCTCCAACTCGTTATGGGGTACAAAAATTTCCAGTTCCATGAAAACACCTCCGGTTACAATCAGTTCGGGTGAGAATCCTCAGTGACTTAATGCTATCGTTGTTACAGTGGCAACCCATTGACAGGCTGTCCCACAGGCTTGACATTTTGTATCAGCCTGAATGAATTCCTGTTAACCAATAAACAAAGGTGACCGTGAACGCTCCCCAGGCAGACGCCACCACATCGCCGCTGGTTGCAGCCTCAAGTACGCTGGCGCTGGTTCACTACCTGGACCGGCAAGGGGTGCTGGACCTTCCCACCGTGGAGAAGATCACCGGTTACCGTCGCAATGAACTGACGGATCCGGATCTTCGCATCGCCGCTGAAAACCACTACCGCCTGTGGGAATACGCCGAACAGGTGACCGGTGACCCGGCTGTCGGTCTGCATGCGGGCCAGGTCATTGACCCTGACCGCATGGGCCTGGTGGGCCATGTATTCTTCAATTGCGACACCCTGGGCGAAGCAGTTACCCAGTATGTCCGCCTGCACCGGCTGATCAATGAGTCGGTCACCCTCAGTTTCGAGCAGGCTGGCGACCAGGCCATTCTGACCTGGCAGGCGGATTCACCCGGCCACTACTGTCGCCAGGACATGGACCGGACACTGGCAGCGGCCCTTTGCCGCACCCGGCACTTCATTCACCCCTCGATCGCCGCCGAGTGGGCCGAAATTGCCCATCCGGAACCGTCCTACGGCAAGGAATACCAGCGCCTGCTGGGCGGGCGGGTCTATTTCGGTTCCGGCACCACCCGGCTTGCCTTCAACAGCCGGCACCTGAGCCATCCGATCCCCCACCGCAATCCCTATGTGTATTCCGCCGTTCTGAAACAGGTTAACTCGCTGCTGGCCCGCCTTCAGGGCAGGCGCACCTTTGGTCGCAAGATCCGGAGGCTGATTTCCCGGCAGATGGCCACCGAGCGGATTGATGCCGACACCCTTGCAAAGCAGTGTCATATGAGCCGGCAAACCCTCTACAGGCGACTGAAGAAAGAGGGGCTCGGATTTCACGAGCTGGTGGAGGAGGTTCGCAAGGACAAGGCCCTTCGCTACGTTGCATCGGACCATTACGCCCTGGGTGAGATTGCTTTTCTGCTGGGATTTTCCGAGCTCAGTGCCTTCAGCCGCGCCTTCAAACGCTGGACCGGCATGGCGCCCGCCCAGTACCGGGCACGCCACCAGTCCGACAACTCAGGGGCAACATCAGGATGAGCCTGCCCGACGCATCCTGGCTTGCGGTTGCCATCGGCCTGGTGTATCTGGCCGCGGCTGTTTGCATTTACCGGATACTGATGACCTACCGCACCGCCCAGGGTGCCCTTGCCTGGGTGCTGGCGCTGATCGGCCTGCCCTACATCGCCGTTCCCATGTTCCTGTTCTTTGGCCGCAACCGCTTCGGTGGCTATATCAGCGCACGCCGCACCGGTGATGCAGCACTGACCGAGCTGCTTAACCGCTTCGAGCACCAGACTGCAACGATCCGCCAACGGGACCACGAGCATTTTCATGACGAACTCAAGGTCCTTTGCAAGCTGGGCCGGCAACCCTTCACCAAAGGCAACCGGTGCGACCTGCTCAAAGACGGTGAAGCCACCTTCGAAGCGTTGTTCGATGCCATGGAAGATGCCCGCCGTTATATCCTGCTGGAATTCTATATCGTCCGCTCCGACAAGGTCGGCCAGCGCATCAAGTCGATTCTCAAACGCAAGCTCGCCCAGGGGGTCGAGGTCTGGTTTCTCTATGACGATATTGGCAGTGTCTGGCTCCCCCGGAAATACCTCAGGGAACTGGCCGCTGCCGGGGCCAGGGTTGCTTCCTTCGGAGATGGCAATGTTCGACGCCTGCGATTACAGGTGAATTTCCGCAATCACCGCAAACTGCTGGTCTGCGACGGAGAAGTCGGCTTTATCGGGGGCATTAACCTCGGGGATGAATACCTGGGCACCGCCATGGACGAGGAACCCTGGCGCGACAGCCACTGCCGCATTACCGGTCCGGCGGTAACCGGACTGCAACTGGCCTGGCTGGAGGACTGGAACTGGGCCAGCGAGGAAGTTCCGACGCTCAGCTGGACTCCTTCCATGCCGGCACGGGGCAATCAGGAGGTGCTCATTCTGCCAACCGGGCCGGCAGACACCTATGAAACCTGCACGCTGTTTTTCCTGAACTGCATCAACAATGCCCGGGAACGGATCTGGATCGCCTCACCCTATTTCGTGCCGGATTTCCAGATCATGAATGCCCTGCAGCTGGCGGCCCTCAGGGGAGTGGATGTGCGCATTATCATTCCGGAGAAATCCGACAGCCGGCTGATACGGCTTGCGGCCTACTCCTACCTGGTTCAGGCCTGCCGCGCGGGGATTGGCATCTACCGGTATCAACCCGGCTTCATGCACCAGAAAATGGTACTGGTGGATCAACGCTACGCGGCGGTGGGCACGGCCAACCTGGATAACCGGTCCATGCGGCTGAATTTCGAGATTACCGCCATCTGTACCGCCAGTGATTTCGTTGACGGGGTCGGGCAGATGCTGGAGCAGGACCTTGCCAGCTGTCGCCTGATGACGGAGCGGGATTATCAGGACCGTTCGATCCTTTTCCGTCTGGCCTGCCGGACCACCCGACTGATGGCACCACTGCTCTGAAACCGGCCACAACAACGGTGTCGGTTTCGGTATGACCATTTTCCGGACGCAAAGAATGTGAGAGTATTCCAGAACCATCGAGCCAGCACGCAGTAACGAAGCAGGACCATGACCACATTCAAGCCCCGTGAAACCCTGACCGAACAGGTTGCGCGCCACATCGAGAATCTGATTGCCTTTGGCCAGCTCCGCTCCGGTGAGCGCATCTATGAGAGTGCCATGGCGAAACAAATGGACGTTAGCCACGGCTCAATCCGCGAGGGGCTGCTGTTGCTGGAGAAACGCCACCTGGTACAGAACGTTCCTCGCAAGGGGGCATTCGTCACACCACTGGATGAGTTTTTTGTCCGCAGTCTTTACGAAGTCCTGCAACTGTACCTGACCCATACCGGCCGCAAGCTGGTACGTCAGTGGCAACCTGCCGACATGGATAAGCTTGAATCCCTCTATCAGCGCATGAAAGCCTGCCATGACAACAACGATCTGCTGGTCTTTCTGGAACTGGGCATCGAATACACCCAGGCATCCCTGGCCTATGCCGACAACTATTTCATTGTTTCCGCGATTGAGGATCTGTGGCCATCTGCCAAGCGCTGCGCCTTTGTAGCTTTCCAGCGCGGGGGAAACCGCGTACTGGAGGACAACCTGGAACACGTGCGCGAGTCTATTGACGCTATCCGGGAACATGATGAGGAGCGCCTGGCAGACATCCTCGAAAAATACGCCCAGCAGCAATGCCGGCAGGTTCTCGATGCCATTGGCAGCACTCCTGCCACCGCCTGAACCACAGCGCCTCAGTCAAACAGACGGGTAAACGAAAACCCGAGGCTCAGGTAGGCACTCCAGTCGTCCTCGTTGTTATAGGCAGTGGCAACCTGTAGCGGCCCCATAAAGGTTTCAACCCCCGCAAACACACTTCCTGACCACAACAGATTGTTCCAGCGGGCATCACCGAGCGACGACCAGGCGTTGCCGGTTTCAAAACCCACCCCGGCAAACCAGGGGACAAACGGCCCGCCGAATTCCTGCCTGGCAAAAACCCCTGCAAGTGCCGCATCTTCACCGGCCACCTCGCCCTGGCTGTAGGCCGACAACCGGCGGAACCCACCCAGCAACACCGAATTTTCAATTCCGGCCACACCCCGGGTCACGGCGCTTCCGTACAACAGGCCGGTGAGGCTGGTCTTGCGCCAGCTTGCGGTGCCCAGGGCCATAACGGTAACCGAATCAAAGTTACGGTCAGACCCCAGCCCGGGACGCTCGATCCGGCCACGGATGCCGGCAAAACCGCCGGATTCGGGAAGAAAGGTGTCATCCAGGGAATCATGAACCAGCCGCAGGTTGAGACTGCCACTCTGGATCGAGCCGGAAGGTGCCACGGGTTGCCCCACCTGCTCGTCAACCGTGGCGTACCCACGCATGTACTCGAGGCGGATTTCCCCGTTGACACCCAGCTCGGTTCCCAGGGCGAAATCGAGCTGGCGACTGGTAATATCCACCTCTGTGATGCGCTCACCCTCACCGTCGAACGCACTCAGGCTCTCCCGGAAATATTCACCCCCGAGTGTCAGAAACCGTTTGAATCCGTAGTCCAGTGGCTGAAACCATTCGGTCCGGACCCACGGCTGTGTACCCAGCTGAAGCCCTGTTGCCCACTCTCCACCCAGGGCGTTGAGGCCCGTCATGCGCAGGGACGTTGCCAGATTGAAGCGGGTCTCGTTCTCGAAGTTGTCCTCGTAACTCAGCCCGAATGAAAGATAATTCGGCCCCCAGCTTTTCTCCCGCACCCGGATCACAAGCTCGGTGCCACCTCCCTCGGCAGGCGCCAGGGCATAGGAAACGGTTTCATAGTAGCCAAGGCCATAGATACGCTTGAGATCTTCTTCCAGCGCCTGCACATCCAGCGGCTCACCGCTTTGCTGGCGGATGCGCTGGCGCAGGAAATTCCCTGCCAGCCGTGAACGGTCATCAAAACGGATACCAGTGATCAGCCCCGGACTGGACGACTTCGACTGCACACGACTGCGGTAATGGAGCCAGTCCTCTTCCCCGACACTGAGATGGCGAAGCTCACCGGCGTGTTTGCGGGCACCACTTGCGCCAAGTTCGAACAGCGCCGGCGCCTGGTAGAAATCCGCCGACGACAGGCCTTCCAGGTCCGGCCGGATCAGTATGTCCCGATCCGTCAGCAGTTCCAGCTGCTGCTCGGTGTTTCGACGCGTCATCATAGTGGTTAGCTGACCCACTACAGAATAGGCTTCGCGGATTTGCTCCCGCTCCAGCAACGGGTCGGTAATGTCCACCGCGATAATGATATCGGCCCCCAGATCCCGGGCGACGCTGACCGGCATATTGTTTGCCACACCGCCGTCTACCAGTAACCGCCCGTCCAGCGTGACCGGGGCATAGACACCGGGAATACTCATGCTGGCACGAATCGCCTCCGACAGATTACCCTTGCCGATGACCACTTCCTCTCCGGTTTCAAGGTCTGTTGCTACGGCCCGAAAGGGAATGGCAAGCTCGTCAAAGTCCTCCACCAGGGAAGCGCTGCGGGTAAGCTCGTTAAGGATGAAGCCCAGGTTCTGGCCGGCGATGATTCCCCCACCCAGGTGGAGACCGTCGGCGCGGACACCGATCCCCGGGGCCACAGGGAAACGCCAGTCCTGGCGTTTACGCCGTACCGGCTTGTAGGCGCGGCCGGGATCATCGCGAAAGCTCGATACCCAGTCCATCTGGATAAACCGCTCTTCGATATCGTGAACTTCCATTCCCGAGGCATAGAGAGCACCCACGGCAGAACCGGCACTGGTGCCCACCACGATATCCACCGGAATGTTCATTTCCTCCAGTACACGCAGCACACCGACATGGGCCATACCCTTGGCGCCGCCCCCACTGAGTACCAGCCCGACCTTCGGCCGCCCTGTTTCGGCCATCACCGGCATTGCCACCAGCACCGCGACCATCACAACCAGCAATCTCAGTGCTGACATCATTCCGCCTGCCTGTTAATGGTCGTCCGTGCGCTCTTCATCCGCCAGTGACAGGTGGGACACATCCGGGACAACCGGTGGCGGCAACTCCCGCTTGACGCCCAGTTCGGTGCCCGGAGGGGCCAGGGTCCAGTCGTCCAGATGCTGGAACATGGGGGCCGGTGCTTCCCGGTGCTCTTCGAGTGTTACCCCAACCGGATCCAGACTGAGCCCGGATCCGGAGAGAATCGCATCGACTTTCTCACCCGCCACCGGCAAACGATCGCCCGGCTCCACGGCAACCGATGAACCCGGCTTGGCGGCCCCGGGGCCCTCCTGTGACGCTCCCTGTTCCGGAGTGGTCTGCCGGGGCGATTCCTGCGCTGGTGCCCCGGCGGCAGGCGCCGGACGGGGCGGAGGCGGTGCTGCACCTTCCATGGGCTGCACATAAGCCACCATGCCATGCTTCTTCAGCACCGCCCGGTATTTTTCCGCCTGAACCTCTTCCAGCTTGTTGCGGATGACCACCGGCTGACCACTGAACATACGGTCAACCTGTTCCAGGGTGGCCTTGAACAGGTTCTTCGCATTGCTGCGGGCTGTCGCCGGGTCAGTCCCGGGCGTGCATTCACCTTTGAAAACGAGCTGGAACATGATTCTGCCTCTGCCTGTATCCGTTTTTATTCATGATAGTTGATCCTGGCGGACGCCGGAAATTCGCTGCCATCCCGCAAGGTACGCCGCAGACTGCAAACAATTGAAAAATGTGTGCATTAATCACGCAAAATAACCGATACTCTGTAATAATGATCAGTAACCAAATGTTACATATATTTACGCACCCCGACGGACTCACATCACAGGAGTGACTCCATGATTACCAGAAGCATCACCGGCACTTTGGCGCTGTTGCTGGCACTGGCTTCTCAGCCGGCTTCTGCCGGCAACCTGGACCTGCTGCTCAGCAGCGTCTTCCCGGACCAGCAAGCCACTTATATTGGCTATGAGAGCGTCGAGCGGGAAGATATACCGGCGTCCTCCCACATTGAGCGGAAATATCTGGTTGTGGACTTCCGCTTCAAGTCCGACCCTGCCAGCGACCAGTTGCAGGCCAGTGTTCACAAGGTCTGCATGGCATTGCTGAAAGACCGGGAGCTGATTCAGTCGCTCTCTGACTCCGGATACGACATGGTCGCCGTTGCCTTTGACCGCAAATCCCAGTACGACTGCCTCTGAGACCGGTTTACTGGTCCCGCCCCAACAACCGGGGGAATGCCTCCAGCGCACTGTTCACGGCGTCCAGGTTAAATGCTTCCACATCCGCCAGCAGTTTCTCCCCGTAGCGGGTCACCGAAGGCGAACGGAACCGCTGCCCCCATTCCAGTAACCGTCTGGCAAAATCCTTCATCTGTTCCGGATCACCGCTCTCCCGCACGGTTTCCCATTCGTTGCCGAAATCTCTGGCCAGTTGTTCCCGCAGCCAGCCACGCTCCTGCATACTCAGGGTCTGGGCCAGCAAACGCTCTGACTCTTCCGGCGTACCGTCCTCCCCGGCCTGCTCTTCGGTCACTTCCACCCGGGGCAGGCTGACGGTAAAGGTTGAGCCAACACCCGGCTCGCTCTCAACCTTGAGTTCACCGCCCATCATACGCACCAGTTTGCGGCTGATAGCCAGGCCCAGCCCGGTGCCACCGTAGCGACGGCTGTTCTGCCCTTCCTGCTGCTCGAACGCGTCGAAGATTTGCTCCTGTTGATCCGCGGGGATGCCAATGCCGGTGTCTGCAACCGTTACTTCCAGGCGGTACCATCGGCGCTTTTCGGTATCACTCTCTGTGGCGGAGTCTTTTATCGTGGGCTTGAGCGGCGTGGCAGTGGCACGAACCGTCACACCACCCTCGTGTGTAAACTTGATGGCATTGCCAACGAGATTGAACAGTACCTGCCTCAGCCGGGTTTCATCCAGCATCATGGCCGCGGGCATTCTGGAGCCAACACTGACCTCAAGGGAGATGCCCTGTTCCGTAGCCCGCAGATCGAATATGTGCCGCACATCGCTGAGCAGACGGCGCACCGACACCGCGGTATATTCAAGCCGCATTTTGCCAGCTTCGATACGGGACAGGTCCAGGATATCGTTGATCAGCATCAACAGGCTGCGGCTGCCCGCACGGATCGCATCCAGGTAGTTCCTCTGCTGGGGATCTTTCACCGTATTACTGAGCAAGTCACTGTAGCCGATCACCGCATTCATCGGGGTGCGGATCTCGTGGGACATGTTGGCCAGGAACTCGCTTTTCGTCAGGCTCGCCGCCTCGGCTTCACGGGCCAGGCGCTCCGCTTCCAGCTTCGCCGCCCGTAATTCGTCCTCACTTCTGCGCAACGCGTTTTCCGAACGGATCCGCTCATCGACCTCCCGGGATAATTTACGGTTCCAGTAAAGGAAGATCAGCACCACCACAATGGCAATAAGCACAATCCGGCGCACGACTGTGTAATCCGTCTCCTGTTCGATATCCAGGTGAATCCAGCGATTGTAGATTGACTCGGTTTCAGATTCGTCCAGGCTGCCCAGTGCCTTGTTGAGTATTCTCTGCAGCTCAGGCCGCTCCTTGCTGACGGCAAATCTCAATTCATACTCGTAGGGGGTAATACTGGTGATCCTGAGATTGGACAGGCCCAGGCGGGCCACGGTATAGCTCACGGCCGGAATATGCGTCACCATCACATCGAGATCCCCGTTGGACAACGCCAGCAACCCCTCTTCGATGGAGGGCACCGGATAGAGGTCAAGATCCGGATGATTGATCAGCAGATAATCGTGCCCGGCCTGACGGTTCACCACACCAACACGTTCGTCTCTGAGCTCCCGCAACTCACCGATAAATCTGCCGTCGTCGCGAATCGCCAGGGCGATGGGAACTGTCAGGTAGACGCGGCTGAACAGGAATTCATCCTGCACTCTGGGTGTGCGTGACAGTGCCGGCAGTATGTCCACATCTCCGGATCGCAACGCTGATTCGGCATCGGCGCTGTCGGACATGACTTCACGGTTGAAGCGAACATTGAGCTGTTCTTCCAGGCGTGTAACCAGGTCCGGCACAAGCCCCGCAGGCTGACCATCCTGAGTGAATTCGAAGGGCGGCCAGTCCGGCCGGAAGGCCACGTCCAGTTCGGTGTTACGCTTGAGGAATTCGTTCTCACTGGCAGACAGGGAAATGGCGCTCGTATCCTGTTCCGGCAACTCGGTTTGCAGCCACGACTGGCGAATGGCCCGGTGTTCGTTGTGGTCTATTGCCAGCACCGCCTGATTGAGAACCCGGTAGGCCTGATCTTCCCCGGACCTGACTTCAAGTACCACATCCACCGACTGATGGTTCAGCAGCGTGGCCATCGCCACTCCGTTTACCATGGCGGACTGGAGGTAATCCGAAACCACGGGAACAGGGCCCAGGAACGCATCGGCCTGACCGGACAGCAGCATACTGACCGCCTCACTGGTGCTGGCAACGGGAACCGGGGTAAAACTGTCAACCGGGTCGAGCAGGGCAAGCTGATTGGGATCATTGGTGACCAGCGCAACTCGCTCGCCTTCGAGATCCGACAGCTTGCGAATGCCTGCATCGTCGGAATTGACAAAAATGCCGTATGTCAGGCTCATCAGTGGCGAAGTAACGGCAACATCAGACGGTGCCGGCTGACGGGCAAGGCGGGTGGTCAGCCTCGCGTCCAGGGTGCCATCCCTGAGCCAATCCTCCAGCTGCGCCTCGCCGGCAGAAACCGGTTCAACTGCCACATCAAGCTTGTCCGAAATCCGGTTGAGATAGTCGACAAATATACCTGCCATCTTCCCTTCCCCGGTATCAAACGCGAGGGGGACCCGGGAGTCGTGAAGGCCGATGCGGAAAACCTCACGCCCCTGCAGCCATTGCAGATCGTCACTGCCAAGAACCGGTGCGGGTGATGGCTGGGGGGGATCCGCGGCAGACATTCCGGATACCAGCAGGCAGTACGCTACCAACAGAAAATAAAAGGCAATCCTCACTGGATATCCTCACCGGTTTGTCTACAGTTCAGGGAACCATACCCGTAAATTCTTCTGATTGCATTCAGCGGGTTACCCGATTTACGGTGAACAGACACGCAGTCATTGACCAAACGGGAGAACCAGCACAATGGACACCAGCAAGCACACGTTCAGCGCCCTTTTTGAACAGCTGGGCATACCCTCTGACAAGCAGAGCATCGAGGATTTCATTGCGAAACACTCACCCCTTCCTTCGGAAATTGCCCTGCAGGATGCCCCCTTCTGGTCCGAGAGCCAGTCCCACTTCCTGGAAGAAGGTCTGGAAGAAGACTCGGACTGGGCGGAAATCATTGATGAGCTGGACGCGCTGATGCGCCACTGATTCAACCCTCAGCGGGTTTCGACCCGCTGACAAATACCCTGTCGCGCCCGGCATCCTTGGCCAGGTAGAGAGCCCTGTCCGCACGGTCAAACGCCTCGTCCTCGTCGTCACCTTCTGCAAATTCGGCCACCCCGGCGGAAAATGTCACGGATACCGGCTCACCCCGGAAATGAAAAGGCAGTGCCGCAATGTGCTCTCTCATGCCGTCAAGAACCGATCTGGCGGTTTCCGATGGCGTTTCCGGCATCAGGACAACGAATTCCTCGCCACCAAAACGGGCGATGAAATCCGTCGTTCTGAGCCTGTCACTCAGGGCCTTGGCCACCAGCTGTAAAACCCGGTCACCGGCCTTGTGGCCGTAAGAATCATTGACCCGCTTGAAATAATCGATATCCAGCACACCAACGGTCAGTGGATGACGGTACCGCTGCCAGCGCTGGTATTCGAAGGCGAGACGCTCCTGCCAGGCTTCCCGGTTGGGCAACTGGGTCAGCACATCCCGCAACGCTTTCCGGCGCTCTTCTGCCAGTTCGTCCTTGACCTGTTCCGAGTGCGCCTCCACCGCCGCCAGTTTTTCATGCATCAGTTCCAGCTGTCGGGACAGGTTCTTCTCACGCTCCGACTCCTGGGTGCGGAAGCGCTCAACAGCACCACTGATGGATTCAATGTGCTGGCCCACCGATGCCTTCAACTGGCCGAAATCAGAACTGGATTCCACCTGTTCACCAAAACTCTGCAGCTCATCCCGGATTTCCCGATCCAGGGCCTGGGAAGCGTCCAGACGACCCGCCTGTGCCGCGGACTGATCGGAAAAACACTGTCGCAGCGACTCCAGCCGTTCATCCAGGCGCCGAAGAAAGGCTTCAAACTCTCTCTGGCTTCGGGTAACCGCGGCAATCACAAGTTCTGCAACACCGCTCAGCCCCTCACGCAGCTCATCCCAGTCATTACTGTTAAGAAGCGATTCCTGAAGCCGCCTGGCCCTGGCCTCGGACACCGGTTCAAGGGAAACCTGTCCCAGCATGTGCCCGAGCAGTTCACCAACCCGCCGGGCAATCCGCAAACGCTGCGTCGACTCCTCCGCCTCGACCTGGTCCAGCGCTGCTTCTTCCGGGCCCGAAGAAAGCGGCTCGCTGCCAGAAGATGCCTTCGGTGGACAGGTATCGCTTTCCCGGGCACCGAATAACTTGCCGAACATGCCGGTTTTGCCTGCCGGCTCCCCGGTGCCTGTCAGCCCGTTTTCAAGCACACCGGCCAGATCTGTTAGCCACGCCGTAAAGTGCAGTTGCAGGGTTTCCGGTTTGCGGAGCCTTTTCTCCAGTTCGCGAATACGACCCTTGCTGTCGGCAAACAGGCCGTGGCCGCGGAGCGTGGACAACAGCTGTTCAAGGGTCGTCCTGATACGGCGGGCGGAATCCGCTTTCTGTTCGTCCAGGGCAGACAGCTGACGATCAATCTGGTCCTGCAGCCTGTGCCAGCCCACTGAATCCGGAGCCTCATGGCGCAACTCGCTGCGCAATCGCGCCAGCATGCGATCCAGCTCCGGATTCTGCCCCTCGGCAGCCAGGCTTGTGCGAACCAGCATGCGCTGGAGCTGGTGCTTCTCGGTGCCCCAAAGGGATTCACGCTCTTCCGAGGATTCAAGCGCCTTCAGGTACTTCTCCTTCCAGTTTGAATCCGACGTCATTCAGCTATCCCCGCCTTTGTTACGGCCGCGGCGGGCACGTGGATGGCTATGGTCATAGACCTTTGCCAGATGCTGGAAATCAAGATGGGTATAGACCTGTGTGGTCGCAATGTCCGCATGGCCGAGCAATTCCTGCACCGCCCGCAGATCACCACTGGATTCCAGCATGTGACTGGCAAACGAGTGACGTAAAAGATGGGGGTACAGGCGTTGATCCGCCCCCTTGGCCAGGCCCCAGCGGCTGAGCCGCGACTGGATGCTGCGGGTGCTTAACCGGTCTCCCCGGCGGCTTACGAACAGGGCATTCTCGCCCTCGGGAGCCATGGCCGGCCGCACTCCGAGCCAGCTTTCAAGGGCTTCAAGGGCCTTTCGTCCCACCGGAAGGATCCGCTCCTTGCTGCCCTTGCCCAGTACCCGCACCTCGCCACCGCGAAGATCCACGGAGTGCAGGTCCAGCCCGGCCAGTTCCGACAGCCGCAGGCCGGATGAATACATCAGTTCGAAAATGCTCAGGTCGCGGATTTCCAGTGGGTCGTCAGGCGTGGCATCAAGCAGGTGGCTGAGCTGGTCAACGTCCGCTACCCTGGGAAGGCGGCGCCCGGCCTTCGGAGCCCGGATATCCAGGGCCGGATTATCCGTGGCCAGCCGTTCACGCAGCAGGAATTCGTAAAAGCCGCGGATCGCGGACAGGTGCCGGGCGATACTGCGCCCCCCGAGGCCCTGGCGGCTCAGCAGGGCAACGTAGCGCCGCAGGTCATGGCCGGTAATCGCCTGCAAATCCGGGGCCGGCTGTTGCCCGACCCAGTCAAGGAACCGTTTGAGGTCATCGCGATAACTGCTGCAGGTGCGCGGAGAGTGCCGCTTCTCCGAGGACAGATAACGCAGAAATCTGTCCAGCGGCTCCGAAAGCGCGGCAACCATGCCCATTTCATCAGCAGCCGGATACATGTTCAGCGAGACTCCGCCACCACATCCGTCACCGGTACTGCAGCCGTATGCCGCTGAAGGATCGGCGGCAGCAGCCGGCTCAGGGTATCGCTGATGTAGGTCAGGAAAAGTGACCCCATACTCTGGTCGAAATAGCCGGTTTCGCAGCTTCCAACCGCAAATACCCCGACCAGTTCGTCATGCCGCAAGGGCACCAGGGCGACGGAGGCAATGGGTTCTTCCCTGTCAGGGAACAGGAAGCTGCGCTCGCTTTCGCGGAACTGACCACACACCGCACGATCGCCCTCAAGCAGGCCACCGAGGCGCGCTTTGGCGACCTCCGGCGCAACCACGTGCAGAGCACCCTGTGCCGCCGCGGGCAGTTCGGAATCGGTAAACAGAATGACGGACGCCGCATCCAGGCCAAAATCACCACGGATACTGTCATCAATGGCAGCCGCCATGTCATTCAGGTTGCGGGCCTCGATCACCTGCATGAGCAGCCGCTTGCTCTTTTCAAACAGACGGTCGTTATGGCGTGCAATCGAAACCAGTTCAACCAGCTCACGGCGAAGCGTATCCCGCTGTTCCCGGAACAGGTGCACCTGACGCTCCACCAGTGATATGGCGCGGCCGCTGTCATGGGGCAATGTCAGGCTGCGCAGGAGTTCGTCCTGTTCAATGAAGAAGTCGGGATTGTCGCGCAGGTATTCTGCAACGGTTTCCGGTGTGAGCTCTCCGGCCTTCTTGTGGGCCGCTTGGTCTGTCATGCTGCTCTCCTGATGGTCAGGGCTTTGATGTAACTGGTTGGCGATGGCGATTCGGCTGCCGCTGCTGCCCCGGCCTGGAATCGGCCTGGCGGGTGTTCTTCCGACGTCGCGGGGACGGGTCTCCCGGCAGGCGAAGCTGGCCTTCAAAGACGCTGGCCGTGGGGCCATCCATCATAACAGGGGTCCCCTCACCCTGCCATTCAATCACCAGATGCCCGCCCTTGAGCTCCACATCCACCCGCGGATCAAGCAGGCCCCGCAGGCACCCTGCAACAACGGCGGCACAGGCACCACTGCCACAGGCCATGGTTTCACCGGATCCGCGCTCGAATACCCGCAAACGGGCGTGGGTACGGTCAACAATCTGCAGGAACCCGATGTTGGCCCGGGCCGGGAAGCGGGGATGATTTTCCAGCCGGGGGCCAAGTTCCAGGACCGGTGCGGTATCCACATCATCCACCAACAGCACCCCGTGGGGATTGCCCATGGACAGGGCGGTAAGCTCGACGGTATCACCGCCCACTTCCACGGTGTAGACATCCTTCCGCCGGTCGGCGGCAAAAGGAATGGCCGGGGGATTCAGCTCCGGCACCCCCATGTCCACCGTGACCATGCCGCCGCGACCAACCCTGAGCTCAATCACGCCCTTGGCGGTCTGTACCCGGATGACCTTCTTGTTGGTCAGGCGCTGGTCGCGGACAAAGCGCGCGAAACAACGGGCGCCATTGCCACACTGTTCCACTTCCGAACCGTCGCTGTTGAAGATGCGATAGCGGAAGTCCACGTCCGGCAGCCCCGGGGGCTCCACCACCAGCAGTTGGTCGAAACCGATGCCAAAATGCCGGTCTGCCAGTTCCCGGATCGTCTCGGGGCGCAGCCGGAACGGCTGACTGATGGCATCCACCACCATGAAATCATTCCCGAGACCGTGCATCTTGGTGAAGCTGAGCATGGGGCCCTGCCCGCGTCGAGCTTGACTCATAGCATCATCCCCACTCATTCCGGCAAACAGCTTTCAGGACCAAGCTGCTCGTCCAGGGTTTCCCTGCGGCGCACCACGTGCACCTGGTCGCCATCCACCATCAGTTCCGGCGGACGATTACGGGTGTTGTAGTTGGAGCTCATGACAAAACCATAGGCGCCAGCGGAGCGAACTGCCAGCAGATCCCCTGCCTGGAGTCGCATTTTGCGGTCCTTGCCCAGAAAATCGCCGGTTTCACACACCGGGCCCACCAGGTCCCAGCTCTTCTCCTCTCCATCGTTCCGGGGCGTGACCGGTATGATCGACTGCCAGGCGCTGTAGAGGGCGGGGCGGATCAGGTCATTCATCGCCGCATCAATAATGGCGAAATTCCGGTGCTCCGTGCACTTGAGGAATTCCACCCGGGTGAGAAGGATGCCGGCATTGGCGGCAATGGAGCGCCCAGGCTCCATGATCAGTTCCAGCTTCCGGTCACCAAGGCGCTCTGCCAGTGCCGTCACATAGTCCGACGGTTGTGGCGGCTGTTCCCGGTCGTAAGTGACACCCAGGCCGCCGCCCATGTCCAGGTGGCGGATCACAATGCCCTTTTCCGCCAGCGAATCAATCAGTACCAGCACGCGATCCAGGGCATCCAGGAACGGGGTTACCGAGGTCAGTTGGGAACCAATGTGGCAGTCCACACCCTGTATATCCAGGTTCGGCATGGCCGCGGCGCGCTCGTAAACGGCAGGCGCTTCGGCAATGTCGATACCGAACTTGTTTTCTTTCAGACCGGTAGAGATGTAAGGATGGGTACCGGCATCGACATCGGGATTCACCCGCAGGGAAACCGGCGCCTTCACGCCCAGCTCCCCCGCCACCTCGTTGAGCCGGTCCAGCTCGGTGTCGGATTCCACATTGAAACAGCGAACACCCGCCTCCAGCGCCCGGCGCATTTCCCAGCGCTGCTTGCCCACACCGGAGAACACGGTCTTGCCGGGCTCACCGCCGGCACGGATAACCCGCTCCAGCTCACCGGCGGAGACAATATCGAAGCCTGCTCCAAGCCGTGCCAGTACGTTCAGTACGGCGATATTGCTATTGGCTTTTACCGCGTAGCAGACAAGATGGGGACGGCCGGCCAGGGCATCATCGTACGCATGATAATGACGCTCCAGGGTGGCGCGGGAATAGACATAGGCCGGTGTGCCAAAGCGCTCGGCAATGGTTGCGACCGGTACATCTTCGGCGTACAACTCGCCGTTACGGTAATTAAAGTGATCCATGGAAATCCTGAGTCTGTTGGCGGGACACTAGCTGTCGCCGTTATCATCGTCCCGGCCCTGTTCTGTGTCGCTGGCCTGTTCAGTGGCGGTATCGTTTCCGGAAGGTGCCTCCCGATACAACGGCCCTTTCTGACCGCAGCCGGCAACAAACCCGGCCATCACCAGCAGGAACAGGATTGTCTGTACTGGCTTCATGAGAAGCTGCCCCTGTCATCTGTATGGGCGAAGTATACCTGACCGGAACCGCACCCGGCGAGACGCCAGGGGCACTGATTCGCCGGCTTACAGGTGCTGGTTCAGGGCATTCTCCAGTTCCGCACGGTAGTACAGGTACTGGATCGTCTGTATGTCCTGCTGGTAAACCCGGGGGTCGAGGTCGTGAGGCAGGTGAAGGTCGGTCAGGTACACCGGATAACGTTCAGGGCTCTGGCGCTGGGAACGAATGTAATGGGCCACCGCCGGAATCAGTTGATTGCCATACTCCTGCACCGTGAACTCCTGGTCGCCACAGAAGATGTCAAAACGGACCCGGGAATCCCCTTCCTGAATGCCGACCGCCTGCACATCAAGCCCCGGCAGGGGCAGATTACTGTCGGCATCAGGGCGACGCTCGGCACGCCACTGGCCATCGCGAAGCAACACCTCGTAACACCGGGGGCGACCGAAATCCGCTACCGCATCCAGTTGCCGCAACTGGCGACGCTCCGCCAGGTTCTCCAGAAACCGCAGTAACGGCACCAACAGATAGCGTCGGTTGACGTATCCCTGCTCCCAGGAAAACACGGAGCCAAGCTCATCGACAACCCACACCCGGGCCTTGTCACCACTGGCCCGGTAAAACACCTGGATGTTGCCGGGTTCGCTGGCATGACAGACTGTCCGCAATGGCAGGTCATCCAGCAGGGCATGGCGGTCAAACACCACCGGCACATAGGATTCCTGTGGCTTGGCCAGGTATTCCATCAGGGCTCCGCTGTTGTCCAGGGCAACAAAGCCCGGCTCGGTTCCGCTGAACCGAAGCACGAAGAAGCGCCGGTCCATCTCGATCACATAGCGCAGAGGATGAGGGCCGGCCCCACCCGCGAAGAAGTGACGCATGACATCGGTGAAAAGCTCATGAACCCGCCGCGCTATGGTGGCGCCGTGGCCCTTGTTGTGGCTGTGCACCATGATGTCAGGCAGCCGTTCCGGCGCTCCAGCCACCGAGGCCAGCACATTCTTCAGGCACTGGATCAGGGTATCACCGGCCGCGTAGTGCTGAAGACTGACCTCGTGCCAGCTGTTGAAGGTAACCTGGTCAATAGTATTCACCAGGTTTTCCCGGCCGCCACTGAAGCCCAGTGAGTCGTGCCGGGCGCTGAGCTTGTGCAGCCCCCGCTCGGTCAGGCGGGCCTGTGGGTCGAGGCCGACATTGACAAACAGCAGATTCCGCAGTGGGTGCACCGCCCTGGACAGCGCCTCCCGGCCTGCAGGTTCCACAGGAAAGGGCAGAAAGGAGCCCAGCGCATCGAGCATTTCCCGTAGCTCCGCCACGGATGCGGTACTGGTGCCGGCACGCACATTCAGACGGGTGGAACGGCTCAACAACCCGTTGCAGTAGCACCAGACCATCAGCTCGGTGAGATTTCCGGACCGGCGGATCACCGGCTGCCAGAAGGCATCCGAGGGATCCTCAAGATCCCGGTATAGCAACCAGCCTTCGTATCCTGCCGCTCCGCCCTGCTCCGACTGATGGTGAAAGGCCAGATTTTCCTCCGCCAGGGAAGGCGCCAGCCCGGGATTGATCTGCTCGATCTTGCCGGCCTTGCGCTGGAAGGCGGCATACAGCTTTCGCCCCAACAGGTTCATATCGTTACTGCTGATAGCCGCTCGGGTACCGTGGTCCCGGGCGAGACGCGACAACAGCCGGTAGCTGTGGGTCAGTTCCGCCACCACCGCCCGGCGCAATGTCACAACGTCCTCCGCACGCCAGCGGGTTCGGTTATCCAGGTTCTCCAGTTCCGCAGCCGACCAGCCCCAGTGATCAACCAGCGACTGCAACAGGCCGGTTCGCCAGCTGGAGCCCGGCTGGGCAGACCGGGTCAGGGGCAGGCCGGCTTTCAGGTAGAGACTCTGTCGCACCAGTGCCAGGCGCTCGGGAGCGTCTTCTCCCAGCAGCCAGTTCTCCAGCCGCTCGTAGAGCAAAACATAGGGATCAAGCCGGTCGGGATTGGTTTCCCCGGCATAGATTGCCGCCTTGAAAACCCGGGACAACAGCGGCTGCCCCTCGCTCCGGGCATAACATTCAATAAGCAGCAGTTTGAGAATCGATTTCCAGGGGGCATCAATGCCCTTGTACAACTGCCAGACACCAGCGCCCAGGAACTCCTCTTGCGGTATGGTCAACGCAGGCCCGAAATCAATGTACTCGTCACCCCGGATAAAACGACAGTCGATCAGCTGCCTGGCGCACTCGTCATAGCGCCCTTCATCTTCCACCGGAACCAGCCACCACAATGGGTAGCAACCTCCGAGGTGAATGCCGGTGCGATAGAATTCATCCAGCAGAAGATAATGCTGCGCGCTGCCACAGTTCTCGCCGGTGACTTCAGCGCGCTGCCGACCGGCCCGCCAGTCGGCGGCAGAAAACACGAAGACATGAAGCTCCACCCCCAGGGAAGATGCCCACTCGGAAAGATTTCCCGCCTTCCGTTCGAGGCAACGCACCCCGCGCTCGGAAAGGTCCGGGCGGTGACACAACCAGATATCCAGGTCGCTCGCCACCGAATGGCCCAATGTACCGGGGCTGCCCATCAGAAACAGGGCTTCCAGATCCGGCTTTCGTCGCCCTTCATCCTTGAGAGAGAAGGTCCGCGCCAGCCGCCTGGCCGCATTCAGCGTGGTTTCCGTAGGCCGGTAATGCCCCAGCCCGTAGGGGCAGTCGCTGTCGAGGTAACCCGGAAGCGCCGGATGGTTAAGATGAAACACCAGCGGCAGCACTTCAAGTACGGACTGTTGCCGGTAGGTCAGGGCTGAGTGGGCACGTTCCCACCGGTGCTGGTTGACAGCCACGAACCGGTCCCGCAGCCGGCGCAGCGTTTTTCGGTCTATACCCTCGTCAAAATCCAGGGCAATGGGAGCGGTATGGGTGGTCACGTCGACTCCGCGGGAGAGGTTCTTTCCGATATCATAATCAGTATGATGGACGCATCGTGGCAAAACCGGCAAAAAAATAAAAGCGGGACTACTTTTTGACACTCCCTGTAACACCCCGCGGCAAAACTGGCTGAGGTTATTGTGTCGTGAAAGAATTCTTTATCCGTCGAAACCGGTCTGACGCCCCCCCGGGCACTGAGCGCCGTACCCTGATCCGCATCAACGATGAAGGCGCCATTGTCTTTGCCGACCACCATGTGGAGTCGGTTCTGGGTTATGAAGCCAGCGAACTGGAAGGTCGCCCCGTGCAGTGCATTCTTGCCGCCCGCCAGGACGACCCCTTTGCCCCCGCCCATCGCCACCGCATTGAAAATGGCGAATCGATACTGATTACCTTCCGCCACAAAGAGGGTTTTTTCTTCACGGCCGGCCTCAGTCTGCGCATGGACATGCGCGATTCGGATCAGGCCGCCAGCGCCGGTATCAGACAGCGTGACCACTCTCCCGTTGACCACCGCCTGATACGGCTGATGGAACACTCGGCAAACCTGGGCCTGTGGGAACTGGACATCAACAGCAATGAAATGACCTGGACCGATGGCATGTATCGTCTGCTGGAGTTGCGACCCGGCAGCGACATCACGCCGGAGCAGGCTCTGTTCTATTGCCAGGCCAGCCAGGGCCGTATCCGCGCACTTATCCGGCGCTGCATCCGCAACGGCCAGCCCTTCTCGATGACCCTGGAGCTGCTGACCGCCAGGCAAAAGGTGCGTCAGGTGATGCTGACCGGTCGCGCCCTGAAAACCGGGGAACGGATTCAACGCCTGGGAGGCACCCTGATTGACCAGACCCGGGAGCAGCATCAGCTTCTTGCCCGCAGGCGAGCCGAGCAGCTAATGGGGGCCACCATCAACGCCACCGCCGATCTGGTAGTGGCGGTGGATCGTTCACTGAACCTGCTGCACTTCAACCAGGCCTTCAGCCACCAGTTCGAGCGGTCCTTCGGCCAGAAGCCGGAACCCGGCAACAACCTGGACGCCCTGCTGCAGGATTACCCCAACGAACGGCGGCTGATTGGACGGCTATGGGCCCGGGCCTTCGAGCGGGACAGCTTCGTGGTGGAAATGCCCATGGCCCAGCAGCACCAGGAACTTCCCCTGTACGAGATTCATTACCAGCGCCTGACCGACGATTCGGGTGAAGTGATTGGAGCGGTTCACGTTGCCCGTGATATCTCCGATCGGCTGCAGAACTCCTCGAGCAGTGAATACCGGATCCGGCATGACCCGGTAACGGGGCTGATGAATCGCAAGGCCTTCCTGGCCCGCCTGCAGCGCAGCCTGGAACAGAGAGCCGGGCGCGATGGCGGCGACAGCCTGCTGTATCTTGACCTGGACGGTTTTGATCACTTCAACGAGGTTGCTGGCAGTGGCACCTGCGACCGCTACCTGCGGGAGCTGGCTGGCAATCTCGGAGTCAGGGTCCGGCAACGGGATGCGCTGGCAAGACTGGCGGGGGATACCTTCGCGCTGCTGATTGAAAACTGCCCCGAGGCCCGGGCCCGCAAGATTGCCGACGGTATTCTGGAGCTCATCGGCGGATTTGTTTTCGATTGGCAGGGTAAACAGCTGCAGACAACGGCCAGTGGTGGCCTGTTGTTCCTCGAAAACGAGATGCCAATGGACCCGGAGCAACTGCTCACACAGGCGGCGGACCTGTGCCACACGGCGAAAACCTCCGGCCGGAACCGCATTCATGCCGCCCGGGCCATGTCACTGTCGATAGACGAAGGCACAACCCAGGGGGTGCTGGAACAACTCCAACGGGCACTCGACAGTGGTCATGTCAGGCTTGAATACCAGTCGCTGCGGCCGGTTGCCAGCGCCACCTGGGGCGACCATATCGAGATTCTTACCCGTATACCCGGCGAAACCCCGGACAGCCCGCCCCTCACTCCCGACGCATTCCTGCCGGTTGCTGAACGGTTTGATCTGGCCAAACGCCTTGATCGCCAGGTGATCCTTCAGACCCTGGCCTGGCTGGAGCAACATCCGCTACTGGAACCGAGGCTCAAGTACTGTGGCTTCAACCTGTCCCTGGCCAGCGTGCTGGATGACACCTTTGCCGACTTCATGGAGTCCGTGCTGAACGGCTCGTCCTTTGCCCCGGGATGTTTCTGCCTGGAAATCCGCGAAGCCCACGCCACCCAGTACCCGGATGATGTAGCCGTACTCTGCGACACCCTGCATCGCATTGGCTGCCGGGTGGCACTGGACGGGGCCGGGGCCTCGGTGGAAAGCTACGGCCTGGCGGCGAAGCTGCCCGTCGACATCATCAAACTGGACCACAAGATCATGCAACACCTGAGCGACGATCCGGTGCAGCAGGTGATGGTGGAGGCACTGCACAAGATTGCATCCGCGTCGGGAAAAGTCACGGTGGCGACCTTCATCGAGAACGACGACACCTTGCGCAAGGTGCGCACACTGGGCATTCATTATGGTCAGGGCTTCCGCCTTTACCGGCCCCGCCCCCTGGAGGAGCTGAAACCGGCAGAGGTCACCCTGACCACAGGGAAAATCGGCGGCTAGAGTGCTTTCCGGGCACGGGCCACGGCAGCACGGACCTGTCCGGGTGCCGTGCCCCCGAGGTGATTCCGTGCCTGAACCGAGCCTTCCAGGGTCAGCACATCGAATACGTCCTCGCCGATCACGTCCGAGAAGCGAGCCAGTTCTTCCGTGGTCATTTCTGACAGGTCCCGTCCTTCGGCCACACCAAAGGCCACGGCCTTGCCCACAATCTCGTGGGCATCACGAAAGGCGACGCCCTTCTTGACCAGGTAGTCCGCCAGATCCGTCGCGGTGGAGAAGCCCCGCTTGGCGGCCACCCGCATGTTGTCGGCCCGGGCCTCAATGGCGGGGATCATGTCGGCATAGGCCTTGAGGCAACCCTTGACGGTGTCCACCGTGTCGAACAGCGGCTCCTTGTCTTCCTGGTTGTCCTTGTTGTAGGCCAGCGGCTGGCTTTTCATCAGTGTCAGCAGACTGATCAGATGACCGTTCACCCGGCCGGTCTTGCCACGCACAAGCTCCGGCACATCCGGATTTTTCTTCTGGGGCATGATGGACGAACCGGTGCAGAAGCGATCCGGCAGGTCGATAAAATCAAACTGGGCGGAGGTCCAGAGCACCAGTTCCTCACTGAACCGGGACAGGTGAGTCATCAACAGGGCAGCAAAGCTGCAGAACTCGATGGCAAAGTCCCGGTCGCTGACCGAATCCAGCGAGTTCTCACTGGGACGGTCGAAGCCCAGCAGTTTCGCAGTGATGCTGCGATCAATCGGGTAGGTGGTACCGGCCAGTGCTGCGGCACCCAGGGGCATTACGTTCACCCGCTTGCGACAGTCCTGCAGCCTTTCGGCATCCCGTACCAGCATTTCGTACCAGGCCAGAAGATGATGGCCGAAGGTAACCGGCTGGGCAGTCTGCAGGTGGGTAAACCCGGGCATGATGGTCTCGGCCTCGCGCTCGGCCAGATCCAGCAGCCCCGTTTGCAGGCGCTTGAGCTCTTCGGCGATCACATCGATTTCGTCACGCAGATACAGGCGGATATCCGTGGCCACCTGGTCGTTGCGGCTGCGGCCGGTGTGAAGCTTCTTGCCGGTGACGCCGATCCGGTCCGTCAGCCGTGCCTCGATGTTCATGTGCACATCTTCCAGGCTCACCGACCACTCGAAGGTACCGGCTTCAATGTCGGCCTTGACCGCATTCAGGCCCTCAATGATGGTGTCTCGCTCTTCGGTGGTCAGCACGCCCACTTCCGCCAGCATGGTGGCATGGGCAATGGACCCGATTATATCGTGGTGATAAAGACGCTGATCAAAGCCAACGGAAGCGGTGAAACGCTCCACAAAGGCATCGGTGGGTTCGGTAAAACGACCGCCCCAGGGTTTCTCGGCGCTCTTGTTCTGATCCGTCATGGTCTATCTTTCCTGCTGACAGCCCGGCATCATTCTGCGGGAATGGGTAAATTGAACGTGGCGGGATTATAGCATTCTGCAGCTGTCCGTTGCCCTTCTCTGATTCAGGAAAACAGGATCCAGCAACAGCGGCCCAGGAACAGATTCAATGCCAGCAAGACAGAACAGGGAACAGCCGGTACCGGTACCCGTAGCGAACACCGCCGATTTTTACGTACCGGACCTGTGCCGGGTAAGGGCCGTGTTCATGCTGGTGGTGACCAGTGAACTGCTGGTACTGGTGATGTCCATTGTCCAGGCGGAGAACCACTGGATTGACTGGAACTACTTCGGGCTGCTGTCGCTTTTCGTACAATGGACCGTCCTGACCAGTGCAGCGCTGATCTGCCTGTTGCGACGATGGCTCTCGGGCCTGACCACCCTCCGTGCCACCGCCGTAATGGTCACCATCGTATTGCTGGATGTGCTGGCCTTCAGCCTGTTCGCTGACAGCGTGCTGCACCCACGTCCCGGAGTAGGGGCCTGGCAGGCGGTGGCCAAGAAACTGTTACTGGCCCTGCTGATTACCCTGATGGTGCTGCGCTACTTCTACCTGCAATTCCAGTGGCAGCAACAGCGGGAATCGGAGATGCAGGCCAGGCTGACGGCACTGCAGGCCAGGATTCATCCCCACTTCCTGTTCAACAGCATGAACACCATCGCCAGTCTGATTGCGGTGAATCCCGAGCGGGCCGAAGACGCGGTACTGGATCTTTCCGAACTGTTCCGGGCCAGCCTCCGAACCGGGGACCGCCTGATCCCGCTGGCTGCCGAGCTGGATCTGTGCCGGCGTTACCTGGCTATCGAGAAGCTGCGTCTCGAGGACCGCCTGACACTGGACTGGCACATTGAGGACGGCCTGGACCAGCAGGCCATACCGCCCCTGACCCTGCAGCCGCTGGTGGAGAATGCCATCTATCACGGTATACAGCCCCGCCCGACCGGTGGCACGGTGAAGATCGAAGGCTACAGAAAAGGACCATACGTCTATCTTCTGGTGCAGAACCCGCGACCGGCTCCCGACCACGGCAGCCATAACGGCAACCGCATCGCGCTGGCCAATATACAGTCACGCCTTCACGCCCTGTTCGGAGAACCTGCCGTGCTGAAACACAGCCATCAGAATGATATATATACCGTCACCCTTCGTCTGCCCTGGCAGAAAGCCAGTGGCAATGGTAAACCCGCAACAGGGAGCAAATAGGCAAGCATGGCCGATGCAAACAGCCGCAGCGTACTGATCGCCGACGACGAACCCCTGGCCCGGGAGCGCATCCGCAGGCTGGTAGAAGCCCTGCCAGGCTATGAAATCTGCGGTGAGGCCGGCGACGGCGAGGAGGTGCTGGGAGAGATTGCCCGGCAGGCGCCTGACATCCTGCTGCTGGACATTCGCATGCCCGGCATGGATGGCATGGAAGCCGCCGAGCGAATTGCCGCCCTGGAAGCGCCACCGGCCATCATTTTCTGCACTGCCTACGACCACTACGCCATACAGGCGTTCGACGTCCATGCAGTGGCCTATCTGCTCAAGCCGGTGCGCCGCGAAGCCCTTGCCGAAGCACTGAAACGCGCGGGCCGGGTCAATCGGGTGCAGATGCAGGCACTGGCGGAAAAAGATCCGGGTACGGATGGACAACTGGCCATCCGTACCCATCGCGGCACCGAGCTGATTGATCTGCAGAGCATCCTGTACTGCGAGGCCGACCAGAAATACGTCACCATCCACCATCTTCGCGGCGAGACAGTGACCGATTTCACCCTGAAGGAACTGGAGAACAACTATCCCCGGCACCTGCTCAGGATCCACCGTCATACCCTGGTTGGCGTGCGGTTCATCCAGGCCCTGCTGAAAACCAGTGATGGCCACAACGTCATCGATCTTACCGACCATCATGGTCGCCTGCCGGTAAGCCGGAGACACACCGCCTCGGTGAGGCAGTGGCTGAAGGAACACCGCCCGGGGTAGCCCCGCAGACCACATTGCGGAGGGACAATTGGCTCCACAATTGCCTTCACAAAGGTTACCCTTGGCATACCATTTTCCAGATCCGGCTACGAGTACCATGTCAAAACGAACCCTTCGCATTGCAACCCGCAGCAGCGCACTGGCGCTATGGCAGGCAGAATTCATCAAGTCCGAGCTGGAACGGCTCCACGACAACGTGGACGTCGAGCTGGTCAAGATCAAGACCCAGGGCGACAAGATTCTGGACGTGCCACTGGCCAAGATTGGCGGCAAGGGCCTGTTCGTCAAGGAACTGGAAGAAGCCATGCTGGCTGGCAGTGCGGACCTCGCCGTGCACTCCATGAAAGACGTGCCCATGGAGTTTCCGGAAGGCCTCGGGCTTGTAGCCATCTGCGAGCGGGAGGACCCCACCGATGCCTTCGTCAGCAATGACTTCGAGAATGTGGACGCCCTTCCCCAGGGTGCCGTGGTGGGAACCGCCAGCCTGCGCCGTGAAGCCCAGTTGCGGGCCTATCGCCCGGACCTGCAAATCCGCACCCTGCGGGGCAACGTCAACACCCGCCTGGCGAAACTGGACGCCGGCGATTACGACGCCATCGTGCTGGCCAGCTCCGGCCTTAAACGCCTGGGCTTCCACGACCGCATCCGCTACTGCCTGCCGGACAGCGTTTCCCTGCCCGCCGTCGGACAGGGCGCGCTTGGCATCGAGTGCCGGCTGGACGACGCCGAGCTGATCGCCATGCTGGAACCGCTGGACCACCGTGACAGTTCCGACCGGGTCAGGGCAGAACGAGCACTGAACCGTCGTCTGCAAGGTGGCTGCCAGGTGCCCATTGCGGCTTACGCTCTGCTGGAAGACGATGACACACTGTGGCTTCGGGGCCTGGTGGGCGCCGTGGACGGCACCCAGGTATTCCGGGTGGAAGGCCGGGCCCATCGCAGTGAAGGCGAACGCCTGGGGCGCGAGCTTGCAGAAGACCTGCTCGCCCTGGGTGCGGACAAGGTGCTGGCTGAAATCTATGGCCACACCCCGACCTGATTCGTTGCCGCTTGAGGACCGGCGGATCCTGATCTGCCGGCCACAACCGGAGGCCGACCGGCTGGCCGGGAGTTTCCGCAATGCCGGTGCCGTTGTACAGGTACTGCCCCTTATCGCACGGGAGCCTCTGCCTGAGGACCCTGCCACCCGCACGATTATCCTCAACCTGGATGAATATTCCCACGTGATTGCCGTCAGCCCCTATGCCGCCAGCCTGCTGCTGGAGTGGCTGGATACCTGGTGGCCACAGGTGCCGTCGGGCGTCCACTGGTACGGTGTCGGAGCGGGAACCGCTGCCGTCCTGGCCGGTTATGGCCTGAACACACGGCAGCCGGAATCCGGCCATAGCAGTGAGGATTTGCTACAGTTGCCTGAACTGTCCACCCTGAACCATGAGAAAGTCCTGGTCGTGCGGGGACAGGAAGGCAGGGAACTGATCCCGCAAACCCTGGAACAACGGGGCGCAAGGGTCACAGTGCTGCCACTTTATCGCCGTTACTGTCCCGACTATGATGAAACCACACTGAAAGCGATGCTGAACGACTTTTCGCCCGAGGTCATCGTCACACTGTCGGGAGAAACATTGAACAATCTCATCGCACTAAGTGAAAATACCGGCCATAATCTTGAAGAGACTTTGCTGGTCGTCCCGGTCGAGAGGATTGCCCAACAAGCACGTCTGGCCGGCCTGCGGCGAACGTGTATACCAGGAAGCCTTGCCGATAGCACAATTGTGGCTGCAGTTGCCGAACAACTTGCCAGCCCGGACGGTGGCTCCGGAAACACCAAGTAAGGATGCCCGTGACAGAATCAAAAGCACAACTGCCCGCCCCGATTGAAAAGCAACAAAAAACACGGCAACGGCTGTGGCCACTGTGGATCATCACGCTGCTGGCACTTGCCCTGGCAATAGCCCTGGCGCTCTGGAGCTGGCAGCAGTGGAATAACTACCAGTCCCTGCAGCAGTCCATCTCCAGCCTGGAAGAGGATACCGACCAGCTCGACCGGATGTATGGCCAGACCGGCAACGAGCAGAGTCAGCGCCTGCAGGCCCTGGAAGACAAACTGTCTGAACAGCGTGATCTCATTGCCACCCAGCAGCGCCAGATCGACCACAATGCCCGGGAACTGCTGGAAGCCGGTAACCGTACCCGCACCGACTGGCTGCTGGCGGAAGCCGAGTACCTGCTGCGGGTCGCCAATCAGCGCCTGATGATTGAAAAGGATATCCGGGGTGCCCTGGCGGCACTGGAGTCCGGCGACGAGGTACTGGCGGAGTCCGACGATATCGGCGTTTATCCGGTACGTCAGCAACTGGCAAAGGAAATCCTCGCGCTCAAGGGTATCGCAGACGTTGACCGCACCGGCCTCTACCTGAAGCTGGAAGCGGCTATCGACAGCGTACACCAGCTCACAGACAGCGCTCTTACCAATGACCGCGCTCCCGGTTTCGTCCCGGATGAAAACGACAGTAGCGCTGAAAACCCGGATTCCCTCCAGGGTCTGGTGGCTGAAGGCTGGGATAAAGCGAAGCACACGCTGTCGCAGGTCGTGGTGGTCCGCAGGCTTGATGAGCCGGTCAAGCCGCTGCTGTCGCCGGAGCAAAGCGCCTATGCCCGCCTCAATCTTCAGCTGATGCTGGAAGAGGCCGAACTGGCGGTACTCCGTGGCCATCAGGAACTCTATTCCCGCTCCCTTGCCAAGGCAAGCAACGCCATCAACAACTGGTACGACAGCACCAACAGCCGCATTATCGCCCTGTCCCAGAGCCTGGATGAACTCTCTGAAAAGAACGTGGACCCGGAACTGCCCGACATCAGCCGCTCCCTGGAACTGCTCAAAGCGCGGCTGGCGGGCCGGCTGGACAATGGCGATGAAGACAACCCGGAGAACAGCGGCGACGCTGAACAGGGAGATGACTCATGATCCGCATCCTGCTGGTCATCCTGATTGCCCTGCTGCTGGGCACCGGGCTGTCACTGGGGCTGCAGTACGACCTGGGTTATATCCGTATCAGCCTTGGCAACTATCTGATCGAAACCAATTTCTGGGTGGGGCTGGCGTTACTGGTGCTGCTGGTGATAGTCACCGTGCTGGCCATCAATCTGTTCCGTCGCCTGCGCCACGGCACCGGCATGGTTGCAGGCTGGCTGGCACGCAGCAACGAACGCCGTGCCCGGCGGCGTACCACCCAGGGGCTTCTGGCACTGGCCGAGGGCAACTGGCCCCGCGCGCGCAAATTGCTGACTTCCTCGGCGGAACACGCCGACACCCCATTGATCAACTATCTGGCCGCCGCCCAGGCATCGTTCGAATCCGGTGACCACGACGCTGTCGATGAATTGCTGCGCAAGGCTTTTGAAAGTACGCCCGGCTCTGACATGGCCGTGGGCATTACCCAGGCTCAGCTGCAGCTGGCTGGCAATCGCCTTGAACAGGCCCTGGCAACACTGCTGCGACTGCGCAAGCAGGCCCCCCATCATCCATTCGTGCTCAAGCTGCTGAAGAACACCTACGTGCGCCTGGAAGACTGGCGCGAGCTCGCCCGCCTGCTGCCGGAGATCCGCAAACGCAACCTGATGGAAAGCGAAGAACTGGGAAATCTGGAGCGGCTGGTGTGGCACAACCTGCTACAACGTGCCGCCGAGGAATGCCGCCGCCATTCCGGTGAGCCTTCCGCCTCCCTGGAGCCACTGACAAAGCTCTGGGATGAACTGCCGGGGTTCCTCCGCCGCGACGAACACACCATTCGCGAATATGCCCGACTGCTTGCTGATCTGGGCGATGAAGCCCAGGCGGAAACCCTCCTCCGGAAAGTGCTGCGTAACCACTGGGGTGACGACCTGATCAACCTCTACGGCCGGGTAAAAGGCCTGAAACCGGATGAACAGCTGTTGATTGCCGAGCAATGGCTGAAGGACCGACCCAATAACGCCGAACTGCTGCTGGCACTGGGCCGCCTGAGCCTGCGCAACGAACTCTGGGGCAAGGCCCGGGAGTACTTCGAAACCAGCCTGAAACTACGCCGCAGCCGCGAGACCATGGCCGAGCTTAGCCGCCTGAATGCCCATATGGGCGAGGGTGAGCATAGTGTGAAGTTGCTGATGCAGGGGCTGGTCAAAGACAGTGGCCTGCCGGATTTGCCGATGCCGAAGGCCTGATTGGGTAGGATTTGGCTGTCGGATTACGGCTTTGCCTAATCCGACCTACATTGGCTGGAGTTACGGGGAACACCCGTAGGTCGGATTAGCGCAGCGTAATCCGACATTGCAGAATCACCCCCGAGGCGCGTATTCCAGCACATCGGAGAAAAACGCTTCCTGGGGTAACCCTTCGTCCACCAGCGCATCCATCAGCGTGTAAACCATCGTCGGCGACCCACTGGCGTGGACTTCCACGTTATTCCAGTCCATACCTGAAGCCAGCACCGTGCGCACCAATTGGTCGTGGTGTCCGCTCCAGTCGTTGTCCTCGTCATCTCCTACTACCGGCAGGAAGGTGAACGGAGGCCACTCCTCCTGCCACTGCTGGGCCAGGGAGCGGAGATACATATCCTCGTGGCGACGAACGCCCCAGTATAGCTTCACCGGTTCGTTGTAGGACGTCTCCCGAAGGTAATCCACCAGGCTCTTCATCTGGGCAAAACCGGTGCCGGCTGCCACCAAAAGGAGCGGCTTCTGTGGTGCTGCAGCCAGACAGGCGCGGCCATGGGGCAGCTCAACAGTGACTTCCCCACCGGAGGTCAGAGCATCGATCACCCTCTGGGCAGAGACCCACTCCGGCGTGGCCTGGATATGCAATTCGATCAACTCTGCCGACGGGCTGCTGGCAATGGAGAAATAGCAGGGGTCGGTATCCGGCAGGTTGACCGACAGGTACTGGCCGGCATGAAACGACAGTTCCCGGCGACGGGGCAGTTGCAGTTCCACGCGGTATACATCGTGGCTGATGGAACGGACGTCCACCACCTTTGCCTGGAACTTGCGGGGCTGGTTGTCTCCGGATGCCATAACGGCGTGTATCTCCAGTTGAAGGTCACTGAGGGCCAGGGTGCGACACATCATCAGGCGCCCGGTGACCGGAATAAGTTGTTGATTACGGGTGTTCAGGGCGTCGCCACTGAGCAACCGGGCTTCACAGAGCTCGCAGACTCCGTTGCGGCAGGCGGCGGGAACGGCGATGCCCGCCTTACCTGCCTCTTCAAGCAGGGTCTCATCCGCTGCGGCGGAATACGTCAACGCAGACGGTGCCAGCCTGATACGAAAAATTTCGCCGGCCATATCAGTCGGGACGATCGGGCGTAACTTCAATCCCCAGGCTGTCCCAGATGTCATCGACACGCTTTTTGACGTCATCGGACATGGTAATGGGCGTGCCCCACTCACGGTCTGTTTCACCGGGCCACTTGCTGGTGGCATCCATGCCCATCTTCGACCCCAGCCCGGACACCGGCGAGGCGAAATCCAGGTAGTCGATCGGCGTGTTCTCCACCAGCGTTGTATCCCTGGCCGGATCCATCCGGGTTGTCATGGCCCAGATCACGTCTTTCCAGTCCCGCGCGTTCACATCGTCATCGGTGACGATCACGAACTTGGTGTACATGAACTGCCGCAGGAAAGACCATACTCCCATCATTACCCGTTTTGCATGGCCGGGGTACTGTTTCTTCATGGTCACCACTGCAAGACGGTAGGAACAGCCTTCCGGCGGAAGGTAGAAATCCACGATCTCGGGGAACTGCTTCTGCAGGATGGGGATAAACACCTCGTTCAGCGCAACTCCGAGAATGGCCGGCTCATCCGGTGGCCGACCGGTGTAGGTGCTGTGGTATATCGGGTCTTTACGGTGGGTCATGCGCTCCACGGTAAACACCGGGAACTGATCCACCTCGTTGTAATACCCGGTATGATCCCCGAACGGCCCTTCCGGAGCCATGTCATCCGGGTAGATAAAGCCTTCCAGCACGATCTCGGCACTGGCCGGCACCTGCAGATCACTGAGGCCACATTGCACCAGCTCGGTACGGCCACCCCGCAACAGTCCTGCAAAAGCATATTCCGACAACGAATCCGGCACCGGCGTTACCGCCCCCAGAATCGTGGCCGGGTCCGCACCCAGGGCAACCGCCACCGGATAGGGCTTGCCGGGGTTGGCCTTCTGGAACTCCAGAAAGTCCAGCGCACCGCCCCGGTGACTGAGCCAGCGCATGATCAGCCGGTTGCGGCCAATCACCTGCTGGCGATAGATACCCAGGTTCTGTCGCTCCTTGTGGGGGCCACGGGTAATCACCAATGGCCAGGTCACCAGCGGCCCGGCGTCCCCCGGCCAGCAGTGCTGCACCGGTATCTGGTACAGATCCACCTGATCCTTTTCAATCACCACATCCTGGCATGGCGCAGAGCGCAGCACCTTCGGGCTCATGCGCATCACCTGCCGGAACAGCGGCAGTTTCTCGATGGCGTCTTTGAAGCCTTTGGGGGGATCGGGTTCCTTGAGAAACGCGAGCAGCTTGCCGATGTCCCGCAGCGCGGTCACATTGTCCTGGCCCATACCCATGGCCACGCGGGTCGGGGTACCAAACAGGTTGGCCAGCACGGGCATGTCGTAACCCTTGGGGTTCTCGAACAACAACGCAGGACCACCTGCCCGCAGGGTGCGGTCGCAGATTTCGGTCATTTCCAGGTGGGGATCCACTTCCACTGAAATTCGCTTCAGCTCACCAAGCTTTTCAAGCTGGGATATGAAGTCCCTCAGGTCGTTGTATTTCATTGGCTGCTCCGGTTGATTCCGGCATTGTACGTGATTTTCGAATGTTCGGTTTGGATTCGCTGCCGGAAAATCAGGTGCAGGAACAGGATGGGGGATGCTTGTCCCAGACACGCCGTGAATACGTCCATGTAGGCTCCCATTTGCCATCCATGGCAAATGAGGGTCTGGGACAAGCATCCCCCACCCTGTTCAGAAAGCGCGAGTTATACGCAAGAACAACGAATCTCAAAGCGAACAGTCGGGTTTTGCAGAATCTGACTCAAAGTACGAGAGAGCAATCAGTAAGTGTGGTTCGCGCGCAATGAGTCAGATCGGCAACGCCGGGGATCGTCTCCCCGGACCGTGCATTGCCAGGGATGGCAATGCCGAGCCCCCATGGATGGGTTCACGGCGTGTCCGGGGAGACGATCCCCGGCGTTGCCAGCCCCCAAAGCTCAGTGCGCAAAGAAGGCCATAAGCAGAATCAACGCCGCTTCATCGAGTCAAAGAACTCGGCGTTGGTCTTGGTTTCCTTGAGCTTGTCCAGGAGGAACTCGATGGCCGCGGTGTCGTCGTCCATGGAGTGCAGCAGCTTGCGCAGAATCCAGATACGCTGGATATCCGCCTCACTCATCAGCAGATCCTCACGGCGGGTGCCGGAGCTGCGGATATTGATGGCAGGATAGGTGCGCTTCTCGGCAATCTTGCGATCCAGGTGGATCTCCATGTTGCCGGTGCCCTTGAACTCCTCGTAGATCACCTCGTCCATCTTGGACCCGGTGTTGACCAGCGCTGTCGCCAGGATGGTCAGGCTACCGCCCTCCTCCACGTTACGGGCAGCACCGAAGAACCGCTTCGGCTTTTCCAGGGCATGGGCGTCCACACCACCGGTCAATACCTTGCCCGAGGACGGAATCACCGTATTGTAGGCACGCGCCAGGCGAGTGATGGAGTCCAGCAGGATAACCACATCTTTCTTGTGCTCGACCAGGCGCTTGGCCTTCTCGATCACCATCTCGGCCACCTGCACGTGACGGGCCGGGGGCTCGTCGAAGGTGGAGGCGATGACTTCGCCGCGCACGGTGCGCTGCATCTCGGTCACTTCCTCGGGCCGCTCGTCAATCAGCAGTACCATCACATGGCACTCCGGATTGTTACGGGTGATGGACTGGGCAATGCTCTGCATCAGCAGCGTTTTACCGGCCTTGGGCGGAGAAACGATCAGGCCGCGCTGGCCCTTGCCAATGGGTGCCACCAGATCCAGAACACGGGAGGAGAGATCCTCGGTGCTGCCGTTACCCGCTTCAAGCATCAGGCGCTCATCGGGGAACAGCGGTGTCAGGTTCTCGAACAGTATCTTGTTACGGGCGTTATCCGGCTTGTCGAAGTTGATCTCGCTGACTTTCAACAGGGCGAAATAGCGCTCCCCGTCTTTTGGCGGGCGGATCTTGCCGGCAACCGTGTCACCGGTGCGCAGGTTGAAGCGACGGATCTGGCTCGGGGAGACGTAGATATCGTCAGGGCCGGCCAGATAGGAAGCGTCAGCAGACCGCAGAAAGCCGAAACCGTCCTGCAGAATCTCCAGTACGCCGTCACCGTAGATGTCTTCGCCGCTCTTGGCATGCTTCTTCAGGATGGTGAAGATCACATCCTGCTTGCGCGAACGGGCCAGGTTATCGAGGCCCATCTCTTGCGCAATATCGAGCAATTCGGGCATGGAATTCTGCTTGAGTTCAGTAAGATTCATAGGTTATTAGATTGTCAGGAATGGAAGTAAACGAACATTGGAATGACAGGGATGCCCCTGAACGGGTTGATCGGGTATACGTTGTCTAGGTGCTGGCCAGATGGAGCAACCGGTGTAGATGGTATCCGGAAAGGTACTAAAGCCAGAGACAGGAAGAACAACCGTTCGCCGGGCAACAGCGATCATCAGCCACCTCGTATATCAATGTCAAGTGGTGTTGCACACTTTTGGGCCTATTTCCGGTTTTCAGGCCTCCTGTACCCCACAAAATACGGCTTGCCCTCCCTCTGATGGGTTACTCCCCTTCCATTCACAGCCATCGATGCGGATACTGACAGGATGACTTTACAGACTCCGGAGTACTCCCATGAGCATCGACACCACGCGTGAAATGAAACCCCTGAACGTTGCCCTGTTAACGGTATCTGACACCCGTGGTGTGGAGGAGGACTCGTCAGGGCAGTTTCTGGAAGACAGCCTGACCGGCGCCGGACACCGGCTCATTGCCCGGCGCATTCTTCCTGATGACGTTTACCTGGTGCGTGCTCTGATGTCTGGCTGGATAGCGGACCCGGGCATCAACGTGGTGATTATCACCGGTGGCACCGGCTTTCATGAGCGCGACAGCACACCGGAAGCGGTGATCCCGCTGCTGGACAAGACCATTGAAGGTTTTGGCGAGGAATTCCGCCGCCTGTCCGCCAGTGAGATTGGCACCTCCACCATCCAGTCCCGTGCATTCGGGGGCATGGCCAATAACACCGTCATCTTCTGCCTGCCCGGTTCCACCGGCGCCTGCCGCACCGGCTGGAATGGCATCCTGAGCACACAACTGGACAGCCGCCACGGCCCCTGCAATTTCTCGGGACTGGCCCTGGGCAAGCCGGACAAGCCTTTCAGCCGTATTAACGAAGTCATTGGCGAGCGTTCGGAGCGATAATTCATGGCAAGTTCAGACCTGACCCCCGTTGACGATGCCATCAGCCGTCTGGTCACCCAGGCCCGTCCGGTTACAGACACCGAAACGGTGGCCCTTGAAAACAGCCTGGACCGGGTGCTGGCAAGGGACTACAGCGTTCCGGCAGACGTCCCCCCCGCTGACAACAGCGCGGTAGATGGTTACGCAGTGCGCGCCGGGGACGTCGCCGAAGCCACTGTGCTGCCGGTGTCTGGTCGAGTGGCCGCAGGCGAGGCACCCGGCTCCTTCCAACCCGGCACCGCCGTGCGCATTTTCACCGGTTCGGAAATTCCGGCAGGTGCGGATTCGGTGGTCATGCAGGAGCGGGTCACGGTGACCGAAGATGGCATCACCATCAATGCACCGGTCAGCGAAGGCCAGAATATTCGCCGCCGGGGGCAGGATCTGACCCAGGGTGAACTGGCACTGGCGAAGGGCACAAAGGTCCGGCCACAGGAAATGGGTCTGCTGGGCTCGATGGGTGTGGCCGAGATTGAAGTCTACAAGAAACTGAGAGTGGCCATTCTGACCACCGGTGATGAGCTGGTAGACCCGGGCCAGCCCCTGGCGCCAGGACAGATCTACAACTCCAATCGCTATACATTGCTGGGCCTGCTGGCGAAAGCCGGATGTGAGGTCGCACTCTGCGAGACCCTGGCAGACACCCGTGACGGAACCCGCAGCACCTTCGAGCGTGCGGCCGCGGAGGCCGACCTGATCATTACCAGCGGCGGCGTGTCGGTGGGTGAGGAAGACCATGTACGCGTGGTGCTGGAAGAGGCCGGCAGCCTGTCGCTGTGGCGCATGGCCATGAAACCGGGCAAACCCCTGGCTTTTGGCAGCATTGAGGGCACCCCGGTGCTGGGCCTGCCCGGCAACCCGGCCTCGGTGCTGGTTACTTTCCTGGTCGTGGGTATGCCGCTGATACGCGCCTGCCAGGGACGGCCGTCCATTTCACTCCCTGGCGAACAGATGCCCGCCGGATTTTCGGTCGGGAACCCTTCGGTTCGACGGGAGTACGTCCGCGCCCGCAAGGGTATCGGTGAGGACGGCCCTGTCGTCAACGCCTACCCCAATCAGAGCTCGGGCGTACTCAGCGCGGCCTGCTGGGCTGAAGGCCTGGCGGTAGTGCCGGAAAATACGGCCGTTGGTATTGGTGATACCATTACTTACTATTCATTTGCGGAGCTGCTGGAATAACCATGGCTGCAGATAACAACATTACCGTGAAGTTTTTCGCCCGCCTGCGGGAGGAGCTGGATACGGCCTCACTGACGGTCGAGGCCAGGCCTGGCCTGACGGCGGGCCAGCTGTTGCATGACCTGGCTGAAAGAGGGGGAAACTGGGCTCAGCTGGATGGCGCGCAGCCGGTGATGATTGCGGTCAATCAGCTGATGACCAAACCGGACAAGACATTGCACCCCGGCGATGAGGTGGCCTTTTTCCCGCCGGTAACAGGGGGCTGATGTGATTCGTATTGAGCAACAGGATTTTGATCCCGCCGAGGAATACCGGGCGCTCCGTGACAGTGGGTCCGGCACGGGTGCTATCGCGACGTTTACCGGGCTGGTCCGGGACAGCGGCGATATGGAGGGTGTGACGGGGCTGTTTCTGGAGCATTACCCCGGGATGACGGAGCAGGTTATCCAGGGGCTGATCCGTGAGGCGTCCGAACGCTGGGATGTGCGGGAGGCGCGGGTTATTCATCGGGTGGGGTATCTGCCGCTGGGTGAGCAGATTGTGTTTGTGGGGGTTTGCAGTGCCCATCGGGGGGATGCGTTTGCGGCCTGTGAGTTCATCATGGACGCTCTGAAGACGTCGGCGCCGTTCTGGAAGAAGGAGATCAGTGGCGACAGTGAGCACTGGGTTGAGCAGAAGGCTTCGGATCTGGACCGGTCGCAGAGTTGGGAGTAGTTCCTTCGGGCTTTTTTGCCAGACGGCAACTAATGCCAAGCCACCTTTCCGAAAAACGCTTTGAATACGTCCTTGTACGCTTGGGCTCCGCCATCCATGGCTCCGCACATTTTCGGAAAGGTGGCTCGGCATTACTTGCCTGGCTGGTTGCTTGCCTGAGGAGCGGCTTCCGTGCGATTTGCTCGAGGCAATAAAAAACCGCCCGTGAGGTCAACTCAGGGGCGGTTTTGACCGGTGGCGGCAATCAGAGATTGCTGTCCAGGAACGCAGCCAGCTGGGATTTGGACAGGGCGCCGACTTTGGTGGCGTCCACGTTGCCGTTTTTGAACAGCATGAGTGTGGGGATGCCGCGGATGTTGAATTTGGGCGGTGTCTGCTCGTTTTCGTCGATGTTCAGTTTGCAGACTTTCAGCTTGCCTTCGTATTCTTCGGCCATTTCTTCCAGTACCGGGGCGATCATCTTGCATGGGCCGCACCATTCTGCCCAGTAGTCCACCAGTACCGGTACGTCCGACTGCAGTACGTCCTGCTCAAAGGAGGCATCTGTAACGTTTACAATATTTCCGCTCATTTCAGTTTCCCGATTCTTGGTCATGGTAGGCGATACTTTACGCGATTGATCACGCGGATGTGAAGCGCTTCCTTTCTTCGGCATGCTTCGGATTACACTGACCCGCGGCGCACCATTGCGTTACACCACATATCGCTTATAGTAATCACAAGTCTGGCGGTTTCCGCCTGCCATCGCATTGTCGCTGGTTTTCAAACAGCCGTTGCCGGGGTGTCACCCGCGCGGTTTATCACGCTCTCTTCCCTCTTTATCAGGGCCTGGCAGAAGGAATTCAATACACGTGACGGCCAACTCCTCCGCCACCTCGCCAGAGCTGCTCGCAGCGATTGATATGGGCTCCAACAGTTTCCACATGGTGGTTGCCCGCCTTGTTCACGGTGAGATCCGCACCCTTGAGAAGATGGGCGAGAAGGTTCAGCTTGGTGCTGGCCTGGACAGGTACAACCGCCTTACCGAGGAAGCCCAGGAGCGTGCCATGGCGTGCCTCAGCCGGTTTGCCCAGAGGCTGCAGGGTATGCCACCGGAAGCGGTTCAGGTGGTAGGCACCAACGCACTCCGGGTGGCCCGTAACACCCAGGAGTTCATGGCCCGGGCGGAGGAGGTTCTGGGTTATCCGGTGGAGATCATTGCTGGCCGGGAGGAGGCCCGCCTGATCTATCTGGGCGTGTCACATACCCTGTCGGATGACAGTGGCCGGCGGCTGGTGATTGATATCGGCGGTGGCAGCACCGAGTTTATCATCGGGGAACGGTTCGAACCCCAGGACCTGGAAAGCCTGCATATGGGCTGCGTGTCGTTCCGCAACCGTTATTTTCCGGATGGCAAGATCACCCGCAAGCAGATGGACCGGGCAATAACCCATGCCGAGCAGGAATTGCTCAATATCCGCCAGCACTTCCGTAACAAGGGCTGGGAAAGCGCGGTGGGCTCATCGGGGTCGATCAAGGCCATCTCCAGCGTGCTGGCCAGCCTCAAGATCACTGACGGCATTATCACCCTCGAAGCAATGACCGAGCTCCGAAAACGCCTGGTGGATATGGGCAAGGTGGAGAAGCTCGGCGACCTGGGTGTGCGCACTGACCGCCAGAGCATTTTCCCGGCCGGGTTTGCCATTCTGATGGGGGCGTTCCAGTCGCTGCAGATCAAGGACATGACTTTTGCTGACGGCGCCCTCCGTGAAGGCCTGCTCTACGATATTGCCGGGCGGATCCAGCATGAAGATGTGCGGGAGCGCACCATCCAGGCCCTGCAGGAGCGCTATCACGTTGACCAGGAGCACGGTGCTGCCGTGGAGGAGACGGCGATTGTCGCCTGGCGACAGGTAGCCGATTCCTGGGCACTGAACACACCGGCAGACGAGGAGGTGTTACGCTGGGCCTGCCGGTTGCATGAGATCGGCCTGACCATTTCCCACAGCCAGTACCACAAGCATGGCGCCTACCTGCTGCGTTATTCCGATCTGCCCGGTTTCAGTCAGCAATTCCAGCGGGACCTGGCAACGCTGGTGCGAGGGCACCGGCGCAAGTTCTCGTCTGCGATCTTCGAGGGCCTGGCCCCGGAAGACATTCCCCGCCTGCGCTATCTCTGCGTTCTGGTGCGCCTGGCGGTATTGCTCCAGCACCCGCGCAACCACGAACAGCCACCGGAACTTCGCCTGCGCCCGTCCACCAATGGCCTGACGGTGGAGTTTCCTTCCGGCTGGCTGGATGATCGCCCACTTACCCTTGCCGACCTTGAAAACGAGCGTGACTACCTGTCCAAGCAGGATTTCACTCTGGAAGTCAAAGTCTAGGGCAACAGCTCTGCTTCGAGATCCTCCACGGTTTCGCTGGTTTCAAGCCACTCTGCTTCCACTTCGGCCAGACGGCTTTTGGCGGCGGCCTGCTGCCCCAGTAATTCCTTCAGCTTCTGTTTGCCCTGGTCGGCATACAGATCGGGGTCGGAAAGTTGCTGCTCCAGGGTCACCAGCGCAGACTGAAGCTTGTCCATTTCCTTCTCCAGCGCCGCCTGTTTCCTGCGATAGGGGCTGAGCTTCTGTCGGATCGCCGCTTCTGCCCGCTTGCGGGCCTTGCGGTCTTCGGCATTCTCACCGGCCGCAGCGCCCGCCGCCTGGGCCTGACTACTGGCCCCATCAACCCCGCCGGCTTCGCGCCTGGGTGCTTCGGTTTCATCCTTGCGCCGATCCGCCAGCCAGCGCTCATAATCTTCCAGATCACCGTCGTATTCAGTGACACGGCCGTCGTTCACCAGCCAGAAATCATCCACGGTGTTGCGCAGGAGGTGACGATCGTGGGAGACCACCACGATTGCCCCGTCGAAATTCTGCAGCGCCATGGTCAGCGCCTGCCGCATTTCCAGATCCAGGTGGTTGGTGGGCTCATCCAGCAACAGCAGATTGGGCTTCTGCCAGGCGATGACCGCCAGGGCCACCCTGGCTTTCTCGCCACCTGAGAACGAGCGGATAGGGCTCAGCGCACCGTCGCCATGAAAATCAAAGCCGCCCAGGAAGTTACGGATGCTTTGCTCAGATGCCCTGGGGGCGAGGCGCTGCAGGTGCAGGAAGGGACTGGCATCCAGATCCAGGGACTCCAGCTGGTGCTGGGCGAAATAACCTATGGCCAGGTGTTCCCCGGTGGTGCGTTCGCCCCGCAGCAGCGTGCGCTCACCCCGAAGGGCATCCATGAGCGTGGATTTGCCTGCACCATTGGGGCCCAAAAGGCCAATCCGGCTTCCCGGCAACAACGACAGGTTGATTCCCTCAAGAACCACTGTTTCGCCGTATCCGGCCGCACCGTTGCGGATGGACAGCAATGGATTGGATACCTTGTCGGCCACCGGAAACTCGAAACTGAACGGCGAGTCCACATGGGCCGGTGCGATTTTCTCCATACGCTCAAGGGCCTTGACCCTGCTCTGGGCCTGTCTCGCCTTGGTTGCCTTGGCCTTGAAACGGTCGATGAATCGCTGGATCTCGGCAATTCTGGCCTGCTGACGCTCATAACCGGCCTGCTGCTGGGCGATACGCTCACTGCGCTGGGTTTCAAAGGCTGAGTAATTACCCGTATACAGCTCCAGTTTTCGTTGATCGAAATGCACCAGATGTGTAGCCACACGATCCATGAAGTCCCGGTCATGGGAAATGAACAACAGCGTGCCTTCGTAGCGTCGAAGCCAGTTTTCCAGCCACAGGCAGGCATCCAGGTCCAGGTGGTTGGTGGGCTCGTCCAGGAGCAGCAGGTCCGAAGGGCGCATCAATGCCTGGGCCAGGTTGAGGCGAATCCGCCAGCCCCCGGAAAACGAAGAAACCGGCCGGTCAGCGTCGGCATCCGAGAACCCGAGCCCCCGCAGCAGGGATTCGGCGCGACGCGGCGCAGACCAGGCCTCGTGGACATCCAGCTCACCATGAATACGCGCAACCGCATGATCATCACCACGCTCTTCGGCAGCCGCCAGCTCTGCCTCCATTCGGCGCAGGTCGTGATCACCGTCCAGCACAAAATCCCTGGCACTGCGTGATGAGGCAGCCACTTCCTGGGCCATGTGGGCAATGCGACAGCCACCGGGTAAAGACACGCTACCCTGCTCCGGTGCAAGCTGCCCCAGCAATAACTGGAACAAACTGGATTTCCCGGCGCCATTGGCTCCGACTATTGCCACCCGCTGGCCAGGCTGAACGGTCAGGTTGACGGCTTCTAGCAACCAGACGCCACCCCGTTGTAAACTGAGATCGGTTATCGTTAGCATGACGTAATGGTATCAGGGAAAGTTGAATAGGGAACCGGCAGAGGCTCTATGTCGTGTAGTGGGGGCAAGATACCTGAGGATGCGGATCCGGAAAACCCGCTTTGGCAATTTGCCTGCCGGTTCTGGGCATTGCCCCGTGCGCAGCAAACGTGCCTGGAGCTGCAAGAGCTTGGCTGGAGTGTTACGCGGATTCTCTGTGCGGCCTGGCTGACATCCTGCAGACGCAGGTTTTCCGGGCACGAAGCTGACGCGGTAACAAGTTGGCGAAAGCAGGTGACCGAGCCGCTCAGGTCTGCGCGAAAATACATAACGAAAAACGACTCTCGCACTGCTAAGGTAAGGGAGTCCATAGCCCGCAGTGAACTTGAAGCAGAGCGGGTGGAGCTGGCACTGGCCTATCAGGCCCTGGTTTCAGATACATCCACAGGCTCGGGTGAAGAAGCCACGGCCAGTCTGGCCCGGAATAACCTTTTCGCTGCGGCACCGGAGAATACAATGGATAACGGGACCGGCAGAATGCTGGATACACTTGCCAGAGAACTGTCGACACTCTCAAATGGAGATAACAAGCCATGTTGATGAAATGGCTGATCCGGCTGGCCTTTCCCGCACTGGGTGTTCTTGTTGCGCTGATTGTCTTCGGCCTCAACGACCCGGCAACTACATCAACCACACCCGCTGAAACCGAAGCCAGCGTGGATATCCCCTCTTTTGAGGGACTGGTTCCCTCGCCCATACCCACCGAGGGACCGGATATCGTCTTCAAGTGGCAAAGCAGTGACGGTAGCTGGCATTACGCTGACAAACCACCGGCCCAGGGCCCCTGGAATGCCCTTGCCATAGAGAGAGGCGAAAACGAGCCCTTGCGCCCGCAGACCGCTGATCCGGAAACCGACTGGCAATCTCCCTACCGGGCCCCGTTTGCATTGACACCCGACACCGCGAACAACGGCAGCTAACGCTGCCGTTACTCCTCCCTTAACACTTGTTCAGTGGCATCCGGCGACAGAACCCGCTACCTTCTCTGCGTTCGTGATCATTCAACAGTAACGATAATTAAGGAACAGGCAATGAACAAAACCCTGATCGCACTGGCGGTTGCCGGTATCATGGCCGGCTGCTCATCTCCCCAGGATGCAACCCGGGACGACCCCGCACTGGACTCTACCGATGAAAAGGTAAGCTATGGCATGGGTCTGGTGATGGGAGAGCGCATGGGCAACGATCTGCCAGATCTGCAAATGGACCAGTTTCTGCAGGGCATTCAACATGGCCACGCTGGCGACGAAGAACAGACCCGCATGAGCCGCGAGGAAATCCAGGAAGCGCTGATGGCCTACCAGACCCAGCTCCAGGAGCAGGAATCGGCACAGACAGACGAACTCGCCACCAAGAACCGCGAGGCGGGTGAGGAATTCCTGGCCGAGAACGCAGAACGGGACGGTGTCGAAACCACCGATTCAGGCTTGCAGTATGAGATTCTTGAAGAGGGCGAAGGCGACAAGCCGACACCGGAAGATCGTGTCCGGGTTCACTATACAGGCGAGCTGATTTCAGGTGAGGTGTTCGACAGCTCACGGGAACGCGGTGAGCCGGTCACATTCGGCCTGAATCAGGTTATTCCGGGCTGGACCGAGGGCCTGCAGCTGATGTCTGAAGGCAGTAGGGCCAGGCTGTACATTCCCGCGGATCTGGCTTACGGCCAGGGCGGCAATCAGAGGATCGGCCCCAACGAGACGCTGATATTCGACGTGGAACTGCTGGAAATCAACCCGGAATAATGACATCACGCCGGCTTCTTCCCCCCATCATCTGTTGATGGCGGGGAAGAACCGGTACACACCGGATCACGCTGACGACATGACTTTGTCTGCGTGGGCGTTATGAAGATGCTCAATCAGATAATCTTCCATCTCAAAGCGGCTTTCCAGAGTCTCACCCAGCTCCGAGAGCTGCTGGAACAACTCGCGGACTTCGCTCTCGGTCAGTGACTGGCCATTGAGACGGTCATTGAAATTCAGTGCCGTTTCCGTGGTCTGTTCGATCTTCGGGTACAGTCTTGCGGCCAGTTCCAGGCCACCATCATTGAACTCCCTGGCTTCCTGTACCAACTGCTCGTAGATCTCGAAGTGCCCTGCTGATACGTAATCGACCAGTACCTCGCAGAGCCTCACGAATTTTTCACGCAGTGCCTCTGTTTGCGAGTAGTCCGTGGCACCGGACAAATCGCAATAGTGCACCAGCAACTCCTGCCTTTCTTTCAGCCAACGGTCAATCAGTTCGCTGACACCACCCCAACGCTCCCTGGCATTACGGCAATTATCCAACATGACGCCTATCTCCGGTTACCGGGTTCTGATTTGGTTCTTCTTGTTCTGACGAGTCTCAAGTTACCCCATGCTGACGGTCCGTCGCAACCGTTTCAGCCCTGTATCCAGCCAGACTTTTTGCGCGGCCTGAACAACAGGATGAGGCCTATGATAACCAGCAGGGTAAAAAAGACTGCGGTCCAGCCTGGGATGCTGAGCCCGAGAAAACGCCAGGTCACTTCGGCACAATCTCCCGTGCCCTTGAGAGCGGTAGCCAGCACTTCCATCCAGGGCATCACATCCAGCATATAGTCCACTGAGGGACCGCACGCCGGAACCTGGTCTGCAGGCAGGCTCTGCAGCCAGAGTTGACGACCGGCCACACCAAGGCCGGCCCCGGCGCTCAACGCCAGAAGCAGGCCGTAGATTCTGATTCCGAACCCCTGCGGGCCGTGCAGAGCTGCCAGCAGGCTGACCAGCCCCGCGGCCATGAAACCGAAGCGTTGCAGCCAGCAAAGAGGACAGGGCTCCAGCCCCATGAAGTGCTCCATGTAGAAGGCCACACCCAGCAGACCGGCGCAAACCAGAAATATCAGGAAAAAAACGGTTCTGGAATTCAAATGCGTACCTCTGATCAACATTCATGTCAGACAGTTCGTCCCGCCACAGGGGCGAGACCACCAGATGCTGCAACCCTGCATCGACCCTGCTATTCTCCCAGCAGCAATGGAGCCTGCGGGCGCCCAGCCCCTTAACCTTAACCCAATACGAACTTCAAGCCTATGACACTAAAGCCAAAGCACCTTTTACTGGCACTGCTGATCACCCTGCCCTTTGCCCCGGCAACCCTGGCCCAGGAAGAGGAAGATGCAGAACCGGAGGCCCAGGAGGAGCAGGAGCCGGGCATCACCGACTACATCGAGATGGACCCGCCTTTCGTGACCCATGTGGGCGAGCCGGGCAACAAGCTGACCTACCTCAAGGCATCTGTCACCATTCGGGCGTCCAGGGAGACCACTCGCGACGCCGTGGAAGCACACATGCCGAGGTTGCGCCACGAGCTGGTCATGCTGTTCGGGGAGCAGACGGATACCGGGCAATTGTCCGGAAACGAGAAGCAGCAGGCACTGCGTGAAGAAGCCGCCAACAGGATTAATGCGGTACTGGAAGAGCAGCAAACCGGCGAGAGCATCACCGGCGTGTTATTTACCGAATTTGTGGTGCAGAAGTAGATACCGGGCAATGGCCGCCCGGTTCAGGCAATGCGGGAAAACAGATCATCCACGGGCTGCGATTCTCTGGCAACCTGTTCGGCGTCTTCCCAACCTGCCTCCCAGGCGGCAATCACAACGTCACCCCGGTACGGGCAGCGGCTGCGGTCCATGCCCATGGAAGCAGCCATATAGCCCTGGCGGTAGGCCTTGTTCAGGGATTCCACATCCCATCCCAGCTTGATGTCTCTGGCCATGTCGGTTCTCCATTTACCTGTGCAGCCACCATCAAACGGTGCCTTTCTGCGTACAGAAATTAACAGTGCCCGCAGGGCCTGACAAACTTTTGTTACATTTCTGTGCGACAGGTCCGGAGAGAGTGTGAAACCGGGCCGGAACCACATTATTCACTTCAGGAACGCAGGTACTGCTCCAGAAATTCGGCAAAGGGCTGGTTGTCGCTTTGCTCCATGGCGGCCTGTTCTGCCAGGGAATCCCTGCTCATTTTCTCGAACGCCGCCATAACCTCATCTGGCAGGCCCTCACCCCGCAGCGTCTGCTGATGACGGCGGGAGATCTCGAGCCCCCACTCCCGGTGCCCCATACCGGAGCTTTCCATGGCATCCAGCACCCTCGCCGAAGGCACCTGGAGCGGGTCGTCCAACTTGGCCCGCTGGTCCCCAAGGGACCGACGGTAGGCATCATCGCCGTTCCAGCCGTCCAGCTGTTCCGCCAGCGGCTCCAGGCGATCCAGCAGGGCCCGGGCAGCATCACCCACGGCGATCGGCTCACCGGCACGGCATAGTCTCAGCTCCGGATTCCTGCCCCTGGCGACCACATCCTGGAAGTTGTCATCCAGGCGCTCGCATTCATCGTCGTCGATACGGGGGCTGTCAGACAGCAGGCAGTCCAGCAGAAACAGGTCCAGGAAATCAATCTGGCTTTCGTTGACCCCGACCGGAGAAAACGGGTCCAGATCCAGGCAGCGCACCTCAATGTATTCCACGCCGCGGGATTCCAGCGCCTGAATCGGCTTTTCCTCACGCTCGGTAGTCCGCTTGGGGCGCACGGCGCTGTAATACTCGTTCTCGATCTGCAGCACACTGGTATTGATCTGGATGAACTCGCCGTTGCGCCGGGTGCCGATTTCCTCATAAGGCGGCCAGGGGGTATGAATCGCCCGGGCCAGAGTGTCGGTGTAGGTCTTGAGCTCGTTGAAACAGATATTCAGCGAGGCCTGGGCATTGTTGTGATAGCCCAGGTCGCCCATGCGCAGTGAGGTGGCATCCGGGCCATACCAGGTGTCATCGCTGAACCTGGCCAGATCATGGCGCACACCCGCCACAAAGCTGGCATCCAGAGCCGGGGAGGCTCCGAACAGCAGCATCAGCAGCCAGCTGCGGCGGCGGAAGTTGCGAATCAGCCAGAAGTACTGGTCTGACTTGAAGTCCTGGAGACTTTGCTGGTTGCCAACCGCCTGCTGCCACAGGTTCCAGAAGCTGTCCGGCAGTGACAGGTTGTAATGGGCACCGGCAATGCTCTGCATCATGCGCCCGTAACGTACTGCCAGCCCCTGGCGGTAAACGTGCTTGAGACGCCCTATATTGGCTGTTCCGTATTCGGCGATGGGAATGCTTTCATCGCCGTCCAGCTCACAGGGCATGCTGGCCGCCCAGAAGACTTCGTCCCCCAGGTGATGCTGTACAAACCGGTGAATATCCCGGAGGGAGTCAAGCATGCCACGGGTGCTGTCAAACACTGGCGTAATCAGCTCCAGAAGGGCTTCGGAGTAATCCGTGGTGATACGAGGATGGGTCAGCGTGGAGCCCAGGGAGCGCGGATGCGGTGTCTGGGCAATAAAGCCGTTGCGATCGACCCGCAAGCCTTCTTTTTCCACGCCCTTTCTGAACCCTGTCCACTGACTGGCCGTGAACTGCTGAAAAAGCTGATGGCGGGATTCACCCATGAATGGCTCCTGCTTGAACGACTGCCGGGGCAACCGGCAGCCATAACGATTGTGTGAGTTGGCGCGGGTTAACGGCCGTCTTTGCGAGCTGATGCCAGCGCCTGCGCCAGTGCTCCCGCCATGGCACCCTTTTGCGGGCTGCCACTGCTTTTCTGGCGCTCATTCCTGGCAGCGGGTTTGCTCTTGCTGCCACTGCCTGCACGATGGTCTGACTTCTCGCCCGGCTGGTCATCCATACGCATGGAAAGTGCAATCCGCTTTCTCGGGATATCCACATCCATTACCTTGACCTTGACGATATCACCCGCCTTGACCACTTCCCTCGGGTCTTTTACGAAGGTGTTGGACAGCGCGGAGATATGTACCAGCCCATCCTGATGCACGCCAATATCCACGAACGCCCCGAAATTGGTAACGTTGGTAACCGAACCTTCCAATACCATGCCCGGTTTGAGATCACCGAGGGTTTCCACCCCTTCCTCAAAACTGGCAAACCGGAATTCTGGGCGCGGATCACGGCCAGGCTTTTCCAGTTCTGCAATAATATCCTTTATGGTCGGCAGACCAAACTGATCGGTCACATAGTCCTGCGGGTTCAGGGAACGCAGAAACGGGGCGTCACCGATGATGCCCTCAACCTTGCGATTATTCTTCCGGGCAATGGCTTCAACCACACCATAGGCTTCCGGGTGAACGGAGGACCGGTCCAGCGGGTTGTCGCCGCCGGCAATACGAAGGAAGCCCGCCGCCTGCTCGAAAGTCCGGTCACCCAGGCGCGACACTTTAAGCAACTGCTTGCGATCACGGAATACGCCATTGTGGTTACGGAAATCGACAATGTTCTCGGCAATGCTCTGGTTAAGTCCGGAAACCCTTGCAAGCAGGGGAATGGAGGCGGTATTCAGGTCGACACCCACGCCGTTAACACAGTCTTCCACCACCGCGTTCAGACTGCGGGCCAACTGAACCTGTGATACGTCGTGCTGATACTGACCCACGCCGATGGACTTGGGTTCAATCTTGACCAGCTCTGCCAGCGGGTCCTGCAGGCGGCGGGCGATGGATACCGCACCACGAATGGTCACGTCCAGATCCGGCAGTTCGCGGGAGGCAAACTCTGACGCGGAGTAAATCGATGCCCCGGACTCACTGACCACAATCCGCGCCAGTTTCAGTTCCGGATAACGCTTGCACAGGTCCGCCACCAGTTTTTCCGTCTCCCGGGAGGCGGTGCCGTTGCCGATGGCAATCAGCTCAATCTTGTACTGGCGACAGCAGTTGGCCAGCTGCTCGATGGACTGGTCCCACTGGTTGCGGGGTGCATGCGGGAAAATACCGCCATGGCCCACCACCTGGCCGGTGCCGTCGATGATGGCGACTTTCACACCGGTACGCAGGCCGGGGTCCAGCCCCAATGTCGGGCGGGGGCCGGCGGGCGCCAGCAACAACAGATCTTTCAGGTTGGCAGCGAACACGTTGATGGCTTCGGTTTCCGCCGCTTCCCTTACCTGCGCCATCAGGTCGGTTTCAATCTGGGTGGAGAGTTTTACCCGCCAGGTCCAGCGCACCACGTCCGACAACCAGCGATCGGCAGCGCGGCCATTATCACGGACATTCCAGCGGGCAGCGATACGCTGTTCGGCCGGATGCGGCTGGCGACGATCGTCTTCGGCATCTCCCACCACAATGGAATAGGTCAGCACGCCTTCGTTGCGGCCCCTCAGGATAGCCAGGGCGCGGTGGGAAGGGACCTTTTTCAGCGGCTCCACATGATCAAAATAATCACGGAACTTGGCGCCTTCCGTTTCCTTGCCCGCCACCACGGTGACCTTGAGCTGGCCCTGCTGCCAGATAAAATCCCGCAGGTCGCCCAGCAGCTCCGCATCCTCGGAAAAACGCTCCATGAGGATATAACGGGCGCCATCAAGCGCGGCTTTGGTGTCGGTAATGCCGGCGTCCGGGTTCAGGTAGCCCTCCGCCACCTGCTCCGGTTCCAGGGTCGGGTCGCTGTAAAGTGCATCGGCCAGGGGTTCCAGCCCAGCCTCACGGGCTATCTGGGCCTTGGTGCGCCGCTTGGGCTTGTACGGCAGGTAAAGGTCTTCCAGGCGGTTCTTGGTGTCGGCGGCGTCAATGCTCGCACGCAGCTCCTCCGTCAGTTTGCCCTGTTCATCGATGCTGTTGAGAATGGTGGAGCGGCGGTCTTCCAGCTCCCGCAGGTAACGCAGGCGATCTTCCAGCGTACGCAGCTGGCTGTCGTCCAGCGAGCCGGTCACTTCCTTGCGGTAACGGGCAATAAACGGAACCGTGGCACCACCGTCGAGCATTTCCACGGTGGCATTAACCTGCTGTTCACGAACACCCAGTTCGTCGGCAATCCGCCTGATGATACTGTTCATGCAACCTCATCTGATGCTTACGAGTCAAAGCGCAAAGGTACAGCGGGTTATTGCTGCAGGCAAGCAGACCGGGTGCGGTTGTCCAGGAATTGAACAAGGTCCTGCCATGGCATGGGGCGGGCGTAATAGTATCCCTGGATTTCGTCGCAGTGTTGCTGGCGCAGGAATTCCAGCTGGCCTTCGGTTTCCACGCCTTCAGCCACCACACTGATCTGCAGGCTGTGGGCCAGACTGATGATAGCGCGGATGATGTGTTCGGCATCCGCTGACTGCCCCAGTTCCTGGACAAAGGACTTGTCGATCTTGACCAGGGAGATGGGCAGGTGCTGCAGGTTACTGAGTGACGAGAAACCGGTACCGAAGTCATCCAGGGCAAAACTGATACCAAGCTGGTTGAGCTCCCGCAGGCATCGCTGGGCATATTCGGGATCGTGCATCATCGCACTTTCAGTCAGTTCAAGCTCCAGCAGGCTGGTGTCGATATTGGCATTGAAGATAATCCTGAAGATGGTTTCGGTCATCTTGCGGTCGTGGAACTGCCGGAATGAAAGATTCACTGCGAAGACCAGCCCCGGATGTCCCAGCTCCGAACACTCCTGCAGGCGCTTGCAGGCCTGCTCGATTACCCAGTAGCCGATAGGCACGATGAGACCACTGCGTTCGGCAACGGGAATAAATTCGTCCGGCCCCACCAGCCCCCTCTCCGGATGGTTCCAGCGCAACAGGCATTCCACCCCTCGAACTTCCTCCGTGGCCAGGTCAATCCTGGGCTGGTAGTACACCTCCAGCTCATTACCCCGCAGGGCATTGCGAAGGTCGGCCTCAAGCCGCAGCTGATACCCGGCGGTAATGTGCAACTGACGATCATAGAAGCGGTAGCTGGTGCCCGGGTCACGCTTGGCCTCGAACATGGCCCGGTTGGCACGCCGCAGGAGGTTCTCCGGGCTGTCCCCGGCTTCAGGATAGGTCGCGACACCCAGGCTGGCACTGACCACCACGTTCTGACTGTCGATACTGATAGGCTCTCCGAGGGCAGTTACAATCTTGCGGATAATCTGGGTGATATCCAGCGAGTCTTCCACCTTCTCGACAATAATGGCGAACTCGTCACCACCAATGCGCATCAGCGAATCGATACGCCGCAGGTTCTGGCGCAGGCGCTCGGCCAGTTTGAGCATGATCTGATCGCTCTTCTGGTAACCGAAGGATTCATTGAAGCTGCGAAAGTCATCGAGGTTGATGTGCAACAGGGCCAGCCGCTGGCTGGCCCGTTCAGCCCTCAGCAGCGCCTGTTGCAGGCGATCAAAAAACAGGTCGCGATTGATAAACCCGCTGGCAACCTCTCGGCCAAGCTGACCATGGGCAGACTCGGACAGCTGCTGCCGGTACCAGAGGCAACGGACCGACCGGCGCAGATTCCATCCATCCAGCGACTGACGGCAAAGATAGTCTGCCGCGCCATTGGCAAACAGCTCGGGCGCTCTCTCCGCTGCCGGCTCTGCGCTCAGGGCCAGCACCGGCTTGTCATTGCTGGACACCGAGAGGTATTGCAGGAAGGCATCTTCGGAGCCACCATGAAACACGCAGTCCCAGAGAATGACATCGAAGTGGGTATTGCGGATCAGGTCATCGCAGTCAATCAGGTCGGGACACCAGGTCAGATCCGGTTCCATTTCCCGGTCATCCGCCAGTAACGCTCCCAGCCACAGAAAATCCGAGTACTCGGGTGTCAGTACCAACAGGCGCACATGGCCGGAATTAAACGATTTTACAGCCAGGGTCATCAACAAGCGTCCCGTTCCTGGTGAGCAAACATCTCCATTCCCTCAAGAATAGCTGATAGATCCTCAAGGTACAGCAAGTCCTGCTGGTGTAGAATATCCGCTTCCTGAGTTCACCCATTTAAATCCGATTTGGCGCCCATATTTGTGAACATGCTCAACCCGCGACAAAGTGAAGCCGTTCGGTATGCAGACGGCCCCTTACTGGTACTGGCCGGTGCCGGCAGTGGCAAAACCAGCGTAATCACGCGCAAGGTGGCCTATCTGATTGAGCACCTGGGCATCCCGGGGCGGCACATTGCCGCGGTCACCTTTACCAACAAGGCAGCCCGGGAAATGAAGGAACGCGTCGGCCGCCTGGTAGACCGCAAGCTGACCCGGGGCCTGATTGTCTCCACATTCCATAACCTCGGGCTGAACATGATCCGCGAGGAACATGAACACCTGGGCTACCACCCCGGCTTCTCCATTTTCGATGCCGAAGACGCCAAGGCCCTGCTGCAGGACCTGATGATGCGGGAAGCCAGCGCGGATGCCGGCGACGAGCTGTCGGATGTCCAGATGACCATCTCGTCCTGGAAAAACGCCATGCGCAGCCCCCAGGATGCCTGGAGCCGGGCCGCGGATGAGCGGGAACAGCGCATTGCGATTATCTATCGCTACTACAACGAGTACCTCAAGGCCTACAACGCGGTTGATTTCGACGACCTGATCCTGCTGCCGGTGCAGTTGTTCCGCGACAACCCGGAGGTACTGCAGAAATGGCGCCGGAAAATCCGCTACATGCTGGTGGACGAGTACCAGGACACCAACGTGTGCCAGTACGAGCTGGTCAAACTGTTGGTGGCAGAGCGTGCCGCGTTTACCGTGGTGGGGGATGACGACCAGTCCATCTACGCCTGGCGCGGCGCGCGTCCGGAAAACCTGGCTCAGCTGAAGGAAGATTTTCCCAGCCTGAAGATCGTCAAGCTGGAGCAGAACTATCGCTCCACCGTCCGTATCCTTCGCTGCGCCAACACGGTCATCGCCAACAATCCCCACGTGTTCGAGAAGGCCCTGTGGAGCGACCACACCACCGGGGATGAACTGCGTATCGTGCGCTGCCGCAACGAAGACGCGGAAGCCGAGCGGGTGGCCACGGAAATCCTTGACCAGAAACTCAAGAAGGGCCAGGCCTTCCGGGATTTTGCGGTACTCTACCGGGGCAACCACCAGGCCCGCCTGCTGGAAATGAAGCTGCAGGCCTACCAGATTCCCTACCGCATCTCCGGCGGACAGTCGTTTTTCTCCAAGAACGAGATCAAGGACGCCATGTCCTACCTGCGGCTGCTGGTCAATCCGGACGACGATGCCGCTTTCCTGCGGGTGGTGAACGTACCCCGGCGGGAAATCGGCCCCCGAACCCTGGAACAGTTGAGCCACTATGCCCGCTCCCGCAACGTCAGCCTGTTCCGGGCGCTGGGCGATATGGGGGCGGAAACCCATGTCACCGAGAAAGGTCTCGACCGGCTGCGGCGCTTCGCCCACTGGGTGGATAACACCTGCGAGCGGTTGCACAGCGAAGATCCGATTCCGGTAATCAAGCAACTGTTCACCGATATCGAGTACGAGGAATGGCTGCACCTGCACTCCGGCTCGCCAAAGCAGGCTGAGAAACGGATGGAGAACATCTGGTACCTGGTGGAATCCATCCAGCGCATGCTCGATGACGGCAAGGGCACGGCGGACGAGATCGGCATCGAGGACGCCATCAGCCGCCTGATTCTGCGGGACATGATGGAGCAGCGGGAGGAAGAGGACGACAGCGACAAGGTCCAGTTGCTGACCCTGCACGCGTCCAAGGGCCTGGAATTTCCTCACGTGTTCATCATGGGCCTGGAAGAGGAAATCCTGCCCCACCGCTCCAGCATCGAGGAAGGCAACATCGAGGAAGAGCGGCGGCTGATGTACGTGGGCATCACCCGGGCCCGGGAAACCCTCACCCTCACCTTCGCCGCCCAGCGCAAGCAGTACGGTGAAAAACTGGAAACCATCCCCAGCCGGTTTCTGGACGAACTGCCGGAAGACGACCTGCGCTGGGAAGGCACCGGTGACCTGGATGTGGAAGCCAACCAGAAGAAAGGCAAAGCCACGCTAAGCGCGCTGCTGGGGGATCTGGGTACCTGACCACAACTCTTTGTCCGACAATATTTCAGAAAAACTGTCCGACAACTGCAACCTTTTTGACTCCTCGTCCGTGGTAGAGAGGGGTGGCTCCATCCGCCACCCCTCTCTACAAAAACAATTTCGAGGAGCAAAGGATGAGTTCAAAAGTACAACCACTCTACCGGCACATCGCCCTTGCCTTGGGCACACTGGCCCTCGCCGCCTGTGGCGGCGAATCCGACGATGATGACAACACCTCTGCCGGGAAAACCTCAGCGAATCAGCAAAGCGCTGCGGCCAATCAGGAAAGTACTGCCGCTGAAACAACGTTCAGGGAAGATTACTCACCCACCGGTGCATTCAGTGACCCGTTTGCGGAGCCCACCATTATTGTCGACGGTGAGACCGTGGAAACCGACGAAAAATGCGTGACCAACGCCGAAGGCCTGCAGGAGTGCAAACCCTCCGCCGGAACCGTGGCGCTCCTGGAGGATGGCCGCATTCTCTACCTGAATGCGCTTGAAGGTACCGAAGATGTGGAGCTCTCCATTGTTGCCGAGTTTGGTGAGGTATCCGTTAACGACCAGAGCCGGGTGCTGTCGCTGGGCGACGACGACCAGCCCGAGTGGCTGAAGCCAAGCCCGTTGCGAGCGGGAGCCAACCCCGACGGCAACGACAGTGAAACCATCTTCAACGACACCCTGCTGGATGGCACACTGGATACCGCGGATGACACCGACAAGAACGACGGTGCGCTGTTCTGCTCGGATGTAATCGGCATGGCCGATGGCAGTGTCATGGCCGTTGGTGGCACTGACTACTACACCGAGGCTGGCGCGGTGGAACTGGAAGGTATCAAGAACTCCCGCATCTTCGATGCTGAAACCAACACCTGGACCCAGACCGGCGACATGAACTACGGGCGCTGGTATCCCTCCCTGGTGACCCTGCCAGACAGCAAGGTGTTTGTGGCCAGCGGTGTGACCAAGCTGCTCAAACCCGTCTACCCGGAAGACCCGCTGAATTCGGGTCGCAACGTGGTGCAGACCGAAACCTTCGATCCGTGCAGTGGTACCTGGACCCAGAACCCGTCCACCGCCGACCGTTCGCTACCGCTGTATCCCCGCATGCACCTGCTGCCCAATGGCCATGTGCTCTACAATGCCGGCGGCCAGGCTTTCAATCCGTTTGGTGAGGGCTATGATCAGGCCTTGTGGAATATTGTGGCCACATTCAATCCGGCGGAACAGAGCTGGACCGATATCGGCTACGCCGGCCTGCCCCTGCGGCTGGACGAGGCCGGGCTGGCCGAGCTGAGCAGCACACTCAACATCACCAATCTCTCGCCGGAGCAGGGATCGTCTCTGCTGGGCGACCTGCTTGAGTCCGACGCCGACCTGCAGACCACCGCCAGCGAGCTGGACATCGACGAGGAAACACTGAAAACCGCCATTGGAGGTGGTATGCGCGGCTCCACTTCGTCCACCATGCTGCCACTCAAGCCGAACGAGAATGGTGAGTACACCGACGTTGAACTGCTAACCGCCGGCGGCGTGCCCAGCTACGCCCTGCTCACCAATCCGGGTGGATACCTGCCGACCGATCAGAGCCGTATCGACACGGTACGCACCAACGGTGACGAGATCGAATATGAATCCCGCCTGACCGAATCATTGAATCAGCCACGCTGGTATGGCACCAACGTGGTCATGCCTGATGGCACCGTCATGGTGTTCAGTGGTGGCGACCGTGACGGTGTGGCTGGACCCGGCCTGGAAGGCCCGATCATGACCGCAGAGAAGTTTGATCCCGAGACCGGCACCTGGACCGAAATGGCCATGGGCAAGCGCCCGCGCACCTACCACAACACCGCCATTCTGCTGCCGGACGGCCGGGTTCTGGTGGGTGGCCACGCGCCTATCAACACCGCGTATCTGTCTCATATCAATCTGGAAGATTTCGGCCTCTCACCCAACGACGGCCGCGACCCAAGCTTCGAGATCTATACACCGCCTTACGCCATGCGCAATGACCGCCCGGAGATTCTCTCCGCGCCGGAAACGCTGATGCCGGGCGATGAGTTCACCATCCGGGTGGACCAGGCCGAAGATATCGACAAGGTTCTGCTGACACGCCGTACGGTAATGACCCACCTGATTGACGGTGATCAGCGCACCATCGAACTGCCGGTACAAAGCCGCGAAGGCCGCAACCTGAACCTCAGGATGCCGGAAACCAGCAGCGTGGTACCTGCCGGCAAGTACATGCTGTTCGCCAGCAAGAATACCGAAGAAGGCCGTGTGCCATCAGTTTCTGCACCCATTACCGTTCAGACTGCCGAGGCAATGGAATGCAGTGCCGATACGGAAATGGCAGAGGCCAGCGCTGATTCAGACACCCTGCTCGTGCAACTCTAGGGGGAGCCATGAACGGAACTGACCAGAAGCGGCCAACCCCGAAGAGGCTGGCGGCCGTCTTTTCCGCTGCAGCGCTGATCATGGCGGAGCCAGGAATGGCTCACCAACCTCCGGGTGGCAATGCCGCCCCGGAGGCGATCACTCGCGCGACCATCGTCCACACCGGCAATATAAGCGCGATGACCGCCATGATTCTCGACGCACCGCAGCCGGCACTGATGATCCGTTATCAGGGTGATGAAACACTGACCGTTTACGACAGTGACAACAAACCCTTCCTGCGTTTCGCCCAAAGCCGGGTGGAAGCCAGTACCAGAAGCCGTCACTGGCAGACCCTGCCGCAAAGTGACATCTACGAGGCAGACGAAGACCGCCATTGGGTACAGGTCTCTGGCTCTGGCAGTTTTGGATGGGTAGACCCACGGCTGTCGGCGGATGACGATGCCGGCGAGGACAGCGTGACCGACTGGCGTATACCGCTGCAACAGGGGGACAGGGACGCGGCCATCACCGGCCGGTTATCCCGGCGGGCCCTGACCAGACAGGACACGGACGACCATCACTAACCAAAAAAGCCCCGCAGAGCGGGGCTTTTCGGTTCAATGCAGAGCAAAGAGGGCTTTTTATTCGCTCTCTTCAACCATGTACTCGACAGCCACTTCGATCTCTTCATCGGAACAGTCGGAACAGCCGCCTTTCGCGGGCATGCCTTTAAAGCCATTGATAGCGTGGTCAACCAAGGTGTCGAGGCCCTTGTCGATTCGATCCGCCCAGGCATCACTTTCACCCATGACAGGCGCGCCGGCAGCACCGGAGGCATGACAGGCGGAGCAAGCAGCATCGTAGACTTCGCTACCGGAGCGAGGCTCTGAGCTGGCCGACTCTTCGGATGCAGCCTCTTCTCCGCAGTCTTCTCCCTCCACGCAAACTTCACCGACCGGAGCGATACGGGAGCGGATTTCATCTTCAACATTTGCCATTACGGCACCTGTTGTCAGGCCGAAGCCAAGCAATACAGCAGCCAGGACTCTCTTCATCTTCACATTGCACCTCGCAATTGGGCGTTATAATAATCAGTCGACGCATTATAGCGACTGCGGCAGGGCAAAAAAACCAAACTGCAAAATGAAGTCCGATTTCAACCATTTTCGTTGCCATTTCGTAAGTCAGAAGGCCTTGCCCGGCTATTCCGGGTACCATGCACCAAACAGACTCCGAAGGTCGGAATTTATGACGGACGAGAAACCATCCCGCGCCCACCCCTGGCGTAAGCCTCTGCTTGTTACAGAGTTCTCTGCACTGGCGATACTTCTGGTTTCCATGGGCTGGTTTTCCAGCCGCACCGAAGACGGTGCTGTGCTCAGCCCTGCCTGGCTGCTGATCCCTGCAGCTGCCAGCCTGGCCGTTTTTATCAGTTTTATCGGCCTGATGTACCTGCGCTGGGTGGTGGCGGCCGCCGCCGAACGCCAGACGCGCCACAAAATTGTCTTTTCTCTGCTGGTGATCACATTGCTTGGTGTCTGGGCATATGGCATCGCCAACACATGGATCAGTCTCTCCAATACATAAGGACACGGCAATGCCAACATTATCCCCTTCACGGGCACTGCAAGCCGCCAGTTTCTTTCTTTGCCTTGGCGGCGCGACGCAAATAGCCACTGCCGCCGAAGACCAGACGGAAGCCGAGAAGAATTTCGAGGATGTGACCCCCGAAGAGTGTGCACTGATTGAAGATGGCGTACAAAGGCTGACTTGTTACGATGCCATCAACGACCCTTCAAAAGCCCGGGAGCAGGCATCCGAGGAAAAGATTGAGGCCATCGACGAAGCAACCGACGTCCTCGAATATGAGGAACTGGCGAATGCCGAGGACGAAGATGCCAGCGTTGAAAAGGTGGAGGAAGATGGCGACTCCGACAGTTCCGGGGTAATGTCTTCGATGCTTAACCGGTATGTGGCTGCCGAGAAGGCGATTTTCTCGTTCTCGGGCAGTTTTGTTGGCCACCGGCCAATGTATATCCTGCCAGCCACCTACATGAAAAATGCCAATCGGGATCCCAGCAGCCCGAGACTGGACGCGGCGAATTACGATTACGGTATCGATAATCAGGAAGCCAAGTATCAGATCAGCTTCAAGGTGCCGCTGCTGACCGGGTGGCTTGATGACCGCACCACGCTCTGGTTCGGCTACACCCAGAAGTCCTTCTGGCAGGTCTATAACACCGATGATTCGGCCCCGTTCCGGGAAACCAACTACGAACCGGAGTTCTTTCTGCGCTACGCAACTGACTACGACATTGGCCCCGGTACGCTCAGCGGCGTCTCCCTGGGTTTGAATCACGAGTCGAATGGCCAGTCTGAGCCACGTTCCCGCAGCTGGAACCGGATTGTTGCCTCTGCAGCCTACAGCTATGACCGCTGGTTATTCATGATTCAGCCCTGGTACCGGTTACCGGAGGCGTCCAGCGAAGACGACAATGAGGATATTGAGCGTTATGTGGGCCATGCGGATTATATGGCTATCTATAAGTGGAGCGAGGACAGGACGCTGTCACTGACGGTGCAGAATAATTTGCGGTCTGAAGACAACAAGACGTCTGTTGAGCTGGGGTACAGTTTTCCGATGGGGGATACCATCAAGGGGTATGGTCAGTATTTCAACGGGTATGGGGAGAGCCTGATCGATTACAATGAGCGGATTCAGCGGATTGGTATCGGGATTATGCTGAACGACTGGCTTTGATTTTTTCTGGCTTCTGGTGCAAGGCCAGTCAGGCAGGCACCCCTTTCAGAAACACGCTGTGAATACGTCCCTGTACGCTTGGGCTCCGCCATCCATGGCTCCGCACAGTTTCTGAAAGGGGCACCTGCCTGACTGCCCCCGAGCATCTGAGATAGGCCTTACTTGTTCAATCGCTCCATTTCCGCCAACAGCTCTGCCGTTTTTTCCTTCATTAACGGAATATCCCCTCTCGATTCCACATTCAGGCGAACCACCGGTTCAGTGTTGGACATGCGGAGGTTGAAGCGCCAGTCGTCGAATTCGATGCTGACGCCGTCGACGTGGGAAACGTCTTTGGCGCCGACGCTGTATTTGGCTTCAATGGCAGCGATGACTTTCGGGGGATCGGCGATGGTGCGGTTGATTTCGCCGCTGGCCGGGTAGGCTTCGATGCGGGCGTCGATGAGGGATGACAGGGTCTGGCCGGACTGGCTCAGGCGTTCGGCCACCAGCAGCCAGGGGATCATGCCGCTGTCGCAGTAGGCGAAGTCGCGGAAGTAGTGGTGGGCGCTCATTTCGCCGCCGTACACGGCGTCTTCGTCGCGCATGCGTTGTTTGATGAAGGCATGGCCGGTTTTGCTTTCGATGGCTTCGCCGCCGGCGGCCTTGACCAGGTCGATGGTGTTCCAGGTCAGCCTCGGGTCGTGGATGACCTTGCCGCCGCCGGTTTTGCGCAGGAACTGGTCTGCCAGCAGGCCGACGATGTAGTAACCCTCAATGAAGCGGCCGTTTTCGTCGAAGAAGAAGCAGCGGTCGTAATCGCCATCCCAGGCGATGCCCATGGCGGCCCCGTGTTCGATAACCGCTTCGGCGGTGGGGGCGCGGTTTTCTTCCAGGATGGGATTGGGGACGCCGTTGGGGAAGTTGCCGTCGGCTTCGTGGTGTACTTTCACGAAATCGAATGGCAGGTGCTGCTCCAGCTCGTCGATGATCAGCCCGGCGCCGCCGTTACCGGCATTGACCACGATTGTCATGGGCTTGAGCGTTCCCGCATCCACATATCCCAACAGATGATCAATGTAGGCGGTGGTCACTTCCAGCGGTTCGTATCGTCCCTGCTCCGGCGCATCGCCGAAGGGTTCCGGCACCCGGTCCCGGATGTCATTGAGGCCGTTGTCCGAGCTGATGGGACGGGAGTCCGGGCCTACCATCTTCATGCCGTTGTGGTCACGTGGGTTATGACTGGCAGTGACCATGATACCGCCGTCCATCTTGTAATGGCTGGTGGCAAAATAAACCACTTCCGTGCCACACAGACCGATGTCGAAAACGTCAGCACCAGCCGCCATGATGCCTGAGCTGAGGGCATCGGCAATTTCACGGCTGGACAGGCGGATGTCGTAGCCGACGATGACGCGTTTTGCGCCGGTGACTTCCACGTACGCGCGGCCTATGCGTTCGGCCAGCTGAGGATTGAGTTGCTCCGGCACACGGCCGCGCAGGTCGTAGGCTTTAAAGCAGGACAGGTCCATTGTCACTGTGGGTTACTCCCCTGCGGAAGACTGGAGCTGGATGTAATTCTGGATCCCCATCTTGCCGATCATGTCCAGCTGCGTTTCAAGCCAGTCAATATGCTCTTCCTCGCTGTCCAGAATGCTGCGGAACAATTCGCGGCTGGTGTAGTCCTGAACCTGCTCGCAATAGACGACGGCTTCTTTGAGGTCCTTGTGGGCAATCATTTCAAGTTTGAGGTCACAGGAAATCATCTCTTCGACATTCTCGCCGATCAGAAGCTTGTTCAGGTCCTGCAGGTTTGGAAGGCCTTCCAGAAACAGAATGCGCTCAATAAGCTGATCCGCATGCTTCATTTCATCGATAGACTCTTCATATTCCTTGTCTGCCAGCTTTGTGATCCCCCAATCCTTGTACATACGGGAATGGAGAAAATATTGGTTGATGGCGGTCAACTCGTTAGCGAGCACTTTATTGAGGAACTGGATGACTTTCTTGTCGCCCTTCATGACGGATCTCCTAGCTTGGATTTACATTCCTTACAAGGATAGCCCTTCAGAAGAGAAGAAAAAATCACAAATGGGAAAGGATTGCAGCTAATGCCAGATCAGGCCGGCTGGGCGAGCATATTTGCCATGGCCAGATAATCCGGTGTGCGGCTCTCACGAAGGATTTCTCTCGCGGTGCAGGCACAACGACCGCATTGGGTTCCCACCCCCAACTCTTTACCAAGCTGACGCATGGAACTGACACCACTATCTGCGGCTTCACGGATTTCTCGGTCTGTTACACCATGGCAAAGGCATACGTACATTCGGGTTTCTCACGGGCCGATGAAAGGTACTGATAATTATTGTCATTTGCATGCGGCTTTGCAACCCCTATGTGCACTTTTTGTGCAAATTATTGTATCCGTGCTCATCCAATACCCGTGAGGCGAAAAGCGAGCGGCAGGATCAGGGCCGTGAAAATACCGGTCAGTCCCATCCCCAGGGAGGCAAAGGCTCCCGCCATGGGCCCCAGCTCAAATGCCCTGGCGGTGCCGATTGCATGCCCGTTCAGGCCCAGTGCCAGCCCCAGGATGCGCGGGTCGGTTATGGAAAGCCAGCGGGCGAGCAAGTCAACAAACAGGGTTGCCATGATGCCGGTAATCAGCAATCCGCCCATCATCAGCGACACCGAACCGCCAAGCTGCTCGGTGATGCCGATGGCAATGGGAGCCGTCACCGACTTCGGCGCCAGCGATGCCAGCACCTCGGGAGAGGCCCCCAGCAAAGCGGCAATGACCACCGCATAAACCGCCGCCAGTGTGGCCGCCACCGGCAGGGTGAAAACAATGGGGCGCCACATTGCCCGGATGTGGTGCATCTGCTGGTACAGGGGCACACCCAGGGCCACCGTCGCCGGCCCGAGCAGGACCACCAGCCACTGGGCCCCTTCACGATAGTCACGGTAATCAATTGCCAGCACGGCGATCACCCCGCCCACCAGCATGGCGGATATCAGGATCGGCGGGAGCCATACCGGATGTTTCAGTAACCGGAACAGGCGGTTACCCGCAAAAAAGGCACCCAGTGTCAGCACAATCGCCAGCACCGGACTGGTGGACATCATGGCCAGCAGTTCCTGAAAGCGCCCGGAGAGCTCACTCATGGCTTTCACCCTTCTGGCCACTGAAACGCTGCATCAGCCAGAGCGTAGTAAGCACGCTCAGGAGCGTTCCAATCACCAGCGCCACACCCACCGCCAGCCATTGCCCGGCAAATTCATCGGCCACAAAGAACACGCCTACCACACCCGGCATGATCAGCAGCACCAGTACCGAAATCAGCGCCCGGCTTGCTCCAGCCAGGCTGTCGCTGATGGTGCCCCTGGCCATCAGTGTCAGGGTGAGCAGAATCATACCGATAACGCCGCCACTGACTGGCAATGCCAGCAACACCCTTACAGCCTCGCCGACCATAAAGTACACCGTCAGAATCAGAAAACCGCGCAACATCGCCATGGTTATTATTTCTCTGCTGAACATTTGATTTACACTGGTCCGGATAACTCCGGCCACACAACCCAGGAAGCCCAATGGCGCTCAAGGCAACTATCTTCAAGGCAACACTGAACATCGCGGATATGGACAGGCACTATTACGGTGACCACCACCTGACCGTTGCCCGCCACCCGTCGGAGAACGACGAGCGCATGATGATACGCCTGCTGGCCTTCATACTGAATGCCAGTGACACCCTGGAATTCACCAAAGGCATCAGCACCGACGACCAACCGGACCTGTGGCAGAAAAGCCTGAGCGATGAGATCGAGCTGTGGATCGAGCTTGGCCTGCCCGACGAGAGCCGCCTGCGCAAAGCCTGTAACCGGGCCGACCAGGTTATCCTCTACACCTACGGTGGCCGCGCGGTGCCCCTGTGGTGGGAGAAACATCAGGGTAAGCTGACGCGGTTCAACAACCTCACCATCGTTAACCTGTCACCGGAAGATACCGAATCCCTGGCCAGCCTTTCCGAACGTGGGATGAACCTGCAATGCACGATCCAGGACGGCACCGTCAACATCGGCAACGAGGAAACGCTTATCAGCGTGACACCCGAGCCTTTTTACCCCCGTTAAAAAATCAGTCTCCCGGGTCTACCAGAAAAGAGCAGTTTACGTTAAGGTAAACTTCAGCCAATTTTAACTAGGACCTTACCCGGTCCGCCAGGTTGGCTATACTGACATCAGCGACACCCTCACAAGGGGTGTTTTGTTCCTCAAGCCACTACCCCAGGAAGAGGATTATGACAACAACAAAAGGCAAAGTTGTTTATTCCCCGGTTTTTACCGACGGTGCGGAATTCCGTATTCCCACCTTCAAACTGCTCAAGCAGGACGGCTCGCTCTACAAGGGCGCCAAGGCCCCTGACCTGAACAAAGACAAGGCCCTGCGTATATATCGCGCCATGGTCACCACCCGGATTCTCGATGAACGCATGCTGGCCGCCCAGCGCCAGGGCCGGCTGAGTTTCTACATGCAGTGTACCGGTGAGGAAGCTGCCGTGATCGGCAGTGCCGCCGCACTGGACGACGCCGACATGATCATGGCGCAGTACCGGGAACAGGGTGCCCTCGCCTATCGCGGATTCAGCATCGACGAGTTCATGAACCAGTTGTTCGGCAACGAGCGGGACTACGGCAAAGGCCGCCAGATGCCGGTTCATTACGGTTCCAGCAAGCTCAACTACATGACCATCTCGTCACCCCTGGCCACCCAGATTCCCCAGGCCACCGGTTATGCCTATGGCCAGAAGCTGAAGGGTGAGAAACACTGCACCATCACCTATTTCGGCGAAGGCGCCGCCTCGGAAGGGGATTTCCACGCCGCCCTGAACATGGCTGCGGTTCACCGTGTTCCGGTGATTTTCCTTTGCCGCAACAACGGTTACGCCATTTCCACACCGGCCGCCGAGCAGTTCGCCGCCGATGGCGTGGCCCCCCGCGCCTATGGCTACAAGATGGATGTGATCCGGGTGGATGGTAACGACATACTCGCCATGCACGAGGCCACAAAAGCGGCCCGCAGTCTGGCGGTGGGGCACAATCGCCCGGTGCTGATCGAGGCCATGACCTATCGCCTGGCCGCACACTCCTCCTCCGACGACCCCTCCGGCTATCGCAGCAAGGACGAGGAAGCCGTGTGGCGGGAGAAAGACCCGATCCTGCGCATGCGCCTCTGGCTCGAGAAAAAGAAATGGTGGAGTGAGAACGACGAGAAGCAGCTTCAGGAGAACATGCGCCGCGAGGTGCTGGAAACCATGAAACGGGCGCAGAAACTGCCGCCACCGCCACTGGATACCCTTGTCAGCGATGTCTATGACGAGGTACCGCCGGTTCTGGCCGGGCAGTTTGAAAAACTCAAGGCCCATATCCGCCGCCACCCGGACGACTACCCGAAGAGCGCCGAACACGTGAAGGGAGGGGCCTGAGATGACACAGATGAACATGCTCCAGGCCATCAACAATGCCCTCGATACCGCCATGGCCGCCGACGAGCGGGTGCTGTGTTTCGGTGAAGACGTGGGTGTTTTCGGCGGCGTCTTCCGCGCCACCAGCAACCTGCAACAGAAATACGGCAAGGCCCGCTGCTTCAACACCCCACTGGTGGAACAGGGCATCATCGGCTTCGCCAACGGGCTGGCGGCCCAGGGTTCCGTACCGGTCGCCGAGATCCAGTTTGCCGACTACATCTTCCCGGCCTTCGACCAGATCGTGAACGAGTCTGCCAAGTTCCGCTACCGTTCCGGCAACCTGTTCAATGTGGGCGGGCTGACCATCCGCGCCCCCTATGGCGGCGGAATCGCCGGCGGGCTCTATCACTCCCAGTCACCGGAAGCGTATTTCGCCCACACACCGGGCCTGAAGATCGTGGTGCCACGCAATCCCCACCAGGCCAAGGGCCTGCTGCTGGCGGCCATACATGACCAGAACCCGACCCTGTTCTTCGAGCCCAAACGGCTCTACCGCGCTTCCGTCGGCGACGTGCCGGATGAAGACTACCGGCTGCCTTTGGGGGAAGCGGAAGTGCTCAAGGAAGGCACGGATGTGACCGTGCTGGGCTGGGGCGCCCAGATGGAAGTGATTGAACAGGCCGTGGAGGCGGCCGAGAAAGACGGCATTTCCTGTGAAGTCATCGACCTGAGAACCATCCTGCCGTGGGACGTGGAAACCGTGGCCAACTCGGTATTCAAGACCGGGCGCCTGGTGGTAACCCACGAAGCCCCGCTGACCGGCGGTTTCGCCGGGGAAATTGCGGCGACGATACAGGAGCGTTGCTTCCTGTACCTGGAATCCCCGATCGCCCGGGTGACCGGGATGGATACCCCCTTCCCGCTGGTGCTGGAGAAAGAGCACCTGCCCAATCACCTGAAGGTCTGTGAGGCCATCAGGTCGAGCGTGGAATTCTAGGTTGATATCAGGACAGGAGAGCAATCATGAGTGATTTTATACTGCCCGATATCGGCGAAGGTATCGTGGAGTGCGAACTGGTCAAATGGCTCGTCGCCGAGGGTGACATCATCGAGGAAGACCAGCCGGTGGCCGAGGTGATGACCGACAAGGCCCTGGTGGAGATTCCGGCGCCCTATAAGGGCAAGGTTACCCGCCTCTACCACAAGGAGGGCGATATCGCGAAGGTCCACGCCCCGCTGTTCGAACTGGTGGAAGAAGGTGGCGAGAGCGAGCAGAGCCCGTCGCCCCAGGCAAAAACCGATGAAGCCGCCAGCGAAGTGCCCACTGCGAAACAGCAGGCCAGCGCCAACAAACCGGACACAGACGACGCCACCGAGGACTTCATCCTCCCGGACATCGGCGAAGGCATTGTCGAGTGTGAGGTGGTGGAATGGCGCGTCGCCGAAGGTGACGAGATCGAGGAAGACCAGCCGGTGGTGGATGTGATGACCGACAAGGCCATGGTGGAAATCACCGCGCCCAAGGCCGGCCGCGTCACCAGGCTTTACCATAAACAGCAGGAGATGGCCCGGGTGCACTCCCCGCTGTTTGCGTTCATTCCCCGGGAGCGTGACGAGCCTGCCGAGGCAAAAGCGGCCTCAAAACCGGCACCGGAGCCCTCCCCGGCTACCGCAAGACCGGTCGCTACGGGAAACCGGCAACGCATTCCCGCCAGCCCCGCCGTGCGCCGACTGGTGCGGGAGCACAGCCTGAACCTGGCGGATATTGCCGGTTCCGGCAAGGATGGCCGGGTGCTGAAGGCGGACGTGCTGGCCCACCTGGATAAACCCAAGGGCCAGCAGCCGAGAGACGAATCACAGCCGGTCACCTCCGGCGAACGCAGGCGGCCGGAGCGCGAGCAGGAAGTTCGCATCGAGCCCATCAAGGGCATGAAAGCAGCGATGGCCCGCAGCATGGTCAAGTCGGCAACCACCATCCCTCATTTTATCTACAGTGAGGATATTGACGTTACCGACCTGCTCAAGTTGCGGGAGCAACTCAAGCCGGAAGCGGAAGCCCGTGGGTCCCGCCTGACGCTGATGCCCTTCTTCATGAAGTCCATGGCCCTGGCAGTTCAGGAGTTCCCGGTGCTCAACAGCCGCGTCAACGACGAGGTTACCGAGATTCACTACCTGCCCCAGTGCAATATCGGCATGGCGGTGGACGGCAAGGCGGGGCTGATGGTTCCCAACGTCAAGGGTGTTGAAAACCTCACGTTGCTGGGCATTGCCGATGAAGTCGCGCGCCTGACGGAGGCGGCCCGTTCCGGCCGTGTCAGCCAGGAGGACCTCAAGGGCGGCACCATCACCATCTCCAATATCGGCGCGCTGGGCGGCACCTATGCCTCACCCATTATCAATGCGCCGGAAGTAGCGATTGTGGCCCTGGGCCGGACCCAGAAGCTGCCACGCTTCGACGCCAACGGCCAGGTGGTGGAACGGGCCATCCTGACCGTAAGCTGGGCGGGAGACCATCGCATCATAGATGGCGGTACCATTGCGCGCTTCTGCAACCGCTGGAAAGGCTACCTGGAATCGCCGCAATCCATGCTGTTGCACATGGGCTGACGGGGCATCATGGCTGAGCAGAACACACAACTTCAGCAGTTCTACATACCTGAAGAGCAGTCGATCTACCTGCTCAGCCATGACGATGCCAAGAAGCTCAAGGACTGGGTGGCGCTGTGCGCCGACCAGCTCCGCCAACTGGGCTACCTGGACATTGAACTGATCGGCAAGGGCGCCTACGGATTTGTGTTTGCAGGCCGCCTGCCCTCACCCGACAACAAGGGCCCGGAGCACGTCTTCAAATTTACCCGCATCAACCTGCCCCAACATCTGCAGGACCGGCTGGAGGACGAGGCCTACATCCTCGAGCAGGTCCGCCACCCCAGGGTGCCCCGGCTGATTGCCTACCAGCGGGCACACAACCAGCCCATCCTGGTGATGGAACGGGCCGCCGGCCTTAACCTGGAGGAGGTTTCCCTGCGTGAAGGCCGCCTCAAACCCCGGGTGGTGATGCGCATCGCCGACCAGCTTGCGGACATCCTGCGCAACCTGCGCCGGGAGAACGGCCCAGCCGGCCGGCCCATCGTCCACGGCGACATCAAGCCCTCGAACCTGGTGTTCGATGCCAGCACCGAGAACATCGCCCTCATCGACTGGGGCTCATCCGTATTCGCGCAACTGGACGCCAACCAGCAGTTCCTTACCACCAACGTCATGGAGCTGATGTCCGACAACCTGCAGCAGACCAACGCCCGGCTGGGTGATGTCTACTTTATTGGCGAGGAGCAGCTCAATGGCGGGCTCTCGTCGCCCCGTTTCGATGAGCAGGGCGCAGCCGGCACACTCTATGCGCTGGCCTCGGGCCAGTCGTGCCGATTCGGCCACCAGGCCATTCCCGCGACCTCCCTGGGGCTACCCATGGAATTCGCCCGCATGCTCGACGGCATGCTGGCCCCGGACCCGGACACCCGCCGCAAGGCTGGTGACTACTACCTGAGCGAAATGCCCAGGATGGCGCGCACGGTGATGATTGATCTGCCCGAGCCACCCATTACGCCACTGGTGCCCGTCTGGACACGGGCCTCAGATCACGACATCGATACCGTGGTGTACAGCTCCCGCAAATCCTTCCTGCGCCAGGAAGGCGCCCCGGAAACCCTCAACGATGTAAACGACGTACAGCTGGACCGCTACTACAAGAACTTTATGCAAGGCATGGGGGAAACCGAAAAAGCTTTCCTCGCCTCCGTCAGCCGGCTGGGCCGCTACCCCGTCGAAGGCGGCCTTGCCGTGCGCTGGGAAAGCGACGGCGTGTACATAGACACGTCACTGAACCTGCACGACCCCAGGCTGAAAAACGCCTTCACCCGCGCCGTCAACAACATGGTGAACCTGGCCCAGGCCATCTACCGGCAGGGCATCTTCAAGAGCTGCCTGTTCAACGCCCGCAACACCCTGCACATCGACCGGGACGAACCGGATCAGCCCTTTGAGCCAGAGCCCGGCATGCGGCTGAAGTACGAAGTCAGCGCGGCACCGGAAGTGGAAGACGAATCCCGCGTGCACTCCTACTTCGAAGACGGCCCCGACCCGGAAGAATTCCTGGTGCTGCCGCAAACCATCATCAGCGCCCTGGAAGCCCTGAACAACATCCACCACACCGGCATGATCATCTTCGAAGCCCTGCCCCGCCACCTCAAGATCCACAGCCACTACCGGCTGCTGGACCCGGACCGGGAAGACGAATTCTCTCGCCTGCTGGACGTGATCCTCTCCTCGGTGGACAAGATCACCGGGCTGGGCGTCTCCGGCTTCATGAAAATGCCCTACAAGGACACCCGCTTCTTCCCCCACATCGAACGTTTGCCGGAACGCTACTACCCCAGAAACCCCAGGGCCGAAGCCGATTCCGCCTGAACGCAATATCCGGCCCAACCAGCGCCAAGAGGACTGGACAGAACACCCCATCACACGTAAGATTGCGCACTCGAAATTGACGCCAAAGCGTTGATATCGACAACCGCCCGTAGCTCAGCTGGATAGAGCGCTGCCCTCCGGAGGCAGAGGTCAGAGGTTCGAATCCTCTCGGGCGGGCCATATTTTTCAAGGACTTGTGTGAAAACGCAGGTCCTTTTTTATTGGCTGTGTCCAAATTGTGTCCATGGTGTGTCCGCACAAATTGGGAAGGAAATCGGGGCGATCAAAATCTGACCTTTGCACTGAACGAAACCAAAACACCTCTGAAAAAAGATTCATTGAGGGCGCTACGGTCGCAAAGCGAACATTCAGGCAGATAGACCAACCCTCACCTTTGGAGGTATTCAGCCTCCTTTTTTGGCATGTCCGCAGTAACGGGATAGAACCCCTGGTGTCGAACTTGCCGGACGGCAGGCGCTCCAGATCCAGGTCGGTCTTGAACTCGCTGTGAAACTGCTCGCTGGTGGCGTGGTCGCTGTACAGCACCATGACTTGTTGCTCACTGGCCATATCGGCGGGCAGGGACGTGATTCAGCCTTCGAGGCTGACCTCCGGCTCCAGATACAGCTGAGCGCTGGCATCGCTGGTGCGAACGGTGAACGTGACCTGATCGAAAACCATGAACGGCTCTGGGAAACCAACGGAGTGGTACATTAACCAGGTTCCTTCTTGGCCTGACATTTGAAAGTGGCCGTCCATAACCGGATATTCTGAGTCGTTCGCATCGAAATAACTGCCTCATACTCCGACTGAACTACATTTTACTGGAAGCATCAGGGAGAATTATATGAACGTCGCATTTATCGGGCTCGGGATCATGGGCAACCGCATGGCCAGCAACCTGCTCAGGCATGACGGAATTACACTGACGGTCTTTAACCGGTCTCCCGAGGCAATGGCACCGCTCAAAAGCGCCGGCAGAAACGGGTGAGCTGACATTCCTGCCGGGCGGTGAGTCCGCTGATGTGGAACAGGTCCGGCCAAATCTGTCTTCGGGCAGGCCAACAGCGCAGGCCACGGACGCGATGACTTTGCTGCGGTATTCGATTACCTGCAGACGCTCGATCACTGAATGTCCTGGAATGGCGTTCACGACTGACTCCTACCTAGTGCGGTCGCTGTTCTTTCCGGGCTCTGATATCGCTGGCTTAAGCTTCTTGATTGGCCACCACGTCATCATACAACGGTAAGGGATGCATGCTTCACGAACTGAATTTTGGCGGAATGCTGTTCAGTCCATTGTTGGTGCTGGTGCCGATGGCATTCATTTTGAGCGCTGTCACCCGGCTGGCGTTGCACCGTCTGGACCTGCGCCGCTACATTTGGAAGCAGGCATGGTTCGATGTCGCCGCGTTCGTGTGCTACCTGGCCATCATTGTTTATCTGTTTGAGGGCTAGAATTAGCCAGACGGGACACATAGGGAAGATTCATGGAAAAGCTACTGCGTGTTGGTATTACGTTGCTGGTGGTGGCGATAGCGGTTGTTGCCGGCAGTTGGGTCTGGAACCATTACCTGTATTCGCCATGGACCCGCGACGGAAGGATTCGTGCCGATGTCATCACGATTGCGCCAGATGTTTCAGGCTGGGTCACGCAACTGAGCGTGGCAAACAACCAGGCTGTAAAGCAGGGCGATCCACTCTTTACCATTGATGATACGCGCTATCTGGCGGTGTTTGCGGAAGCAAAGGCGAAGGTCGCAGAGAAACGCCTTGCTCTGGAACTTGCCAGACATAGGTACCAGAACCGACAAGAGCTGTCCGACGAACACGCCCCCATTGAGGAAGACCCGGAAACCTACCGTATTGACCGGGAGTCCGCGGAGGCCGGTCTTGAGCTCGCCAGGGCGGAACTGGAGATGGCACGTATTGATCTGGACCGCACGCAGGTGGTGGCGCCGGCAGACGGCACCATCAGCAACCTTCATCTGCGTCAGGGCAACTACGTGGATAAAGGAAAGGCAGTGCTGTCTGAGGTTAAGGCCGATTCTTTTTATGTTACCGGGTACTTTGAGGAAACCAAATTGCATAAGGTGCAGGTGGGGCAGTCTGCCCGGATTACCCTGATGGGGGGCGACCGGAAGTTGACTGGAACCGTCGTCAGCATTGCCCCGGGGGTTGCCGATATCAATACCAACAGTAACGACCAGATGCTTCCCCAGGTTCAACAGGCATTCAACTGGGTGCGGTTAGCCCAACGGATCCCGGTAGATATTGCGCTGGACCCGGTGCCGGAGGATATACATCTGAGTGCCGGGATGACGGTTTCTATCTATCTGGACTCCGAGTAGCGGGCCGGCGCATATGTCACCCCATCCGCTATTGACGCAACTCCTGACGCCGAATCGATACGCCGTGATCTTCGCCATCAAGGGCGTGGTCGCCATGGCGTTGGCGTTGCTTGTGTCGATGGCCCTGCAACTGGACAGGCCCTACTGGGCGATGGTTTCCGCGATTTTCCTGCAGATCCGCCCGGAAAGTGGGCTGGTCATCGAGAAAGCGCTCTGCCTGATCGTGGGCTCGGCGGCTGGCGGTGGCTTTGGCATTCTGGTGCTTGCGTTGCTGACACCGTATCCGCTGCTGGCGCTGGGGCTGTTAACGTTGTGGATTGGCCTGAATTCAGCCATCTCCTCCATGGTGCACAACCTCAATTATATCTATGCCTTCGCAATGGCAGGGATGACAGCCGGTCTGGTGGTTATCCTGGTGATGGCGGATGCCGGCACAACCAACAGCCAGGCGGTTTTTACAATCGCCCAGGCGCGGATCAGCGAGATTGCGACCGGCGCCGTGTGCGCCATGCTGGTCAGCCAGCTGTTATGGCCGGTAACCGTAAAAGCTGGCCTGCGTGTGAACGCCCGCAAGGTAATCAACAAAACGCTGGCATATCTCAAACTGGAGCTGGAGCCCGGGAGCTCCCACAAGCAGCGTCACCAGCATGCGGACGAGATTCTGGAAACCCTGGTGGCACTCAATGACGATTCCAGCGCCGTTACCTACGAAGGCCCGGAAGGCTCCGGCCGGAGCAGGGCAGCCCATTTGTTGTGCAACAAGGTAATGTCACTGCTGGCGGTTACTCAGATACTGGGGCGCTTCCACCGGAATCATGGCGACCTGGTATCTCCTGCGTTCAGTGAGGTGCTCAGCCAGCTGCGCCGCTACTTCGGGGAAATCGCGGAAGCAGACAGCTACCAGGAAGGTTACCGGCTTGCCCATGAGCTGCGGCGATCCTTGCTGGAGCAGCGAACCGGGTTCAGGAATGAGTCCGCCATCGTGACGCGCCTGACCAGAACGGCACTGGAGCTGGTGAGTGATCTGGTGGTGGTATTGCGGGCCTATAACGCGCTGGAAAGCCGTGACCGGACGTTGCTCAAGGCACCCATGCTGGAAACCCACCGGGATCCGCTGGTCGGATTGATCAATGGGTTTCGTACGGCCGTGATATTTGGAATCGGGGCGATAATCTGGATCCAGACGGCAAGCTCGGCGGCCCTGATGATCATGATCATGCCCGTGGTGTTTTCCGTGATGTTCGCCCGTTTCTCGCTGGCTGAGCTGACGCCTATTCTGCGCCGGGTATTGATTGGTGCAACGGTGGCGATTCCCGTGGCGCTGATCTTCGGGCTGGGCCTGTTATCTCGTGCCAGTGGCAATGTCGAACTCCTGATACTGGTTCTCGCCGGTCCTTATTTCTTTGGCCTGCTGGCCCTGGCCGATCGTGCCACGCTGCCTTACGGACTGGGCTTCTGTATTCCGTTCACCATCATCACGCAGCCCAGCAACAGCATGACATTCAATGCCGAAAGCGCGGTGAATATTGCACTGGGACTGTTCGTGGGAATCAGTATTCTCTATTGGGTGTTCAAAGTTATTACCCCGCCTGACAACCGGTTTATGCAGCGCCGCCTGCTGAAATCAACGGCCCGTGACCTGACCGCCATTGACGATCACGAAACGCCGGAAAACTGGTTTAATGGTCGTATGGGGGAGCGTCTGTTGCGGCTGGCCAATTATGATCAGAGTTCTGAAAGCAGCGAACGCTATATGACAGACCTGGGGTTCACCGGGCTTAATCTCGGGCATGTGTCCATTCGTCTGCGCAAGCTGATTCAGGATCAGCGCAGCCCCACAGTTGATACGCTTCTGAAAGAGTGGCAACAGACCCTGGCCGAAACCTACCTGTTAAGCGCCCGCGGTGTCGTGAATCCAGCGTTCCGGGAGGCGAACGCCAGGCTGCTTGAGGCGATTCACGCCCAAGGAGATCCGGATCAGAAAACGGTTATCGTCGAAGGCATGTTCGAGCGGCTGGCACTGACAATGGAGCGAACCGCCAGAACAGTGGCTGAGGCGACAGGCCAGAAGGCAGGTCCAACACCGCCACTACATGCACCGCAAGGCCAGGTGCCGGAGCCAGTCCGTAGAGTCCCTTGAAGGGGTCTCATTAATTTCTCGTTATTTCCAGGAGCCCACGACTCAGGCTGGAAAGTATTGCCTTAACGCACGCATCGAGCCGAATTCGCAGGCTGCCCAGATAGACGGTTTGCCAGGCAGGGCCGGCTGGGAACTCACCTTCTTCAACGGCTGAATGTCTGCCTCTTCGCGAACTTCGATCACAGCGTAGCCTCGAGCGTCGTCGGGGAGCTGTTCCAGATTAACGCTAAGGGTCGGAAGTGCCGTCATGTCGACTGCCAACACGAACCAGTCGCCGTTTTGACTGATCAACTTTCGGGCGCCGGGGCCTGCCACCAAAATCTTGTCCCCGCGCTCGGCTTCACTGGCTCAGGCAGAAGCTGGACCGTGGTCCTCGTGCATGACAAAATCCACGTCGATTTCTTCGGGACGCTGCTTGCGGATAGTGTAGATTCGCATCAGGGGGCGAGCGTCACCGCCTTGAAGGAACAGCAGCTTGATATAGGCACTCTTCTGCCCTTGTGGAAAATCCTCCAGCCCATCGCCGCCTAGGGTGATTCGGAGCATGTTTTTCGTCACCCACTAACGTCTTTTTACTTCAAGCTCTCTCTCCTGGGATTTAGCCAAACCGTTATCTCCTAATTGATCCATCAAATTCGCCTTTTCTCACGACACACTGCAAAACCGCGCCAGGGCCAGTATGTAAACTTCCCTCCTGGATATCCCGTACTTTTTCTTCACAGACCAAGATATGGTCTCGGGCAAAAACCGTTTCCACTTCCTCCCGATAAAACATCATGTCCGGATCACCCGGCCCTCCTGTGCCACGCCCGATCTGATCGACGGTATAGCCCTCAAGAATCAGATAGCCGCCTGGCTTGAGAGCCAGACGGGCATTCTTTAAGACCCTCTCTCTAACCGCACTGGGTGTGTGTGCAAAGATCATCACCACTGCATCGTAGGCTGATGGTAGAGGTTCATAAGTTGCCAAATCCGCTTGAATGGTGGTTAAGTTCACCTGATTCTTGAGCGCAAGTTTCTTCGCTTTCTCAAGCCCAACACTAGACAAATCCACGCATGTGACATCGTGGTTGTGACTCGCCATATAAACGGCGTTTCTCCCCTCTCCTTCCGCCAGACACAGAACAGCGCCGGATAAATCAGATAGTTCCTGGCTACACAACTGCTCGACAAGAAACTTATTTGGCTCTTCTCCATAAACATAATCGTCCTGAGCAAATCGCTCGTCCCACATATAAAGCGTCTCCAACTATGAGTATGCTTTTGCAGCCGGATCAGAGGCTCCAGGTCACACCATCCGCTTAAGAGTATCGTCGCCCTTCAAGAAATGATGAACCAGCGCCATGACAACGTGCCCTGCAACCAGCACTGAAAGAATCCATGCCAAAGGAGAATGCAACCCTCCGAGCGTTTTCGCCCAGTCCAGTTCATCACCTTTGGGCAAAATCTCGATGCCAAAGGCTGTCACCCCATAACCACCACCGAGCATCACCAAAATCCCGGTAACAGGCATCAACAAAAGGGCCAAATACAACAATCCATGGCCCGCCTTGACCAGCCCGGCCATTGAAGCGTTTGGTAAAGGTCTTCGTGCTCGCTGAAGAATCGCCCAGAACAGGCGTACGACAATTAGCACCAGGAGCAATGTTCCGATCGATATGTGCCAGGGAACGAGCGTTTGCCCAACCCAGTGCTCGCCATCAGAAATACGATCCCCGAACTTCAGAACCTGCCAGACCACGAGTAACGCCATAGACCAGTGCAAAAACTTGCTGATGGTTCCGTATCGAGTTTTGCTGTCTTTAATCATCGATCTCTTACATCCCCGAAAAGTGTTGAATTTTTAGGCTTCAGTAATATAGCTCGCACGGGAAATGCTTAGAACAGGCTATAATCTTGGGAGAGCTTTAACTGAGAGTAGGAAGTAGACATTGGACCGATATACCAGCATGCGCGTTTTTGTCCAGGCAGCCGCCCGGAGCAGTCTGTCGGCCGCGGGGCGGACATTAGGCATGTCTCCAGCTATGGCAACCAAACATATCGATTCCCTTGAGGCAAGACTTGGAGTGAAGCTGCTCCATCGGACAACCAGAGGACTGTCCCTGACCGATCCTGGTCGGGAATATCTGGAAGGATGTCAGCGCATTCTGCAGGACCTGGCCGAAGTGGAATCTGATATTTCCGCCCAGCGGCAAGAAGCAAAGGGGCGTTTGCGGATGAATGTTCCACTCTCCTTCGGGCTTAGGTTCATTGCTCCACTGATGCTCGGGTTTAGCGAGCGGTATCCGATGGTAGACGTTGAACTTGGACTGAGTGATTCGCGGGAGAATCTATTCGATGGCAACTGGGATCTGATTCTCCGCGTGGGCTATCTGGCGGACAGTGATCTTAGAGCGCGGCGCTTGGGAGATAGTCCCATGAAAGTCTGTGCGTCACCGGATTATCTGGCGAAGCACGGCACCCCTCGGCGCGTGTCTGACCTATCCAACCACAACTGCCTGAGTTATACCCTGTCTCCTTTTCAGAGCAAGGATTTCTGGGCCTTTGGTCACCAGGGTGAAATAGAGGTCCCGGTAAAGGGCAATCTCAGAGCCGACAACGGCGATGCCTTGATGGCGGCTGCCGGTCGGGGCCAAGGCATAATCTATCAACCCGAGTTCATCGTGTCGGATGCTCTAGCTAGAGGCGAACTGATACCCCTGACCCTGGACCATCCACCACTGGAGCCTGGCGGGGTCTACGTGCTGTACTCGCCTGATCGGCGGTTACCCCTGAAAGTCCGGGCAATGATTGATTACCTGATTGAGGTGTTCTGAGACAGGCGTTCTAAGACACAACGCCAGAAAAAGCGGTTTGATTCTTGCAAAGGTTGGCTTTTGAACAAAGTGAGCTGAGGTGGGATAGCCTCTGAAGGCAGCTATAACATCCAGAGTGCGGGCAACCTGATCACCAGAGATGCCGTTGGCCACAAGGATGTCTGGACACTCCTCGGTGAAGTCATCGACAATGGTCAGGCACTTGATCCACCGGCCACATATGAGGCGAAAAGGTCAGGTCGCAATCGGTTGATACTAAGGGAGCTGTGAAGCTCAATAGGCGCCCTTGATCAACTGAATGCCGGGGGTCAGGACCTCAACCCAGGCGCTTTCAAGAGCTTGCGTATGCTCGGGATCGTGTTTGCGGACGGTTTTAAGCAGAGAGCTCAGCCAGAGCTCGTACCATTCCGGCTTGATGTCGTAGTGATTCCTGTTGTGGCTCTCGCCCAACGCGCGTAACTTTCGGTCTGACATGCCTCTGGCGTGGAGGATCAGTTGCATGATTCCATTACGAAGCAGGTGTCTTTGCGCTGCCATATCAGTGTCGATAAAACGATTTTTGATTACTTCTGAACTTGACATGAAGTAATCATAGAAATCGATGAAGAAGGCGTCATTACGACAGCAGCGCCCGTAGCTCTGAAAAACAAGGTCTGTATTATTCATGATGTGATTTCATCCCTGGGGCAGAATTGCAAAAAGCGGGCATAATATACTTATTCGAAAAAGCCTTTTCCGTCAGGATTTGTAACGGATTTCTAATCGAATGTTTTGTAGGGCACGCGCAGTTCGCGAACTGTAGTTGCCCCCAGCCACCACAACACTCTACATGCGACTCCGCACAGGGCGTTTCACTCGGAATGGTTTACTTGATCTATCCATCGCACAATGATGCGAGACTCGAAGGTACTGGTTTATTTTGAAAAGCTGGTAGTGCATCGACACACCTCTGTTCGATTCGTCAGTTGCCTGTCGGCTTTGATGAGAACCTGCGTTCGACAAATCGCGACAGCGATTTGGGCGTCGGAGCAACGCGACGGCGGGGCGAAGCCCCGAGCAACGCGCACAAAGCGTTGCAAGTCCATCCTGACCCATCAAGATTTATACACACTTTGTCTCTGCCCCCCATGTCCGATTACACCGCATTTGATCGCGACGTCTTGACGCAACCAGCCAACTATGATGCAATCGTTTGCATAACTTGTACAACATCAAGTGTCATGATCTGCGTAGCCATTGATCAGTAGGGATAAAAATCGTCATCTCTCACCTGATGAACCCGGTGATTACAGTTGGTCATTCGGTAAATGATATTTTCCGAAAGCACTCTCATGCCATGAAAAGTGTGCCTCGTGACTTCTGAACTCGATGATTCGGAAAAATATCATTGTAGTTTTCAAAAGTTATTGCTTGTCAATTAGTTACGTTCACCAGTTATAGATCTCTTATTTTTAAATAAGTGATTATTTGTTTGTTCAATAATAATGACACGGATTGTCTCAGGGTATCCGAGAGGCAGAAGATATTATGAATAAAAATGCTCGCCTGCACGAACATGTGGTCATTGTTGGAGGTGGCGCCGGTGGTCTTGAGCTGGCGTCCCGCCTGTCACGTAAATATTGCCCCAGGGGCCTCAAGGTTACCCTGGTGGATTCTGAGCACACCCACATCTGGAAGCCGCTACTGCACGAGGTGGCCTCCGGTTCGCTTGACGCCAGCATCGACGAGTTAAGCTATGGCGCCCAGGCCCGCTGCGACGGTTTCGAGTTTCAGTTGGGCCCAATGGAGTCGCTTGATCGCGAGCAACAGTGCATCCGATTGGCGGCCGTGCACGGGCAGGACGGCAAGGTGCTTCTGCCGCCCCGCTCACTTTACTATGACTACCTGGTCATCGCGGTGGGGAGTGTCACTAACGACTTTGGTGTTGAGGGCGTTGCGGAACACTGCACCTTTCTGGACTGCCGTGGCGAAGCCGAGAATTTTCGCACCAGCTTCCTGGAAGCGTACCTCAAAGCCAGCAACCAGCCAGACGAACGATTGCGGGTTGCCATAGTCGGTGCGGGAGCCACAGGGGTCGAGCTTTCAGCTGAACTTTACAATGCGGCACGTGAACTTAAGACATACGGCATATCCAGACTGGATCGTGAACGGCTCGACGTCATTCTGGTTGAAGCCGGCCGCAGCATCCTACCCGCCCTGCCTGAACGAATTTCGGATGCCGCCCGAGAAGAATTGCGGAAGCTTGGCGTGGAGGTCCGCGAAGAAACCCGTGTAGCCTCCGTTACCGAGGATGGCCTGGTTACCGACAAGGGGAAATTAATCGAGGCGCAATTGAAAGTGTGGGCAGCGGGTATCCGTGCGCCGGAATTTCTAACCGGACTTGATGGCCTGGAATACAACCACATGAATCAATTGATCGTCAGCAAAGGCCTTAATACCACCAAAGATAAAAGGATATTTGCCATCGGTGATTGCGCAGCTTGCCCGAAACAGGACGGTTCCGGCAACGTGCCTCCTCGCGCCCAGGCAGCCCACCAGATGGCAGCCCATCTGTTCAGGCATTTTCCCAAGGTTCTCGCCATGGAGGATCTGCCACCCTACGAGTACAGGGATTACGGCTCACTGGTGTCGCTCAGTCGCTTTTCGACCGTTGGCAGCCTGATGGGAAATCTGACCAGTGGAAGCCTGATGGTGGAAGGACGATTGGCCCGTATCGCGTATGTTTCACTCTATCGTCTGCACCAGTTAGCCACGCATGGTTACGTCAAGACATTACTGATTACACTGGTGGCTCGTATCAACAGAGTACTCAGGCCCCGGCTAAAGCTTCACTGAAACCTGTACGCCGTATAAGCCTCCCTATTGAAGCTGCAATTCGAGGAACGTGTGATCCGGAAGAGCATGGCATCCTTCCGGACCACATTGTAAGTACTGTAGTCCTGAAGGATGCCTTGTTTTCTCGTGTTCAGGCAGGTGTCACCACGACGTGGCAATATACTGGGTCTCCAGAAACTCCTTTATACCGTCCTGGGCACCTTCACGGCCGATACCACTCTCCTTCATTCCGCCAAACGGAGCGGCCGGGTCGGATACAAAGCCACGGTTCACGCCAACAATGCCCGCGTTGAGCCTCTGGGCAATGCCCATGGCCTTGCCAACATCACGGCTGAAAACGTAGGCTGCCAGGCCATAAGGTGTGTCGTTGGCCTGCTGGATAACCGATTCCACATCCCGGAAACGCACCAGAGGCGCAACAGGGCCAAACACTTCCTGATCAAGAATGCGGGCATCCGGTTCAACATTGCTCAGCACGGTGGGCGCAAAGAAGAACCCTTCCTCGTGCAGAGTCGTGCCTCCGGTTTCAACGGTGGCGCCGTCGCTTACTGCCTCGGCAATGATGGCCTGCAGCTTGTCCAGTTCTTTACGGGAAATAATGGGGCCGACATCCACGTCAGCTTCGAGACCATTCCCCACTTTCAGGTTGGAGAACCGCTCTACCAGCCGGCTGCAGAACTCGTCGTATATGGAATCGTGAACATAAAGCCTGTTCGCAGCAATACAGGACTCACCGGCATTGCGCATTTTGGCAAGGAAGGCCCCTTCAATCGCCGTGTCGATATTTGCGTCGTCACAGACAATCAGCGGCGCGTTCCCGCCAAGCTCCATTGAGGTATTAAGGATCCGTTCAGCAGCGGAGCCAAGCAGAAGGCGCCCTACTCCCGTGCTGCCTGTGAAAGATATTTTCCGCAGCCGTGGATCCCTTACCAGGGTATCCGTCAGAGCGCCTGCGTCATCCGTTGTCAGGATATTAACGAGGCCATCCGGCACCCCGCATCTTTGCATCAGGTCTGCAAGATACATGGAGGTCAGCGGTGTCTCTTTCGGCGGTTTTACAATGACGCCGCAACCGGCCGCAATGGCCGGTGCGATTTTCCGGGTGATCATGGCCGCCGGAAAGTTCCAGGGTGTGATCAACAACGCCGTACCCACCGGCTGATGAGTCACCACAATGGTGTGCTTGCCCGAAGGTGATGGCCGCATTTCGCCCCCCAGACGCAGGGACTCCTCGCCATACCAACGAAAGAACTCCGAGGCATAATCCACCTCGCCCGCTGACTCCTTGAGGGTTTTTCCTTCTTCAAGTGTGATCAGCCTGGCAATGACGTCTTTTTCTTTCTGCATGGTGTCGAAGACGGATCGCAAGACTTCGGAGCGCTCCCGCGGGGTCAGCGCCATCCACTCCTTCGCAGCCCTGTCACAGGCATCCATAGCCAGCCTTGCATGCTCAGACGTGCAACTGGGAACAGTGGCGATGACCTTCTCGGTAGCAGGATTAACGACCTCGAATTTACCACTGGTTTCAGTGATCCACTCGCCGTTGACAAACAGCCCGTTCGGTATGCTTTGCCCGATTTCTTCAATATATTCTTTCAAACCATAGACTCCCTGATTCTGCAACTGCCTTGAGATTGGTTGCCGGTTAATACTTGTTGGCGATAAACAGTTCCTTGGACGGGAACAGCGTGATCACCTGGCAACCATCGGGGGTCACTACGACTTCCTCCTCGATACGGGCGGCACCATTACCGTCAGCCGCAGGGCAATAGGTCTCCAGCGCAAAGACCATTCCTTCCTGCAATTCGAAGGGGCTGTCAAACGATACAAGCCGACTGATAATGGGCCGCTCGTGCAGCGCCATGCCCAGACCGTGGCCAAACTGCAGGCCGAAGGCTTCCATCTCGTTGGCGAAGCCAAAGTCCGTCGCCTTGGGCCATACCGCCGCAATCTTGTCGGTGGTCATACCGGGCTTGACCAGCTCAATGGCGGAATCAATCCATTCCCGAGCCTGCTTGTAGGCATCCTCCTGCGACTTGGTAGAACTGCCGATATTCAGAGTGCGGTAGTAACAGGTGCGGTAACCCATGAATGCCTGGATGACATCAAAAAATGCCTGATCACCCGGCCGGTACATGCGATCAGTGAAGTTGTGGGGGTGCGGACAACAGCGTTCACCGGATACGGCGTTGATCGCCTCCACGTCATCGGAACCGTTGTCGTACAGGAACTTGTTAACCAGGGCCACCATCTCGTTTTCACGGGCGCCCGGGCGGAGCTTTTCTGCCAGGTGATCATAGGCACCATCCACCATCGTGGCGGCCATATTCAGCAGGGTGATTTCATCCTGGCTCTTGATCTGGCGCGCATCCAGCATGACCTGCTGCACATCCCTGATTTCCAGGCCCGCTTCCTGAAGCGCGAATAACATAGGTGGCTCGCAAACATCCACGCCAACCGGCATGTCGGCAACGCCCTCGGCTTTCAGGATATCCCGGATCTCTTCGGCAGCGCGCTTGAAAAGGCCAGCCTCCTTACCAATGGACCCTCTCAGCCCCAGCATGCCAGCACGACAACGTTCCTGCTTCAGCCAGGGTGCGTAAATGCGGTGGTGGGCGGCGGCTGAACCGAAGTCCCAGAGGTAAGGGTCGGAATTGCCGGTAAACAAGGCATAGCGACAGAACTTGTCTCGGGTCCATTCACCGATAACAGAGCTGGTGAGGTACCGGATGTTGTTGTTGTCGAAACACAGGATGGCACCGAGATCGGAGCCGGCCAGAGCTTCCCGCGCCCTGCCAGTTCTGTAGCGGTGCAGCCGGTCGTAATTTACACGTTCTTCAAAATCGACATGCATCCTGCCCGGTGCCGGTATGGGACGCCCCCAAACCCAATGAGGATCGACATCCTCGGAACGAACAATGGTTGGTTCACTCGGTTTTACTGTCTTGGCCATGACTCCTCCTCAATGCGGCGGCAAAGATAAGCCTGCTCTGGTAATGGAAACTTGCGTTCCATCTCTTCTTTGTCACACTTTAGTGCAAACGTTTGCGTAATTCAATTAAAAAGGAGACAAAGAGCATTTGCGCAATCAAGTTCGTGTATAATTCAGGGAATGTAGTATTACAGCTAAATCAAACGCAGAAGCTCACGACGTAATTTCACGTTGCTATCAAACTCCCTATCAGATACTGGATTCACGTTTTGGTACACAGGAAACGGGTAACACTTCGCGATTTGGCCGAACACCTCAATATAAATACCTCCACGGTTTCCCGCGCCTTGAGTGAGAAATCAAGTGAGATGATTTCCCCTGATGTCGTCAAACGCGTGAGAAAAGCCGCGCGGGAAATGGGCTACAAGCAGAATGCGGCCGCGTACGCCCTCAAGGTCGGAAGCACCAAGACCATTGGCATGATCATCCCGGACCTTATGAACCCCGTGTTTCCACCGATCATACGGGGGATACAGAGCGTCCTTGATCAATATGGGTACACAGCCTTTCTGGCCTACAGTCAGAACAACGAAGGCACCGCCCATACCGAAGTGGAGAGGCTTATCAGCCGGGGCGTCGACGGCATCATCTACGCGGCTGCCTTTCGCAAGGATAGCGTCGTGGAGTTGTGCAAGAGTCAGGGTGTTCCCCTGGTTCTGGTCAACCGGGTGGTCGATCAGGGTGATGTGGATACGGTAAAAGTGGACGACTCACTGGGCATCAAGATGGCAGTGGATCACCTGCTTGAGTTGGGCCACCGCAAGATTGGCTTTATTGCCGGCCCCAAGGATATCTCTGTTTCCTATATCCGGCTGCGCGCCTTCACGCGGACAATGGCGGAGCATGACCTTGAAGTGGAGCCCCACCGCATCGTGGAGGCTCATGCCCTGTCAGAAGCCGCAGGCACGCAGGCCATGTCGGTATTTCTGGGGCAGAACCCCGACGCCACCGCCGTTATCGCGTCCAATGACCTGATTGCCCTGGGCTGTTTTACCGCCCTGAAACAATTTGGCTATAGCTGTCCGAAGAGGCTGTCCATCGTGGGCTTTAACAATATGCCCTACCTCGACTGGTTTGCGACGCCGCTGACCACGGTCTCTATTCCACATTTCCAGATGGGCGAACGGGCGGCAGAGCTACTGCTCAAGCGCATAAAATCCGAGAATCTGGACTACAACGAGGAAGTGCTGCTGAAGCCGAAACTCGTCATCAGAGACTCAACCGCGCCCGTGATCCGTCCCAAGCAAAAAAGCGACGCTACATAGCGTCGCTCTACTGACACTGCCAAAGCAACGATCACACAGTCTGGCCAGTAATGGCTCTGATCAGCGTATCTTCAGTTACCTCATTGCGGTCAAAGCATTGGGTAATGCGGCCATCGTACATGGCGACAATCCGGTCACTGACGGTCAGCACCTCCGGCATTTCCGAGCTGACAACGATCACCGCCAGGCCGGATTTTGCCAGCTCCCTGATCAGATGATGGATCTCTGATTTGGAACCAACGTCAATTCCTCTGGTGGGCTCGTCAAGGATGAGGATCTTTGGCGAGGTACTTAACCATTTACCAATGACCACCTTCTGCTGATTACCACCACTGAGGTTGAGCGTTTCATATTCCCAGCCGGGGCATTTGATTCGAAGCTTTTCCATATACTCTTCGAATATGGTTCTTTCAGCAGCGGTATCTATCCAGCCGAATTTGGTAAATTTGCTGATGTTGGCCAACGTGGTGTTGTCCTTGCAGCTCATACCGAGAACAAGGCCCTGTTCCTTGCGGCTCTCCGGCACCAGGCCAAGACCATGATCGATGGCATCGCACGGGGAATTGATGACCAGGTCTTCTCCGTTGATCTGGACACTTCCGGTATCAGGCTTACGCAGACCGAAAATGGTTTCCATGACCTCGGTACGGCCAGCCCCCACCAGGCCGTAGAATCCGACGACTTCACCCACATGGACATCGAATGAAATGTCGGAATACAAACCCTCGATACCCAGGCCATCGACCTTCAGCGCCTTGTTGCCCAGTTCCGGCGGCTCATGCTCAATATCGGCATCCAGATCACGGCCGATCATGCACTGAGTCACTTCGTCTTCATTGGTTTGCGCGGTTTCAAAAGTGCCCTGGTAGGTGCCATCCCGCAGCACTGTAATGCGGTCGGAAAGTTCAAAAATCTCATCCATCCGATGCGAGATGTAGACAATGGCCGTGCCACTTTCCTTCAGCTCTCTGATAACACCAAACAGCACTACCTTTTCGTAGTCCGTCAGAGAGGCTGTGGGTTCATCGAAGACAACCACCTTGGGCTGGAACACCAGCGCGCGAGCAATTTCTACCATCTGCTGGTTGGCAATTGAAAGATGACCAAGCGGATCCGTGGGCTGGAATTTGCAGTTAAGACGCTCAAGGATCTCGCCACACCGCTGGTTCAGTTGACGATTATTGACAAGCATTCCGCCAAAACGGGGAAGGTTTCCAAGGAAAACATTCTCCGCCACGCTCATGTCCGGAACCAGGGAAAGCTCCTGGTGGATCAGCAACACGCCGTGGTCCCTTGCCTCCAGAGGACTCGACATGGTCACAAGCTGATCCTCGAGAATGACCTCACCCCCGTCCGGCTTGTAGATGCCCGCCAGTATCTTCATCAGCGTGGATTTACCAGCGCCGTTTTCACCAAGAAGGGCATGGACTTCACCTGCGCGCACATCCAGGTCCACGTTATCCAGGGCCTTTACACCCGGGAAAGATTTACTGACATTTTTCAACCTCAGTAGGGGTTTCTGGTCTGGCTGCAGGTTCGCCGATTCGTTACTTTGTGCTGTCTCGACATGCATACTCATGCTCCTACCCCTTGCCCCTGCTGCTCAGAGAAACGTTTGTCGATAAAGAGGACGATGATCAGGATGGAGCCCAGGATGATCAGCACGTAGAAGGAAGGAACCTGAAGCAGGTTCATACCATTTCTCAGAATGGCAATCGCAAGGACACCGCCAAGGGTTCCGATAATGCTGCCATAACCACCCGTAAGGCGGGTCCCTCCGAGCACCACTGCCGTTATCGTCCAGAGCTCATAATCACGACCAAGATTTGGCGTGGACGCGCCCATTTCGGTGGACAACAAAATGCCTGAGAGCGCCGCCATAAAGCCGACGAAAATGAAATTGAATAGCATATGGGGGCCAACACGAATACCCGCCTCTTTGGCAGCCGCCCTGTTACCACCAACCGCAAACACATTGCGTCCGTGAATGGTGTACTTCAGCAACAGGTGGGAAACGACCGTCATGAAGATAAAAATAAACGCCATCACAGGTATGAAAAAGACCTCGCTGGCACCGAAATCAGAATACGCCAGGTCTTGTGCGTAGAATGACTCCTCTCCGGTATATATAAAGACCAGCCCTCTCACGCCTATCATTGCACCCAGGGTGACAATGAAGGCGTCGACGCCGGTTTTCCAGGCAATAATGCCATTGAGGGCACCAATCAGAATGCCCGAAAGCAACCCGACCAGCACCGCGCCTGTTATGCCCAGCTCAGGTTGCAGCCCTACAGCGAGACTTGCCGCAAGTGCCAGGGTGGCACCGACTGACAGGTCAATATTGCCGTTGATCATCACAAATGTCATACCAAGGGCGATCAGGCCAATAGTCGATGCCTGCACCAGGATATTGGTGAAATTACCCGTATCGAAGAAATACGGTGATGCAAAGCTGAAAAATACAAAACAGGCCAGAACAAAGATCCATATCGGCTGTTTTTTTATTGAGGCAAAAAGTTTATTCATTGCATTTATCCCCGTTATAGTTCGGGTTTCAGTAAGAGCTGAACAATTTTCCGCGTTTTGCTGCTATATCGAGCCAGACTGCAGCAATGATAACCACCCAGGTGACAAGCCACTGGCTGTAGTAGGGATATCCCAACAACTGAAGGCCGTTCTGGATTAACGCAAGAATGAGTACGCCAATAACGGTTCTGACAATGCTCCCTGAACCACCAAGAAGGCTGGTTCCGCCAAGAATGACGCCCGCAAGAACCAATAACTCGTAGCCCTGACCAACGTTATTCTGGGACCCCATAACCCGTGACCCCAGAATCAGGGCAGCACAGGCAGTGGTGAACGCAGAGAGCAAATAGGTACTGAAGACAAGGCGGTTTCTGCGCAGGCCCGAGAAGAGTGCAGCGGTTCCATTACCACCAATGGCAAAAACCTTGCGGCCGAAACTGGTTTTCAGAAGCACAACCTGCAATACGATTGCTGACACTATAAATATTAACGCTGGAACCGGAATACCGAAGAGATCGCCTCGTCCGAAGATATCAAACCACGTATTTTCGTCATTGGATATATCGACATTTTTACCACCGGTGTACACCAGGGTAATACCCTGAATTGCAGACAGCATACCCAGGGTGACAATAAGAGAGTTCAATCTCAGATAGCCAATCAGGAAGCCATTGACGGACCCGATCAAAAGGGTAAATACAAACATCAGCGGGATTGCCATACCGGGCCCGACCTTGTCATGAAGATCGACCACCAGAACCGTGGCAAAAGATAGCAGGGACCCTACAGACAGATCGAGATTTCCCCCAATGACGACAAACGTTACGCCCAGTGCGATGGTTCCGATAATGGACGCCTGCATCACCACTTTGAAAAAGTTATCTGTACTGAGAAACTTGTCCGTCGTCAGTGAAAAAATAACAACACATAAGAAGAAAGCTATTGTAATACCATGCTTTCCAAAAAACTGAAGCGGTGTTATTTCTCTATTGGTTAATCCTGGTCTAAATGAATCCAGCAATGCTTTCATTATTCGACTCCACTAACTGGGGGCCCTTAATGTCAGGGACCCCCATTTATTGTCAGATATCCCGGTTCAGAAAACAGGCTTTTCAAACTCGTCCATGTTTTCACGGGTAATCTTTGGAGTGTCGAAGTAGCTCATCTTTTCGACTTCTTTGCCCTGAGCAACGGCAATAGCGGTCTCCAGCGCATTGCGCGCATCCTCTGCGGGTGACTGGTATACCGAACCATGGTATTCACCCCGAGCCATTGCTTCATAACCAACCGCGAAATTGGTCGCACCAATGAAGATCATCTCATCCGCGCGATCTTCAGATTTGGCAGCATTCAGGGCACCCACGCCCATGTTGTCGTCGCCAGCATAGACGCCATCGATCCGGTCATAACTGGTCAGGAAGTCTTCCATGGTGCGCTGTGCTTTCTCGCGATTCCAGTTACCGGGCTGTGAATCCAGAATTTTCACATCAGGACAGACTTCCGCCAGCCTGTCCTCAAAGCCTTTTTGCCGCTCTTTGGCTGTTGTGTAACCGGGCTGTCCGGTAATCTGTACAATCTCACCTTTGCCACCAAGCTGATCGCACATCATTTCCGCAGAGTAAGCACCCTGCTTTATGTTGTCCGGCCCCGAGAAGGCAGCAATCAGGGGCTGACCGGCTTCAGCAATATTGGAGTTGGTGACAACGACCGGAATCCCTGCTTCCTTCGCCCTCTTGACCGCAGGAACAACCGCCTGACCATCGGTCGGCCAGATGATGATCACATCGACCTGCTGCTGGATCAGATCCCTTACCTGGGAAATCTGGCGGGCAACATCACCACCGGCATCCAGGACCACGGTTTCCACATTGTCTGTCTCGTCAGCAGCATCCTTGAAGGCCTGCTCATAGGTAGTCTGGTAGCTGTCCACACCCACATTGTTCTGGGTAATACCAATCCTGAAAGTTTCCGCCTGCGCCATCCCTGACAATCCCAGAGTGAGGGATCCGGCGAGAAGGGAAATTTTGCCGATATGCTGGATGATTCGAACTGAACTGATCTGAACTTTCATTGTTTTGACTCCGTTGCTTGTTTTTTTACGGATATGAGAGTTATTGAAACCTCATTGTTAATCGTTGCAGACTGCAAGCAATAATGCAAACGTTTGCACTAGTTTTTTCTGTTTTTTTGGAATTGGTCATCAGTGCTGATGCCCCTCCTCCACCTGCCCTTGCTCCACAAGCAGAACTTCCGTTGTAATCAACAGTGTCGCCAGCGAAGATGCCGTCTGGAGCGCCAACCTGGTAACTTTGGTAGGGTCGATGATGCCGGACTCAAACAGGTGCTCTACGTTCCCTGTTGCAGCATTCAAACCGTAGTCGAGACTCCCTCCCCTGATATTTTCGATAATCACGCCAGGCACCAGGCCAGCATTTTCCGCAATGGTTGAGATCGGTGCTTCCAGAGCCCTGATGGTCAGTGCGTATCCGGCCGCTTCATCGGGCGTCAGTTCTGCCGGCGCACGCATTTTTTCGATCACCCTGATCAGCGATACACCGCCACCTGGTACGTATCCTTCCTCGACTGCTGCACGCGTGGCCTGGATGGCATCACCAATACGATCCTTTCTTTCTTCCAGCTCGACTTCTGTTGCTGCACCGACTTTGATAACGCCGATACCACCGGAAAGCCTCGCCTTTCGCTGCATCAGCTTTTCACGGTCGTAATCTGAAAATGCATCCGGTATCTGCTGCTTGATCTGGTCGATGCGATCTGTGATCGCATCCGGGTCACCTGCGCCATCGATAATGGTGCAGGTATCCTGGGTTATCACGACTCGCCTGGCACTGCCCAGATCCGGCTCCTGGAGGTCTGAGACGGCGACGCCCAGCTCACTTGAAACCAGCCGGGCGCCGGTCAATACGGCTATATCGGCAATCATGTTTTTACGCCGGTCACCAAAACCCGGTGATTTAACCGCCGCCACTTTTACACGGCCTTTCATGTGGTTGACGATCAGCGTAGGTAGGGTGTCATGCTCAAACTCTTCGGCAATGACCAGCAGTGGTCGCCGCTCTCTTCCGACTGTCTCCAATAACGGAACCAGGTCATTGAACGAATCGAACTTTCCATCGATCGGCAGAATCAGCGGGTTTTCCAGATCCACCGACATGCTTTTGTGGTCGTTGATGAAATGAGGCGAGGCATACCCGCGATCAAACTGCATGCCTTTGACCAGCTTCAGCTCCAGGTCAAGGCCGGTCCCATCCTCAACCGTAATGACCCCTTCAATGCCAATCTCACTCATGGCGTCAGCAATCATCTTGCCCACTGCACCATCGCCATTGGCCGAGATGGTTGCGATACGGCGGATGGACTCAGGCTCATTGCACGGCCGTGACATGGTATTGAGCGCATCGACCGCATCTTTTATTGCCTGCTCTATACCCCGTTTGATGGCAACCGGGCTCATGTTTGCCGCAACCGCCCTCATTCCCTCATTCATCAGTGCCTGAGCGAGGACCGTTGCCGTAGTGGTGCCATCGCCTACTTCTTCATTAACCCTGGATGCGACATTACGGGCAAGACGCGCCCCCGTGTCTTCTATCTCGTCGGATAACTCCGTTTCCTTCGCAACCGAAACACCGTCCTTTGTCACATAGGGCAAACGATCCTTCTTGCTGATAACCACATGACGCCCACAGGGGCCGAGCGTGGCTTTTACGGCATCGCCGAGGGTGTTGATTCCCCGCAACAGCGAGTTGCGGGCTTCCTGGTTGAACTGGATGTGCTTGGCTGACATAGCAATAGGCTCCTTGATAGTTACGGTGAAGAATCTTTACTGGTTGCGGGTCCAGGCGAGCACATCGTCGGTGTGAATAATCACTCTGCTGACACCGGCGTCCGCTACCACTTCGCCCTGCCCGGCGGCAAAGTAAACAGTGTCGCCCTTCTGAAGACCTTCAAGGCGGGTTCTGGCGTCATAACCAATCTCGACAACACATCCTTTTGGCGACTCTCCGGTGCTTCTGTGCGACATGACAATACCTTGGGCGGATTCTTGCCGTTGCTCTATCAGCTCCAACACAACGCGGTCTGGGGCGGGGTTCAGCGTCATAACAGGTTTCTCCGATTGGTAAATTCGTTGTTGTTACTTATATTTATTCCATGCAAAGGAAATTGTTCAATTCAATGTAGCGCAATCGTTTGCATTTGTAAATCCGGTTCGCTAGACTTGCTCTAACACTCGAAACCCATACAAAGACAAAAGCTGGGAGAAGTTATGGACAAGACACGTTTAAAGGGCAAGAACTGCCTGATTACCGGGGCTGCCAGAGGCATTGGTGCGGCTGTTGCGGAGCACTACGCGGCGCAAGGCGCAAAGGTCTGTGTAGCAGATATCAATCTTGAGGGGTGCCAGGAGGTTGTTTCCCGTATCAAGGAGAATGGCGGCGAAGCCATAGCGGTTACTCTGGACGTTACCAGCCGGGAACAGATGAAGGCAGCCGTCCAGGCGACCGTTGATGCGTTTGGCAGCCTGAATGTGATGCTCAATAACGCGGGCATCAACAAACCCCTGATGTTTCTTGATATCACCGAGGAAAACTGGCGCCAGATCATGGATGTGAATGGCTGGGGTTGTCTGCTCGGAATGCAGGAGGCCGCAAAGCAGATGATTGCCCAGGGCAAGGAAAACGGCCCCTATAAAATCATTAATGTCGGCTCGATTCTCAGCCGACAGGCCTTTGACGACGTCATCCCTTACTCATGCAGCAAGCATGCAGTACAGGCAATGATCAACGGTGGCGCCAAGGCACTGGTCGATCACAATATTACGGTCAACGGCTACGGACCGGGTGTTGTCAGAACGGAACTGTGGGAGCAATTGGACAAGGACCTTGTCGCCATCGGGAAATTCGAAAAGCAGGGGCAGTCGATGGACGAACTGGCCGAAAAAATGATCCTGATGAAGCGATATTCCTATCCAGAGGACATCGTGGGAACAGCCTCTTTCCTCGCCAGCAGCGAATCCGACTATATGACGGGCCAGTTGCTGATGATCGATGGCGGCATCGTACTCCAGTAAGAAAGTCGGTCTCCACGAATGTAAGCTGAATAGCGCTTCGTCGATGATGCCCTGACGCTAAACCGGCATTCCATTGTTGTTGTGTAGTGTTGTTTCTAACCCCCCTTGTCAAAGGGAGTTTGCGCCAGCATCTTGCTGGCGCTTTTTTTATTCCTCTCCTTCGATTTTAAACACTTCTGGTTAGATCCAGTGCGTCAAAACTGCCGGCCTTCCACCAAAGAACTGTGGTAAAACATCTGTTTTTTGATGCAAACGTTTGCATTATAGATCAGCTTTTGCTAAAAATTGAATGTGCAGTTGCACACCTCATGTAAACAAAAACAATTCGGAGAGAACCATGACTAGTGTGATACCGAAGGTTAGATTTAATTTTCAGAGCCTACCTGCTGTCGCTGGCGCACTTGCAATGCTTTGCACTTCAACAGTAATGGCACAGGATTCATCCGATAACAGCATGGAAGATATGCAGCGCCGGATCGCAGACCTGGAGGACAAAGTACCTCTCAGGGTCGGGGTTGGCGTAGAGACACTTTACATCCTCGCAGACAGTGACGAATCCAGCCGTGACAAGGTCGGCAACTATTTCCTCGACAAGTTCGAACTGTCCATTAACGGAGATTTCGACGGCGGGCTCTATTACCGGTCCAGATGGGATTACCAGGTTACCCAGCAGGCCTTTTTCCCGGCCTGGACCTATGCCGGGCTGGAACACAATGACGACTGGTCGACGGAAGTCGGCGTCATTATTCAACCACTTGGAGCGGGCGTGGACGGCTCCTATTACGACAACAGTTTTTTGAGTGACGTTCCGCTATGGCTGGGCCTGGCCAACAACTCCGAGCCGGGCATCAAAACCAAGTTCAAGCAGGGCAATATGGACTGGGTGTTCGCCTTTACCAAAAACGCCGAGCTGGCCAGCTCACCTACGGCCCGTTTCCGCCCTGATCTCATCGCACAAGACGACCTTTCCGAAGTGGAACTGAATAATACCTTCCACGGTGGCGGTGCCTACACAATTGACCTGGATGGAGCGAGCCTGCAACTGGGTTCCAACGGGCAATACGGCGACCTTTATAACACGGTGACAACTGAGAGCGGGGGCGAGCATTGGGCGGCAACTGCGTTTGCCAACTACAATGCCGGGGGCTTTGCATTGACTCTCCAGGGCATGGCGTACGACTACAACCTGGAAAGAGCGCCTGTGGGCGGCCCCTCAACCACGGATACTGTTTACCTGTCACAGGGCAAACCGATTCCGGCCAGTGGCAACGTCTACTCAACCCGGATTTCCTACACCATGCCAACGTCCGTTGGCGTCTTTGACACCGTCAAGTTCTATCATGATTACGATTTTCTCGACAGTGGCAGCGACGACACCATTTCTTCTGACGACACCCAGTTCAGCATTGCCGGCGTTCACCTCTCAAGGGGCGCCTTTAATACCTGGGTAAGTCTGTATAGCTCCAAGAACGCCGATTTTGCGAACGGCGGTCCTGATGACGACACATGGAACACACAGTTCACGATTGTAGGTGCTCTTTATTTCTGATCACGCTTTCTGAACCTATCACGGGCAAAGGACTGCCGTTACACATCAAACAGGGTGCTTGCCAAGACTGCAGAATCCTCAACCGATGAACTCTGGATAACTGTCATGACCTCTAAAACCAAAACCCGGACACGAACAAAGACCGCATCGAGTCTGAGCAAAGAAGAACACCTCCGGATGTATACCCAGATGGTCCGCATCCGTACTTTCGAAGACAACGCAAACCAGCTTTACCTCGCCGGCAAGATGCAGGGCCTGACCCATATGTATTCCGGTGAGGAAGCCGTTGCCGTGGGCATCTGCGAGGCACTGACCGACAGTGACCGAATCACCTCAACCCACCGGGGCCATGGGCACTGTGTCGCCAAAGGCGCCAATTACAAAGAAATGTTCTGCGAATTGCTTGGCAAGCAGGAAGGCTACTGCCGGGGCAAGGGTGGATCCATGCACATCGCCGATCAGAGCCACGGCAACCTCGGCGCCAACGCCATCGTCGGCGGTTCCATGGGTATCGCCACCGGTTCGGCGCTGCGGGCAAAACTGCTTGGCCAGGACGATGTAACCGTCTGCTTCTTTGGCGATGGTGCCACCGCCCAGGGCCTGCTCTATGAGGTCATGAACATGGCCGCTTTGTGGAAATTGCCGGTCATCTTCGCCTGTGAGAACAACGGTTATTCCGAGTACACCAAGACCGAAGAAATCGCCGCTGGCTCTATCACAGCGCGCGCCGAGGCCTTTGGCATCGAAGCATTCCAGATTGATGGCCAGGATGTTCTGGCGGTCAACGAACTCAGCAAGAAACTGGTCGCGCGCTGCCGCGACGGTGACGGACCTTTTTTCCTGGAACTGATGACCTACCGCTATCACGGCCATCACGTCGGTGACATCAACCGCGAATACTACCGCTCCAAGAAAGAAGAAGCTGACTGGAAGGAAAACCGCGACCCGATTATTCGCTTCCGAAGCTGGCTGGTGGAACAGGGCATTGCCAAAGAAGACGAGATCGAAGCCCTGAATGCCCAGATCAAACAGGACGCCAAAGAGGCTGTCGCCTATGCCGAAGCCGCCGCCTATCCGGGCCTCGAAGAGGTGGACATGCACGTTTACGCTGAAACCGACCCCGCCACGCTGCAGGCCGGGAAGTGAAGGAGATCGCCATAATGAGAGAAATCACACTGTCCCAGGCCGTCAACGAAGCACTGGCCGAGGAAATGCGCCGCGATCCCACGACTTTCATCATCGGTGAAGATGTGGCCGAAGCCGGCACACCCTTCAAGGTGTTGTCCGGGCTGGTTGAAGAGTTCGGCACCAGCCGGGTCATCGACACTCCTATTTCAGAGCCGGGTTTTGTTGGCATCGGCGTTGGCGCCGCCCTGACCGGCGCGCGCCCCATTGTGGACCTGATGTTCGGCGATTTTATCTATCTGGTGATGGACCAGCTCTGCAACCAGGCCGCCAAGCAGCATTACATGTCCGGCGGAAAGCTGAGCGTGCCCATGGTTCTGCGCACCAACCTGGGCGCTACCCGTCGATCCGGCGCCCAGCACAGCCAGTCGTTGCAGGCACTGGTTGCCCATATTCCGGGAATCAAAGTGGCTTTACCCTCCTCGGCCTATGAAGCCAAAGGGCTGATGAAAACCGCCATCCGGGACAACAACCCGGTCGTGATCATCGAAGACAAACTGATGTACCAGGACAAGGCACCGGTACCCGAGGAGGAATACCTGATTCCTTTCGGTGAGGCCAATATCAAGCGCGAAGGCAGCGACATCACTCTGATCGGCACGTCCTCCATGGTGCAGGTCGCCGAGGCCGCCGCGAAGATCCTTGAGGCAGAGGGCATCAGCGCCGAGGTGATCGACCCGCGCACCATAGTGCCGCTGGACGAAGACACCCTTTTGAAGAGCGTCCGTAAAACCAGTCGCGCCATCGTTATCGATGAGGGCCATCAGAACTATGGCATCACCGGTGAGATCGCCAGTCGCCTCAACGAGAAGGCCTTTTACTATCTTGATGCACCCGTGCTGCGCATGGGCGCAATGGATGTGCCGGTGCCCTTCAGCCCCGTGCTCGAGGATCTCACTGTACCAACACCAGAACGCGTCGCCGAGAATGCTCGCCGGCTCTGCGCGGGGGAGATGATCCATGCCGCTTGACGTCATCATGCCAGCACTCGGGATGGCGCAGGACAGCGGTGTCATCCTTGCCTGGCACAAATCACCCGGGGACCCGGTTGCAGAAGGGGACGCCCTGTTTGAAGTGGAAACCGATAAAGCCGCGATGGAAGTCGAAGCACAGGGCTCCGGCTTCCTGACTGATGTTATGGCCAAGGCCGGAGACGAAGTGCCTGTCGGGCAGGTCCTCGCACGCATTTCGGACACCCCAGAGGACACCGGAACCAAAACAGAGGCTTCCCCGGATGCATCCGGGGAAGCCGATACCCAAGCCGACCAGGCGATGCCGGAAGGTGAGCCGGTCATAATGCCCGCACTGGGCATGGCACAGGACGCTGGTCAGATCGTCGCGTGGCGCAAATCACCAGGCGATGCTGTTACCGCCAGTGATGTTCTGTTTGAGGTGGAAACCGACAAGTCCATCATGGAAGTCGAGGCGGGTCACGACGGATTCGTCGCAGCGCTTCTGGCGGAGGCTGGCGAAGAGGCACCGGTCGGTGATGTCATCGCCATCATCTCCAGTGAAAAGCCGGAAGCACCTATCCAACGCAGCCTCAAGGATCGCGGAACGGCGACACCGGCCGAAGCCGCACCAGCGCGCGAACCGGCGCCCGCCAAAGAATCACCTTCAAAAACTTCTGAATCGCGCCCGACAAAGCAGGCCGTTCCTGCAATGGGCGGGCGGATCCTGGCATCGCCCAAGGCACGGCGACTGGCACTCGAGCGAGGTCTGGATCTGACTCGACTGGCCGATCATGGGTATCCCCAGCCCTATCATGTAAAGGATCTGGAAGTTCTGGAGCGCCTGCCCACGGAAGCCGCTCCACAGCTTTCAACCGCAGCACCTGCCCGCTACCTGTCTGCTCATGTGGAGACGAATGGGTTCGACGATTTTGCTGCATGGGCTGCGAGTGAAGCCGGTCTGCCCGATGCCGGGTCGCTGTTGGCGGCGTTCGCTGGATCAAGCCTGGAGCGGGCCCATGTAACAGTAGCCCTGGAAGCATTTGGCAAGACCCGAATGTTCGCGGTGCATGGCCGGTGGCTGAGTGACGTCGCCGAAGCCGACCCGGAGGCCCGGCCTGATTTGCGGCTGCGGGACTTGCGGTTTGGTCGCCTGATTGAGGTTCAGGCGGGGCCGGAAGATACCCCGGTGCTCAGTGTCATGGCCTCGGGGGCGGGGCTGAAGCTGACGCTGGAGTGCGCTGCAGAACAACTGGATGCCTCCGCAGCCATTACCCTTCTTTCCAATTTCGCAGGTCGGATGGAGCAGCCGCTCCGTCACCTGCTCTGAGTTATGGAGCGGACGCCAATCATGACAGATATTATTGCACCACCTTCGGTTAGGGCGTTGGCCAGGGAAAAGGGCATCAACCTTGAGGAACTTGCTCGCAATCTTGGCCGTACGAATATCGTGCGAGAGGATCTTGATAACACAAGTCCAACCGCCGCCAATAGCAATACCTCCGACACCTCGCTCTGGGATGTCGATCATTCCCGCCATGGCAAGGTGCGGGAAGAGCCCATGAGCCGCTTCGCCCAGGTCGCCGCCTCAAACCTGGCTGCCGCACAGACGCACATTCCGGCAGTAACGCATCACGAGCGCGCCGATATCAGTGCCGTCGAAGCCTGGCGCCGTAAGCTGAAACCAGAGGCGCAGGCACGCGGGGTAAAGCTGACGGCGCTGGCCTTCCACGTTGTGGCACTGGCCCGCTGCCTGCAGGAATTCCCTCGCTTCAACGCTTCGCTTTCTGCTGACGGACAGACACTGGTGCTCAAAGAGTACGTGCACATCGGTATCGCTGTAGATACCGCTCATGGGCTGATGGTCCCGGTGATCCGCAATGCGGAAACCAAAGGGCTGTGGCAGATCGGCGCGGAGATCGCGGATCTGGCCGCCCGCGCGCAGAATCGTAAGATTGCCGCCGACGAAATGGGGGGTGCGTCTATGACAATCACCAACCTGGGCGGAATCGGAGGGATCGGCTTCACCCCAATCGTCAATCCTCCCGAGGTGGCCATTCTGGGACTCACTCGACCCGAAAGCATTCCCGTCTGGGATGGCGACGCTTTCCAGCCTGTCCCGATGGTTTCGGTTGACCTCAGCTATGATCATCGCGTTATCAACGGTGCTGACGCTGCGCGGTTTTCTGCGCGCTACTCATCGTTACTGTCTGATCCGCGGCGAATGATGGTATGAACAACGGTGTGGTGGTCATTCTTGGTCCAGGTTCCCCCCTCCCGTTTCCAGTGGGGGTAAAGATTGACCACCATCCAATGTACCAGGCAGTTCGATGGTCAGGGCTGAGGCCAGGTGGCAGTTGACGAAGTTTCAGATACTCAACACCCGGCCATCACGAACCGACGCCAGCACTGGCAACTGCCCCAGCAAAACCTCGTAGGGCGACCGCCCCTGAAGCACCACGCACCGGGCGGGCAACCCTTCCTCAATGCCGTACTCTTTCAGATCCAGTGCCGCAGCGCCGTTATCGGTAATCAGTTCAAGGCAGTGGTCAATCCACCCCATCCCCAGCATGTGACAGGCGTGCAGACCCACATCCAGGGTACGTAGCATGTTGCCGTTCCCCAGCGGGTACCAGGGATCGCGGATGGAATCCTGGCCGAACGCCACCTTCAGCCCGGCGTCCAGCAGTTCCGGGACACGGGTCAGACCGCGACGTTTCGGGTAACCGTCGAACCGGCCCTGCAGGTGCAGGCTCTCGGTGGGCATCGACAGGAAGCGCAGGCCGGATTTCTTCAGCAACCGGAACAGCCGGCTGCAGTAATGGTCGTTGTAGGAACCCATGGCGCAGGTGTGGCTGGCGGTGACCCGGGAGCCATAATCAAGCTTCAGTGCTTCGGCAGCCAGAACTTCCAGGAACCGGGACTCGGGGTCATCGATCTCGTCGCAGTGTACGTCTACCAGAAGGTCGTGCCTGTGGGCCAGGGCCACCAGCCATTGGACCGATTCAACACCGTAATCCCGGGTAAATTCGAAATGGGGAATGCCACCGACGACGTCCGTTCCAAGGCGCACCGCCTCCTCCATCAGCTCCTTACCCCGGGGAAATGACCAGAGGCCTTCTTGGGGAAACGCCACGATCTGGAGATCCACGGTTTCAGCCATTCGCTCACGCACCTCAAGCATGGCCTTCAGGCCGGTCAGCTTCGGGTCTGTAACATCCACATGGGTACGGACGTGCTGAATGCCATTATCGGCAAAAAGCCGCAGTGTCTGTTCGGCCCGGCCGATCACGTCGTCGCGCGTAAGGCTGGCTTTGCGCTCGGACCAGCACTCGATACCCTCGAACAGGGTGCCGCTCTGGTTCCAGCGTGGCTCGCCCGCGGTCATGGCCGCATCCAGATGGATGTGCGGCTCCACAAATGGAGGTGCGACCAGATTCCCGCCGGCGTCCAGCTGGTCTTCCCCCGCCTCTTCCGATGCATTCTGGGCAGTAATGGCACTGAACCGGCCATCGGCAATGTTCAGCCGGTACAAACCCTCACGGCCCTGCAGCCGGGCATTGATAATAGCGTTCAGATTTTCACTCATAACATCTCCATACAGGTGTCCACTGGATTGTCCTCCTCGCAACTGGATGCTCCCGAGGCCCGGGAGTTCCGGAATGTCGCGGCAGGTCAGAGGCACTTACACGGCTCCCAGAACCTGGGCCCGGCGGTCGCGCACGGCGCCACTGACCACCAGCACAACCCCGTAACTTGCCGCGGCAACCAGAACGCCCACGATCGGCGCGATCCATGGCGAGGTATAGGCCGCCGCAGAACCTATGGCGTAAGCCGCCAGGCCAGGAACGTTGAATGCGGGCAGCGTCACTGTTTCGAGGGACGGGTACTCGCGTTTGTAGCCAATGAAATAGCTGGCCATGATGACGCCCCCGATGGGCGGAATGAAGGTTCCCAGCAGCACAAGGAACGGAATAAGCCACTCGTACATACCCAGAACAGCCAGCAGGGTGCCAACGGCCGCACCAGCGACTGTCACCAACTTGCGCCGGCGGGTACGGATCATGTTGCACCCGGCAACGGCAAAGTTGTATACGGTATTATCCTGCGTTGTCCACAGATTCAGGAACAGCATGAGAATACCCAGGGTCGCCAGTCCCTGCGCCACCATGATGTCGACGATATCCGCCTGCTGGTAAACCAGTGCACCAAAAGCGCCGATCAACGTCATCAGGCCGTTGCCCAGGAAGAACGCCAGCAGAGTCGCAATCACAGCCGTTTTCCCGGATCTGGCAAAACGGGTCCAGTTGGTTGCCTGGGTGCCACCACTGACAAAGGTGCCAAACACCATGGTAATGGCAGCGGCCACCGTCATTTCATCGGAAGGGGTTATGGCAAGCAGCCCGGCGAAGCCGCCTGCGTCCGAGGTTGCGATGGTCATGCTTACGGCCACCAGGATAATCATGGCCGGTACCGCGAAGCGGGACAGCATCTCCAGGCCCTTGTAGCCGATGAACGCGGTTATACAGAAGCCGAAACCGAACACCACCATCAGTGGTGTGGTCCAGCTTTCCGGCAAGCCCGTCAGTTTGACCAGAAGAATCGCCATGGTGGCCGTACCCCACGCGTACCAGCCGATCTGGGTGAACCCGAGAATGAAATCAGATAACTTGCTCCCCAGTTCGCCAAAGGTAAACCGGGACATCAATGCGGTGTTCAGCCCGGTCCTGGCCGCGATGTAACCCAGTATGGCGGCATAGGTTCCCAGGAGGAGGTTACCCGCCGCCAGTACCAGCAGCATGGTGGAAAAATCGAACGCGACACCGATACTGCCACCGGCCCACATGGTGGCGGTGAAAAAGGTAAAGCCGAGGAGCACCAGGCCCATGGACCAGACACTGCGGCGCTGGTCCATGGGCACCGGGCTGAGCGGATAATCCTGTTCTTGAGGTGTTGTCTGTGAGGTCATTGCCTTGTCTCTCTTTGATGAAAACACGCAAGAGAGATGGCAACGTCTGTGCCATGTGGCAATTAAACCCACTCCCATGTCATGCCGCCGCAACCGCTCTTGTGCAATCTGCACAAGCACAGTGGGAACGAACGCAGACTGCCGTGGGGCCTGACCCCGTGTGGTGCAAAAACCCACACCTGAATCCACAATGGTGCGCTGCCCACGGCACCTGACTCCGGGTCAGGCAACCTCCTGCCCCCTCACCCAGGCAGCCCGAAACGTTTCCGCCGCCACGCCTGCCAGGAGCCCGAAAAACGGGTCGGCCCAGACGGTCACCAGGGCTGTGATGGCGATGACAGGCCAGCAGGACGGCCTGGCGGTCCAGAGACGCCTGGACAGCGCAAGTTTGGCAGCCGCCACAAACAGCAAGGCTCCGAGGCCAGCCATGGGCATGGCCGCAATCATTGCGAGACCGCCGGGTATGAAGGCAACCAGAAGCAAGCCTGTTCCCAGCAGAACCGGCGCCAGGCCGGTGCGGGCGCCGAAGCGATGGTGTGCGGCCACACCACCTGCTCCGTGACACATGGGCAGGGCACCAATGGGTACCAGAAAGAGATTGGCCAGGCCGGTGGACACCGACAGCCGGGCCGGCGAGACCCGTTGCGCCTGTTCGCCGAAGTAATCCCCGGCCACCAGCGCAGTCAGTACGATGGCGTTGGTCAAGGTGAGGGCCATCTGGGGAAGCACCAGCGTGGAAATGGCTTGTTGCCAGTCCTCCAGGGTCGGTAGCCCAGGCAATGAGATCACAAAGGGTTCCGCAGCCGGAAGAGTGAGCCCCGGCGCCCCCACCACCGTGCCGATTACCACTGACCCGACAAGCCCGACCAGCGCCGCTGGCCAGTCTGGCAACAGTTTCAGGGTAATGCCGAGGATCGCCAGCGTAACCACCCCCAGCGGCAGGGACGTGGCCATCAGATCAACGCTCATGAAGGCCAGCATCAACCCCAGGCCAAGCTGAAGGCCGCTTAACACCGATCTCGGAATAAGACGGGCTGCTCCATTGATCCATCCGGTCGAACCAAGAATCAGCAGGATCACGCCGATCAGCACACCACTGGCCACCAGGCTCTGGGCACTCACCTGGGTTGTCAGCAACAGTGCGGCCACCGCTTTCATGGGCTGCACGGGTATCGGCAGGCGATAGTACAGCCCCGTTGCGATGTAGAACACGGCAAATCCGAGCAGCACCGGAACCGGAGCCAATCCTGCCAACCCGATAGCCCCCAGCCCCAGGGGAATCAGGGTGCCAATATCACCCAGGGCGCCGCTGGCATCCCTCACTATCGTTTTTTGTACGGAAGGCATTCAGCCTCCTGGTTGATTTGCCTTGTTGTTGTTATTGAAGCTGTTCAGGCGTTATAGACGACCTTCCCCAGCTCACTGATATCATAACCACCCAGCGCCTCGGCGCGCTGCACGAAGCGCTCGCATCCGGCAAATGCCAGCAGGCGCTGCAGGGCCGGCTCAAAGTAATGGCGCCTGCGCATCGCCAGGTCAAAATGTTCCTGTTGCAGCGGGATAAACGCCAGCCCCTGGCGCCGCGCCGCCGCTTCGATACCCACCCCGATGTCCGCCTCGCCCTGGCGAATGGCCAAAGCGAGGTCGTCCTCGCTGAGCGACGGGTGAGCAGCCCACTCAAGGCTACTGGCATCAATGCGGTGGCGGGCCAGCAGCCCCTGCAGCAAATGGCTGACGCCGGCATCAGGCTGGCGATGGGCCACACGAAGACCGGGGCGAGCGATGTCCTCAAGTCGGGCCAGTCGATGAGGGTTATCGGCAGCCAGAAGCAGTCCCTGCTGGCGTTTTGCCCACCTGATCAGCACCAGATCCCGCATCCCGCTCAGCCCCAGCGTGGCAGGGTCATTGTAACGCTGGCTTTCGGAGTGCCAGATATGCATCCCGGCAAGCATCGCGCGCCCGTCGATCAATCGTTGTACGCCGTCGCCGCTTCCCTGGCACAGCAGGGCAAGCTCTGCATTGCTCTCCTTCACCGCCCACTCCAGCAGCGGGTCCTGACTGCCTGCAAGAACCGGCGGAATCGGAGAACTGACAGCATCGTCACCTTCCAGATGGTTCATCAGCCACAGATCTATACGCTGACGCGGGAACAATAGCTTTCCCGTCACCCGCACACAGGGAATAACGCCCTGGCTGACCAGATCGTAGACTTTGCGTTCTTTCAGCCGCAGATACTCGGCAGCTTCGGCTGTGGTCAGGTAAGCGGGAAGGGGCATGGATCTCTCCTGGCATCCGGGAATGGCATAAGGCTGTTTTAAGCTGCATAAATTTCAGCATGCTGTGCAAAGCGTAGTCAGAAACGCCACGATGCTCAATATAAAGGAGGCGGGCCCTTGGAAAATAATAATGCGTTTGAAGTGGCATTGTCGCTACTGCTCAATCTCGACGCCTCACTGTTTCAGATCGTGGCGCTGTCACTGCAGGTTTCAATTCTCGCGGTGCTGATCGCTGCAGTGCTGGGGTTCCCCCTCGGTGCGGCGGTGGCGCTTTGGCGTTTTCCCGGACGGGGCGGATTGATCGTCGTGCTCAATGCCCTGATGGGGCTGCCCCCTGTGGTGGCCGGGCTCATGGTGTATTTGCTGCTCTCGCGCGCCGGGCCTCTGGGAGACTGGGGGCTGCTGTTTACACCCAGCGCCATGATCGTTGCACAGGTTGTGCTGGTTTTGCCCATTCTGGCCGCGCTTTCCCGCCAGAAGGTAGAGGAACTTCTGGGTGAATACCGCGAGCAGTTTGTTTCCCTGGGCATGTCACGTCTACGCATGATGCCCACCCTGCTGTGGGATGCCCGTTTTGCGCTATTGACCATTCTGCTCGCCGGGTTTGGCCGCGCCAGTGCCGAGGTGGGCGCAGTGATGATGGTGGGAGGCAATATCGAGGGTGTAACGCGGGTAATGACAACCTCTATCGTACTGGAAACCGGAAAGGGCAACCTGCCCCTGGCGCTGGGACTGGGCATCGTGCTACTCACACTGGTCATGCTGGTGAACGCTGGCGTCTACTGGGTTGGCGAACTGACCAGGAGGCGGACAGGATGACCTCATTCAACGCTTCGCTCCAGGCCTCCTCCGCGCTTCTACCACCACCGGCGCTGTGTTTTGATGGCGTTACCTTCAGCCACGAAGATAAACAGTTGCTGGGGCCCTGTTCATTCAACCTGGACGGCACCGGTCCTACCCTGGTAATGGGGCCTAACGGTGCAGGAAAAAGCCTGCTTCTGAGGCTTGCTCACGGTTTGCTTGCACCCACTCAGGGACGGGTGGCGTGGTCAGGTGAGGGACGCCCCCGCCAGGCAATGGTGTTCCAGCAACCGGTGCTTTTGCGACGCTCCGCCGTGGCCAACCTCACGCACGCGCTGGCAGTGAATAACGTGCCGCGCAGGACCAGAGTGAAACTCGCGTACGATGCGCTGGAGCGTTTTGGCCTCAGCGCCAGTGCCCATACGCCCGCCCGCGTGCTCTCCGGCGGTGAACAACAGCGCCTTGCTCTGGCGCGCGCCTGGGTGCTTTCTCCGCAGGTGCTGTTTCTGGATGAACCCACTTCCGCGCTGGATCCCGCGGCCATAAAAGCCGTCGAAGCGGCCGTGCGCGAATTTCACCAGCGGGGAACCCGAATCGTGATGACCACCCACGATCTGCACCAGGCCCGGCGCCTCGCCGGCGATGTACTGTTTCTTTCTGGCGGAAAGGTACGCGAACACACCGCTGCTGAAGCCTTCTTCGACAGGCCCGTCTCGCGAGAGGCGCAAGCCTATATTGCCGGAGAACTGGTGGAGTAAAACTCTGGCACCAATCAACGGGATCAGAACAACAAGATGAAAAAAACACTACGCCTCATATTGGCAGTTATGACCAGCATGGGTTTGGCGCAGGCCGCCTACGCCGACGACTACATCACCCTGGCCTCGACCACCTCAACCGAGAATTCAGGACTGTTTGATGCCATCCTGCCGGAGTTCAAAGAAGCCACCGGAATCGAGGTGCGCGTGGTGGCCGTGGGCACCGGGCAGGCGTTTGAAATCGCCCGGCGCGGTGACGCCGACAGCCTACTGGTACACGACACCACCGGTGAGCAGCGCTTTGTCGAAAACGGCCATGCCAGTGAGCGGGTCGATGTCATGTACAACGACTTCGTGCTGATCGGCCCTGCGGACGATCCTGCCAGTATCAGCGAAGCACAGAGTGCATCCGAAGCCTTCGGGGCGATCGCCAGTGCCGAAGCGCCCTTCACGTCCCGGGGCGATGACAGCGGCACCCATCGCGCCGAGCTGCGATTCTGGGAGAACGCCGGTGTCGAACCCGACGGCGACTGGTACCGCGAACTCGGCAGTGGCATGGGGCCTACACTCAACACCGCAGCCGCCATGGATGCCTATGTCATGTCGGATCGGGCGAGCTGGGTGGCGTTCGGAAACCGTCAGAATCTGACGCTGCTTTTCGAGGGTGACGAAGTGCTGTTCAATCAATACGGAAGCTTGCTACTCTCCCGAGACAAGCATCCGCACCTGAAGCACGATCTGGCAGAACAGTGGCACAAGTGGCTTGTCTCAAAGCAGGGCCAGCAAGCCATTGCAGATTTCAGGGTCGACGGGCAACAGCTGTTTTTCCCGAATGCCAAATAGGCTAATCTCTGACAATCTGCGTAAATACTCCATTCTGCGGCGTCCCTGAAACGGCTATAACAAAAATGATGATTGATCCCCTGCTTCCCGATCCGAAAGATCCCCGACTGTCCCGCGCTGTTGAGGGCGTTGATGAACACGGTCAGTCCAAGTCCATCAGCGTGATTGAAGAGCGCCCCCTGACCATCTATCTGAACAGCCAGGAAATCGTCACCGCGATGACCATCGGCGATCATCCGGAATATCTGGCTCTGGGTTTCCTGCTGAATCAGGGGATGCTGAAAGAGACCAATCAGGTTACGAAGATTGATTACGACGAAGAACTGGACGTCGCGGTGGTCCGTACCGCCGGTATTACGGATGTAGAGGAAAAACTGGAAAAGAAAACCCGCACCTCGGGCTGCGCCGTAGGGACCGTATTTGGCGACATGATGGCCGGACTGGACGGGCTGAAGTTGCCGGACACACCGGTGCACACCAGTACCTTTTACGACCTCTCCTACCAGATCAACCATACGCCCAGCCTGTACATGGAAACCGGAGCCATTCACGGCACAGCACTTTGCCAGGGCCGCGAGATTCTCGCCTACATGGAAGATGTCGGGCGTCACAATGCGGTCGACAAAATCGCGGGCTGGATGCACCTGAACAACATCCCGGCGGCGGATAAAGTGCTCTATACCACCGGCCGCCTGACTTCAGAAATGGTGATCAAGACGTCGCTGATGGGTATCCCGACCCTGATCAGCCGGTCCGGCTTTACCGCCTGGGGCGTCGACATTGCCCGGCAGGTCGGGCTGACCCTGATCGGGCGTATGCGGGGCAGGAAATTCACCTGCCTCAGTGGCCAGCACCGCCTGGTGTTCGACCAGGATCTGTCGCAGGTTCCCGAGGAAGACAAGAAAATGCGTCGAAAAGGGGCTGAACATGACTGAGTGCGCCGTCATTCTGGCCGGTGGCCAGGCCAACCGCATGGGCGGTGGCGACAAGGGACGCTTGATGCTGGGTGACCGGTCGCTGATCCATCGTGTCATAGAGCGGATCACCCCGCAGGTCGACGCCGTGGTGTTGAACGCCAACGGGGATCCAGGCCGGTTTGATGATCTGGGTTTGCCGGTGGTGGCTGACTCGATCGGCGATTTTCCCGGCCCGCTGGCCGGTGTGCTTGCCGGTATGGACTGGGCCGCTGAACAGGGCCATGAATGGCTGATCAGCGTCGCGGCCGATACTCCCTCTTTCCCCCGGGATCTGGTTGCCCGCCTGGCGGAACACGATACCCCGGTGGTGTTGGCGGCCACGCCGGATCCGGAGCGTGGGAGACTGCCGCAACCGACCTTCGGCCGCTGGCAGGTGGCACTTCGGCATGAGCTGCGGGCCGCCCTGAATGACGGCGTGCGCAAGATTCGCCAGTGGACACAGGCTCAGGGTGAGAGTCTGGTGGTTTTTGGCGAGAATGACTTTTTCAACATCAACACACCGGAAGACCTGGCCTGGGCGGAGAAACACCTGAAGTGAACGTTATAGGCATTGTAGGCTGGAAAAATTCCGGGAAAACCACGCTGGCCGCCGCTCTGATTCGTGAACTGTCCAACCGTGGCCTGACGGTCAGCTCGATCAAGCATGCCCATCACATGGTGGATGTGGACCAGCCCGGCACCGACAGTTACAAACACCGTGATGCCGGCGCCCGCGAAGTTATCCTGGCAGGCGGTCAGCGCTTTGCCATCATGCACGAACTGCGCGGCGCCGAAGAGCCCACCCTGGACGAACTGCTGGCGCGGCTGGGCCCCTGCGACTGGGTGGTGGTCGAGGGTTTTAAGACCCGCCCACATCCCAAGATTGAAGTACACCGGCGGGAAAGCTCGCGGACGCCCCTGTATAAGGAAGACGCCAGCATTATTGCGGTGGCGGCGGACTACGCTGCGGAGTTCTCCGGCCCAGTTTTCGACCTGAACGATGTGGCTGCCATCGCTGATTTTATCCTGAGCCGCGACCTGTCATGAACGGTACAGACAACAACAGGAAAGCAATGAAACCACTTCGTAATGACTGCTTTGCCCTGCCTCCCGGGGTCAACTGGACGCCCGTGGCCGAGGCCCTGGAGCGGTTGCGCTCGCGTTTGCATCCTGTGGTGGGAGTGGACAGGGCTGTCCCGTTGTCACAGCTGAATGGCCGGATACTGGCGAATGATGTTTATGCGCCTCGCGCCCATCCCCCCAGCAACAATTCCGCGGTGGATGGCTATGCTCTTGCCGGCCCCGTAACCGACGTGCCCTGCGCCCTGCCCCTGGTTGATGGCCGCAGTGCCGCCGGTGAGCCATACACCGGCCAGGTGCCTGAGGGCCATGCTATCCGTATTCTCACAGGCGCCGTCATACCGGCCGGTACCGATACCGTCATCCTGGAGGAAGACTGTGAGGTCATCGATGGACGGTTACACCTGAACGGCACGCTGAAGGCGGGTGCCAATGCACGCAAAGCCGGTGAAGACATCAAGGCACAGGATCGGATCCTCTCTGCATCTACCCGCCTGACTCCCACCCAGATTTCAGTCCTCGCCAGTGTCGGCGTCGAGTCGGTTGATGTTTACCAGCGGCTTCGCGTGGGTGTTCTTTCGACAGGTGATGAGGTGAAGCCGGTTGGCGCGACAGTCACCGACTGGCAGATCTATGATGCAAACCGGCCGATGCTCAGCGCCCTGGTGACGCAGCTTGGCTATGAGCTGGTCGACCTTGGCCATGCACTGGACCGGGCCGAGGAGGTTAAAGCGGCCCTGGAACGAGGCGCGGAACAATGCGACCTGATCCTGACCAGCGGCGGCGTCTCCGCAGGGGATGAAGACCACGTATCGAAAACCCTGAAAGCCCATGGCGACATCAGTAACTGGCGCATCGCCATCAAACCAGGCCGGCCGCTGGCGCTGGCCATGTTCCAGGGCACGCCGGTGGTGGGCCTGCCAGGCAATCCGGTGGCGGCCTGGGTGTGCGCGTTGCGCTTTGGTGCCCCCGCGATGGCGCTGCTGGCCGGAGGGGAATGGTTCGAACCCCAGGGCTATGTCATGCCCGCCAATTTCTCCAAGAACAAAAAGCCGGGGCGCAGCGAGATGTTGCGTGCACGGGTTCGTGATGGACAGGTTGAGGTATTTGGCTCGGAAGGTTCTGGCCGGGTGACCGGCCTGGCCTGGTCCGAAGGCATGGTAGAACTGGACGAAAGCGCCCGGCAGATAGAGCCGGGAACCCCTGTGCGGTTCATTCCCTACGGCAGTTTCGGGCTCTGATACCTTCGGGGGTTATTTATTCATAGCCGCCGTGTACGGCAAAGGCCTCCAGCGAGGCATCCTGCGGCGCCCGGGAGCGGTAGGTTTCCTCAACACCCAGCTCGGTCAGCGTGCGGCTCACCATCAACAGGGTGTTCTCCTCGAAGTCCTCGCACATATGGCGCATCTGGTCGATCTCTTCGCAGGCGACTGGATAGGCAGCGTCAATATCCGGCGCCCCGTAAACCTCGACAAAGGTCTGCGCCAGGGTCTGACGTAACTGCTCCAGCTCGGCCTCGGTGATATTGCAGACACCCACAAAGCTGGCGCGGCCACCGGATTCGATGCTGTACCAGCCATTGGTAAAGGCCTGTCGGGCCTTACCCTTCAGGTCCGCCTCCGACCAGTTGGAAAACTCGAATCCGCCGGAAATGGCCCATTCGCCACTGGGGGCAGGCACTTCGTAAACATTCTCATCGGATATATCCAGTCTCAGGGTTCGGGCCAGTTTCATGTGCGCTCCGCGAATTCAATCAGACTTACTGTTTCGGTCATAACGCCCTGACGTAACAACATCCGGCCTTTCTCGTCCAGCCCGACAAAGACCCCGGATTTCGGTTGGTCAATTTCCTTGCCGAGGCTGTCACAGCGTGGCCGCCATTCGTTGTGTATGCGCTCAAAACCGTTGTCCATGAGGTAGGTCAGCCACAGTAGCGTATGTTTGGACCAGCTTTCCAGCAGTGCCATAGGGGTAACATCGCCGCACCCTTCCTCGTAGAGACAGGTCTGATTCGGGTTCTGCCCGGGGTCGTCGCTTTCCGGTATGAAAGGTATGTCGATCCCGATGACCAGCCAACTCGGATACGCCTTGGGATCAGACACATCCGTCGCAAACCGGACACTGCCGCAGAGCGCGCCGTTGACCTTGATGCGGTCGGGCCATTGGAAGAACACCGGAACTTCCGGTGGGCCCAGTGCACCCAGGCTTTCTGCCAGTCCTATCTGGGCTACATAGACGGCCTGAATAGCATCTTCCAAAGGCGTCTCCGGCGCCAACACCAGGGCTGCTCGCAGGGTATCCGCCGCCTCAGCATAAAAAATTGTACCTGAATCCACTCCCGCAATGGCCCGGCTGACGGCCTTATCAAAAGGGTCCGTGTGTTTGGGCACCACTTCGCCCGAGAGTAGCGGCGGGAACTGGGGTGATTCGATCATAGAACGGCCCGGGCGTAGACGTCTGAGGCGATAAGCTCATCGGCAATGCGTTGGAACGCCTTGGATTGCAGGCTATCCGGCTTTGATACCACAATCGGGACACCGCCGTCGGAACCGATACGGATATCCAGGTCGAGCGGAATTTCACCCAGGAACGGCGCGCCGAGCTTCTCGGCTTCAGCCCTGGCACCGCCAGACCCGAACGGATGGTGCTGTTTACCGCAACCGTCACAGACAAACGATGCCATGTTTTCGATCAGACCGAACAGCGGTACCTCCATGCGGTTGAACATGTCGATGCCTTTGCGGGCGTCCATCAGGGCAATGTCCTGGGGTGTGGAGACCACAACGGCGCCGGCCACAAAGAACTTCTGGCTCAGGGTCATCTGCACATCGCCGGTGCCCGGGGGAAGATCCACCAACAGTACATCCAGCCTGCCCCAATCCACCTGATTCATCATCTGCTCCAGGGCACCCATCAGCATCGGTCCCCGCCAGATGATGGCCTCGTCATCCGGCGTCATCAGGCCCAGGGACATCAGGGTCACGCCATGATTGCGCAGGGGCAGGATGGTATGCCCGTCGGGGCTGGACGGGCGGCCCGAAACGCCCATCATGCGGGGCTGGCTGGGGCCGTAAACGTCGGCATCCAGAAGGCCCACTTTCAGACCTTTCGAAGCCAGCGCGACCGCCAGATTGGACGCCACTGTCGACTTACCCACGCCGCCTTTGCCGGAGGCGATGGCAATGATGCGATCGATCCCCTTCGGATTTTTGTCCTGCGGCCGGGGCGCGTCGGTACCGATCAGATTACTTTTATCGGCATTAACAAATTGAACCATGTTGTATCTCGGTTAGATTTCAGCTGTCCAGATAGTCATCACCGGTGCGAATCCGGGGGCGCTCGCCACTCGCCATGGGCGCGGTGTCCCCGTGAAACTGGGATTTGACCCGACAGTCATCACACATTTTGATCAACTGGACGTTATCAGATTTGGTATACATCCAGTGTCGGTTTTCCAGTTTTTCAACGATCCGGTTGATGGTGCTGGCGACACCAAAGGGCGTGCCACACTTGATGCACTCAAACGGCTCCTCACCATGCAGGGCCCGGGCACTCAGCGCGGCTTTTGACAGATCCAGCTGGGGCTTGAGGGTGATCGCCGTCTCAGGGCAGGTGCTCTCGCAAACGCCGCACTGAACACACGCGTTTTCCGTAAACTGAACCTCTGGCCGGTCGGGATGGTCGCCCAGGGCGCCGGTGGGGCAAAGCGATACGCACGCCAGACAGAGCGTGCATTTGTCGGAGTCGATCTCAATGGCGCCATAGGGCGCGCCCAGCGGGAGGGGGATCGGCGCATCGACATTCTCCGCCATCGCGCTGACGGTCACCCGCGTGATGTCACGGCGACCGCCGACCAGCAGAACCGGCTCACTCACCCGTCCGGCATTCTCCCCGGCCTCGCCAAGTTCTTGTGCTGCAATCACGCGAACCCGGCTGGGAGAATTTCTGGTGCCTGTGAGCATGGCCTGGGCCAGTTCAATTTCCGCAGCAACCGCCCGGCGGTCTGCTTCGGTGTCCGCCAGGATCAGGACTTCCGCGTAGCCCGCGCCGAACGCGGCCATTATCTCTGCGTGGCCTATACGATCGACCTGCCCCAATCCCATCGGGATCAGATCGTCCGCCAGCCCGTCGTAGTAGCGTGCCAGGAAGGCAATCGCGTCAGCACCAGCGCCCAACGTATGGAAAACCAGACGTGGAGATTCGCCAGTGTGCTCGCGATAGACCCGCCCCATCACAGAGATGGCCTGGGTCAGTGCCTCAAAAGGGGTTTCGTTCATGGTTATGGCAGAGGTCGGGCAGACCGCTGCACAGGTTCCACAGCCGGCGCAGATATCCGAATCGATCTGTACATGTTCCCCAAAGGAAAAAATCGCCTCGGTGGAACAGACGTCCAGGCAGCGGGTGCAACCGGGCTGGTTGGCCCGTGAGTGAGCGCACAGGGAAGTTTCCAGATTGAAATAGACGGTTTTTTCGAACTCACCCACCCGATCCCTGGCCGTCAGAGCGATACGCTCCAGTTCTCCGGTTTTGTCCGGGTCAGCCCAGAAGTAGCCGTTGCGTTTTTCATGACTGGGAAATGCGGGCGCACCGCCACGCAAGTCGATAAACACATCGCACTCACTGTGGGCGGTGGCTTTGACCTCGCCATAACCGAGGTCGCCGCGGCCCGCAGGGTTCAGAGCCTGCAACTGGGAAAACTCAAGCTTGAAGTTGCCCAATGCGCCCCGGGCGGCTGTCAGGCGACCTTTGGCGACATCGTAGCCCGCGGAAGGCAGCTGAATAGGCCCGGAATCACTGACGATACAGGTAACGCCCAGCTCATCCTGCACCAATTCGGCCATCCGGATAGCCTGCTCGGTGGGGCCCACAATACAGCACACGCCGTTGGACTGAATGGTTTTCACCGGCACCATGGGCGCCGGCAACTGCGCTGCCGCTACCAGCGCTGCCTGCTTGGCGTGCACACGTTCAGGCTTGGCGCCTGGCGCACTCCAGCCGGCGCGATCCCGGATATCGATGGTGCCCAGCGGCGCGGATTTGCCGATTTCAGCCTGGACATCCTCGCCCAGACGCTCGAACAGGGCTGCCTGCTGGCCACAGGCAACGAGCAGGTCGGCATCGCCTCCCAGATGTTCGGCCGCGATCTGCATATCCTTGCCGCAGAGTTGATCAACAACGATCACCTCCCCGGCCGCCGAGGCCACTTGCAGGGCCTCCGGATTGAAAGACTGCGTTTTATCGCAGGTACACAACAGTAATGTTTTATATGCCGTCATCAGGAATTTGGCTCTTTATGGCTCTTGTAGTTGTTTTTATACGTATCAGTTTCCAATATTGTTCTTCGAGCATGCCACAGCTGTTTGCTCTTGGACAATTGGATAATTGGATAATTGATTGGGCTCTGCTAACTTCAGGGGACAATAAAGAGAAAAGCCATGAGCAGTCGCACAGAGAGTTGGAAACGAGACTTACAAGTTGGTGCAGTGGTTCGCCAGTCGCCTGGCGTGACCCGGTGGGCAAAGCACATCTGGAAACCGGTGGCAGTAATACCGGGTGCCCCCGAAGCTTTCTGGAAGGAATTGGTCCGTGAGGGTGACGTGGTCGATTACCATGCCGGCACTGTGACCATGGGACTGTTTCGTGCCGACGTAGAAGCCTACCTTGTATCTCTCAATATGACTGTTCCCTCCGTCTGGATTGTAATGGATCGCGACGAGAGCCGTCAGTCTCCTTCAGGCTGGTTCGTCAGCGCCATTACGGCGAGTGCCTATGAGGCCCAGGACGCCCTGGATAGCGGCGAAAGCATCGTCGAGCCTGTGCCGATTCCCGAGTCCATGGCGGCGTGGATCAAAGAGTTTGTCGATATGCACTACATCGAAGAACCATTCAAGAAGCGCCGCCGTAAAGAGATCAATGTCGATGGTGTTGAAGACGGCAAGGGCGATGCACGCATCCGTCAGGAGAGCGACGTCTTCCGGGCACCTTCCAACATCAAGAACCCGAGAACGCACTGATGGCCGAATCACGTCTGGCGCGCTGGTCACGCAAGAAAACCGGAGCTGGCAAAAAGGCCGAGCCATCCCCTCCTGCGCAAGTTGATTATGAGCCTTCTCCGGAAGAGCAGGAACTTGCCATAAACCAGGCCCTGCCCGAACACGAAGTGTTGGAGAAGTACGGTTTGCCCGACCCCGACGCCATCGAGCTGGGCACCGACATCAAGGGTTTTTTGCGAAAAGAAATTCCCGAACTGTTGCGCCGCAAGGCTCTGCGCGGGCTCTGGAAATCCAACCCCGTTCTCGCGGTGCTTGATGGCCTGAATGACTACGATGAGGACTATACCGACGCTGGCCTTTCAGCCAAGGCCGTCCAGACCCTTTATAAGGTAGGCCAGGGTTTTGACCGAACCCCAAAGGTTGATGAGCAAGTCGGGGAGCAGATGGAGGAGCGGGTTGCGGATCCTGAACCGGCCGTTTCGGTTGTCCCTCCGGTGGCCAGGGAGAAACCGGAGCTCGAAATCACTGATGAGCCTGCGACCGTGGTTGGTCGAGTTGAACCGGCGGCAACCAGAGGCGAAGCCCTGAGTACCGGGGCCGAGGCGGAATTGACCCCGCGTTATCGCCCCAGAATGCGTTTCGATAGTTAATTTAAGCTATGACTGTAGTGGTAATAAGCTTTCTTGCCCCGGGTTCAGGACGGGTGTATAAGATTGTGTAGCGCAAAATTCAAACAATAACGTGAAGGACAAAAACTTGGCGAACACGGCTGAAGTTCAGTGCCCCCGCTCTATCAACGATGAAGATCGTGCGCGAGCCCAGATGTATCAGTTGCTGGGTGTTTTGCTGAGCGGCCCACCCACCGGCGAACTCCTTCATGGTTTGGCATCGCTGCAGGGTGACGATACCCCCCTGGGGTCCGCCTCCAAAAAACTGGCAGCACTTGCCGAGCGCACCAAGCCACAAGACGCCGAACGGGAATACAACAACCTTTTTATCGGAATCAGTCGTGGTGAATTATTGCCCTATGCCAGTTACTACCTCACCGGGTTTCTGAACGAAAAACCCCTTGCCGATCTGCGCAGCGATCTGATGGCGCGAGGCATTAAAGCCAGCGAAGACATCAAAGAACCCGAAGATCATATCAGCACTCTGTGTGAAATCATGGCTGGCATTATTGCCGGCGATTTCGAATGCGATAGTGGTTTGGCGTCGCAAAAAGCCTTTTTTGACGCGCACCTGGCAAAGTGGGCGGCATTATTTTTTACCGATTTGGAAAAAGCGCAAACTGCGATCTTCTATACACCTGTGGGCTCGCTGGGTCGGGCCTTCATGGAGGTAGAGGCTGATGCATTTGCACTTTGACAACCGGGGTCTATCGGATCCCTTAACCCAGGTGGAGGTGTCCTATGGACAACCAACAGCGTGAAAACAGCCGTCGCCGTTTCCTGCGGATGGCCGCAATAGCAGTTCCAGCTGCCGTTGCCGTGGCCGTTGCACCGAACGCCGCAGCCGAGGCCGTCAGCAGTGACGCACCCAAAAGCAGCGGTCTACGTGACACTGAGCACACACGGAAATATTTCGAATCTGCTCGCTTTTAAGGAAACGTGAGTCATTCAAGGTTGCGAAAGGCTCTTGAATGACCGCGTTCCCGAAAGAACGAGAATAATAAAAGAGAGAGGTAGTTGATATGTTAAGGAAGAAAACCAACGGGGTAGCGAAAGGCTCCCGTGCGGGCTCTTTACTTTCATCACTCGCTGCAAAAACGATGGACCGTCGCGGGTTTTTAACGGCTTCAGGTGTCGCAGTAGGCGGCCTGGCAGCCCTGTCACTCCCGTCAACGCGTGTAAAAGCTGCAACTCCGTCGAAGGAAGGCGGGGAAGTGGTTATGAAAAAATCCGTGTGTACGCACTGCTCGGTGGGCTGCACGGTAGAGGCAGAAGTGCAGAACGGCGTCTGGACTGGCCAGGAGCCAGGATGGGACAGCCCGTTCAACCTGGGCGCCCATTGTGCCAAAGGCGCCGCCGTTCGTGAGCACGCCCACGGCGAGCGTCGACTCAAGTCGCCCATGAAAATGGTCGATGGCGAGTGGAAGAAGATCTCCTGGGAAGATGCCATAAACGAAATTGGCGACAAGATGTTGCAGATTCGTGAAGAGAGCGGTCCCGATTCGGTTTACTGGCTCGGCAGCGCAAAGCACAGCAACGAACAGGCTTACCTGTTCCGCAAGTTTGCGGGCTACTGGGGCACCAACAACGTGGATCACCAGGCCCGTATCTGTCACTCAACAACCGTCGCCGGTGTAGCCAACACCTGGGGCTACGGTGCGATGACCAACTCCTACAACGACATCCACAAGTCCAAGGCGATCTTCCTGATCGGGGGCAACCCCGCCGAAGCGCACCCGGTGTCGCTGCTACACATCCTCAAAGCCAAGGAAGAAAACAACGCCCCGCTCATTGTCTGCGACCCGCGCTTTACGCGTACGGCGGCTCACGCCGATGAGTTTGTGCGGTTCCGGCCCGGCTCGGACGTCGCGCTGATATGGGGAATCCTGTGGCACATCTTTGAAAACGGTTGGGAAGACCAGGAGTTCATCCGTACCCGGGTGTACGGCATGGAAGACATCCGTGAAGAGGTGAAGCGCTGGAACCCCGAGGAAGTTGAGCGCGTGACCGGTGCCCCTGGCGGGCAGCTCGAGCGAGTCGCCCGCACCTTGGCCAACAATCGCCCCGGCACCGTGATCTGGTGTATGGGTGGCACCCAGCACACTAACGGCAACAACAACACCCGCGCCTACTGCATACTTCAACTTGCTCTGGGCAACATGGGCGTTGCCGGTGGTGGCACCAACATCTTCCGTGGCCACGATAACGTGCAGGGCGCCACCGACTTTGGTGTTGTGGCAGACAGCCTGCCTGGATACTACGGCGTGGCCGCAGGCTCCTGGGCCCACTGGGCGCGTGTCTGGGAAGAAGACCTGGACTGGCTCAAAGGGCGTTTTGCCACCTGGGACAAAGATGGCAAATCCCGCGCCATGATGAACGAGAAAGGCATTCCGGTATCCCGCTGGATCGACGGTGTTCTGGAAGCCAAGGAAAACCTTGAGCAGCCGGACAACACCCGGGCCATGGTGCTGTGGGGTCACGCGCCCAACTCCCAGACCCGTATGCTGGAAATGAAGGAAGCCATGGAAAAACTCGACCTGCTGGTCGTGGTTGACCCCTTCCCGACCGTGTCTGCAGTGCTGCACGACCGGAAGGATGGCGCCTATCTTTTGCCGACAACCACCCAGTTCGAAACCAGCGGTTCCGTCACCGCCTCCAACCGCTCCCTGCAGTGGCGGGAGAAGGTCATAGAACCGCTGTTCGACTCCAAGGTTGACCACGAGATCATCAAACTTTTTGCCGACAAGTTCGGTTTCACTGACCGCCTGTTCCGCAACATTGCCATTGAAGGCGACGAGCCGGTAATTGAAGACATCACCCGCGAGTACAACCGTGGCATGTGGACCATCGGCTACACCGGTCAGTCGCCCGAGCGCCTGAAGCTCCACATGGCCAACCAGCACCACTTCGACAAGACCTCTCTGCGTGCCGTGGGCGGTCCCTGCGATGGTGACTTCTATGGTCTGCCATGGCCATGCTGGGGAACACCGGAGATGAATCACCCGGGCACGGCAAACCTTTACGACATGTCGTTACCGGTATCCAAGGGTGGCCTGACGTTCCGGGCACGTTTCGGTGTTGAACGCGATGGCGAGAACCTGCTGGCGGATGGCGTGTACTCCAAAGACTCCGAGATCAAGGACGGCTACCCCGAGTTCACCATGCAGATGCTGATGGACCTGGGCTGGGATGGCGACCTGACGCAGGAAGAACGCGCTGCCATTAATGATGTAGGTGGCCCCGAGGCCAACTGGAAGATTGATCTGTCCGGCGGTATACAGCGGGTGGCCATCAAGCACGAATGTGCACCCTTTGGTAACGCCAAGGCCCGCTGCGTTGTCTGGAACTTCCCGGATCCGGTGCCACTGCATCGCGAGCCGTTGTACACCAACCGCCGTGACCTCGTGGAAGACTATCCGACTTATGCCGACAAGACCTTCTGGCGGGTGCCGACGCTGTATGAGTCCATCCAGAAGAAGGACTTCAGCAGCGACTTCCCCATTATTCTGACCTCAGGCCGGCTGGTCGAGTACGAAGGTGGTGGTGACGAGACACGGTCAAACCCATGGCTGGCGGAACTGCAGCAGGAGATGTTCATCGAGGTGAATCCGCGTGATGCGAACAACCTGAACATTCGTGACGGCAATGATGTCTGGGTTTCTGGCCCCGAGGGAGGGCGAATAAGAGTCAAGGCAATGGTGACAGAACGTGTTGGCGAGGGAGTAGCCTTTATGCCGTTCCACTTTGGCGGACATCTGGAAGGTAAGGACCTGAGGGACAAATACCCCAAAGGCTCTGACCCCTATGTCCTGGGCGAATCCACTAATACCGTTCAAACATACGGGTACGACTCGGTCACGCAGATGCAAGAGACCAAGTGTACCCTGTGTTCGATCGCGCCAGCATAATAAGAGGTACATAACATGGCTCTCGAAGGACAAGCACGCGCAAAGTTTCTTTGCGATGCCGAACGCTGCATTGAATGCAATGCCTGCGTTACGGCCTGTAAGAATGAGCATGAGGTCCCCTGGGGCATCAACCGCCGCCGCGTGGTGACTGTCGATGATGGTAAACCAGGCGAGCGCTCGATCTCGGTGGCTTGCATGCACTGTTCAGACGCGCCCTGTATGGCAGTCTGTCCCACGGACTGCTTCTACCAGACCGACGACGGAATCGTATTGCACTCCAAGGATCTGTGCATTGGTTGTGGGTATTGTTTTTACGCCTGCCCCTTTGGCGCGCCCCAGTTCCCCCAGGCGGGTAACTTTGGCAGCCGGGGCAAGATGGACAAGTGCACCTTCTGTGCAGGTGGTCCGGAGGAAGACAACTCCACAACCGAGTTCAACAAGTACGGACGCAACCGTATTGCCGAGGGCAAGTTGCCCATCTGTGCGGAAATGTGCTCGACCAAAGCCCTGTTGGCCGGTGACGGCAACGAGGTGTCGGACATCTATCGCCAGCGTGTGGTGAACCGTGGTTTCGGTTCCGGCGCCTGGGGATGGGGCACGGCCTACGAGAAGAAGGGTGCCTGAGCAAGCCTGACGATTCCGGGGCTTTCGGGCCCCGGAATTGATTGAGGCAACAAATTCTTTTTGTTGGTTCCGTTGGAGTGCTTTCATGAACTTTAAACAATTCGGTGCTGCCGCCTTTGTGCTGGCGACACTGCTATTCAATCCCGGCTGGGCGCAGGACGCCCCCGAGGTTGACCGGACAAGTACCGGGGGCGCCCAAACCCTGGAAGATATCATGGCTCGTCAGAAGAAGTTGGACGTTGACGAGTCTTTCCGTTCGGAAAACCTGGGTGATCCTGACAGTGCTGCGGCAATGAGCGAGCAACTGGGGACCCAGGGCGGTACTTCTGACTCCGATAAGTGGCGTGGTATCCGGTACAACGAGAGTGAGATCACGACCCAGTCGAGAGGGCCTGCGGCCGACGTCCTGATTCAGGATGGCGGCATGCCCTGGTACGAATTGCGTGAAGGTCCGGTCATCACCTACGGCGGCCTGGCGTTGCTGGGCATCATCGCGCTACTGGCGGTGTTCTACTTTGTTCGCGGCAAAATCATGATCGACGGTGGCCCTGCCGGCACCAGGATTGAGCGGTTCAAGGCTATCGAACGTTTCGGTCACTGGTTACTTGCGGGCTCCTTCATCGCATTGGCCCTGACCGGTCTGCTTACACTTATGGGGCGCAGTTTCCTGATCCCTGTTATCGGGCACGAAGCCTTTTCGCCCCTGGCAATTGGCTCCAAGTGGCTCCACAACAATATTGCCTGGGCCTTTATGTTGGGCCTGGTGATGACATTCGTCATGTGGGTAGCGCACAACATCCCCAACAAGCTCGACTGGCAGTGGCTCAAGGCGGGCGGCGGTATCTTTACCAAATCCCATCCTTCATCAAAGAAGTTCAACGCCGGCCAGAAAATCATCTTCTGGACCGTGATGATTCTTGGTTTCTCAGTGTCACTGTCGGGCCTGTCGCTGCTGTTTCCGTTCCAGATGCCCATGTTTGCTGACACCTTTGGCGTCATAAACAGCATTCTGGGGACAGACTTCCCAACGGCTCTGGCACCCCATGAAGAGATGCAGTTGTCCAACATCTGGCACTCGATCGTGGCGTTTCTGATGATGCTCGCCATCATCGCTCACATCTATATCGGCTCGGTCGGTATGGAAGGTGCGTTTGATGCCATGGGTACCGGTCAGGTTGATCTCGAGTGGGCCCGCCAGCACCACGATCTGTGGGTGGAAGAGGTCCAGGCCAGACAGGGCAAAGGAGAATCGTCGTGAAAGTCATGCTCGCCGGATTTGTCGCCGCCCTGGTGATCGCCGCTCTCGCACCCGTCGTTCTGGACCAGTTCGGATGGTCTTCTGCCGAGCACTGGAGCAGCGAAACGAGTGTGCGGCTTGACTGATCAGTCAGAGGCAAATGAGGAGGTACACCAGATCGACGCCGTCGGCCTGGTGTGCCCTCTCCCCATCCTCCGCTTTAAAAAACGCATCCGGGATCTACCCAGCGGCACTCATGTCGATTTTCTGGCCGATGACCCCAGTGGCCGGCGGGATTTACAGGTATTCTGTGAATTGACCGGTCACAGGATCGAATGGATTCGCGAGGAGGAGGCCGGGGTTCTTCGTTATCGGGTCCACCTTGCCTAGCCGGCACCTGAAACAACAGGCAACAAAAACTTACTCTTTTTTACACTCCGTGCGCCACCGAACAGACCGCTCAACACGGAAAGCCTATTCTTGATCCAGATGAGGCGATGGAGCTGCCGATACAGGAAGTTACATCATGCGCCGCAGGGACGGTGGCGCAACCAGAATTCAGGAATCGAATGTGAAAAGGAGAAGTTGCCATGAACAATATCGTCTATATCGTCGGTGCAGTGGTTATCGTTTTGGCGATTCTCTCTTTTCTCGGATTTCGTTGAGTCTCCACACTTGAAGGCTTTTCGATCGCAGTAAGGCTTCGGACCCCCCCGGCCTGTTCTCACCGGCCATCGCCACACGGCGATGGCCGTTTTTCATATACATCCCTATCTGATCTCCAGCGACGCGGGCCATGGTGTCATCGTTGTTGCTCCCTAAACCGCCCCATAGGCGACAATCTCCACCAGCATCTCAGGCCGCGCAAACCCGGAAACAATGATCGCGGCGCGATTGGGGTACGGTTCGCTGACGTACTCGGCGTAAACCTGATTCACGGCGGTCAGGTGCTCCCGGTCGGTGACGTAGATCAGCGCCTGGGTCAGGCCGGCCATGCCGGGGCCGGCGCGCTCCAAGGTGTGTCTCAGGTTCGCCATAGTCTGCCGGGCCTGGGCCTCGATGCCCCCGGCAACCACCTGGCCAGTGGCGTCGATGGGGATCTGTGCGGTGAACAGGATACCGTTGGCACTCACGGCCCATTCCAGGGGCGCCTTCGAGCGGGGCAGTTCAGTGGCAATCGGGGTTATGGTCGGCGTTGTTGTCATTGTGATCTCGCTGTTCAGTCGTTGTCGGTGGTACCAGCACCGGCGCCACCGCGGGAGGCCTCGGTCGCTTCCACCAGCAACCGGTCGGCCAGGGACTTCATGGTTTTCCAAAGCTGGTCATCCACCTCCAGGCCTTCCACCAGGGCCCGGTCTCTCTGCAGCTCAAGGTCTTCCTCGGTTTGCCGCATAAGATTGGTCAGGGCATAGTCCGAGCGCAGGCTTGGCAGCAGATCGACATGGTTGGCCATGATCAGGGTGATGCCATCGTTCTTCTCGGTATCGTCGGGGATATCCTCAAGGCTGTAGATGCAAATCTCCGGAACCGGATGGCCGGCCCTGAAACCTACAACTTGCTCTATCAGGGGTTCGTGGGAGTTACGCCAGAAGGCGGTGACGTTCATACCGCGACGGGCCAAGCGGGACAGATAGCCGATCACCAGCACCCGGTTGTGACAGTGGCGGATCTTGGTAATCGAAAGCCCGCGTGCACGTGCCCGGGCGTATCCCAGTTCCAGCGCCAGGCTGGCATTGCCGAGGATGCTGTGGTTGTGGGCATCCAGCACGCTGAAGTCGGCGTCCTGATACACCAGTGTCGGGGGTTCGTTCGGGTCTTCCCTCAGCAGGTAGTCCAATCCCTTCTTGAGGGCCGCCGCACCACCCAGGCCATGGGCTTCCATCCAGGCGACCATTTCCGCCGCATCAATGGCATCACCCTCCTCGAACCCGATGCCGATGAAGGCCTTGCGGCCCATTCCCTGCAGTTCGTTGAAGGACACTTTCATAGTGAATCCGGCTCCGGTTCTACGGGAAAACTCCAGTCATCCAGTGCCGCCAGCCTGGCCTTGTCGGCGCCGTAGTCGCTGAACAGCTCAGAGAACAGCGGAGCACCCTGAAACAGGGTGACACGGACCCAGCGATCGGACTTGGGATCGAACCGGCTGGCACCGAAGAAAGAGAGCTTGGTACGCAACAGGTGCATGGGCTTCATGTCCCGGTGCCAGAGATTGGCCTGGATCTCGCCATAGGGGGTGGCCCCCATGGTCTGGATTCGCCGGACACATTCCTTCTGCCCCGGATGAGCCATCAGGAACTCCACCACCGAGCCCCGGGAACTACGGTCCAGAAACACATCCAGCAATTGATAGGTATTGTGTATGCGGGGGCCAATGGCCAGCGAGAGTTCCTTCTCCGCACCCGGCTCCTCGCTGCGCACCCCCAGCCGGGGTTCCTCTTTTTCCGCCGAGCGATACCAGAACCAGTAATTGTGGCCCGGATTGCCGGGTTCATAATCCAGCGCCCAGGCAAATTTTGATTCGATCATCTGTCTGAGGGTGGCGGCGCGCATTTCCGGCTGCAGTTCCAGTATTTCCTCGCAACCCAGGTCGTCCTCAGCGGCATCAATCAGATCCGGGTAGAGTTCAATAAGCAGGGTATTGATCAGCTCCTGGGCTTCCAGGGAACAGTGGTCATCGGCCCAGTCCAGCAGGTCATCCCACAGGGTCGGTGTGGCCGGTGTCTGATCCAGCCAGTGGATGACCGACTCAATGGAGGCGACCGTCGCGAGATTTCGCTGGGTTTGTTCATGGTCTTCCGTCACTGTCTCGACAAAATGCTGATGAGCCCGGCGCAGCAGTCTCATCAGACCGTGCCGGGTGCCCTCGGTGGGCCTCTGCTCACGGGCAAAAGCCAGTGCCCTTTCCCGGCAGTACACCCACTGCTGGATCAACTGCGGGTGGTTGATCAGAAACGGCGCCATGCCCAGGCCCGTGGAGTTGCCGATACCCAGGTACCGTTGCAGGGCTGCGGCCAGGGGAACGGCGGTATCGGGGGAACGACTGCAGGCGAGGTGTTCCACCTGCTGGATGGAGAAGTGGCGCAACAGGTAGACCGCAAACATCTGGGCCGAGAACGGCCGGTTAAAATCCGGGTTTTTCTGCAAACGGGCGTAGTCGGCAATGCCGAACTTGCCATTGCCGTATACCGCCGTGGTGCGATAAAGGTAACCCACACGGGTCAGCCACGCCGGGTCAGGCTGACGCCCGGAAGCAAGGGCATCCACAAAATGGTCAAAGTTGCGCAGGCTCTTGTTGGCCCGTGACAGTACCAGCAGCCTTGGGTGCTGCCGCCCGGCTTCCTGCAGTGGCACATTGGACGCCATCTGCTCCAGCAGGCTGTCACCCACCGGCCCCTCCACCAGGGCAAAGGTGACATCCCAGGCCTCGGCGATCACCCGGTCGGATCGCAGGGCAGGGTCCAGGTGCTGGGAAAAGATCACCCCGTGATAGGTGTGGTGGGGCGTCTGCAAGCGGTAGATCACCACACCATGGCCCTGGCTATCCAGCTCACGCCGAACCGTGCTGACCGTCCAGTCTTCACGGGCCATCTGGCGAACCAGGCTGCGGGCGAAGCTCAGGCGGCTGGCATGAAGGCTGCCCAGCCGCACCAGGTTCATTACCCTGGCGGCGGGGCGCAGTTTCAGCTGTGGCTGTAAATCCAACTGGGTAGCCATTCTTTAACTCCGCGAAACGTGTTCGGACGAGCCGGTTGTCTCACCCACCAGGGCCACTTCACCCTTGGGAGGCACAATGCCCTGCTCCCTTGCCATGGCATAGGCGGATTTCGGCCCTATGTAAAGTGATGGCAGCAGAATCAGGGACACAGGGATCGCCGTGATGACGATGAACTGCTGCAAGGCACTGATCTGCCCCGCCCCCATATAGAGCAGAACAGCAGCCATCAGCGCCATGGCCACGCCCCAGAAGGCGCGAACCATAGGGTCGGGATCGTCATGTCCGGCGCTGACAACGGCGATGGCGTAACTCATGGAATCGCCCGTTGTCGCCACAAAGATCGTGGTCAGCAACAGGATGGCGAGCGCCATCAGCGTACCGCCGGGCAGCGCCTGGGCGATGGTGAGTGTGGCCACATCAAACTGGAAATTATTGAGGGCTTCGGTCAGGTCGATGGCCCCCGTCAACTGGTAGAAAATCCCGGAACCGCCCAGCAGGGTGAACCAGATGGTGGTTGCCACCGGAGCCATGACGGCCACGGCCAGAATCATCTGGCGGATCGTCCTGCCACGGGAGATGCGGGCGACGAAGATGGCCATCAGGGGCCCGTAGCCCAGGAACCAGGCAAAGAAGAACACCGTCCACCACTGCATCCACCAGCCTTCGGCAGTACCGGAGGTCACTGTCGCCATGGCGAAGAAGGAAGTGACGTACTCCCCGAAGCCCTGGGTGTAGGCATTGGTCAGGAACAGAGTAGGGCCGAAGACAAAGATGACTGCTGCGATTGCCAGCGCCAGAAACACATTAAACCGGCTCAACAGCTGAATTCCCCTGTGGATACCCGTCATGGCGGAGGTCACGTAAACCCCTGCCAGCACTGCAAGTATGACCAGCTGGGTGCCGTAACCCTGGGGAAAACCGAACAACTCATGGAGGCCGAAACTGACCTGCGTGGCCAGGAACCCGATCGGCCCCACGGTGCCGGCAACCACCGCAATCACACAGGCAGCATCCACAACGCCACCAAACCAGCCATGCATTACCCGGTCACCAAAAACCGGGTAAAGCAATGTCCGGGGCTGAAGTGGCTGGCCCTTCACATAGTGGGCATGAGCCAGCACGATGGCAGACAAGGTTCCAAGAATGGCCCAGGCGAGGAACCCCCAATGCATGAAGGACTGGGCGAGGGCCGGCGCGACCGCCTCTGCCGTTCCCGCTTCGGTGCTGAATACGGGTGGCGTCACCACGAAGTGATAAACCGGCTCACCGGCAGCGAAGAACACACCACCGCCTGCCAGAAGGGTACACATAATGATGGACAGCCATTTGAACGTACTCAGCTCCGGGGTACTCCGGTTGCCCACCTTGGCACTTCCAGCCGGAGAGACCGCAACGCCCATGCCGATCAGGAAGGTCAGCAAAAGCAGAAGCTGAAAGAACGAACCCAGCGACTCCGCCGTCCATGCGAAACCACTGGAGATCAATCCGGCCGTCCACTCAATGTCATACAGTGAGAGACCAAGAAAGAGCAATATGAACCCGATGCTCAGGGCCAATACAATTGGGTCCCCCAGGCGCCGAATACCTGCTTCAGGAGTCGCGGTAGAACTGGCTGAGATTGTCATGGCGTTTACCTGTTTTTGTTGTTGGAGCTTTATTTTAGGAACAAAGATGATTCAGAACACAGCCCCTGCCTGGGGCCGTGTACCATCGGTTAATTGCCGGAGCCAGTTACGGCCCATGATCTTTTCGATTTCTTCGCGATTGAATCCCTTCAGGTGCAGGCCTTCCGCGATATTGTTGAAATGACGGTTGTCGCTGAACCAGGAAAGCGGCGCCGGCCAGCCAGCATTCGACTGACTGCCTTCACCATAATCCATGGCCTTGGTCCAGCGGCCGTTGCGCATCCAGGTCAATACCGACTCCGGCTGCCCCTGGCACAGGTCAGTGCCCAGGCCAATATGGTCGATGCCCATCAACTCCGCGGTATCAGCCACCATGCCGCAGAACTCATCCAGGGTGCAGTCCGGGCCGTTTTTCAGGTGGAACGGATACACGGAAAACCCAAGGATGCCGCCGCTTTCCGCCACCGCGCGCAATACGTCATCAGACTTGTTGCGTTTTGCGGCATGGAAACTGGCCGGGTTGGCATGGGAAATAATCACCGGCCGTTCCGACAGCTCAATGGCATCCAGGGTAGAGCGTTCCGAGCTGTGGGACATGTCGATCAACATACCGACCCGGTTCATTTCCCGGATCACCTGCTTGCCAAAGCGGGTGACGCCACTGTCCTCGGCCTCGTAACAGCCACAGGCCAGCAGGCTCTGGTTATTGTAGGTAAGCTGCATGATCATCAGCCCCAGCCGCCGCATGATGGCGACCAGGTCAATATCGTCCTCGATGGGCGAGCAGTTCTGGGCACCGAAAAAGATGCCCACGCGATGGCTTTCCCGCGCCAGCTCAATATCACTGGCCTGGCGCACCGGCATGATCAGGTCCTCATGCTCTTCGAAGCGACGCTGCCATTCGCCGAAGCGCAGCAGGGTTTCGCGGCAGTTCTCGTGATACACCAGCGTGGCGTGCACGGCATCGACACCGCCCTCACGCATCTCCTCGAAGATTGCCCGTGACCAGTTCGAGTATTGCAGCCCATCAATGGTCAGAATCGACTTTGACATGGCGGAGTCCTCAGGCCTTGATATAGCAGGTTTTAACCACGGTATAGAACTCGCGGGCATATTGGCCCTGCTCCCGTGGCCCGAAACTGGAATCCTTGCGACCGCCGAAGGGCACGTGATAATCCGTGCCGGCCGTGGCCAGGTTCACCATCACGCAGCCGGTTTCGGCGCGGGCCTTGAAGTCCGAAGCCCGCTGCAGGGAACCGGTGATCAGGCCGGCGGTCAGACCGTAGTTGGTATCGTTCAGTGTTGCCAGGGCCGTTTCGTAGTCCGGCACCCGGATCACGCAGGCCACGGGGCCGAACACCTCATCCCGGTTGATGGCCATTTCATTGGTGGTGTCGGTAAACAGGACCGGCTGCATGTAATAGCCATCACTGTCGACACGGACATCCTCGCCGCCGAACGCCAGGGTTGCGCCTTCCTGCAAGGCGACATCCACCCAGCGGCGGTTGGCGGCCAACTGGCTTTCGCTGGCGATGGGGCCGATAACCGTGCCGTCTGCCAGCGCCGGGCCAACAGTGGCCTCGGCCAGTTTGCTGGTCAGCCTGGCTACGAATTCATCATGGACCGCATCAGTGACGATCAACCGGGAGGAGGCGGTACACTTCTGCCCGGAGCCGGAATAGGCACCGGCAAACGCTGCGTCCACCGCCACGTCCAGGTCGGCGTCGTCCAGCACGATCAGTGCGTTCTTGGACCCCATTTCCAGCTGGCACTTCACCAGGTTGGATGCGGTCGCCGCTGCCACACGGCGCCCCACTTCCAGAGAACCGGTAAAGGTGATGGCCCGGACCCGCGGGCTGGTGATCAACGCCTCCCCCGCTTCCCGGCCACTGCCGGTGACCAGGTTGAAGGTCCCTGCTGGCAGCCCCTGGCGGCTGATGATTTCGGTGAGCGCCCAGGCGCTTGCCGGCACCAGATTGGCAGGCTTGAATACCACCGCATTGCCAAAGGCCAGGGCCGGGGCAATCTTCCACACCGCAGTCGCCATGGGGAAATTCCAGGGACTGATCACGCCCACAACGCCCAACGGCTCGCGGCGGGTCTCGATCTCGACGCCGGGGCGCACGGAGGCCGCCCGGTCATCAATCTGACGCAGCACTTCGGCGGCGTAATAGTGGAAGAACTGGCCGGAGCGGTACACCTCGCCCTTACCCTCTGCCAGCGGCTTGCCCTCCTCCCGCGACAGCAATTCACCCAGTTCGTCCTTGCGGGCGATGAGTTCATTGCCAATCGCCATCAGCACGCTGTAGCGGGTTTCAAGGCCGGTTTCAGCCCAGGCTTTCTGGCCCTCGCGAGCCACCTCAATGGCCTGAGTGACCTGCCCGGCGCTGGCCTGGTGATAATGGCCGATGATGTCTTTCAGGTCCGAAGGGTTCTGGTTGGGCAGCGGGGTGTTTTCGCCTTCAACCCACTCTCCACCTATATAGAGTGCGTACGTGTTTGACATGGGAGCCTCCTTGAATGGTTATCCTCAAGCCTAAACCCCTCGCGGAAATAAGGATAATCAAAAATATCGCATTTTTTATAAGTACTTCTTATACTCGGTTTAAATGTACTACCCGGCAGATGATCCATGGCAACCGAACTGAAAATCCAGCCACTGCGCTATGTGCTCGCGGTTTGTGAAGAAGGCAGCTTTCAGGGCGCCGCACTACGGCTGCATCGCAGTCAGCCGGCGCTGTCCATGGCTATTCGGGATCTGGAGGAAAAGCTGGGGCAGCCGCTTTTTGAGAAGTCCTACAAGGGCCAGCTGACGCCCTATGGAGAATATTGCCTGCCGCGCTTCCGGGAACTGGTCCAGCAGCATGACCGGCTGGCCACCGAACTGGAACATATGGCCCGGGGCCACCAGGGGCGGGTCACTCTGGCCACGGTACCATCGGTCGCCAGCCGACTGATGCCTGACTTCCTGGCGGGTTTTATCAGGGATTACCCGGGCATCAACATCAACCTGCACGACGAAAACGCCGAGTTTGTATGTCGCATGGTGGCGGGAGGCGAGGTAGACCTTGGCATCAGCAGTACCTGGGCCGACGATGAACGCCTGAGCTACACACATCTCTTCGAGGACAATATCGGCGTGGTGCTGCACCGGGACCACCCGCTGGCCGACCGGCCAAGCCTGAAATGGCAGGAACTGACGCAGGAACGTTTCATCGCCAACGGCACCTCCCGCCTTCTGAAACATACCGCTGCTGCCAGCCTGGTGGACAATAACGACTTTTACATTTCCAACATGATTTCCCTGATTGCCATGCTGGAAGCCGGCAGTGGCGTTACCACCCTGCCCCGCCTGGCCTTTCCGGTCGATAATCAGAAGTTGTGCTTTGTCCCCCTGAGCGAACCCAAACTGGTCCGCCAGATCGGCCTTATCAAGCTGGCGAACCGCACACCATCGCCCTCGGCCCAGGCATTGGAAGAGGTAATTCTGAAACAGCTGACAGGCGTAACAACCTAGGTTTTCTTGTCCTTGATCAATCCACCATTGACGGGCCTTTAAAAGCGCGTAATCTGATAATTTAACGTTGAACCAATGAAAATAAGCCCAGCCATAGAGATTACTTATATGCCAGCGGAGAAGCACGACCTGATTCACGAAATGCCCGAATCCAAAGAAGCCATTCACTACCTGAAAACCAGCAACAACCATTTCGCAAAACTGTTTGACGAGTATCATGAGATTGATCATGCCGTTCATCACTTCGAAGGTGGTGCAGCAAACACCTCTGACGAACATCTGGAAAATCTCAAGAAACAGCGCCTGAACCTGAAGGACCAGTTGTCTGGAATGATTCGCGAGTACGAGTCGTCAGCATCACAGTGAGCGAACGGTAAAACGGTAAGAAGAGGACGCTGAATCTGGCAGTCCTGGCACGATGGGCAATCAAGGAGAGCTTTATAGCCGGGCTGCTTTTTTCTGACCCAAGATGGGAAACCGGAAGTGTCGGTTGCCGCGAAAGTTCGTTGAGTATCCTGACAATACCAATCCATTAAGCCAAACAGATATCGGCAAGTCCCGGGGCTGCCATCACCGTCGTATCTCCGGTCAGGACGATGCTCAGAATTAACAAAACGCAACTGAATCAACAGTTCATTCTGAGTATCCTCCGGCCTTGTACTCTTCAGTGATGCACAAAGTCAGGACACTCATTGCAAATGACCAAGACCGATCTCGTATTCCAGAGCTATGGAAGATGCTGTAACCGCGATGCGTTTTTTGTCGACTTCTACGAATCCTTCATGGCCAGCTCGACCATCATCAGGGATCGCTTCGAGAACACGGATATGGCAGCGCAGCGCCACTTGCTTCGAAACGGCATCATGCAGCTGATCCTGCACGCACGTGGCATGTCCGACCGAAAGCTGAAAGCGCTGGGAGAAAGCCACAATCGCACCCACTACGACATCAAACCGGAATGGTATTCACTCTGGCTGGACGCCCTGATGAAGACTGTCCGTATCCATGACCCCGAATACACAAAAGAACTCGATGCTGCCTGGAGAGAGGTTTTAACCCCTGGCATTGACCTGATTCGCGGGGCATATTAAGCCCCAGGAGCACAACGTCCGTTGATGACCTACTGATCAATGCCGCGAACCAGCCCCAGGCCTATCGCCACTTGCACCAACTCGGCAAAAGAATCAACCTTCATCTTGGCCATCATGTTTGCCCGGTGGCCTTCAACAGTTTTCCGGTTGATCCCCAGTTCGTCTGCCGCTTCCTGGTTAGACAGCCCCTTGACGATCAGCTCCAGGACCTGACGCTCTCTTCTGGTGAGGCTTTCGTAGTGCTCTCTCACACGTGCCTGAGAACTACGCCGCGCGAATCTTGCCCAGTCTTTTTCCAGAGCATTGTGTACGTGATCAATCAATACCTGATCGTCAAACGGCTTCTCGATGAAAGTCATGGCCCCCTGAGTGAGGGCCGTCACTGCCATGTCCACATTGCCATGGGCCGAGATCATGATAACCGGTAGCTCAACATTGTACTCAGGCAGTTTCTTCTGCGCATTGATCCCGCTCAGCCCGGGCATCCGTACGTCCATAACAATACAACCACTTTGGCCGGTATCGAAGTCATCAAAAAACGCCAGTGCATCCTCGTAGGTCCGCACATTGAGGCCGACAGACTCAAGCAGCCACTTCAGGGAATCTCGTACGTCTGCATCATCATCAATAACAAAAACCGTTTGCGCGTCGTTGTTGGAGGTCATGAATGATCAGTCAGCAATATTCAGGGTAAATGAAAAGCACGCACCTCCCTCCGGGAGGTTGTCTGCCCATAGCTCGCCACCAAGATTCTCCACCAATGAACGACTGATGGCCAGCCCCATTCCAAGCCCTGTTTGCTTGGTTGAAAAGAAACGATCAAAAAGACGAGACATATCTGCCTCTGAAATTCCTGCGCCCTGATCTTTAACCTGCACGCGCAATTGCCGTCCCTTATCCTTCGCAACACTGATTCTTACAGTTGAAAACTGTTCAGCAGCAGGTGAGCCGCTTGCCTCAATGGCGTTGACGATCAGGTTCAGCAAGACTTGCTCCAACTGGATACGGTCACCCAACACCAGAGGCAGATCGTGGTCAATTTCAAAAACAAGCCTCACGCTGTGCCGGTCCGCCATCGATTCACAGAAATCAATCATGTCGCGGATCAGCGCCGCCAGATTGAGCTCGGTAACAACCGGCTCCTGCTTGCGGGTAAAGTCCATCATCCGGTGAACGATCTCACCGGCCCTCAATGCGGTTCGTATGCTGCGGGTAATCGGAAGCTCGATATCACTCCAGGCAAGACTCTCCTTCCCCGCGAATCGCCGTTCGATCCCTCGGAGGAAGTTCACCATCGCCGAAAGCGGCTGGTTAAGTTCATGCGCCAGGCTGGATGCCAACTCACCCATAGTCACCAGCCGACTGGCGTGATCAATGTCCGCCTGGTACTGCTTCAGCTGTTCTTCTGCAGCCTTCTTTTCTGTGAGATCGTGGGCGACGAGTGAAAAATACTCGATATCTCCATGCAATGAGCGGTGGGCCAATAGTTCAAGAAGCACTGGAATACGCCCGCCCTTGAGACTCCGCATGGTCAGCTCTCCTCGCCAGTATCCGGTTTGGCTGGCAGAGGAGAATCCCTCCTGCATTAATTGTCTTGCGTCTTTTTCCGTGAGAAAACCAGCAAGAGCCGAGGAACTGTAGTCTGTTTCCTCCAGTTCCAGGGCAACGCGGGCAGCTTCATTCAGATGCGAGATGGTGAAGTCCAGGTTCACAAAAATGACGAGATCCTGAGTACTCTCCAACACTCTGGCAAGCCGCCTGTTAGCCTTATCTGCCTTGATTCGGTGGGTCGCATCGCGGGAAACCACTAGAATTTCCCGAATCTCATTGGTATCCGGATCCCGAATGGTGCGGCTGGTACTCTCGAGCCAGGTGTAGTGACCGTCTTTGTGCCTGAATCGATAGGTATGGGTATAAAGGCCACGATCATAATTGACGGTTGGTGCCCGCAACCTGAAATCTTCCACATCGTCCGGATGGTAGAGATCATAAGCAGACATACCCACGATCTCCTCAACGCTATAGCCCAACAAATGGGTAACGGCTGGCGATGCATAGATGAACCGCCAGTCCTCTGGCGTGTGCCTCGAAATCATGTCGGTTGACTGCTCAGCCATCTCTGCCAGCAGTCGGTTGCGCTCGGCGTCGTCCGTCAACGCGGTTAGCCCCTCTTCGGGCGTCCGGGTTTTCATTGTCAAGCGTTTCTCCGATCTCGGGTTGCCTTGATTACTCTATTCTGACGATGTCAGGGGCCCCTGGCCACGCTGCTGCCGGGCCCCCTTTTACGGTCAGCGCAGAAACTCTTTACTGAAATCTTTGAACTCAGGCATATCAGAACGACGCAGCCATTCGAATCCGACCATTTCTTTCGTCACGATTGCCGCCCCCGCCTGTTCCATCCTGCGCAACGCCACTTCCGTGTCGTATGGATTTCTTGCAGAAATTGCATCGGCAACTACAAACACATCAAATCCCTTCTCAAGCAGTCTCAGTGTGGATTGCATCACACAGGCCTGAGATTCCATACCACAAAGCACAACCTGCTTACGGCCATGGGCCTGGAAGGCTGCTTCAAAACCGGGATCATCAATACAGGAAAAAAAAGTCTTGCCATGAATGCGTTCCGGCCCTACCAGCTCCTGAAGTCTCTCTTCTGTATGTCCCAAACCATCCGGATACTGCTCCGAACCGATAACCGGCACATCCATTAACCGGGCCAGGCGAACCAGCCAGCTGCAATTCTCTACCAAGCGCTCACTTTCGTATACGCCAGATAGCAAACGTGCCTGAACGTCGATCACTGCAACGATGACATTATTCTTATCCATCAACATATAACTGCCTCCTGACTTACGCCGGCCTGCGATCAACCATGTTAGTGGCAACGCCTTCTGCAACGACCGTATCGCCTACTTTGCAAACGGTTTCCAGTTTCACCCGGCGTCGTTCTTGATTGATTTCTATAACTCTGGCGGAAGCTACCACCGTGTCACCAATGTGAACCGGGGCTTTGAAACTGATCTGCTGGTCAATGTAGATCGCGCCCGGGCCAGGCAGACGGGTACCCAGTACTGCCGAGATCAGGGCAGCACTGAACATGCCATGGACGATCCGCTGCTTGAATGGCGTGGTCTCGGCGTATTCCGCGTTTATATGCACAGGATTGTCATCACCACTGATACCTGCGAACAGCACCACATCTGCCTCTGTGATGGTCTTTGCATAAAAAGACTCCATCCCAACTTCCAGATCTTCCAGATAGTAACCGTGTAATTCTCGCATTGTTTATTCCTTATGTTGATCCATGAGCTTACTAGATTACTGGTTTATGACTGTAGAACCAAGTATTTTTACTTGGTTTTTTCAAGGACCTCTGATAGCCTTCCCGCAACAACAAAGACAACACCGCTTTGCAAAGAGGGAAATGCGGTATGCAGAGTCAACCCGTAAGTATTTTCGAAAGAGCCTTCAAGAAACTGGTTCCCGGTGGCCTGGAATCAGTTAGCCGGCGTGGTGCAGACATCATGAGTATCGCCGAAGACCTACCGGAAACAGACGTTGCCATTGTCAAAGAATGGATTGAAAACTGTTTGGCGGAGAATGGTGGCCAGGTAGAAGCGCGAAACCGGGCAGCGTTGCTGGGCCGCGCCTACCTGAAACTCTCGCAAACCGGCAAGATCCGATTTTTTGGCTTGCTCTCGGAGCAGTTTGGTGTTGAAGAAAGCAGTGTTGAGAAGGCGATTGACCACTGGCATAAAGCCGACGCAAATCGGAAAACAACGGCAGCCCAGGCACTGCGCAAGGCTCTGGAGCCCAGCCGTATAGCTCTTTTGAAACAATTCAATGGCGTTCCGTCCGGAGTCAAATTTCTGGTGGACATGCGGGATGAACTGCTCAACTTCTGCAAAGACTATCCGGCCCTGAAGCCCCTTGAAACTGACCTGCGAGACCTGTTGGCCACCTGGTTCGACGTTGGCCTTCTTCAACTGGAAGAGATCAACTGGAACTCAAGTGCGGCCATGCTCGAAAAGCTCATTGCCTATGAGGCGGTGCACGCTATCAAAAGCTGGAACGACCTGAAGAATCGACTGGATTCAGACAGGCGTTGTTTCGCCTTCATACACCCAAACATGCCAGATGAGCCTTTGATTTTTGTTGAAGTCGCCCTGGTAAATGGCCTCGCCGGTAACGTGCAGAAGCTGCTGGATGAGAGTGCACCAACCCAGGATATCAATACCGCCGATACGGCAATTTTCTATTCAATCTCTAATGCCCAACGCGGACTGGCAGGCATAAGTTTTGGCAACTTCCTGATCAAGCAAGTCGTGAAACGGTTGCAGGACGAGTTCCCGCAATTGAAGCAGTTCGCCACACTGTCACCAGTTCCCGGTTTCCGTCGCTGGCTTGACAGCACACCAGCGGACAGATTGCGAGAGTTACCGGGTGGCGAGAAATGGCTCAGTTATCCACCACCAAGAGATCCCGATCCGGCAAATTTGGTAGACCCTGCCGGAGGCCAACAGGAAGCCATTATGAAGCTAGCTGCAGCCTATCTTTGCACGACCAGACCCGGAAATGGTCGCGCAATAGATCCGGTTGCACATTTCCATCTCAGCAACGGCGCACAGATTGCTCGTCTGAATTGGCTGGCGGACACCTCCGAGAAAGGCATAAGCCAATCCGCTGGGCTGATGGTGAATTATCTGTATGAGCTTCCCAAAATTGTTCACCGCAGCGAGCGGTACACCTCCATGGGGGTGATTTCACAATCATCTGCCATCAAAAAACTTCTGAAATAAACAGCGACTGAAAATGAGGAGAACACAATGACAAATCGAATTGCCGTTGTAACCGGATCTACCGGTGGGCTGGGTACCGCTATGTGTAAAGCAATGGCCAGCCAGGGTCGAAAAGTGATTGGCACGCACCTGCCTGGCAACGAGTTCACTGCTGAAGCGCAGAAATGGCAGGCTTACCTGCGAGAGGAAGGTGTTGATGTTGCAATCTACCCGCTGGACGTTACCGATTTCGAGAACTGCCAGACATTTGTCCAGACTGTAGAGAAAGAGCAGGGGCCAATCGAAATCCTTGTAAATAATGCAGGTATTACCAACGATGCTCCATTAAAGAAAATGCAGCCGGAGCAGTGGAACCAGGTCATCAACGTGAACCTGAATTCCATGTTCAATATGTGCCGCCAGGTTTTTGACGGTATGTGTGAACGCGGCTTCGGGCGGATCGTAAACGTGTCTTCCCTGAATGGTGAGAAGGGCCAGTTCGGCCAGTCCAACTATGCGGCGACTAAAGCGGGCATCTATGGCTTCACCAAATCCATCGCACTCGAAGGCGCCCGTAAAGGCGTCACTGCCAATGCGGTATCTCCGGGCTATATAGATACACCGATGGTCCGCAAGGTACCGGAGAAGGTGCTCAACACCATTGTTGAGGGCATTCCTGTCGGCCGCCTCGGCGAGCCGGAGGATATTGCCCGGGCTGTCGCATTCCTGACAGCGGATGACGCAGGCTTTGTGACTGGCACCAACATGTCAGTCAATGGCGGCCAGTACATGAGCTAAGGGGACGAACAGTGATCGAGTATAGAGCACCCACTCGGGACATGGCGTTTACCCTACAGCAGGTCGCCGGATTCTCAGAAATGGCCAAAGCCTGCGGCTACGAAGAGGCCAGCGATGACGTTGTTGCAGCCATTCTCCAAGAAGCAGCAAAATTTTCGAGTTCGGTCATTGCGCCAATCAACGCTGCCGGCGACCAGTCCGGCGTGCATCTGGAGCCGGACCACAGTGTGATAACACCGGACGGTTTTGCCGAAGCCTATCAGCAGTATGCCGATAGCGGCTGGGCCAGCCTGCAGTTTGATCCAAAGTTCGGCGGCCAGGGGCTGCCATTCTCCCTTGCCATCCCGGTTCAGGAAATGTGGCACGCCGCCAATATGGCCTGGGGGCTCTGTCCTCTGTTATCGCAAGGTGCTGTCGAAGCGCTTTCCGAGAATGCCAGCGATGCCCTCAAGCAAAAGCTCCTCCCGAAAATGATCTCGGGGCGCTGGACCGGAACCATGAACCTGACTGAACCTCAGTCAGGATCTGACCTTTCCGATATTCGCACAAAGGCGTGGCAAGATGGTGATGTCTATCGGATCAAAGGCCAGAAAATTTTCATCACCTGGGGCGAACACAACATGGCAGAGAACATCATCCACCTGGTGCTCGCCCGCCTGCCTGATGCACCCCCGGGAGTTAAAGGCATTTCCCTGTTTGCCGTCCCGAAATATCTTCCGGATGTTTCCGGCGAACCCGGCGAGCGAAACGACTGCCGTGCCGTATCGTTGGAACACAAGCTTGGGATTCACGCCAGCCCTACCTGCGTCATGAGCTATGGTGATAATGAGGGAGCCATCGGCTATCTGGTCGGTGAAGAAAACCAGGGCCTGGCATGCATGTTCACCATGATGAACAACGCGCGGCTAACAGTTGGGTTGCAAGGAGTGTCCATTTCGGAACGAGCCTACCAGCAAGCACGAGACTACGCCTTCGAGCGAACCCAGGGCACAGCACCCGGCGAACATCCGGGTGTCTCTCCAATCATCAGACACCCGGATGTTCGCCGGATGCTGATGACCATGAAGGCCCTGACAGAAGCAGCACGTGGGCTCGCGTATACCGGATGTGTTGCCGTGGATTACGCCAACACCCTGCATCTTCCCGATGGTGCCCGCGAACGCTATCAGCGTCGCGCTGACCTGCTGACACCGTTGGTAAAAGGCTGGTGTACGGAAATCGCCCAAGAAGTCACGTCGCTGGGAATCCAGGTCTATGGCGGCATGGGGTTCATTGAAGAAACCGGGATTGCTCAACACTATCGGGACGCAAGGATTCTGCCGATATACGAGGGTACCAACGGTATTCAGGCACTCGACCTCGTTGGCCGGAAGATCATTCGCAATCAGGGCAAAGCCATGGCGGAGCTGATTGATGATATGCGGCAGCTTACCGTGCCCGTTCAAAGAACCTCATCACTCACTGCCGAACGACAGGCAAGATTTGACCAGGCCGTTGCCTTCCTCGAAGATGCCACTGGCATTGTGCTCGACCGCGGTAACGACGATCAGTTTACCGGTTCTGTTGCCCATAATTATCTGATGCTCAGTGCAACCGTGACAGCAGCCTGGCTAATGCTGAAATCCACAACCGCCGCAGCGAAGCAAAGCATTGACGAGGACTCGTATGCGGCCAGCAAGCTGGCAACAACCAACTTCTTTTTTGACCACATTCTGCCGCGCAGTTCAGCCTACGTGACCGCGTTGCGATCCGGTGATGATGCCATCATGGCATTGCCGGAAATTGATTTCTGATACACCCCGGAGGTAAGTCCTCATGTACATAAACGGAGAATGGATAACCGGACGCTCCGAGTTTCCGGTCACCAACCCGGCAACGGGTGAAACCATTGGTACAGTTCCTGACTGCACCAATCAGGACATTGAGGCGGCCATTACGGCCGCCGATCGTGCTTTTATCGAATGGAAAAAAACAACGCCGTATGTTCGATCCCGGTTGTTGTATCGTGCCTGGGAACTGATGATACGCCAGAAGCGGACATTGGCGGAGCTGATGACTCGGGAACAGGGCAAACCGCTGAAAGCATCACTTAACGAAGTACAGTACGGTGCTGATTTTCTGCTTTGGTTTGCCGAAGAAGCAAAAAGACTGTACGGGCAAAGCATTCCCTCTGCCCGGGAGAATCAGCGATTTCTCGTTCAGAAATCTCCCGTGGGGGTAGTCGGTGCCATCACGCCCTGGAATTATCCGATTTCGATGATCACCCGCAAACTTGCTCCTGCCCTGGCATCAGGCTGTACTGTTATTCTCAAACCGGCTGAGAGCACACCTTTGTGCGCCAAAGCCATGATGGAAATCTTCGAAGATGCCGGGTTTCCGCCGGGAGTGGTAAACCTGCTAACCGTGCAGAACCCGGAGCCGGTGGGAAAGGCCTTCTGCACTGACCCACGAATCCGCAAACTTACATTTACTGGTTCCACTTCTGTCGGCAAAGAACTGAATGGCCTTGCAGCCGCGAATATGAAACGGGTTTCCATGGAACTTGGTGGCCACGCGCCAGCGATTGTGTTCCCGGACGCGGACCCTGTACATGCTGCCAAAGGACTCTCACTGGTAAAGTTTCTGAATACCGGACAGGCTTGCATCAGCCCCAACCGGATATTCGTGCACGAGGATCACGCAGAACCTTTCATCAGGGAACTGAGCAGCCGCGCCAATCGGCTGGTAGCAGGCAATGGCATGACGGAGGGCACAGGCCTCGGCCCACTGATCAATGAGCTTGCCATCCAGAAGGTCGACACTCAGGTGAAAGATGCCGTATCCCGTGGAGCCAGAGTGGAAACGGGCGGGCGGCGGTTGACCGATGGCGGGCTATCGGACGGCTATTTTTACGCGCCAACTGTTCTGTCTGGCGTCACCGCTGCCATGAAGATCTACCGCGATGAAACCTTCGGGCCGGTAGCACCCGTTATTACCTATCGTTCAGAGGACGATGTGATCGCGATGGCCAACGATACCGATTACGGATTGGCAGCCTATATCTATAGCAATGACATAGGTACCGCCATGCGAGCCTTCGAAGCCCTGGATTTTGGCATCATTGGCATTAACGACATTAACCCCACAAGCGCCGCAGCGCCTTTTGGTGGCATGAAGACCAGTGGTCTTGGCCGGGAAGGTGCCAAGGAGGGCCTTGAAGAGTACCTCGAAACCAAGCTTGGCGGATTCGCGATTTGAACAGCGACCTGCACTAAATAGCCCGGCATAATGCCAGGCTATTTAGTGCAGGTACAAAAAGGCCCCGGCAATCGCCAGGGGCAAAAGACTACAGCGTAAAACCCAACCCACCTCTACACTGTCAGCTCACTCCTCAGTACATGCTTTTGCAGTTTGCCAGTGGATGTTTTCGGCAAATCATCCGCAAACACTATCTTTTTGGGCACCTTGAAGCCGGCGAGGTTCGCCCGACAATGCGCCACAATATCGGCCTCTGTCAGCCCCTCGTTTCCGGCTTTCAAAGTAATGAATGCACAGGGTATTTCCCCCCAATAATCATCGGGCGCGGCTACAACGGCTGCTTCCAGAACAGCAGGATGATCGTAGAGCGCACTTTCTACCTCAAGAGTCGAAATATTCTCTCCACCGGAAATAATGATGTCTTTGGAGCGGTCTTTTATTTCCACATAGCCATCGGCATGCCAGACCCCGAGATCACCTGTATGGAACCAACCCCCTTTTAGGGATTTCGCGGTTTCCTCCGGGTTGTTCAGGTAACCCTTCATAACCGCATTACCCCGCACATAAAGCTCACCAATCGACACACCATTCTTGGGCACTGGTTCAAGTGTCACGGGATCGGCCACCATCATGTCAGCCATCGACAATGACAGGATACCCTGACGTGCCATTTTCGCCGCTTTCTTCTTGCCATCCAGAAAATGCCATTCGTCCTGGAATTCACAGATCAGGCTGGGGCCGTATGTTTCGGTAAGACCATACAAATGAACCACGTTCATACCCATGGCCTCCATGGCTTCAATAGTCGCCGCAGGGGGCGCAGCACCCCCGGTCGCTGCCGTTACCTGCTGGCTGAACGGCTTTCTGTATTCCTGAGGTGCGTTAATCAGCATGTTCAATACAACCGGCGCTGCACAGAAATGCGTCACGCCGTGCTGTGCAATGGCGCTGAAAACCGGTTGCGGCTGAGGGGCTCTTAAACAGACATGGGTTCCGGCAACAGCCGTAACAGCCCAAGGGTAACACCATCCATTACAGTGGAACATCGGCAGTGTCCAGAGATAGACGGCGCCCGAAGGCAACCCGAAGCCGATTACATTACTCAGCGCGTTCAGATGTGCACCGCGATGATGATACACAACACCTTTCGGGTTCCCTGTCGTACCGGATGTGTAATTCAATGCAATTGCCTGCCACTCGTCATCCGGCATGTCCCACACAAAATCGTCATCGCCGCTGGCAAGCAGGTCGCCATAGGTCATTTTGCCAATCAGTTCACCACCCTCAAAGTTAGGGTCGTCAACGTCCACAACTATCGGTTTTGCGTCGCAACCTGCAAGAGCTTCTCTGGAACGATCACAGTATTCCCTGTCCGTAAAGAATACTTTGGCGCGGCCATGATTCAGCATGAACGTCATGGTTTTTGCGTCAAGACGAGTATTTTGAGCATTAAGTACGGCACCGATCATCGGTACCGCAAAGTGCAGTTCCAGCATTTCGGGAATATTAGGTAACAATGCAGCCACTGTATCCCCTTTGCGGACGCCCAGTTTTCTCAGGGCAGACGCCATCTTCAGACAACGCTGATAGGTTTCCGCCCAGTTTCTCCTGATATCCCCATGAATGACCGCCGTGCGGGTCGGATGTGCCAGAGCAGTTCTCTGAATAAAGGTGATCGGGGTGAGAGGCGTATGGTTCGCCTCTTGTTTTTCCAGCCCAAGTTCAAACATATTTTCCATCGCGGTTAACCTCTTACTATTCTGTCGGACCAAGATTCTGGGTCAGCTTCGATCAGCCACGGCATCATCATCAGCAGGCTCGTCTTTATGGTGGTGCGTCGCTTCATAGGCGTCGGCAAACCAGTTTTTCTCCAGGAAGAACCAGAGTACAAGCCCGACACCAAGCCCCCAGGCCGCTCCTTTCGCCGCCAGGATGGATCCAACGATCACTGCAATACCTCGCTCAAGGTTGGTCTGACGATCCAGCATTTCTATGGCCAGATAGCCGCAAAGGTAGCCTTGGATCAGTAATGTAAGTGCCATACCGATATTGAGGCCCGGCTTGAACAGGGTTACCACTGGCACCAGAACAATCGCGATAGTCATGCCCCAGTAGATACTGGTTGCACCTCCCCAATAGCTATCCATGGCAGAGCGGGGGTTGTTCATGTAGCGATTAATTACCAGAGCCTGCCCACCCGTCCAGGCCGGGCCGGAAAGGCTGATGAACGGTGCGAAGATGCCATGCAGGAAGTTACGAATGCCTACAATGATGCTGTTACGGCGAGGACTGAAGATCAGCTTCTCGTCCTTGCGCACGCCGTCAGCATTTTTGAAAAGGGAGTCCACAACCAGAATATCGCCGAACGCAATAATATAGGCAGCCAAAGCCAGCGGTATGGCATCAATGAAGTATTGCAGAGGTGGCAATCCCAGTCCTAAGACGCTGTAATCCTGGAGGATGGTGGTAAATGGAATTGTGGTAAAACCCCACTCGATTACCGGTGTTTCCACCTCGCCAATGATCATGCCAAACACGTAGGCAATCAGGAATGGGACCGCAATGCCGTACTGAGCCACGAAACGGAAAAAACCATATCGCGCGCGCAGAGGGCTTGCTGTCTCAGAGAACAACATGAAAAAACCAAGCACTGCCCCCGTCAGAATGGTGATAGGCATAGTCCAGACACGTCCGTCATCAGCGAATTCGCCCATCACTGCGGAAATACCGGCACCTATTAAAATGCCGGATTTGAGCGACATGGGCATCTTCCGCACTAACGCATCAGCCCCTTTGAACACCCCAAGCCCAAGGAAGATGATGGCAACGGTTATCTGTAGGGCAATTAACGCCAGTATTCTGGCTTCCCCCTCTGGGTAGCCGGTCAGGAAGGCGATATAAAGAGGAATACCAGCCGTGATCCAGCCAGCAACGGCCGGGTCTCCAAAATGCGAATGCACCAGGTAGAGAATATTGTTCAGTAACACAAAGGCAACCGCTATCTCGAACGGAATACCAAGAACTGAGGTCATCAACGCAGTGATACTCAGTGGAACAACACAAAGAATCGCGCCCTGCAGTATATCCGGGATCTCTACCTTGTAATGGACGAACGGCACGCGCAATTTCAAGGTGCCTAACATGGACGGCTGCTCGCCGCCTGTTGGCCTCTTATGTAAGGACATTGTTTTTGTTCTCCATCCAACTGAATTTGAGAATGCAAAGGGAGGCACATCACCTCTCCGATAATACTAGGCATATTTACTCATTTGTTCAATGGTTTTTACTTGGTTTTTAGAGAACTACTACTTGATTTATTTGCATGCCTATCTTTTTACATACTAATTATAAGCACTTGATATATGACACTCTTGGTCCGGAATTCACGCGACAATAGTTTCAGTCGACTGGCAGGCTCCTTCTTGCCCCGATGCCACACCCCCACGCCTCATGAGGCAATATGTCACAAGCGGCATTAAACTCACTTAATCTTTTGGTATTTTTATCTTATTGTTTTTAAAGGTTTTATTTCATTTTCAGGGCATCATGGAATCCTGGCACGGGGCTTGTAAGGGATACCTTGCACTCAACAGAGGCACTGATCGAAAACAGCCTCGAATGAAGCAAAACTGTAGGAGAGTTTTTATGAACAAGCTTTTGATCTCATTGACTGCATCCATGGCACTTCTGGCCGCTGGCCCGGTACTGGCCCAGGAATCCCAGCAGAACCAGCAAAGTGGCGATGCCATGCAGGGCGAGCAAAGCGCTCCGCAGACTGATTTCAGCGATGGTGAGCTGGAGAGCTTCGTTAATGCACAGAAAGGCATCAACGACATCCGTGACGAGTACATGGAAAAAATAGAGTCTGCTGACGACCAGGCGAAAGCCCAGGAACTGCAGCAGGAAGCCAATGACGAGATGGTCGAGGTTATCCAGGGCGAAGACATGGAGATCGAGACCTATAACAGCATCGCTACTGCATACAACAGCGATCCGGAAACCCGTGAGCGCGTTGATGAAATGATGTAACAGTAACGACTGCGTTACTACAAAAAATCCCGGGGTTATGCTCCGGGATTTTTTTGTGCCATCACGACAATATCGGCATAGTCGTGTATGCGAACCAGAGGTTTTTCGGGATTCTCTGGCCGCAGATCGCGCACCTCATTTACCATCGCCCTGGCCACGGTATCCGCCTCAATGGCACGAAACCTTTCCAGTGGACCGATGAGCGCCCGGTTGATCAGGGGCATGGCTTTCATACCGAGCGCCTCGGCTGTGCGGTGTTCGTTCCTATCACCCAAAAGCAGACTGGGCTGGTAAATGGACAGGTATGGAAAGCCCAACGCTTTGATACCTTCCTCCAGTTCACCTTTAACGCGATTGTAGAAAACTCTGGATGACGGGGAAGCGGCAATGGCCGACATCAGGATAAACCCTTTCACACCCTTCGCCTGCCCTAACCCGGCGGCTTTCATGGCATAGCCATAATCCACCTTGCGAAACACCTCGGCCGAGCCGGCCTTACTGATAGTCGTGCCAAGGCAGCAGATGATGATGTCTACTTCGAACAGACTGGCGTGATCATCCAGGTGGTCAAAGTCGATCTGGTGCTGTTCGAGTTTCGGATGGCTCAGTGACAGTGGCCGACGTACCGGAGTGACCACCAACGACACCTCCTCCCTGGCCAGCAAACCGTCCAGCACCTTTCCCCCGGTCAGGCCTGTCGCACCCAATAACATGATCTTCATAGAATATTCCTCAGCCACGAAACCACCCCGGGATACCCTGATGTATCCAGAACAAACTCCTGCCCACGGGACGCACTCCTGAGATAACAGTGGTCATCATCACGTTGCCAGCGCGAGAGGTTACTGTGGAAACTCAGGGCCGAGTCCGCAGAACCCGGATAGAAACCACCTGGCAGACGCCATTGCGTCGTTAACCTTGCCTCCGGTGCCGTCAGGCGAAGCGAATCCGCCATTGTACTGAATACACCGGCCCCCGGCAGTCCCGTTGACTGTCCCTCGAGATACAGGCGGTCAGAAGCAACATACAGGGTATTGTTACGATCCGGCCGACCGTGAAAATGCGGATGATACCGCGCCCATTGCAAGTCGCCGTCCGCAATCTCATCTATCTGGTGAATGTCGCCGATCTGCAGCCACCCCCAGAGGGCATGAAAGGGCCTGGCCTGCGTGACAAACCGCCAGGCCCTGCCCTGTTTCTCCACCTCCCGGAACAGACCGAAGAAAAGAAACAGATCACCCACACCCACCTGCTGTTTACGGAGGTGGCCCTGGGCCGCACCCGTCTGGCCCAGGCATGGCCGCCAACCGGGGGCACGGGGCAACGCACCGGCAATCAGATCAGGGTCAAGATGGGCCTTGCGTGTGCCTCCTCGCCGGTCACCGGTCAGGCTGGCAACCAGATGGCCCACACTCATACCGTTATACCGGATATCCCGATACGCAATTTTCGAACCCGAGTCCGGAATCGGCAGCGTGTAAAAAGAGCCATCCGGAAATACAGGGCTGGGACAACCGCCTGCAGATGAGTCGAAGCCTTTCCGGCTCAATATCAGTTTCATAAACGTTTTTTTCAGCGCCAGGAAGAAAACGGCAACCATATCACGCCGGGCAAAAGCAGTTTACACTGACTAAAACCGCACACTGGCCCACCTGCTGATCCGACATCGATTGCCCATGACTGATTCTGCCACGTTAAACGCGCTACAGTCCGGCCTCCAGGGCTGGTTTTTTCCTGGTCTGACCGCCCTGATCTCGGTGGTGGTTACCCTGCTGGTCTTCAGGGGTGTGTTAACGGTTATCCAGCGGCTGACCCGCCGGAAAACCGTCCCGCGGCTGTTTCTTGATGCGTCCGCCCCGGCCCTGGGGATTGTTATTGCCCTGCTGGTTCTTAACGGCATCCTTGAAACCGCCTCGCCTGACCTGCCATTCCTGGGCTTCTTCCAGCACGCCGCCACGCTGCTGCTGATTGTGGCTGTTACCTGGGCCCTGGTGCGCTGCACCTCGGCCATCGGCGAGGTGATTGTCTCCCTGAATCCGGTGCTGGAAGGCCAGTGGAAGCGTGCCCGCAAGGTCGAAACGCAAACGCGGTTCCTGGTGCGGGTGCTTAATATCCTTATTATCATCGTTGGTATAGGCGGTGCGCTGGTGACCTTCGAACCGGTTCGTCACCTTGGCAGTGGCCTGCTTGCCTCAGCAGGTATTGGCGGCATCATACTGGGTTTTGCTGCCAAGCCGGTGCTTGGCAACCTGCTTGCAGGCATGCAGATTGCCCTGACCCAGCCTTTCCGTATTGATGACGTTCTCTTCGTACAGGGCGAGTGGTGCTGGGTCGAGGAAGTAACCGCCACCTATGTGGTGCTCAGGGTATGGGACCTGAGGCGGCTGGTTGTGCCCCTGCAATGGTTTATCGAGAACCCGTTCCAGAACTGGACCAGGAACGACACAGAGCTGGCCGGTACTGTATTCATTAACGTGGATTACGGCATGCCCATTGAACCGGTACGCACAGAATTCAACAGAATGCTGCAACAGTCTCCGGAATGGAACGGGAACATCAGCAATGTTCAGGTCACAGAGGCCGGGGAAACAACCATTCAGATCCGCCTGTTCATGAGCGCCATAGATTCATCGGCGCTCTGGAACCTGCGCTGTGCCATTCGCGAAGGCATGATTACCTTCATCCAGCAACATTACCCGGAACATCTGCCCAGGGTCCGTGCCAGGCTGGTTGAAAAGCCGGATCAGTGAACGACAGCTTCGCGGTTACCCGCTGGCTTCTGTTCCAATCTGATCACACCATTCGTTGAAAGATACCGTCTTTGCGCAACAAATGACGCAAAGCTGCCGCGATATGGCCGGCAATCAGCACACTCAGCGTTATGGCAAGCCACCCGTGTATATAAAACAGGCTGGCAGCCAGTTCTTCGTCCTCTGGTACAAAAGGCATGGCAGGCAGTCTGTAATCGCCCGCTATGGCCAGAGCAGGAAACGCGGTCACGCCGGCCCAGCCAAACAACGGCGTTATCACCAGCAGTATATACATCAGGTGATGCACACTCCTGGCCGCTATCTGTAAGGTGCGCGGCATCTCATCCGGGTATGGTGGGCTTTTCACCCGGATTTTCACTGCAATCCTCAGGATCATCAGTAACAGCACCGTGAAGCCGATGGTCTTGTGCACACTGTAAAGTGTGTTCGTCAACGCCCCCCAGATGTCTGCTTCCGCCCGTGACGCCATCCAGAGCCCAACGGGTATCAAGGTCAGAACCATCAGGGCCATTACCCAATGCAGTACCCGCCAGCCTGTGGGGTATTTCTGAATCTGTGGCATACACTGTCCCTCCACTGTGATGTGCCGCAGCTGTAGCGAGGTCAGTCAGACCAGGAGCCGGGCATAAATATCACCCGAAGCAAATCCATCTGCACCCGCCGCAAGCCAATGCCGGAGTGACTCCGGATTCCGCCATGAAACCCAGATAAAGCGGCGTTGCTCACCGGCAATAACATTGAACTCGTATTGGCCGAGCAGATCCAGTTCTTTCAGACATCGCAATGCCCGATCCAGGGTACCGTTTACGAACTCGAAAGACAGTGCCGGCAGCGGCTGGCTCAGCCCCGCCAGCACTTCGGCCTCAAAGCCCTCCACATCAATCTTGCAGAAGCCAGGCCTGCCATACTGCCATATCAGCTCGTCCAGGGTTGTCACCGGAACGGTAACCGAATCTTCCCAGCGCACATGCCGGAAACCGGCCGTTGTTGTACGCAGGTGTTCCCGCCAGCGGCTGTCCAGTGAAGCCACCGCGGGATTGCGCAGGCTCAGGGCCAGCTCGGCATTGCCCGGAGCCCGCCCGACAGCCAGCGACAGGCACACCACCCCCGGTTGATGCCGGGTCAGCCACCGCAGCCAGCACAGCAGCCGGGGTTGGGGCTCCACCGCCACCACCCGGGCCCCCAGCGCGGAAAATGCAGAGCTTCGGTCGCCCAGATGGGCCCCAATGTCGAAGACCAGGTCCCCCGGACCGACGAACTCACTGTAGAGTTGGCGTAAAGCCCTCTGACGACCGGGACGTCGATAGATCACCAGGGACCGTAACAGCCCCAGCCCGTGGTTCAGCTGGTCGATGATCGGACGCAAGACCACCTCCTGTTGCACTCAACCCGGGACTGACATGCTCAGTAATTGTCAGAGTAGTAGAAAAACCGGATCAGTGAACGGCAGCTTCGGTCACCCGGTCCACCAGGTAAACCAGCCCATGGTAGTCAATCCCTCCATGCCGGCTCAGGCCGATCTCACAGGTGCGGCTGGTGGAAATCCCCTCCACGCAGCCATCCACCTGGCGCGGCAGGGTGCGCAGGGCGTGGCTGTTCAGTTCCGGCACATTGAAGCCCTTGTCACCGGCAAAGGCACAGCAGTGAATATCCTCGGGAATCACCACGTTGGTGCTGCAGCGCCGGGCAATATCGATCAGACCCTGTGATTCCCCAAGGTGCTGGGTGCTGCAGGTGACATGGATGGCAATGGCGGTGTCATCAGGCTTGAAAACCAGGCGGTCCACCAGTTTTTCACGGATAAACTTCACCGGGTCGTACAGGTCAAGGCCCAGCTCCCGGGCTGCCTCCTGGATCTGCAGGGTGCAGGGGCTGGTGTCGCAATACACCGGATCCTGGCCGTTACGGGTGGCAGCCATCAGTGCATCCAGGAGTTCTGTTTTCTTGCGCTCAGCCTGTTCAGGGTAGCCTTTGGAGGCAAACGGCTGGCCACAGCAGAGGGCATCCAGGCTTTCGGGGAAAACCACCTGATAGCCACCCTTTTCCAGCAGTTGCCGGGTTTTCTCATGCAGAGGCGTCTGCTCCGAATCGCCGCTGGCCGGCCCCATCACCCGGGATACGCAGGCCTGCAAATACACCACCCTGGGCGCTCCATTATCCGGTGCCACGGCTGACGGCACAAAACGGATGGGCTGCGGCATGGACGGATCCCACTGGGGCAGCCTTTGCCCGGAGAGCTTGCGCATACCAGCGCTCAGCTTCGCCAGTCTGGGCGCCCCCAGCAGCTTCTCGGCGCCGGATGCCATGGAAAGCACGAAGCGGGCGCCACGCAACACAGCCTGGAAATGATCGGCGGCACGGTCGGCGGTGCCACTGTGGCGGGTCTGACCAGCCCTGAGCTTGCGCACCAGGTCACCGGTGTTGATATCCACCGGGCAACGCTGGGCACAGAGGCCTGTCGCAGCACAGGTGTCTATGCCGTGGTACTGGTAGGCAGCCTCCAGCTCCGAGGTATCCTTGCCGGCCCGTTTTTTGGCCTGGATATCACGCCAGATCACGATGCGCTGACGCGGTGACAGGGTCAGCCCTTCCGAGGGACACACGGGTTCACAGAAACCGCACTCGATGCACTTGTCCACCAGCGGATCGGCGGCGGGCAGCGGTTTGAGGTTTTTCAGGTGAATGTCTTTGTCGTGAGAAAGCACCACGTCCGGATTCAGCAGATTATCCGGGTCCAGCAGACCCTTGATCTTCCACATCAACTGCCAGGCATCATGCCCCCATTCCAGTTCCACAAAGGGCGCCATGTTGCGACCGGTGCCATGCTCCGCCTTGAGTGAACCGCCGAATTCAACCGCCACCAGCTGCGAGACGTCTTTCATGAAGGCGTCGTAGCGGGCCACTTCCTCGGGGTCGTCAAAGCCCTGGGGAAACACAAAGTGAAGGTTCCCTTCCAGCGCGTGACCGAAGATGATGGCATTGTCATAGCCATGCTTTACAAACAGGTCCTGAAGCCGCTTCACGCCTTCCGCCAGCTGGTCGAGAGGGAAGGTAACGTCCTCGATAATCACAGTGGTTCCGGTCGGGCGCACCGCACCTACGGCGGGGAACGTGCCCTTGCGGATAGCCCACAGAAGCTCAGACACTTTCGGGTCCGTGGTGAAATCCACTTTCTGTTCCACGGGGAAGTCCGCCAGGGCGGCCTTGATCTGAACCAGCTGCTCCTGCAGCAAATTCTGGTCGGGAGCCCGGGTCTCAATCAACAAGGCGCAGGCATCGTCCGATAATCCGTGTATCCACTCGGGAAGGCCGGGCTTGTCCTGGACCGAGCGCAGGCTGCGACGGTCCAGAAGTTCTACCGCGTCCACCGGCTGGGACCGCAGCAATGCCGCCGCACGGCAACAGCTGTCTGCATTGGTAAACACCAGCAATCCGGTCGCCTTGTTCGGGTAATCCGGCACGGTGTTGTAGGTCACCGAGCTGACAAAACCCAGGGTACCTTCGGAACCCACCATCAGGTGGGTCAGGATATCCATCGGGTCGCTGTAATCCACCAGCGCATTCAGCGACAGGCCGGTGGTGTTTTTCAGCCGGTATTTATGGCGGATGCGATCAGCCAGTTCGGTGTTGGCGCGGGTCTCGGATGCCAGCTGTTCCAGCTTCGCCAGCAGCCCGGCGTGGCTTTCCCGGAACACCTTCACACTGGCATAGTCCTCGGTATCCACCACAGCACCATCCGCCAGCACCATTCGCATACTGGCGAGGGTATGGTAGGTATTCTGGGCGGTACCGCAGCACATGCCACTGGCATTGTTGGCGACAATGCCACCGATCTTGCAGGCATTGATAGATGCGGGGTCAGGGCCGATCTTGTAGCCGTATGGCGCCAGCCAGGCATTGGCCTGGGCACCGATGATCCCCGGCTGCAGGCGGATCTGGCGTCCTTCGTTACGGATCTCATGGTCTTTCCAGTGATCACCCAGCACCAGCAGGATGGAATCGCTGATGGCCTGGCCGGACAGGCTGGTTCCGGCAGCCCGGAACGTCACCGGCGCCGCGAAGCGCCGTGCGATCTTCAGTACTCCGACAACTTCATCCTCGCTTTCCACCTTGACCACGGCCCCCGGGATCAGGCGGTAAAAGCTGGCATCCGTGCCATAGGCCAGGGTCGAGAGCGGGTCGTCATAGACCCGCTCGACCGGAATCAACTCCTTTAATGCCGAGAGAGCCTCGGAGGACAGTTTCATGAGGCTCCCATCAGAGGATCAGTGGCTCCCAGCACATAGGCCGCAATCAATGCAATCAGGCCTGTGAAGAGAATGTAGTACATGGCTGGCCAGATAGTTTTTCGCAGTGTCTGACCTTCCTTGCCCAACAGCCCGACTGTTGCTGAAGCGGCAACCACATTGTGAATCGCCACCATATTACCGGCAGCGGCACCAATGGCCTGGACCGCGACAATCAGCGCCGTTGAAAGTCCCAGCCCTTCAGCCACACCAAACTGGAACTGGCTGAACATCATGTTGGATACGGTGTTTGAACCAGCCAGGAAGGCACCCATGGCACCCACGGCCGGAGCCAGCAACGGATAGATACCGCCAACGCTGTCCGCCACCCAGGTAGCCATGGCAATGGGCATGCTGGGCAGGTCAGACATATTGACGCCGGAGTTGATCAGAATACGGACCATGGGCACGGTGAACAGCAGCACGAACCCGGCGCTGAGAATGACACCGCTGGACTCCTTCACAGCCGCCGTCAGCTCTTTTACCTGCATGCGATGGAGGAAGAAGGTCGCGATGACAATCATCATCAGAATGCCACCCGGTAGGTAAAGGGGCTCAAAACTGGTACTGACACCAGACTCGCCCATGATATCGGTTACGCCAATGGAAACCGACATGAATGCTTCTTTCACCGCCGGCACGGTACGGCTGATAACCAGTACCACACCCACCAGCACATACGGCAGCCAGGCCCGGAAGGAGCTCATGGGCTTCTTGGTCAGCTCATCGAGTTTCATTTCGATGGTACCCAGCCATTCAGAGGGCCATTCGTTACCGGGGGCAAAGTCCCAGTTGTTCTTCGGCAGCAGGAAGCCCTTGCGCGCAGCAGTGGTCACAATGGCAAGGCCAATCAGGCCACCCAGCAACGACGGGAACTCCGGACCAAGCACAACACCGGTGATGGCATAGGGCACCACGAATGCAATACCGGCGAAAATGGCAAATGGCAGAACTTCCAGTCCTTCGCGCCAGCTGCGGTTCTTGCCGAAGAAACGGGTCATCATCATCACCATGAACAGCGGCATTACAACGCCGACAATCGCGTGAATGATCGCTACTTCCGAGGTGATAATCTGCAGGTAGGTGTCCCAGTTGGAGCCCAGCTCTTCCAGCCTTTCCGTGATGCTGGATTTTTCCAGGCCGGTGTTAACACCCACAATGATCGGCGTACCCACAGCACCGAAGGAAACCGGTGTGCTCTGAACCATCATGCCCAGCATCACCGCCGCCATGGCCGGGAAGCCAATGGCAACCAGCAGGGGTGCAGCAATCGCAGCCGGCGTACCGAAGCCCGAAGCCCCCTCAATAAAACAGCCGAACAGCCAGGCAATGATAATGGCCTGGATACGACGGTCCGGGCTTATATTGGCAAATCCTGCCCGTATGGCGGTAATACCCCCCGAGTGCTTCAGCGTGTTCAGCAGCAGGATGGCACCAAAGATAATCCACAGCAGGCCGAAGGTAATACCCAGCCCCTGAAGCGTGGACGCCAGGATGCGATTGAACGACATATCCCAGGCGGTGAGACCAATCAGTGCGGTCACGATAAACACGATGGGCATGGACCGGCTGGCAGGCCAGCGCAGACCAATGAGCAAGATGCCCGCCAACAGAATTGGGGTGAAAGCCAGTAACGCGAGAAGACCGGGTGACATCAGAGGCTCCTGAATTTTATTGTTGATGAATTTGGATAATTGGTAATACCAATTTACAATGTCAGTCAAACACGATAGGGAAATTTTCCGATGACTTCAAAGCATTCAGTATAGACATTAGTCGAGTAACGCAAATCGCGGGTTATCATTCACACCGTTGCTCGGCATAATCAAGAATTGGTAAGACCAGAGGGGAACCCAGGAGCACAATGAACACCGGACGTATCTCACCACGGCGCCTTGCGGATAGCATTGTCGAAGAACTGGAAAAGATGATTCTGGAAGGGACGCTGCAGCCCGGGGAGCGGCTGCCGGCGGAGCGTGCCCTGGCTGAAAAATTCGGTGTGTCGCGCCCGTCATTGCGGGAGGCCGTACATAGACTGGCGACCAAAGGTCTTCTCATCAGCCGCCAGGGCGGCGGGCATTTTGTCTCGGAATCACTGGGGACCAGCTTTACCGACCCCCTGATCACCCTGCTGGAGGGGCATCCGGACGCCCAGAGGGATCTGCTGGAGTACCGTCGCACCCTGGAAGCAGACTGCGCCTATTACGCCGCCCTGCGGGCAACTACCATCGACAAGACCCACCTCAAGGCTGCCTACGAAACCCTGCAGGCCTGCTACGCCTCTGAGAGCGGCGGGCTGAACGAGGAAGGGGCAGCAGACGCCAGGTTCCATCTTGCCATCGCTGAAGCCAGCCACAACGCCATCCTTTTGCATACCATCCGCGGGCTCTTCAGCCTGCTGAAAACCAATGTGGTAGCCAATATCGGCGGCATGTACGCCAGGGAGAAGCAGACGCGCAGCGAGCTGATGGAACAGCATCGCCTGCTCTTTGAAGCCATTATTGAAGGCCGCGCTGAAGACGCAAGGCATTTTGCCGGCCAGCACATCCAGTACGCCCAGCAGGTGCTCTCGGAACAGCTCGAGAACCACAGGCGCCTGGAAAGGTCCCAGCGCCGGATCAGGCCAGACAAAACAGCCACTGACTCAATGACTGCGAGTGAAGCCGGCAAAATGGGCTGACCTGGTGGGGTCTGGGCAGATTCTGTGCCAGCAACCCGCCACCCAACCACGCAAGGAATGCCCATGATGTTCGGAATCGCCTGGTTCGTAATGATGTGGTTCGGGCTCTTCACCATAGCCTTGATTGCCCTGCTGGTGTTTCTGCTGCGCCGGCATGGCCCGAGACGGGAGGAACGCAGGGAGGCCACGCGCCCGCTGAAAAGCGAAGCCCACCGGCAAGTGCTCGAGAAGATTCACGGCATGCACACCGCGACTGAAGGTCTTCGTGGACGCGCTCGCGTAAAAGCGCTGCGGCAGTACATGGACAGCATGAGCGATGGCCTGGATCTGAGTTCGCAAATCCGCTCGTCCGCAAGTGGCGCCCCCAGGGGAGAATGGGTGATAGCACCGGGCGCACAGGCCAATCGCCGGATTCTCTACATTCACGGCGGTTCCTGGATCGCCGGCAGCCCCAGGAGCCATCGGGCCATCACTGACCGCCTGTCGGGGCTGGCCCAAGCCTGCGTCTTTGCTGTTGATTACCGGCTGATGCCGGAAAACCGCTACCTGGACGGCATTAACGACTGCCGACGGGCATACCGCTGGATGCTCGAGAACGGCCCTGACGGAAAGGCACCGGCGGATTTCATTGTGGTTGCCGGGGACTCTGCCGGCGGCAGCCACGCCCTGGGGCTGATTGCCTGGATACGGGACGAGGGTCTGCACAGACCCGATGCGGCCATCGCACTGTCACCCTCTACGGAATTGATGCTTACTTCCCTGGGCAGGCGTGCCAACCTGGCAACGGACCCCATGTTGGGCCCAACGGTTAAAAAGCTGTCGCGTGTTCCCCTGCCGTTACTCTGGTGGGGGACTGTCCTGGGCCTGCGGGTACTCCCCACCAGCCCGATCGCATCCCCCCTGCGCGGAAAGCTGCACAACCTGCCGCCGACACTGATTCAGGTCAGCGAATCAGAGCTGCTGCTGGAGAACGCCCAACGATATGTAAAAAAAGCACAGGCTGCCGGATCGCCAGTGGAGATTGAAACCTGGCCGGACATGGTTCATGTATGGCATCTGTTTACGCCACTGCTACCGGAGGCGGAAGAGGCCTTCGGGCGGATCGGGGCATTTCTCGCCCGGGTGGAGGCAAACGCGGGCCGTTAGTCCCGTTCGGCCCCGCGCAATATGGCGTGCAGCAGTTCCTCAGCGTCGAACTTGGTGAGGGCCTCATCCGCACCCACCTGTTTGGCATAGCTCACGCTCATTTCGCTGTTCAGCGAGGTATGCAGGATAATGTAAGGCTGTTTCAGGGCGCTGCTGTCCCGCACATTGAACGTCAGTTCATAGCCGTCCAGCCCCGGCATTTCAATGTCGCTCACCAGGATATCAATGGGCTTGCCGTCGTTATTGGCATTGATCATCAGATCCAGTGCATCCTGGCCGTTCGTGGTCACGAAATAGGTGACATCCTTGGCGTCCAGCGCATCAGACAGCTGCTTGCGTGCCACCTGGGAATCATCCACCAGCAGGATGTTCAGCCCTTTCAGAGTCTCACGCTGAACATCGGTCAGGACCACTTCAGAGGGGTTGACGGATTCCGGATACACCCGTGCGAGCAACAGCTCCACATCCAGCAACTGGACAATCTGGTCCTCAATATTCACCAGCCCGGTAATAAATGCACGGTCGCCAAGGCTTTTGGGGGGAGGCATCACATCCTTCCAGTCCGTCTCCACGATTTTGCGAACGCTGCGCACCAGAAAGCCAATTTCCTTGCGCTGTATATCGGTCACGATAATGGAGGCTGTCTTGCGCTCTTCTGCGGACAGTGGCTGAGAGCCAACCGCTGCGGCCATGTCGATCACCGGCACCGCCGCGCCACGGAAACTCATGGTGCCCACCACCGCCGAATGGCTGTGGGGCAGCTTGGTTAACGGTACAAACGGCATGATCTCGCGGATTTTCAGGGTGCCCAGCCCGAAGGGCCTGTGACTCGTCAGATAAAACAGCAACAGTTTCTGGGGGTGCTTGGTGCCCTCGGCCATAACCTTGTAACCTGTCCTGAACTTTGAGAAAAGTGTAGCAGGCCGACAATACCATGCCGGCCCAACTGAAATTGTAAGATTTTGCAGCCAGCCGCCCTGCCCGAGATGAACGCCCGATGAAGAACCTGACCTTCTCTTCCCACTACGCCAGGTCCGTCCTTTACGGCCTGGAGAAGGCCGGCGGCTATTCCGATGAACTGTTACGTAATAACGGCATTGACCCGGAATTCATTAGCTCACCACGTGCAAGGGTGCCCACGGAGCAGTTTATACGTCTGTTCCGACTGGTATGGGGCAAACTGGACGACGAATTCATGGGCCGCACGACCCGGCCCTGCCGTGTCGGGCATTTCCATCTTATGGGGTCGCTGGTGGTGCACAGTGCCAACCTGGAAGAAGTCATTCACCAGAGTATCCGCTGTTACCGGCTGTTCTCGGATGACATTGTGATCGAGCTGGACACCAGCGGCGAAGAGGTGGAGCTGAGTGTCACCCACCGCCATCCGGAGCTGGACCCGGACAACTTTCTGGTGGAGTGGCTGTTACTGGTATGGCACAGACTGGTGGGCTGGCTGATCGGGCGCAAGATTGTACTCAGCCACGCCACCTTCCAGCATGGGCTGCCAGGGTATTTCGATGAGTATCGCTTTGTATTCCCCTGCCAGTGTTACTTCAACCAGTCCCGCAACAGCCTGTTCTTCAGCCGCAACTATCTGGACATGCCGGTCACCCGGACGCCGGAAGAGCTGGACGAGTTTATCGAGAAGTCTCCCCGTAACCTGCTGATCTGGACCGATGACGACGACAGTTTCACCACCCGGGTGCGGCAGATTCTGGAGAGCGTGGATGACGAACGGCTGCCGACCCTGGAACAGGTGGCGGACCAGCTGCATATGACGGCTTATACCCTGTCACGGAAGCTGAAGGCGGAAGGCAGTTCCTATCAGAAGATCAAGGATAACCTGCGGCGGGATCAGGCAGTGATCATGCTGACCCGGCAGAACCTGACGGTGGCGGAGATCTCATCCCAGCTGGGATTTGCCGAGCCCGGTGCCTTTTCCCGTGCTTTCAAGCACTGGACCGGGCTCAGCCCACTGGCCTACCGCAAGCAGGACCAGTAGTTACACCTTTTACAGCAGTTCGATGGCTACCGCTGTTCCTTCCCCGCCACCGATGCACAGGGACGCCACACCGCGTTTGAGGCCACGCTGTTTCAGGGCGTTGATCAGGGTGATCATGATCCGCGACCCTGAAGAGCCGATGGGGTGGCCCAGGGCGCAGGCGCCGCCATGGACGTTGACCTTGTTGGCATCCAGGCCCAGCTCGTTGATGGCGGCCAGGGTGACCACGGCAAAGGCTTCGTTGATTTCGAACAGGTCCACGTCGTCACGGCTCCAGCCGGCCTTTTTCAGTACCTTTTCGATGGCACCGATGGGCGCGAGGGTAAACTCGGCCGGCAGGCGGGCGTGGGTGGCGTGGGCGATGATGCGGGCCTGGGGTGTGAGGCCGCGTTTTTCTGCTTCTTCGCGGCTGGCCAGTACCATGGCGGAGGCGCCGTCGCTGATGGAGCTGGAGTTGGCGGCGGTGACGGTGCCGTCTTTGGCGAAGGCCGGTTTGAGCTGGGGGATCTTTTCCGGTTTGGCTTTGCCGGGCTGTTCGTCGGTGTCTACCACGGTGTCGCCGCCGCGGCCGGAGACGGTCACGGGGGTGATTTCGTCGGCGAAGCCGCCGTTCCTGATGGCCGCCAGTGAGCGTTCGAGGGAGGCGATGGCGAAGTTGTCCATGGCTTCGCGGCTGATATCGTATTTGTCCGCGGTGCGCTGGGCGAATACGCCCATGAGGCCGCCTTCGTAGGCGTCTTCAAGGCCGTCGAGGAACATGGAGTCCATGACCTGGCCGTGGCCCATGCGGTAGCCGGCGCGGGCTTTGGGCAGCAGGTAGGGGGCCTGGCTCATGTTTTCCATGCCGCCAGCGATCATGATGTTGTTGGTGCCGGCTTTGATCTGGTCGTGGGCCATGATGACGGCCTGCATGCCGGAGCCGCACATTTTGTTGATGGTGGTGCAGCCGCTGGAATCGGGGATGCCGGAGGCGCGGGAGGCCTGGCGTGCGGGCGCCTGGCCCAGGCCGCCGGGCAGTACGCAGCCCATGATGACTTCCTGGATGTCTGCTGGCTGGAGGCCGCTTCTTTCGATGGCTGCCTTGATGGAGATGGCGCCCAGGTCCGGGGAACGTACGGAGCTGAGGTCGCCCATCATTCCGCCCATGGGGGTTCTGGCGGAGCCTGCTATTACTACTTCTGTGTTGCTCATGGTTTTAGTCCTCTTGATTCGGGGGCGGGCCGAGTGGCGATCATCCCATCCGGGACACGCCGTGAATACGTCCCTGTAGGCTCGTAAAAAACATCCATGTTTTTTACGGTCCCGGATGGGATGATCGCCACTCAGCCTCCAACTTGTGAGTTATCTTCCGACCTGTTTTGGCTTTTCGATTTACGCCTTTCCCAGAACAGACCTGGCAATGATTTCTTTCATAACCTCAGACGTACCGCCGTAGATTCTTTGTACCCTTGCGTCGATAAACGCTCTCGAAATCGGGTACTCGCTGGTGTAACCGTAGCCTCCGAACAACTGCAGGCAACCATCAGCAACCCGGCACTGCATTTCCGTAGCGCTGTATTTCGCCATGGAAGCCGTGGGGGCGTCGAGTTCGCCTTTTTCGTACAGGTCGATACATTCGTCCACGAAGGCGCGGTTCACGCGGCAGTCGGTTTCCATGCGGGCGATTTCGAAGCGGGTATTTTGCAGTTGGGCCAGTTTCTGGCCGAACAGTTCCCGTTCCTGGGAATAGGCGATGGTCAGGTCCAGGGCGCCGCGGGCGGCGGCGACGCCGAGGGCGCCGATGACCAGGCGTTCCCGGGGGAGTTCACGCATCAGGTACATGAAGCCCTGGCCTTCCTCGCCCAGCAGTGCCGAGGCGGGGATGCGCATGTCGGAGAAGAAGAGTTCCGAGGTGTCGCCGGAGTGCTGGCCGATTTTGTCGAGGTTGCGGCCTTTACTGTAGCCCGGCAGCGAGGTGTCTACCAGGAACAGGCTGATGCCACGGGCGCCCGCCTTGGGGTCGGTTTTGGCGGCGACGATGACCATGTCGGCGTGTTGGCCGTTGGTGATGAAGGTCTTGGAGCCGTTGAGGATGTAGTCGTCGCCGTCTTTCACGGCGCTGGTGCGGATGGCCTGGAGGTCGCTGCCGGCGCCGGGTTCGGTCATGGCGATGGCGCCGACGGCTTCGCCGGAGACCATTTTCGGCAGCCAGTGTTGGCGCTGTTCCTCGTTGCCGATGTGGCTGAGGTAGGGGGCGACGATGTCGGAGTGCACCATGACGTTGGTGGACAGGGCGCCGAAGCCCATGCGGGCCATTTCTTCGCCGACGATGACGGAGTACTGGAAGGGCGCGCCGCAGCCGCCCCAGTCTTCGGGGACGTCCACGCACAGCATGCCGGCGTTGCCCAGGGTGTTCCACAGTTCCCGGGGTACGATGCCGGATTTTTCCCAGGCTTCGTAGTGGGGCGTTACCTCGGCCTCCAGGGCCTTGATGACGGTCTCCCGGAACATCTCGAGTTCTTCTTTATCAACAACGCTGGTCATGGTGGTCTCCTGCAATTATTTGGGCGCCATGCGCAGAGCGCTGTCGAGGCGGATGACTTCGCCGTTGAGCACCGGGTTGCGCACCATCTGGTCCACCAGCATGCCGAATTCTTCCGGCTTGCCCAGGCGCTTGGGGAACGGCAGTGTGGCGGCCAGACTGTCCTGCACTTCCTGGGGCATGCCGGCCATCATCGGGGTCATGAAAATGCCCGGGGCGATGGTGTTCACGCGGATGCCTTCCCGCGCCAGTTCCCGTGCGGACTGCAATGTCATGGCGACAACACCGCCCTTGGAGGCGCTGTAGGCGGCCTGGCCGATCTGGCCTTCGAAGGCGGCCACGGAGGCGGTGGATATAATCACGCCCCGCTCGCCATCGGCATTGGGCTCGCGCTGGGCCATGTCGGCGGCGGCCAGGCGCATGATGTTGAAGGTGCCTATCAGGTTGACCTGGATAACCTTGCTGAAGTTCTCCAGGGGCATGGGGCCTTCCTTGCCGAGGATTTTGGCGGCGGGGGCGATGCCCGCGCAGTTGACGGCGATGCCGCACAGGCCGTGGGCGTCGCGGGCGGCCCTGACAGCAGCCTCTGCGCTTTCGGCGGAGGACACGTCGCATTCGATGAACACACCGCCAATATCCTTCGCTACGGCTTCGCCCTTCTCTTTCGACAGGTCGAAAATAGCAACCTTACAGCCAGCGGCGGCCAGTGCACGGGCTGCGCCTTCGCCAAGGCCGGATGCGCCACCGGTGACAATTGAGGGGACTCCCTGAAATTCCATATTGTGCTCCTGATATCAGCATCACCGGCAAAGCCCAGGAGCCCGCCGGTGAACAGTTTGAATTGGGTATGGGATCAGTCTGTCTCAGTCACCTCCTGGGCGCCATGACATAACCGGGCAGGAAATTTGATAAAAAATGACACGCCGGAGCTACTTCCATGCTCGCCCCGGCGTTTACAACTGGCGGTCACAACTTTTTCGCGTCGTCCCGCAGCACGAACTTCTGGATCTTGCCGGTATTGGTTTTTGGCAGCTCGCTGAACACAATGGTCTTGGGAATCTTGTACCCGGCCATTCGCTCCCGACAGAAGGCGATGATGTCGTCTTCGCTGACATCTCCCGCCTCCGGTTTCAGGGTCACAAATGCGCAGGGTGTCTCGCCCCATTTTTCGTCAGGCCTTGCCACCACGGCGGCTTCGAGGATATCAGGGTGGCGGTAGAGCACATCTTCCACTTCGATGGTGGAGATGTTCTCGCCACCGGAAATGATGATGTCCTTCAGCCGGTCCTTGATCTCGGCATAACCATCCGGGTGCCACACGGCCAGGTCGCCGGTATGGAACCAGCCACCCCGCAGGGCTTCGGCCGTGGCCTTGGGATTCTTCAGATATCCCTTCATCACCGTGTTACCACGCAGGAAGATCTCGCCGATGGTCTTGCCATCTTTAGGCACGGCCTCCATGGTTTCCGGATCTCCCACCATCATGCCGGCCAATGTGTGGTAGCGAACCCCCTGCCGTGCTTTTATGCGGGCACGTTCTTCCACGGGCAGGTCGTCCCATTCCAATTTCCAGGCGCAAACGGTCACCGGGCCATAAACCTCTGTAAGGCCGTAAACGTGGGTAACCTGGAAGCCCATCTCCTCAATTGCCTCAATCACCTTGGCCGGTGGCGCCGCGCCGGCAGTCATTGCCTGTACGGTATGGCTGAAACTGGACTTGGAGGCCTCTGAAGCACCCAGCAGGGTGTTCAATACTATCGGCGCACCACACATATGGCTGACCTTGTGCTCACTGATCAGCTGCAGGATCTTCTCCGGGTCCACCTTGCGCAGGCAAACATGGGTGCCAGCAAAAGCCGTAATGGTCCAGGGAAAGCACCAGCCATTGCAGTGGAACATCGGCAGTGTCCACAGGTACACCGGGTGCATGCCCATGGACCAGACCGCCTGGTTGCCCATGGCATTCTCGTAGGCCCCGCGATGGTGATAAACCACCCCTTTGGGGTTACCGGTGGTGCCGGAGGTGTAGCAGAGTGAAATCGCATCCCATTCATCCGCCGGCATCTGCCAGTCAAATTCCGGATCGCCACTGGCCAGGAAGGCCTCGTAATCCAGATCACTGATCTGGGTACCATCACCAGCAAATTCAGGGTCATTAACATCAATCAACTGCGGGGGATTATCCAGCAGGCCCATGGCTTTATTGATCACATGGCCGAATTCCCGGTCTGCAATCAGCACCTTCGCTTCGCCATGTTCCAGCATGAAGGCAACGGCCTCGGCATCCAGCCGGGTATTCAGTGCATTCAGAACCCCGCCCAGCATGGGAACGCCGAAATGACATTCCAGCATCTCAGGAATGTTCGGCATCATCGCCGCGACTGTATCCCCTTTGCCAACACCTTTAGCGGCCAGCGCCGACGCAAGACGGCGACAGCGCTCGTAGGTTTCCCGCCAGTTACGGCGGATATCGCCGTGGATGACCGCCGGGTACTCCGGATAAACACTGGCGGTACGCTCCAGGAAATCCAGCGGTGACAGGGTTGCATGGTTTGCTGCGGTGGGCTCAAGGCCCTGGTCAAAGATCGAAGTCATACCGGTCTCCTGATGTTGTTGTTCCGGATTGGTATCCTGTTCCCATGACTATAGGGCAACCGTTGCGTTTTGACACTTACACCATTCGCCGAATTTTTCCCTGCCTGTCAATCCAATTCGATCTCAAAAATACTTTACGTTTACGTAAACTTTATCTAACCTAAGTCTAAAAAAGGAAACCGCCATGGACATCAAGAAAACTTACAGCATCAGCGAGCTCGCCAAGGAGTTCGACGTCACTACCCGAAGCGTACGTTTTTACGAAGATCAGGGCCTGCTCCACCCCACCCGGCGCGGCCAGACCCGCATCTTCAGCTCGAAAGACCGGGTGCGCCTGAAACTGATCCTGCGGGGCAAGCGCATGGGGTTTTCCCTGGCGGAGACCAAAGAGCTGTTCGACCTGTGGGACGAAACCCTCAGCGGTAACGAAAAACAGCTCCTGCTGATGCTGGACACCCTGGCCCGCAAGCGGGCACAGCTTGAGCAGCAGAAAAACGACATTGCCCAGGCGGAGATGGAAATGGATACGGCAGAAGCCCGGTGTCGGGAAGCACTCGCCGAGCTACAGAAGAAAAAGCGTCAACAGGCAAAGGCTAAAAAAGAAGAGCCCGAGTCCATCGAACAAAAGTAGTGGCGGACACCCGAGCGAGCGGATATCGGTTTCCGAAACCGTGCGGAGCCATGGATGGCGGAGCCCGAGCGTACAGGGACGTATTTACAGCGTGTTTCGGAAACCGATATCCGCTCGCGAAGCCCGCGACCAACTCCAGATTTGAGAGCAAAAGGTAGCCAACAATGAAATCACAATACTCAGAGTTCAACTTCGGCCTTGGTGAGACCATCGATATGCTCCGGGAGCAGATCAACGGGTTCGCCGCCAAAGACATCGCTCCCCGCGCCGAAAGCATTGACCGGGAAAACCTATTCCCCAACGACCTGTGGAAAAAGTTCGGCGACATGGGCCTGCTGGGTATTACCGCCGACGAAGCCTACGGCGGCTCCGGCATGGGCTACCTGGCACACGTTGTGGCCATGGAAGAAATCAGCCGCGCCTCGGCCTCGGTGGGCCTTTCCTACGGTGCCCACTCCAACCTGTGCGTTAACCAGATCAACCGCAACGGCACCGACGAGCAGAAAGAAAAGTACCTGCCCAAGCTCATCAGCGGCGAACACATCGGCGCCCTGGCCATGTCCGAGCCTAACGCCGGCTCCGACGTAGTCTCCATGAAACTCAGCGCCAAGGACGCCGGCGACCACTACGTGCTCAACGGCAGCAAAATGTGGATCACCAACGGCCCCGACGCCAACGTCTACGTCATCTACGCCAAAACCGACCCGTCTGCCGGCCCCCGTGGCATCACCGCCTTTATAGTCGAGCGCGACACCCCGGGATTCACCCAGGCCCAGAAGCTGGACAAGCTGGGCATGCGCGGCTCCAACACCTGTGAGCTGGTCTTCGAAGACGCCAAGGTGCCCAAGGAAAACGTCATGGGCGGCGTGGGCAACGGCGCCAAAGTCCTGATGAGCGGCCTCGACTACGAACGCCTCGTCCTCGCCGGCGGCCCGCTGGGCATCATGCAGGCGGCCATGGACGTGGTGGTTCCCTACATCCGCGAACGCAAACAGTTCGGCCAGGCCATCGGCGAGTTTGAACTGGTACAGGGCAAGGTTGCGGACATGTACACCTTCATGAACACCGCCAAGTCCTACGTCTACATGGTCGCCATGTCCGCCGACCGCGGCAACACCACCAGAAAAGACGCTGCCGGCGCGATCCTGTATTCCGCAGAAATGGCCACCAAACTGGCCCTGGACGCCATCCAGCTGCTCGGCGGTAACGGTTACATCAACGAATACCCGACGGGCCGCCTGTTGCGTGACGCCAAACTGTACGAAATCGGCGCCGGCACGTCCGAAATCCGCCGGATGCTGATTGGTCGGGAGCTGTATCTGAACAACTAGGCCCGCTGTTCCGGGTGGAGGCGGTCGGCCGGGTAGGGCTTTCGGGAAACGCTACGAGCACATCCATGTGCGCTTGACGTAGGCCATCCTTGGCCTACGACATTCCCGAAAGCCCTACCCGGCCAACCGTCCGAACTTGGGTAGTCGCTCTCAAACAGAAGTACAGAGAGCGGCTGGCAACCAAATTCAGACGAGGGTCTGGTGGCATGGACGTATTCACGGCGTGTCCCGGAGCGCCATGCCACCAGACCCGACGCACGGACTCAGACACACGGACTAAAATGCTATGACGGTACTCCAAAGCAAAGTTAACCCAAGGTCCGAAGAATTCCAGGCCAACCAGGCCTCCATGGCAAAAGCCGTGGCCGACCTGCGGGACAAGGTAGCCACCATCCAGCAGGGCGGTGGCCCCTCCTACCAGGAACGCCACATCGCCCGCGGCAAACTGCTCCCGAGAGAGCGCATCAACCGCCTTCTGGACGACGGCTCTCCTTTTCTTGAAGTAGGCCAATTCGCCGCCTATAACGTCTACGATGAAGAAGTCCCCGCCGCTGGTGTCATCGCCGGTGTGGGCCGCGTCTCCGGCACCGAATGCATGATCATCGCCAACGACGCCACCGTCAAAGGCGGCAGCTACTACCCGCTCACGGTCAAGAAGCACCTCCGTGCCCAGGAAATCGCCCTGCAGAACCGTCTGCCCTGCATCTACCTGGTGGACTCCGGCGGCGCCAACCTGCCCAGGCAGGACGAAGTCTTCCCGGACCGCGACCACTTTGGCCGCATCTTCTACAACCAGGCCAGAATGTCCGCCGACGACATCCCCCAGATTGCTGTCGTCATGGGCCTGTGCACCGCAGGTGGCGCCTACGTACCCGCCATGGCGGACGAATCCATTATCGTGCGCAACCAGGGCACCATTTTCCTGGCCGGCCCACCACTGGTAAAAGCCGCCACCGGTGAAGTGGTCAGCGCCGAAGACCTGGGTGGCGCCGACGTCCACTGCAAAATCTCCGGCGTGGCCGACCACTACGCCGAAAACGACGCCCACGCCCTGGAAATCGCCCGGCGCTGCATCTCCAACCTCAACCGCCGCAAACCCGCGGATGTGGAGATCCGCAAACCCAGGGCGCCGCTGTTCAACGCCGAAGAAATCTACGGCATCGTCGGGACCGACCTGCGCAAACAGTTCGACGTGCGTGATGTCATCGCCCGTATCGTCGACGGCTCCGAGTTTGACGAATTCAAACGCTACTACGGCCAGACCCTGGTCACAGGCTTCGCCCATATCCACGGCTACCCGGTGGGCATCATCGCCAACAATGGCATCCTGTTCAGCGAGTCCGCCCAGAAAGGCGCGCACTTTATTGAACTGTGCTGCCAGCGCAACATCCCGCTGCTATTCCTGCAGAACATCACCGGCTTTATGGTGGGCCAGAAGCACGAGGCGGAAGGCATCGCCAAGCACGGCGCGAAGATGGTCATGGCCGTGGCCTGTGCGGAAGTGCCCAAGATTACCGTACTGATTGGCGGGTCTTTCGGCGCAGGCAACTACGGCATGTGTGGCCGCGCCTACAGCCCCGACTTCCTGTGGATGTGGCCCAACGCCCGCATTTCCGTCATGGGCGGTGAGCAGGCCGCAGGCGTACTCGCCACCGTCAAGCGTGAAGGCATGGAGCGCAAGGGCCAGGACTGGAGCACCGAAGAAGAGGCAGATTTCAAAAAGCCCATCATCGACTCCTACGAGCACCAGGGCCATCCCTACTACGCCAGCGCCCGCCTGTGGGACGACGGCGTGATCGACCCGGCCCAGACCCGTGAAGTGGTCGCCCTGAGCCTGTCCGCCACCCTCAACCGCCCGGCCAAGCCAACACGCTTCGGCGTGTTCCGCATGTGACGGAGGAGAACGCCATGACCGATCAGGAATCAGCGATTCTGCTCAGAAAGCGTAGCGAAGGCATCACCGAAGTGGTGCTGAACCGCCCGGACAAACGCAACGCGTTCGACGACGTAATCATCCAGCAACTGATCAACGCGCTGGAAAAAGTAAACGCCGACAAAGACACCAACATCGTAATCCTGCGCTCTGAAGGCAAGCACTTCTCCGCCGGGGCGGACCTTGGCTGGATGCGCCGGATGGCGGACAACACCCGCCAGGAAAACCTGGATGACTCCCGGGAACTGGCGCGGCTGATGAATACCCTGAACCATCTCGGCAAGCCGGTGATCGGCCTGGTGCAGGGTGCGGCTTTCGGCGGTGCCGTTGGCCTGGCAGCCTGCTGTGACATCGTGCTTGCCACCGAAAAAGCCAGCTTTTGCCTGAGCGAAGTCAAACTCGGCCTGATCCCCGCCGTGATCAGCCCCTACGTGGTACGCGCCATCGGTGAACGCCAGGCCCGGCGCTACTTCATTACTGCCGAAGTCTTCACCGCCCGGCAGGCCGAACATTTCGGCCTGGTACACGAAGTATGTGAAGACGTGGCTGCCATGGAACGCCGCTGCAACGAACTGCTGCTGCAGCTTGCACTCAACGGCCCCGAGGCCATGCAAGCCGCCAAGAACCTGGTGTTCGCTGTCAGCCACAAAGTCATCGGCAAAGACGTTATCGACGACACCGCACAACGCATCGCGGACATCCGGGTGGGTGCCGAAGGGCAGGAAGGGCTCAGTGCCTTCCTGAACAAGCGCAAGGCCAACTGGGTTCCGGAGGAAGACTAATGTTCAGTAAAATTTTGATCGCCAACCGCGGCGAAATCGCCTGCCGGATCATACAGACCGCCCATCGCATGGGCATCCGCGTCGTCGCCGTCTACTCGGACGCCGACGCCGACGCCCGCCACGTGGCCATGGCCGACGAAGCCTTTAACATTGGCCCCGCCCCCAGCTCCGAGAGCTACCTGAAAGCCGACAAAATCATCGAGGTGGCCAAAGAAAGCGGCGCCCAGGCGGTTCATCCCGGCTACGGTTTTCTCTCCGAGAACACCCAGTTTGCCGAGGCCTGCGAAGCCAACAACATCGTCTTCATCGGCCCGCCCTCCTCCTCTATCGCAGCCATGGGCTCCAAATCCGCCGCCAAGGCCATCATGGAAAAGGCCGGCGTGCCATTGGTGCCCGGCTACCACGGTGACGACCAGTCCCCGGACACCCTGCGCAAGGAAGCCGAGAAGTGCGGCTTCCCGCTGCTGCTGAAAGCGGTCGCCGGTGGCGGCGGTAAAGGCATGCGGGTGGTGGAACGCATGGAAGACTTCGACGATGCCCTGGCCGCCGCCAAGCGGGAGTCCAGGAACGCCTTCGGCAACCCGGACATGCTGATCGAGCGCTACCTGACCCAGCCACGGCACGTGGAAATCCAGGTGTTCTGCGACAAGAGCGGCCATGGTGTGTACCTGGCGGAACGGGACTGTTCCGTGCAGCGCCGCCACCAGAAAGTGCTGGAAGAAGCCCCGGCGCCGGGCCTCAGCGACGATACCCGCAAGGCCATGGGCGAAGCGGCGGTAAAAGCTGCCCAGGCCATCAACTACGTGGGCGCCGGCACCGTGGAATTCCTCTACGACGTGGACGGCTCCTTCTTCTTCATGGAAATGAACACCCGCCTGCAGGTAGAGCACCCGGTTACCGAGATGGTCACCGGCCAGGACCTGGTGGAATGGCAGTTGAAAGTGGCCTGGGGCGACCCGCTGCCGCTGGAACAGTCCCAGGTGAAAACCCGCGGCCACGCCCTGGAAGCCCGCATCTACGCCGAAGACCCGGACCAGGACTTCCTGCCCGCCACCGGCAACCTGCGCTACCTGAGTACTCCTGATGAGAGCGCGCATGTGCGAGTGGATACAGGCGTTACCGAAGGCGACGACATCAGCATCCACTACGACCCGATGATCGCCAAGCTTATCGTCTGGGACGAAACCCGGGACCAGGCCATCAACCGCATGGTCCAGGCCCTGGAGCACTACCGCATCGCCGGCGTGAAAACCAACATCCGCTTCCTCCACGCCCTGGCCGACGCCCAACCGTTCCGGGAAGCCGACCTGACCACCGGGTTTATCGAGGAGCACCGGGACCTGCTGTTCCCGAAATCCAAACTCGACACCCACAAGGCCCTGGTACTGGCCGCCGGCTTCGTGCTGGAACAGCGCAAATCCCGGGAAGTGATCAGCACCGACCCCTGGTCGCCCTTCGGCCGCCAGAACAGCTGGCGCATAAACTCCGAATACGCCCAACCGCTGCAGCTGCAGGTGGGTGAAGACATCCACGAACTCAAAGTGCTGGAACGGGACGACCGCTACCAGGTGTTTGTCGGCGGCAGTGTCTACAACCTCACCGCCAAACTGGACGACGACTACCTGCAGGCCGTCATCAACGGCCACCGCATCAGCATCCATGGCAACCTGCACAACGACCAGCTGGTGCTCTTCTACGAGGGTGACACCTTCCAGTGCACGGTTTACCGTGAAACCTACGGCTTCGAGGAAATGGCCGGCGAAGGCAGCCTGGCCGCCCCCATGAACGGCGCCATCGTCGCGGTGCAGGCCAAAGTGGGCGATAAAGTCACTGCCGGCCAGAGCCTGGTGATCATGGAAGCCATGAAAATGGAACATGCCATCAAGGCCCCGGCCGACGGCGTGGTCACCGACATCTTCTTCGCCGAAGGCGACCAGGTGTCTGAAGGCGCCGAACTGATCGCCATCGAAGTCACCGTCACCGCGGAAGAGGAGGCAGGCTAATGGCCTTTCCCCAAAAAGTCAGACTGGTTGAAATGAGCCCCCGGGACGGCCTGCAGAACGAGCCCGGCGCGATCATCGCCACCCCCATCAAAACCGGCCTGATCGACCGGCTGGCCGACTGTGGCCTCAACCACATCGAATCCGCCAGCTTCGTGTCCCCGAAATGGGTACCACAGATGGGCGACGCCACCGATGTCATGGCCGGCATCAAACGCAAGCCCGGCGTGCGCTACTCCGTACTCACCCCCAACCTAAAGGGCTTTGAAAACGCCCTCGCGGCCGGGGTGGACGAAGTCGCCGTCTTCGGCGCCGCGTCCGAATCCTTCAGCCAGAAAAACATCAACTGCTCCATCGCCGAAAGCCTCGAACGCTTCCTCCCGGTGATGGAAGCGGCCAAACAACACAACATCCCGGTACGGGGCTACGTATCCACCGTCCTCGGCTGCCCCTACGAAGGCGACATCGCCCCCGAACAGGTGGCCAAAGTCGCCAAGGCCCTGGCCGAACTCGGCTGCTATGAAATCTCCCTGGGCGACACCATCGGCGTGGGCACTCCGTTGAAAGCAAAACGCATGCTGGAGGCCGTCGCCGCCGAAGTACCGATCGAAAAACTCGCCGCCCACTTCCACGACACTTACGGCCAGGCACTGGCAAATCTCTACGCGGTTCTGGAAGAAGGCATTTCGGTTATCGACGCCTCCGTCGCTGGCCTTGGCGGCTGCCCCTACGCCAAGGGTGCCTCCGGCAACGTGGCAACAGAAGACGTGCTATACCTGCTTAACGGATTGGGAATAGAAACCGGCGTCGACCTGGATAAGTTAGTAGCAACCGGCGAATGGATAAGCAGCCAATTGAAACGCCAAAACGGCTCAAAAGTAGGCCAGGCCCTGGGCGGTAACTGCAAATGATCAAATGGGGAGCGGGCCCGGTTGCCCGGGACCGTAAAAAACAGGGATGTTTTTTACGAGCCTACACGGACGTATTAACGGCGTGTCCCGGGCAACCGGGCCCGCTCCCCAAAGCACTCAATTAACAGGCTAGGAGCGTTTTTCAATGAGCCAGACCAAGAATGTAGTAGCCCTGGATCTCCCAATCCCGGAGATCAAAGACATGCCAGAAGACACCCAAAAGTACTTCCAGATCTGCCAGGAAAAACTCGGCATGATCCCCAACGTACTGACCGCCTACAGCCAGAACCTCAAACAGCTCGAAGGCTTCACCCGCCTGTACAACGAACTGATGATGGGCGAAAGCGAACTGAGCAAACTTGAGCGGGAAATGGTCGCCGTCGTTGTATCGTCCGAGAACAAATGCTTCTACTGCCTGGTCGCCCACGGCGCCGCCGTACGGGTGCTGAGCGGAGACCCGCAACTGGGCGAACACATGGTAATGAATTACCGCAGCGCCAAACTCGACAGGCGCCAGCGCGCCATGCTCGATTTTGCATCGCACCTCACTCGCTCCCCGGCCACCGTCACCGAAGAACACATCCAGGCCCTGCGGGACGCCGGCCTCAGTGACCGGGGCATCTGGGACCTGAGCAACCTGATCGGTTTTTACAACATGTCCAACCGCGTGGCCATTGCCAGCGATATGCAACCAAATCCGGAATATCACAGCCAGAGTCGCTAGCAGTCAAAGTAACCTGCTTGCCCTCGACGACAAAAACAATGGAGGCAGACAATGAACCAGACTCTACCAAGCTACACCAGCGGAACCTCCGAAACCCCGCTGCTGGGCATGACCATCGGCGACATGCTTGACCGCACCGCCGCAAAATACCCGGACACCGAAGCCCTCGTTGCCCTGCACCAGGACATTCGCTGGACCTACAGGGAATTCGTTGAAAAGGTCAACGAAGCCGCCCGCGCCTTCATGGCCATCGGCGTCAAACGCGGCGACCGGGTGGGCATCTGGTCCCCCAACCGTTACGAGTGGACCGTCACCCAGTTTGCCACCGCCAAGGTGGGCGCCATCCTGGTGAACATCAACCCGGCCTACGGCGTGCACGAACTGGACTACGCCCTGAACCTGGCCGGCATCTCCGCACTGGTCACGGCGGACAGCTTCAAGACCTCAGACTACCGCAAAATGGTCTACGACCTGGCACCGGAACTGAAAGCCGCCGCCCCTGGCAAACTCAAGGCCCAGAAGGTTCCCGATCTGCGCGCCGTGATCAACCTGGACAAAGACAAGCACGACGGCATGTGGACCTGGGCCGAGTTCATTGGCTTCGCCAGCGAAGTCAGCCAGGATGAACTGGACAAGGTACAGGGCCAACTGCAGTTCGACGACCCCATCAACATCCAGTTCACCTCCGGCACCACCGGCAACCCCAAGGGCGCCACCCTCACCCACCACAACATCTTGAATAACGGATACTTCGTGGCGGAAAGCCAGCTGTTCACCGAGAAAGACCGGCTGGTCATTCCCGTGCCCCTGTACCATTGCTTCGGCATGGTCATGGGCAACCTGGGCTGCATTACCCACGGCTCCACCATGATCTACCCGGGCGAAGGCTTCGAGCCCAAATCCGTGCTGCAGGCCGTGCACCAGGAAAAAGCCACCGCCCTCTACGGCGTGCCCACCATGTTCATCGCCGAACTGGCCGAGCCGGAGTTTGAAAGCTACGACCTGTCCAGCCTGCGCACCGGCATCATGGCCGGCTCCATCTGCCCGGCGGAAGTGATGAAAAAGGTCAACGGCAAGATGAACATGAAGGAAGTACAGATCGCCTACGGCATGACCGAAACCAGCCCGGTGTCCACCCAGACCAGCTCCCTCGACCCCTTCGAGAAGCAGGTCACCACCGTGGGCCGCACCCAGCCCCACCTGGAGACCAAGATAGTCGACCCGGCCACCGGCAACGTCGTCCCCCGTGGCGAAATCGGCGAACTCTGCACCCGTGGCTACAGCGTGATGCTGAAGTACTGGAACAACGAAGAAAAAACCCGCGAAGCCATCGACGACGCCGGCTGGATGCACACCGGCGACCTGGCCACCATGGACGAAGACGGCTACATCCAGATCGTCGGCCGCATCAAGGACATGGTCATCCGCGGCGGCGAGAACATCTACCCGAAGGAAATCGAGGAATTCCTCTACACCCACCCCGCCATCGAGGAAGTCCAGGTCACCGGCATCCCCGACGACAAGTACGGCGAAGAACTCATCGCCTGGGTGAAACTGAACCCCGACGCGGACCCGGTCACCGGCGACGAACTGCGGGAATTCTGCAAGGGCAAGATCGCCCACTTCAAGATCCCGAAGAACTACAAGTTCGTGGATGAGTTCCCAATGACCGTCACCGGGAAGATCCAGAAGTTCAAGATGCGGGAGATTTCGATTGAGGAGATGGGGTTGAAGAAGTAACGCCCCTCTTCCAGTCCGTTCCTACCTCAAACCCCGGCCATGTGCCGGGGTTTGAGGTTTGTGTACTCTGCATATACGCTCTTGGGGACGCCGGAACCATGCGAGGGACTGTAGCAGTCTGGAATTATACGCGCTCCACAGGGGGAAAAGATCAGACCATGGAGGGCGTATAATTCTGGCAATAGCTATGGCGAATCTTGATTAGTTTTTGTTTTTAAAAAGTTTTATTTAAGGTCGCCTGAGCGACTGAAATTGGAATTATACGAATGGGTGATATACGAACGTGTTCGTATCTTACGCTGTTATGCACAAATGGAGACACTATGAACATCAAGGATGATTGGAAGAAGGTAAAGTCAGTTTTAGAGCAAGGTCAGGCTTCGACGGTTTACTGCTCGATTGCAACGGTTAACCCCGACGGCACACCCCACATCACGCCAGTTGGCACTGTTTTCCTTCGCGATGATCAGAGCGGGTACTTCTTTGATCACTACGCCGAGGCCTTGGGTAAAAACATCGATCAGAATCCGAATGTTTGCATTATGGCAGTCAACGCCGGTCGATTCTTCTGGCTAAGGTCTCTGCTAAAAGGCCGTTTCGTTGCTCCGCCGGGCGTGAGGCTTTATGGCAAGGTTGGACGAATGCGTGAAGCCACGCCCGAAGAGATCGAGAAGATAGAAAAACGGGTTAAGCCATCTCAGTGGATGAAGGGGGCGAGGTTGCTCTGGAGTGATTTCACCCATGTTCGAGACATTGAATTTACCCATTACAAGCCGATCACCTACCCAGTGATGATGGATGGGATGTGGCAGGAACTTGCATAACCAAGTGGTCAACGGGATGCCAACTACGCTGCGCTTCGTTGCCGCCCATTACCACCGGCGTTATGTTTCTCGCAGGGCAGGCTCAAGTCCAAGGTGATCAACAAAAGGAATAAAGTCACGATCCAGGAACAGCAGGGGTAGCTCCTTCTCTATGCAAAAGGTCGCGATGATCACGTCGGCTGTCTTTCTGATCGTGATGCCCCTTTTACGAAGTGCTCGGTAATTGTCGGCGCACTTGGCTGCCATATCGTTCCCAAACATTTCATATTGTTGCAGCGCGAGCAGGCTTTGCTTGGTCTGACGATATTGTTTGTCGTTGCGGATGCCTTGCAGGATTTCCAGAAATATGAGGTCGCCGATAGCAACCGATCCTCGGACTATCGAGGCGTCCAGCAGGTCAGTTTGCGGGTTTTTGACTCCGTTGAAGTAGTCGATCCAGACGCTGGTATCCACCAGTATCATCGGGCGCTCCGCATTTCGTCCAGGTCGCCTTCCCAGTGGATTTTACCTCGTAGCTTTCGAATCTCCTGCTGCTTGCTCAGTTGGACCAGAAGCTTCAGACCTTGCTCAACGGCTTCTTTTTTGGTTTCGTAGCCGGAGGCTTTGAGAGCTTCGGCCATCAACTCATCGTCAATGACAATGTTCGTTCTCATGGTGCACCTATGTGTATGTAAGTCGGTATCTATACACAATCTAGCACTTCAGGAAAAACATAACAATCGGCTGCACAGCGACCGATTTTCCACCGCTTCGCGGCTCCAAACCTGCGTTAGTAATAATTTGGAGGGGGAATGCTAAAACGAGGAATAGTAATCTCACCGCCCTTCGAGTCCCTCCTAACTGGAGGAATACGCTGTGGGGGTGAACCCGACCCCATTGAGCTTGGAAAATATCTTCTTTATTGGGATCAGATTGATTATACCTCCAATAATCTTGTCCACATTTCCTCTGCAGACATCGATTATTTAGAGACAACAGATGCGCTAAAAAGAACGAGGGTGGCGTTCCAGGGAAGAATCCATTCTGGCAATGGAGAGTTTTTCATCGCGGCACAAGAAGCGGCACTCAGAGAGAATCAAAGACTTGAACCCGGTGCCTGGACCTTGGCTCAGCGGATATACCTAGGGCGAAGACAACCGAAATCGCCCGTTTGGAAAGCGCCATAAAGGACCTTGATGCTTCTTTGCGTGAAAGCGGGATCAAGAGGTTCGCTGGTAATATCAGGAATACGTTCAACATGGACTTTTCGGGACTAGTTGGAAGTGGTTTAGGAGCGGCAGGGCTCCACAGCATAATTGGACTACCACCGTTGGTTGCCGGTATGACTAGTGCAGGAATAGTTTTAGGTTATAAAACGATAACCATGCCACAAGCCAACAATTGTCCGAGCGGACGGAGTTATCTTAGGAGTGTCCGGCAGAACTTCCATTACTAACAAATTGTTACAGTTCGTTCCGGGCCTGCAGGCCGTCAAGGAGAACATACCCGCGCATATCCTGAAGTCGATTCTTGAGGTATGGGAAAATGAGTAATGAGACCCTGAGTGCTGAGGAGCTTGGCAATAAGCTGCTCCAATCTGTCAAAGAAATGAAAGCGGGCAAAGCGGCGCGAATCAGTCGTGTTGAGCCTAACGAGGTTGCAGAGGCGCGCAGCAAAACTGGACTAACCCAGATTGAGTTTGCTGAGGTACTGCATATTTCTCCGCGTACCTTGCAGGAATGGGAGCAAGGTCGACGCAAACCCTCCGGCCCGGCGAAGGCTCTCATCGAGATTGCTTCCCGCCATCCAGAAGTCATCCGGGAAGACCTCAAACTCAGGGGTTAACAAGCGGCTGTTGTCGGACGCACCTACGCTGGCGCTCCGGCACGCCGAAAAGCCAGGGCGTTGGGTGCATTGAGGATCGTGTTAATGGCGTTGATCAAATTGGCGGGAGTTGCAGTTTTTATTCTGATCTCGGGCTGCACCTACGGGCCACGAGAGGAGCGAGCATCTATTGAAAATGTGACAGCACGGCCAGAGTCCCTTCAGTTCGCAGTAGCAGTAAACTATGCGCGATTCCGGCCTGCAACTGGCATAAACGCATTTCCCAATGGAGGAATACCACAGTATCTCGAACAGGCTGCCATAGTGTACCTCGTTGATGTTTCGACTGACGATATTGTGGAGATCGCCCGAATCCAGGCACCCGAGCAGTTACAAACAAGTTTTAGTTCTCACTTGACCGGTTGGAAGGGAGAACGGGTATATATTCAGTTGTCCGGTTGCCCAGGCTCTGAATGTTATGGCGACCTCATGCAGTTTCGCCATTATGAGCTCAGCTCCGAGGCGGTGCCTCGAAGTATTGAATCCCGCCCCGAGGATGTAGACCGCCCGCCCGGTATGCTCGCACGTGCGCCTGGAGAAGACATATATATGAGAGTCAGCGCTGGCTCACGAGTTATTAGTGTACGCACGGATGAATCAGAGCCTTTCGTTGATCATTACATAATTGAGAATTCTGGCGAGCTGGCCCAAACTGGGGCCAACCGAGACTTGGACTGATGACTGCCCAGCTACTTAATCGATCAGGAAACCTTCTGAAAAAAAGAAACGGATCGGGTAACCCATGTCAGAAATCGCCAACACCCCCAAGCCCCCATACTACGCCGTCATTTTCAGCAGCCACCGCACAGACGGTGACAACGGCTACGCTGAAATGGCCGAGCAAATGGTGAATCTGGCCGCTGAACAACCGGGTTTTCTGGGCATCGAATCCGCCAGGGAGTGCCTGGGCATTACGGTTTCCTATTGGGAAAGCCTTGAGGCCATCCGCAACTGGAAGCAGAACGCGGAGCATCAGGAGGCCCAGCGGCTTGGCCATCAGCAATGGTATTCCAGTTTTCGAGTGCGGATTGCGAAGGTGGACCGGGAGTACGGGATTTAAGCCATCTGACCGCATCAAAAAAATCCCACGAATGTCGAAAACCGCGATGCCCGATCGACTACTGCCCCGCGATCCGCGAGGCGGAGGACGCCCGCGAATCGTTACTTCTGGAAGTTCGTTACTGTTGATGCCAGGCCAGCGAACACGATAGTGGGCCAGCCACTTTCTCGCCGTTGGAAATTACCTCCCAAAAGATCTAGTTTTATACACAGGGAGGTGACGTGCCATGCGTCAGGAACATGTCCAGGAACCGGACGACAGCTTGCCGGAACACAGCGAAGGCATCCGGGTTGGCCGTGAGTTGCTCGCCGCCACGAAGCCCTACGTTGAAAAGTCTGCCGCCAGAAGCTGGTGGCTTGTCGGCTCAACTTTTGTTTTGATGATTGCAGCCCTGACCGCTGCCGGGCTGATCCAGTGGTGGCCTCTCAGGCTGGTGTTTTCAGTATTGGGCGCCCTGCTGATGGTGCGTACCTTCATCACCTTTCACGATTACCTGCACCGCGCAATTCTCACCAACTCCCGGGCTGCCTACTGGCTTTTCCACGCTTTTGGCGCTCTGATGCTGACACCAACGCGTTCCTGGCTTGCCAGCCATAACTATCACCACGGCCATGTGGGCCAGATTTCGGAGGCCAGCGTGGGCGCTTTTCCGCTGATAACCGCCCGCATGTGGCGGGAGGCAACGCCGTGGCAGCGATTTACCTATCGCGCCCAGCGCAACCCGCTGGTGGTGCTGCTAAGCTACCCGATTGTGTTCGGTCTCAATATTACGCTCCTACCCCTGCTGAAGAACCCCCGCAAGCACCTCGACTTTGTGGCAGCACTGGTCAGTCACTTCGCGTTGATCGCGGTGGTATGGGCGCTCGGCGGGTTCAGCATGGTGTTCTTTGTGATCCTGCTGCCCATGACCCTTGCCTCCGCGATGGGCAGCTACCTGTTTTTTGCCCAGCACAGCTTCCGGCGCATGCAGATTGCCTCCCCCGAGGCCTGGAACTATTACCGGGGGGCCATGGAGTCGTCCAGTTACATGCGGATGAACAAGGTGATGCAATGGTTTACCGGCAATATCGGCTACCACCATATTCACCACCTCAACGTTCGAATTCCCTTCTACCGCCTTCCCGAGGCGATGGCGGATATTCCCGAGCTGCAATCTCCGCTGGTAACAACCCTGGCACCCGGCGACATTGCAGACTGCTTCCGGTATGCGCTCTGGGATGAGGACAAACAGCGCATGGTGTCCTATCGGGAGGCCAATCCGGCTTGACGACACTGTCACGATTGCGGCGGTTGTCGTGACAGGGCGCGGATTTCACTGCGCAAAGCGCTGACCTCATCCCGGAGCGCGATCAGCTGTTTGGCCCCGGCCACTTCGGCGTCGTTACTTTCGGCATCGCGCCCGACGAAGAAAGTGGCAAGCGCTGCCGTCACGTAGCCAAAGACTCCAAAAGCATACAGCGCCAGAAAGCCACAGAGTAAACGCCCTTCCGCAGTCTGCGGCCAGTACTCCGAGCCCATGGTTGCCATGATCATGGCAGTCCACCACAGCGACTCGATATAGCTGTCGAGACCTCCGGGCACCTCGTTCTCAAAAGCGTACATTCCGGCTGCGCCTGCGAAGGTGACGAGTAAAGTGAGGGCGATTACATATCCGAAGCCCCGTCGGCTCAGGCTGGCGCCCAGCGCCTTCATACCGCGATTCAGGGAAGTGACGACCCGCACCAGTCTTAATCCGCGCCCCGCCCTTGCCAGGCGGAGCAACCGGAATACACGGAAAATGCGGAAGATCCGCAGGGCGGGGAGCAAAAGGGCAATCGCGGTCAGCCAGTTACCTTTCAGGTAAACGAACCTGTCCGGAGCCAGTACCAGCTTTACAGCGAAATCGATAATAAAAACGACCCAGATGGCCGTACCGAGGAAATAGAACAGCGCGCTCTCGCCCCGAACCAGCTCTACTATCAATAGCACCAGCCACACGAATGCGAGGACCAGCATGGGCGTTTCCAGCCAGCCCTCCAGACGCTGGAGCAACTCGTAACGCTCCCGTTTCAGCTTTTCTTCATCAGGGGCGTTTGCACCAGGTTTTTGTTGAGTGTCTTCCTTGCTCATCGGATATTCTCCCGTTTAACCCATCCAGGTAGGCCGGCCCCTGAATCAGCGCTTGTCAGCCTCCCGCCACCATGCTTCACTCAGCAGACGCGAACCCGCTTCCCAGGAGACTGCTTATGTCCGGCCCTGTTACTCGTTCAATACTACCATCCGGTGCCAGGCGGCTATGGCTGTCGCTGTTCGGCATCGCGATTCTGAGCGGGTGTTCGTCACTGTACTACGACACCATGGAAAAATTCGGGTATGAAAAACGCGACATCCTGGTGGACCGGGTGGAAGACGCGCGGAACAGCCAGAATGATGTTCAGGAAACTTTCCGTTCGTCTCTGGAGCGCTTCCAGAGCGTGGTGGATACGCCGGACACCGAGCTGAAGGAACAGTACGCCGAGATCAGCGATGCTTATGAAGACAGCAAGTCGAGCGCGGAAAAAGTCCGCGACCGTATCGACAAGGTGGAAGACGTCGCAGAGGCTCTTTTCGATGAATGGGAGGATGAACTTGATCAGTACGAAAGCGATTCTCTGCGTCGTAACAGCGAACAGCAGCTCGATGAAACCCGCACCCAGTACAACCAGCTGATCAGCCGCATGCACGAAGCCGAAGAACGCATGGACCCGGTTCTGCAGGCATTTCAGGATCAGGTGCTGTATCTCAAGCATAACCTCAATGCCCAGGCGATTGGCTCCCTGGAAAACGAACTGGTGAATATCCGCCAGGACGTGGATGCGCTGATTCGCAACATGGAACAATCAGTCTCGGAATCTGAGGCGTTTATCCGGCGTTTCCGCGAAGGCGGGTAACGAGCCAACACCCTCAAGGAGATGATATTCATCCCTGTTACCTCACTGCACTGGCTGGCACCCGCGAACGCGAGATCGGTGGTCGCCTTGATCTGATCGTAGTACCTGGAGGCCGCATTTACACCCATATCAGTGTGATTACTGGCGGTAGGGCTGATCAACTGGGCCAGCTGAGTCCAGGCCTCCGCAGACTGGCGGTCCTGTTGATAAGCTGTGAAAGCCGGCGACTCCGGTTCAGGGGGCTTGTCACTTAAATACACTGAGTTAAGCTGTTCATAAATGCACCAGCAAGGTAACTCAGGACTATGGGACAAACCTCGGAAAACTTCAGCAATAGGCTACCGACCATTCCCCCACTGGACCCTGACCGTGTCTCGCTTATTGAGAAGGAAGGATTGACTGTCAAACAACTGGAGCCCCTTGGCGTTGAAATATACGGTGCTGATGTTCGTTCCAGGCTGCCCGAGCCTGTCATTGAAGCCCTGGAAGTGGAAATGGCGAATCGGGGCTTCATCGTCTTTAAACATCAGGCTGGCCTGTCCGCTGATGAGCTGGTTGAAGTGAGCAAATGGTGGGGGGCTCACCAGATTCATTCCACCCATGGTGTTCATCCTGCAACGCCCGAAAGGAACAGGCACATCTTCCGCTGTTCCAACGACGCTCGCCACGGCATCCTTGGTGTTGGGCCGCAGTGGCATAACGATGGCAGTTTTGAAGCGGCCACATTCTCGCACTCGGCATACTACATGGCTCGGGCACCTGAACAGGGAGGCGGTACCCACTTTGCCCATCAGGGAGCTGCCTTTGATGTTCTTCCAAAGGAAAAGCAGGAATTCTGGGAACGCCTTGTTTCTGTCAATTCGGCTTCAAGCGTGACTCATCCGTTAGTCCACACCCACCCCATTTCCGGAAAAAAGAGCGTGTGGCTTCATCTGGGGATGACCGGTGCCGTTATCGAGAGGCTGCCGGAAGATGATTTATCAATAGATGAACTGAAAAAAGAACCAGCAACCACGGACAGATTTCGCCTGCTGACAGAAGATGAAATGAAGCAGCTATTCAATGACTATAACGATCTTATGAATGCCTCTTTCGAGAAGGGATACGGGATACGTTATCACTACGACACCGGTGACCTGCTCTACATCGACAACTGGGCAGTCGCTCACAGGGCTGCGCCTGAAGCTCATATGCCTGTCGAAAAACAGGGACTGAGGATTATGGACCGTGTCACCATCAAATCGAAGCAGGACCTGGCTCCTCACTTTGGATTGCCTCAGTACATCAATATAAACGGGCCTCATCCATTCAATAAGGATGGTGTATGGCAGGCTGGTGGTGTGGGCTTTCGGTGGAAAGATGACATCCGCCTGCAAAATTAATCCATGGCGTAAAATCAGGTCTTCCAGTCCACTGGCGCGCGAGGATCGGGCTGGCTTGGCTGCTCAGTGGCTGCAGCGTTGACATACCCCCGGTTCTGCTTTTTTTCTCTCGCTGTCGATTTCCGCCGGCACCAACCGACTACCCAGTGAAGTCACACGACAATCACTGGAGAACGACAGTATGAAATACATGTTGATGCGCAAAGCCGATGCTGACACCGAGAACGCCGTGCTACCCACCGAAGAAGTCCTGCAGGCCATGGCGGACTACAATGAGCGCATGACCCAGGCCGGCGTGTTTGCCGGCGGCGACGGTTTGCGGCCAACGCGAGAGGGTTGCCGCATTCAATTCCGCAATGGAGAGCCCACGGTTATCAACGGGCCGTTCGAGCAGACCAGCGAGCTTCTGGCGGGCTACAGTGTGCTCGAAGTGGATTCCCTCGAAGACGCCATCGCCTGGGCGAAGCAGTGGCCAAAGGAGGATGCCGGCGGCAATGCTACCCTGGAGTTACGCCGTTACTTCACCATGGAGGATTTCGAGCCCGGCCCGGCGCTGGAGAAGCATCGCGCCCAGGAAAAACTGCCCCGGGAGATGAACGTACATGTGGCCTTCGGCGGCAACTGCCGGGAAGCGATGGAATTCTATGCCGAGGTAACCGCAGGCCACCTTGAAGCCATGATTACCTACGGGAAAACTCCCGCAGCGGCGGACGTGCCCGCAGAAATGCATGACCGCATCGTCCACGCCTCCCTCAACATCCGGGGCCGCCGGCTGATGGGTGCCGATATGGGCGGTGAGTGCTATCAGCCACCCCAGGGTGCCCAGGTTCATCTTGAGTACGACACCCCCGACCAGGCGGAACGGGTTTTCCGGGCACTGTGCGAGGACGGCACGGTGATCATGCCGTTCGAGCAGACTTTCTGGGCCAACCGTTTCGGAATGACCAGGGACCGCTTTGGCATACAGTGGATGATCAGCAACGACATTGCCCAGGGCCAGTAAGGGACAACAACAGGGAGACAGGCAATGACCAAGCGCGCAAAAAACACCATATGCCTCTGGTATGACGGCGATGCCGAAGAAGCGGCACGGTTCTACGCGGAGACTTTCCCCGACTCATCGATTGACGCCGTTCACCTTGCGCCAGGAGATTACCCTTCCGGAGCGCAGGGGGATGTGTTAACAGTGGAGTTCACCGTAATGGGCATCCCCTGCCTGGGGCTCAACGGTGGCCCCACCTTCAAGCACAGTGAGGCGTTCTCGTTTCAGGTTGCCACCTGTGATCAGGAAGAAACCGATCGTTACTGGAACGCGATCATTAACAACGGCGGCGAAGCAAGCGCCTGCGGTTGGTGCAGGGACAAATGGGGTCTGTCCTGGCAGATTACGCCGGCGGTTTTAATGGAAGCGATAGCCGATCCGGACCCGGCAGCCGCCAAGCGGGCATTCGAAGCCATGATGACAATGGGCAAGATCGACATCGCCGCCATTGAGGCTGCACGGCGGCCAGTGTAAAAACCGCGATGGCCTTCCCCCGGCTTTTTCCACGCGAATAGTAGCTATACTATTGGATTCGTAACGTGGCGAGGAAGTGTCAGGGGGATCCGGAGTGATCGATCCGTGCCAGCCAACCGAATCAGAACTCCTCGACCGGATCGCCCATGCGCATCACCGTGTACTGGTGACAGGCGAATCCGGTAGCGGAAAAACCACCCTGATCCGCCGGCTGATGTCCGGGCTCTCTGTCAGGGGATGCAGCAGTTATTGCCTGAACTGCGACCCCGGCCTGCCCGCCTTCGGGGTGCCAGGCACCCTGGCGCTGGCCCGTCTCGACGGCCATGACTGGTCCGTCCTGGCCAGCGCCCCCCTGTGCACCCTGGATGCCGGCCGTTTCAGGATGCCCCTGGTGATGGCCGCCAACCGGCTGCTTTCCCTGGCACCACAAGCCCAGAAGTCCACGCTGTTCCTGGACAGCCCCGGACTGGTTCGTGGCGTCGGTGGTGCCGAATTACTCCAGGCACTGGCCGCTACGGGGCATATTGACCTGTGCCTGGTGCTGGCGCGCGAAGGCCATGCACCGCCACTGCCCGACGAGCTGGAGTCCCTGCCAGCCCGGGTTATCACCATGACCTCGCCTCCCCAGGCCCGCTCCCCGACGCGAACTCAACGGGCCCTTCAGCGTAGCAGGCTCTGGACAGAGCACCTGGGCAAGGGCGAGATCGTAACCCTGTCGCCCGGGCAGCTCACGCTGGTGGGCACGCCACCGCCCCTGGATAACCCGGGGGCCTGGCAAGGCCGCCAGGTCGCCTTGATTCACCGTAGCCAGCTTCAGGCTCTGGCCGAAGTACTGGAAGCGTCACCCTCCCTCATAAAGGTAAAAGCTGCCTGCCGGCCCGGCGATGTCGACCAGTTACTGGTGCGCGATGCCGTATACCGGGACAACCGCCTGCACACTGCCCCGAAGCGTGTTCCCGCATCAGAGCCGGCCGCTGCGTCCGCCAGCGGGGCCGCCCCGGAACCGGGAGCGTTCACCAGCATCTCCGGAGAGCCCCAGGTGAAGGTGCGGGTGGGGAGTGCCCTGGCCACCCTGGTCAATGGCGTTACCGGCGACGCCCTGTTGCAGTTGCGGATGCTGCATGAGTCCCGCAGCCTCCTATTCGACATCGGCGATACCGGCCGTATGCCACTGCGTGCGGCCCATCAGGTCAGTGATGTGTTTATCAGTCATGCCCACGCCGACCATATCGGCGGCTTCCTGTGGCTGGTCCGGTGCCGCATCGGCCATTACCCACCCTGCCGTCTGTTCGGGCCGCCGGGTTTGCATAAACACGTGTCAGGCATGGTGAATGGCATCCTTTGGGACCGGGTGGAGGATCGCGCCCCTCAGTTTATCGTCCACGAATGGTATGAAGATCATCTCAAGCGCTGGCAGGTTGTCGCCGGCAAAGCCCGCGCAGTCCCCCTGGAAGCCGTCGCCATACAGAACGGCGTTGTGCACCGCGAAGTGGGGTTTGATGTCCGTGCCACCCGGCTTGACCACCGAACCCCGGTACTGGCCTACGCCTACGAGCCCCGCTGCCAGCTAAGGGTGCGCGGTGACCAGCTGGACGCCCTCGGAGTGGCTCCCGGCCCCTGGCTGCAGCAGCTCAAACACGCCTACCTCCTCCGCCAGTTTGAACAGGTTATTTCCCTGGGAGAGGGCCGCTCCGCATCCGTGGACGAGTTGTCCCGGACCCTGCTGCTGGAGGAGCCCGGTGAGAAAATGGTGTACGCCACCGACTTCCGGGACAGCCCCGATAACGTCCGCAAGCTCAGCGAACTGGCCCGGGGCGCCCATACCCTGTTCTGCGAGGCTTCATTCCTGTGCTCCGACCGGGACCAGGCCGAGCGTACCCAGCACCTGACCACCGAGGCCTGCGCCCGCATCGCCAACCTTGCCGAGGTCCGGCAACTGGTTCCCTTTCATTTCTCCCATCGCTATGAGAAACAGCGGGAACAGGTATATGAGGAGTTGCAGCAGTTTACTGACAGGTTGCGCAGGGCCTGAGGGTGAATGCACACCAGGGCCAGGCTTGGCCGTCCGTGCGGTTTCCGTGTCGATTGCTACTATGGGTATTATCCAAAAATAGCAGCCCGGGTTCTCCTGGTAACGAACAGACAACTTCAAGGAAACAATATGAACAACGAGCCGGTTCTCTTTGCCCTGGAAGGTAGCCAGGATTTTGGTCATGCCGTGGCGTCCCAGCTCGGCGTTGGCCTGGCCGGGCATGAGAATCGTGTCTTTGACGATGGCGAACACAAATCCCGGCCACTGCAGAGTGTCAGGGGCCGGGATGTGTACATTCTCCACAGCCTGTTCGGCGATGAAACCTCGAGCGTTAACGACAAACTTCTGCGCTTGCTGTTTTTTGTCGCGACCGTTAAAGATGCCGGTGCCAAACGTGTCACCGCGCTGGTGCCGTATCTGGCCTATGCCCGCAAGGACCGGCGTGGCAAGAGCCAGGACCCGGTGACCACACGTTACGTGGCGCAACTGTTCGAAGCCATGGGCGTAGACTGTGTGGTGGCGCTGGAGGTTCACAACCAGGGCGCATTCGACAACGCCTTCCGCTGCCAGACGGTGCACCTGGAAGCCCACAGCCTGTTCGTCAACGCAATCATGGACCGTATCGGTCACGAGCCTGTGGTTATTGTTTCCCCCGATGCAGGCGGAACCAAGCGCGTGGACCGGTTCCGGGACGCCTGGGCCGACACCACGGGCGAACAGCCTCCCACCGCCTTCCTGGAAAAACGCAGGAGCGAGGGCAGGATCACCGGGGATGCCGTGGTGGGGGATATGACAGGCCGGGTTGCCATTATCGTGGACGACATGGTGGCGAGTGGCACCACCCTGCTGCGTGCCGCCGAGGCCTGCAAAAATAAAGGAGCCACCAGGGTTTTCGGGGTCATCACCCATGCACTGTTCGGGCCGGGTTCAGATCAACTTTACCGCGCGGGCGCTATGGATCAGCTCTTCATTACTGACAGCGTTACGCCCCAGCAGGCACCCCAGGGCAAGGGACAGGTTTCCGTTGTTCCGGTAGCCGTGCTGTTCGCACAGGCCGTTCGGGAGCTGCGCACGGGCTGAGCCTGATCGTGTGTGCTATCTTTATTGATGGGTTGCCAAGTTGTGGGTATGCGGTAAGAGCAGCCGATAAAGCAACAACACTGAGGTAGCCACCATGCGTATCGCAAAAGATGATATACCTGTACAGATTGATGTACCCGGTGCAAAGGCGCGTCAGCAAACCGGCTTTGGTGATGTGTCGGGCTACGGGACGATGGGAGCCGAATACTTCTCTTTCGGTGCCGGCACCGATATCACGCAGCTATTGCACGGGCTTGAGAACGACAGTTGTCAGAGTCCCCACTGGGGATATGTTGTTGACGGTGAGATCACTGCCCTGTACACGGATGGAAGTGAAGAGACATCGCGAAGCGGTGACCTGTTCTACTGGCCGCCCGGTCACAGTGTCAGGGCGGAAAAAGATACTGATATCGTGATGTTCAGCCCTCAACACGAGCATGGCGTAGTGATTGATCACATCCGGCATCAGGTTGGTGGCTGAACAGGCGCTCCTGACGATACTGCTGCATGGCGCGTTCGACGCCATGATGCAAATGGGGGAAGTCGACATAGCGACGATTGAAGCGACGTGGCGAAGATAACAGTGCGTTTTCCGTTTTGGTTGCTACTCTAGAGAGGAACCAAAATAACAAAGGAGAACACCATGTTAGATCGGGCGTCCAAACCCCTGGTGAGTCTGGTGGACAAGTATCTGCCAGACCCCTACCTGTTCGTCATCATACTCACCCTGCTGTCGTTTATTGCTGCCATGATTTTCGAGGGCCACGGTCCGGTGGCGGTTATCGAAATGTGGGGGGATGGCTTCTGGAACCTGTTGACCTTTTCCATGCAAATGCTGCTGGTGCTGGTAACCGGGTTCATGATGGCCAGTACGCCGTTGGTGCGAGGCATCCTGAACAGGATTGCAGGCCTGGCCAAAACGCCAGGGCAGGCGATTGTGCTGGTAACCTTCGTGGCTTTGATTGCCAGCTGGATCAACTGGGGCTTTGGCCTGGTCGTTGGCGCCCTGTTTGCCAAGGCCCTGGCACGACAGATCAGGGTTCACTATCCGCTGTTGATCGCCAGTGCCTATTCCGGGTTTATCGTGTGGCACGGCGGGCTTGCCGGGTCCATTCCACTGACCATCGCCACCGATGGCCACTTCACGGAAGATGTAATCGGAATTGTCGGTACCGGCGAAACCATCTTTGCGTTCTTCAACCTGGCCATCGTAGTCGCTCTTTTCATCATCGTGCCTCTGGTAAACCGGTTGATGCTGCCTGAGGAAAGGGACAGCGTTTACGCGGACCCGAAAGTACTGGACGACGAACCCGATACCGCCGTCGTAATCAACCGCCCTGCTGACCACCTGGAGAACAGCAGGATACTGTCCTGGCTGATCGGCTTCAGCGGTGTCGCGTTCATGTTCCAGTATTTCATCGACGGTGGCGGCCTGAACCTGAACATCGTGAACTTCATGTTCCTGTTCATTGCCATCATTCTGCACCAGACTCCGAAACGCCTGCTGAACAGCCTGAATGAGGCCGTCAAAGGTGGCGCCGGCATTGTTATTCAGTTTCCCTTCTACGCCGGAATCATGGGGGTAATGACAGCCTCCGGCCTGGCCGCCAGTGTTTCCGAGGGCTTTGTTTCCATCGCAAGCGCAGCGAGCCTGCCGTTCTGGAGCTTTATCAGTGCGGGGCTGGTGAACATCTTCGTGCCCTCCGGTGGCGGCCAGTGGGCGGTTCAGGCCCCGGTCATGCTGCCAGCCGCACAAGAATTGGGTGCCGACATACCAAGGGTCGCCATGGCAGTTGCCTGGGGTGATGCCTGGACCAACCTGCTACAACCGTTCTGGGCCCTGCCTGTACTGGCCATCGCCGGCCTGAAGGCCAAGGACATCATGGGCTATTGCCTGATGTTGCTGATCATAACCGGCATTATTATCAGCATTGGCCTGACCTGGCTCTAACGCTTCCCCTCCCGTGAAAGGCCCGGAGAGTTTCAGAACTCTCCGGCGCGAGCTGTTCCTGTATCTACCGTACTCTACCGCACAGACGGCGGGATGCATGGTGGCGCATTCTCTGAAGTGAAGGAAGTTCACAACATCGCAGTCTCGGAAGCGGGGCCTGGTCGCTGCAGGGATGCACTGGCCGGGAAATCGTGCTCTCCGGACTGCGCAAAGGAGTAATGCACCATGAAAAAATTCCATTCAGCAGGGATTCTGGCCGCTCTTATAGTGGCAATGCCTATGGCTGTAACAGCACAAGAGCGCGGCAGCGGCGCTTTCGGCCCCTCGGAAGGTGAGAGGGAGTTCTCCATCTCCGGAACCGGCAGCGGTGACCAGGACTTCGACAGCGGCAGTTTCGGAGTATCCGGCGACCTGGGCTGGTACCTTCGCGACAATGTGGTCCTGGGTGTTCGCCAAAGCGTGAACTACGCCAGCATTGAGGGTGAGAACCTGAAAGACGATTTCTGGAACGGCGCTACCCGGGGTTACGGTAATTTCCAGTTCGCACCCACGGAGCGCATGCGCCCCTTCCTGGGCGGTAGTCTCGGCATGATTTACGGTGACGGTGTCAAAGACGATGGTTTTGCGGGCCTTGAGGCCGGCGGCAAGTACTATGTACTGCCCAAAACCTATCTGATGGGACGGGTGGAGTACCAATGGTTCTTCAGCAACTCCGACAACGTGGATGATGCCTTCAGGGACGACGGTGCCTTCGCTTACACGCTGGGTATGGGTTACAACTTCTAGGAAAGAATCCGGGAATTACCGGGGCGTGTACAGCCCCGTGTAATACCCCGTCCATCTGTTGTGTCAAGGCGCCAGCTTGCGCTTCAATGCCCGGGAAACCGACGACGGCAGGCTTGGCAACGCACGCAGCATCCACGGCAGTACCCGGCGCTTTACGCCACTGAGTGACTCCGGAATCATCACCTCGATCAGGTGCGGCCCTGGCATGCTCAGGGCATACTCCATGGCTTTCGCCATATCTTCTGCTGTATTGACCCTTACCGCATGCACACCCATCCCCTGCGCCATTTCGGCGAAGTTCAGCACCGGGCCGCGCAAGTCCAGCTGGGATTTGGCCTTGGCACCGGTACCGGACTGTTCGGCACCGACCCGGTCCAGTTCGATATTCAGCACCGAATACGAGGCATTATTGAAGATGATGCTGGTTACGTTGAGCTGTTCCCGGGCCATACTCCACAGGGCCTGGATGGTGTACATGGCAGTGCCATCACCGATCAGGGCCAGCACCGGCCTGTCCGGGCAAGCAACGGCGGCACCAACGGCATTGGGCAGGCCCTGGCCAATGGCACCCCCGGTGAGGGTGATCAGGTCATGCCGTGGTGCGCCAGCGGTCATCACAGACAGCATCAGGCTGGAGGTAATACCCTCGTCCACAATGATGGCGTTATCGGGCATCAGGTGCCCCACCGCCTTGCAGACTTTTTCCGCCGTAAGCTTGCCTCTTGGCCGGCCGGGGCGCTGCGGGGGCTGCAGCGCCGGTTCTGCCTGGCCGGCACCGAGGGCATCAACAAGCTTGTTCAGGCTGCCGGTAATGTCCTGATCCGGTGCGGCAAGGGTGTGAACCCTGCAGGTATCGGGAACCAGGTAGCTCTGCTTGCCCGGATAGGCAAAGAAAGAGACCGGTGCCTTGGCATCTACCAGGATCAGGTGCTCGATATCCGTGAGTTGCAGCGTCGCCAGTTCTGCCAGGTAGGCCAGGCGCTCCACCGGAGGCACGCCGGCTCCCCGCTCCATCCGGGTTGGGAAGGTTTCCGCCAGCAGGGTGACTCCACTGTGTGCGGCAAGTTTTGCCGCCGCCAGCAGGCTGGGCTCACGCAATGAGTGCCCACCCATCAGCAGGGCGGTTTTCTTGCCGGAACGGATGGCGGAAGCAATAGCATCGACGGTGGCGTCATCCGCCGGGGCCGGTTTCGGTGGCGCCAGCGGTGCACTGGGCACCCCCCCTTCACCCCAGGAAACGTCTGCCGGCAGAATCAGCGTGGCGACCTGACCGGGTGCGGTCCGCGCCGCGGCGATAGCCTCGGCGGCATCCTGGCACAGGGTTTCTGTACTACTGGCGGTGCGCACAAACCCCGGTGACACGTTGCGGGCGACGGTCTCGATATCGGACTGCAGCTGGGCATCGTATTTCACGTGGTAGGTGGCGTGGTCGCCCACGATGTTTACCACCGGCACCTTGCCCTTGCGGGCATTGTGGAGGTTGGCCAGACCATTGCCCAACCCGCAACCCAGGTGCAACAGCGTGGCGGCGGGTTTGTCCGCCATGCGGGCGTAACCGTCCGCCGCACCGGTGGCCACCCCTTCGAACAGGGCAAGGACGGCCCGCATCTTTGGCTCATTATCCAGAGCGGCCACAAAGTGCATTTCACTGGTGCCGGGGTTGCTGAAGCAGACTTCAACACCCGCATCCACCAGGGTTTTCATCAAAGCTTGTGCGCCGTTTGTCATTGTTATTCTCCAGCCTTCGGGAATTCAGCTTGTGGGGATCGATCCAATTGGTCTGTGCCGATATCGGCAACTCGGGTAACGCCGGTCAGGGTCATGGCCAGCCGCAATTCCTGTTGCCAGCTTGCCAGGAGCCTGGCCAGGCCGGCCTGGCCACCTCCGGCGAGCGCCCAGGCCCAGGGACGGCCGATCATGACGCCCCGGGCACCCAGAGCCAGGGCCCGGAACACATCGATACCATTGCGAACGCCACCATCCACCAGGATCTCGCTCTGTGAACCGACGGCAGCAACAATTTCCGGGAGTTTTTCGGCACCTGAGGCAACGCCATCCAGCTGGCGACCACCATGATTGGACACCACGATTCCGTCCGCGCCTACCTGCACAGCCTGGCGGGCATCCTCTACATCCAGGATGCCCTTCAGCAGCAACTTGCCCCGCCAGTGCTGGCGTATCCATGCAATATCATCCCAGGTCACGGTGGGATCAAACTGGGTGTCGATCCATTCCTTGAACGCATCGAGGTTGCTGGCGCCGGGGACGGCATCACTGAGGTTTCCAAAGCTGAGCGGACCACCGCGCACGGCGACATCCCATAACCAGCCCGGGCGTGACAACAGCTGCTGGATTTTCAGCACCCTGGACCTGGGGCCGGTACTGGCAAGACCGTTGCGAAAGTCCCGATGGCGCATACCCGGCAAGGGCAGGTCAACGGTAAACACCAGCGTGCGACAACCGGCCGCCCAGGCCTTGTCCAGCAGCGCCTCCACCCGGCTACGGTCGCGAATCATGTAGAGCTGGAACCAGGCAGCCTCGGTAGCAGCGGCCTGAACTTCCTCCACCGGGCAGATACCCACGGTTGACAGAGTGAAGGGAATACCAGCCGTATTGGCCGCGCGTACCGCCTGAACCTCGCCACGCCGGGCCATCATGCCCGCCAACCCCAACGGAGCCAGCACCACCGGCATTGAACAGGCCTGCCCGACCAGGGTGGCCTTTGTCTCCACCCGGTCGACATTGACCAGAACCCGCTGGCGAAGCTTTATTCTTGCCCAGTCGGTTTCGTTGGCACGAAGGGTTTGCTCGTTGTTTGCGCCGCCGTCCAGGTAATCGGCGAGGAATCCGGGCAGGTGGGCACGGGCCTTTTCACGGTAGTCGTCGGCGGTAGCCGGGTAGCCGAATCTCGGGTTCATGGGCATCAGCCTCCTGCCATGATGGATCGGACCGCTGCCCGGGCAGTCATGATGCAACCGGGCAGGAAGGTGCCTTCAAGGGATCGCTTGCCGTTAGCACCTCCGCCACCAAAGCCGGCAGCTTCTCCCACGCAGTATAGGCCCTGCACAGGAACACCTTCGGCATTGAGCACGCGGCTTTGCAGGTCCGTTTGCAAGCCTCCCAGGCTCTTGCGGGTGATCAGCTGCATGCGAATGGCGATGTAGGGGCCGGCACCGGGTTTTTGCAGCGGCGCCGGCTTGCAGGTGCGCAGGCGGTCCGGTTTCCATTCCCGGGCGTGCTGGATCAGGCGGATCTGGGGATCATTATGCAGTTGGGTACCGGCGGTGAAGTTGGCATCAAAGGCATCGGCCGTGGCCTGCAGGGTGCCGGGATTGATGTCGTGTGAGCAGGTCAGGGCATTCATTTTACCGGCCAGCTCCGCCAGGCTGTCCGCTACCAGGAAATCCCGGCTTTCACGCTGCATCTGGCGAACCAGCGATTGGTTGCCCAGCAGCAGTTCTTTCACGAACAGCAGAAACTGCTTGTCCCGTATCCGGGCGTTGTGCTCGGCACCCGAGATGGCAAATTCCCTGGCGGCAATGCGCCAGTTGAGCAGGTGCCAGGTCCAGGGTTTGTCCTGTTCGGCAACACGCTGGCAGAGCCAGTGGGTATCGAAGCCGGTGACCAGAGGTTCAGGGCCGATACGTTCGCCCCGGTGGTTCAGCCACAGGGCGGATTTGCAGGGGATGGTAGACAGGCCATGGCCCGGAAAGTGCGGGTAGGGATGCGGGAACCCCGCCGCGTAGTTCCACATCTCCCCGGCATGGGTGATGCGGCCGCCAAGGCTGTCAGCAACCCAGTGATGCATGCGGCCGTCCGCGTAGGGATGGGCACCATTGAGCATGCTGGCCGGTTGTGGGCGATCGGCAGGCCAGTTGGCGCGGCACTCCCCGTGGCTGCCGTTAATGCCCCCGGTGGCCATGACCACCGACGATGCCGTCAGCCGGACCTCCTCACCGTTTGCTTCATTGATGGCTACTGCGCCACAGACTTTGCCAGCGGCATGGTCCAGTTCGGTGATGCAATGCTGATGCAGCAATGTAAGCTTGCCGGCGCTGTTTTCACGATGAAGCGCCGCCACCAGGCAACGAACCAGTTCCCGCGCCGTACCCCAGACCACATGGTAGCGGGGCAGACGATTACCATCGCCGAAGCGGCCACGCTCAACCCAGTTAACGGCCGGCAGGAACTTGATGCCCTCCTCCCGCAGCCAGTCATATACTTCCGTGCGCGAATGTTCAACGTAGTAGCGGGCCCATTGCAGCGGCCACTGGTCATCGGGAGCCAGTTCGCCGAAGCTGAGCCAGTCCTGAAGGGCCACCTCAGGTGAATCTGCAATCTTCATGCGTTCCTGAAGAGGCGTGCCCACCAGCATCATGCCACCAAAGGCCCACAGCGCCAGGCCACCCATGCGCCCGGCTGTATCCCGGTCCGCCAGAGTGACGGTTTTTCCTGCTCGCAGGGCTTCCAGGGCCGTGACAATACCCGCCAGCCCTCCGCCAACCACCAGAATATCCGAAGCAATCGTTTTCGCCATAGTCCGTGTCCGACTCGATAAAGCTCTGTTGTCAGTATTCAAGATATACCGGTACCATGGTCGACAAATTGACTTTAGAGGCCAACGAAATTGACTTTAGAGGCCACTGTTTCCATCGGCTGGGTGAATACCGTTATTGCGGCAACTCAGCGGCTTTCCGTCGACACGGGCACCCTGCTGGCAACAGCCGGTATTGCTGAAACCGCCACAGGGTATGAGCGCTGGCCCATCGACGACATTACGCGGCTGTGGCATGCGGCAGAACGCTGCACTGGTGACCCCGGTTTCGGTCTGAAAGTGGGGGCTGAATTCACTCCCATGAGCATCAGCGGGGTGGGGTTTGCGCTGCAGTCCGCCGCAACCCTCCGGGAGGCCGTGGTGATGGTTCAGCGCTTCCAGCGCCTGATCTCGGATGGCGGGCGGTTCCAGGTGCTCACAGGCGATACCGCCACCTGGCTGGTCTATCATCCCCGGCAGGGCAAGCTGGCTTTCAGCCCCCACCAGATTGAAGCCGTTCTGGCGGCGGTTGTGGGCTTCGCCAGCTGGGTAACGGGAACCAGCATGCGTCCCTTGCGGGTACAGTTCAGCCAGCCCCGGCTGGGGCCACTGCAGGGATACCAGGCGGCATTCCATTGCCCGGTTGAATTCGAACAGGCATTCAGTGGCGTGCTCATCGACAATGCGGTGCTGGACCAGCCCCTGCCCCAGGCGGACCCCCAACTGGCACAGGTGCACAAGCGCTACACCAGGGCGCGCCTGGAGGCTCTTTCCATGAACAGTGCGTCTGTTCCGGAGATCAGGCGATGGCTGTCTGCCCGGCTGGGCCCGGCTCTACCCAGGCGCTCCGAGGCAGCGGAAGCCCTGGGCATCAGTGAACGAACGCTGGCCCGAAGGCTCCGGGATCAAGGGCAGACATTCGACCGCCTGCTGGATGAAGTACGTCGCGAGCGGGCACTTCAGGCAGTAGCGGACACCCGTGCGACCCTGCCGGAGATTGCCGAGTCACTGGGTTTTGCCGAAGTCAGTACCTTCTATCGTGCCTTCAGGCGGTGGACGGGCTTGCCGCCGGTGCGATGGCGCAGGCAGCACACCGATAAACACTGTTTGACAGGCCAAGACTGATATGATGTTATCACCTGTAACATTGTTACCAGTGATAACTTATGCCTGATAACCCAGCCACACTGAAAACCAATTATCACCATGGTGACCTGCCTCAACAGGCGCACCAGCTGGCTCTGGACATTCTCCGTGAACATGGCGATACAGCTATCAGCCTGCGCGCCCTGGCCAGACAAATCGGAGTCAGCGCCCCGGCGTTGTACCGCCACTTTATCGACCGTGAAAGTCTTTTGGCAGAACTCGCCGTCACCGGCTTTGAGGCCCTGCGCGATCGCCTGGTGGCAGTGGATCAAACCAGCCCGAGGCGGGCTTTGATTGATATTGGCCTGGTGTACGTATCTTTTGCACAGCATGAACCCAACCTGTACCGGCTGATGTTTGGGGGTCGGGTGTTACCCAAGGGCGTTCACCCCCGCCTGGACAAGGCTGGCAAGGGAGCGTTTCAGGTTCTGGAAGACACCATAGCCCGGGCCAGAGACGCTGGTTACGTGAAACCCGTTCCCCTTTCATTGATGACCGCCGCGGCCTGGTCAATAGTGCACGGGCTTTCGCAGCTGACCATTGACGGCCATCTCCCCGGTGCTGAAGTGGAACCCCAGCTGGCAGAGGGCGTTATCACGCTCCTGCTGGATGGCTCAGTGGCCGACCAACAACAGAATCACAAGGACAGCAACCCATGAGCAGCCCCAAACCAAGCACCATTCGTGTTGGCCGTCGCTACCGTGCCAATCGCCTGGACGGCCCCTACGACGCCATTGTGATCGGCTCCGGAATCGGTGGGCTGACTACCGCCGCCTGCATGAGCAAACTGGGCAGGAAAGTGGTGGTGTTCGAGCAGCATTACACCGCCGGCGGCTTCACTCACAGCTACGACCGGAACGGTTACGAATGGGATGTGGGTGTTCACTATATCGGTGACGTCGGCGCAGACCATACGCTGACCAAACGCCTTTTTGACCACATCACCGATGGCCAGCTGAAATGGGCAGGCATGGACAGTCACTTCGACCGTATCTTTATTGGCAACCGCCATGTGGACCTGGTCGCCGGGCCGGACAATTTCAAGGCGGAGCTGAAAAAAGCCTTCCCTGGTGAAGAAGCTGCCATCGACACCTATCTGGACTACCTGAAGAAGGTAGCCAGGGCCATGCCCGGCCTCGTTCTCGGCAAGGTACTGCCCGACCTTGCCGCCGGCCCGCTGCGCAAGCTGGTGAATCGTGCCGCTCCGGACTACCTGAACAAGCCGACCCGGGATGTGCTGGAGAGCCTGACCGGCAATCAGGAACTGATTGCCGTGCTCACCGGCCAGTGGGGCGACAACGGCCTGCCACCGGCGGAATCCAGCTTTATCATCCACGCGCTGATTGCGCGCCATTATCTTTACGGCGGCTACTACCCCATCGGTGGTGCTTCTGAGATGGCCAGGACCATCATCCCGGTGATCCAGCAAAGTGGCGGTGAAGTCTTCACCTACGCCGACGTGAAAGAAATCCTGATCGAGAAAGGCAAGGCGGTGGGTGTGCGTATGGCAGACGGGGAAGAGGTTCGCGCGCCACTCATTATCAGCAACGCCGGTGTATTCAACACCTTCGACAAGCTGCTGCCGGAAACCGCCCCGCACCGGGATTACTACCAGCAGAAGCTGAAAACCGTGGAACGCTCCATGGCCAGCAACTGCCTGTATATTGGCCTTCAGGATACCGCCGAGAACCTGAAGCTGCCAAAGACCAACTACTGGATCTACCCCGGCCCTGACTACGAGAAACACGTCAGTGATTTCATGGCGGCGCCCGATGAAACCGATATTCCGCTGACCTACATCTCTTTTCCCTCGGCCAAAGACCCGAGCTTTGCCGAGCGATACCCCGGCCGCGCCACCATTGAGATTGTCGCCCCGGGGCCCTATGAATGGTACGAACATTGGGCCGATAAAACCTGGGGCAAACGCGGCGAAGACTACGAAGCCAGGAAAGAAGCCTACGCCCAGCGGCTGCTGGCCAAGCTGTATGAGAAATTCCCGCATCTCAAGGGCAAGGTGGATTACTACGAGCTGTCCACGCCATTGTCCACCGACTACTTCTGCCGTTACAGCAAGGGCGAGATCTATGGCCTGAACCACACCCCCAGCCGTTTCGAACAGGACTGGCTGAAGCCGAAAACCCGTATTCCGGGCCTCTATCTGACGGGCCAGGACGTGATGACCTGCGGTGTGGCCGGGGCGATGATTGGTGGCCTGCTGGCGACGGTGGCCGTCAGTGGCCTGAAGGGGTTACCGTTGGCGAAGAAGATGTTTGCAGGTTGATTGATCAGGAGGCCCCCATGCTCTGCTTCAGCTACGGATCAAACATGTCGCAACGACGACTCCGGGCCAGGGTTCCATCGGCCCGCTTTGTGGCGGTGGCAGAGCTGCCAGCACACAGGCTCCGCTTCCATAAATCCGCCGGGGACGGCTCCGCCAAGTGCGATGCCGAAGAAACCGGCAACCCGGACGACCGGGTAATTGGTGTGGTCTACAAGATCGCGGATGCAGAAAAGCCCGACCTGGACCGGCATGAGGCACTGGGATTCGGCTACGATGAAAAGCAGGTCGTGCTGAAAACCGGGACTGGCAATCTCCACGCCTGGATGTATTACGCCACCCGCATCAATAACTCACTGAAGCCCTTCCACTGGTACAAGGACCACGTGCTTATCGGTGCCCGGGAGAATCGCCTGCCCGCTGAGTACATCGCCCGGATTGAAGCCGTGGAATCTATCGATGATCCCAGGCCCGAACGACACGGGTGGGAGCTGTCGATTTACAGCAATACATAGGTTGCCGAGCTACACCCCCAGCCGATCCCGCAACGCGTAATACCAGGCCCCCAGCGCCGTTAATGGCACCCGGAACTGGCGCCCGCCGGGGAAGGGGTAATGGGGCAGGCTGGCAAAGGCATCAAAGCGCTCGGCCTGGCCCTGGATGGCCATTGCAAGAGCCTTACCTGCCACGTGGGTAAAGGTGACGCCATGGCCGGAGCAGCCCTGGGAATAGAACACGTTATCCTGCAGACGGCCCATCTGGGGCAGGCGCGACAGGGTGAGCAGGAAGTTGCCGGTCCAGGCGTAGTCGATCTTTACACCCGCCAGTTCCGGAAATGTCTTCAGCATGTTGGGGCGGATCAGCCGTTCGATATTGGCCGGGTCACGGGCGCCATAGACCACGCCGCCACCGTAGATCAGCCGCCTGTCGCCGGAGAGGCGGAAGTAATCCAGCAGGTAGTTGCAGTCTTCCACGCAGTTGTCCTGTGGCAGAAGCCGGTTTGCGATTGCCTCATCCAGCGGTTCGGTGGCGATGATCTGAGAGCCGCAGGGCATGGATTTCGCCCCCAGCTCCGGCACCAGCCTGCCCAGGTAGGCATTGCCCGCCAGCACCACGAACTCTGCCCTCACCTCGCCGTCCGCCGTCTTCACGGTTACCGTCGGGCCGGGAACAATTTCTTTGACCTCGGAATACTGGTAAATCACGCCACCCCGGGATTCCAGCGCTGCTGCCTCGCCCAATGCCAGGTTAAGGGGGTGGATGTGCCCACCGCTATGATCAATGGCGCCACCCACGTAGCGACTGGTACCAACCCGGGCGCGAATGGCGTCTCGGTCCAGAAATTCCAGTTGGTCATAGCCAAAACGCTGCCAGAGAGCCTGCTGGCTTTCCAGGTGTTTGAGCTGGCGCGGGTTCAGGGCCGCGAAGATACCGCCCTCTTTCAGGTCGCAGCGGATACGGTAATCCCGCACCCGCTGGCGGATGATCTGGCTGCCCTCGAAGGCCATGTCCGCCAGCAGGCGCAGGTGATCCGGTGTGGTCTGGCGTTCAATGCTGTCCAGATCCCGGCTGAAGCTGTTAACGATCTGGCCCCCATTCCGGCCCGACGCGCCCCAGCCTACGGTAGCGGCTTCCAGCACAACCACCCGGAAACCCGCCTCGGCCAGGAACAGGGCGGTGGATAATCCGGTATAACCGGCACCCACCACACACACATCGGCCCGGCATGTTCCCTGCAATGCAGGACGGGCAGGCGTCCGGTTGGCGGAGGCCGCATAGTAGGAAGGAACCGGGGGAAACTGGGTCATAAGGTGGCGCCAGGCAAGGTGACGGAGGGCTGTGAAGACGAGCTGAAAATATGCCCGCTGGCGCCAGTCTATGTCAGGACCCGGGATTCGGGAAGACACGTTCTTCTACCTATATCAGCGGCAGCGATTGCGCGCGAAAGTACTGCTATGATTGGCCTATTCCCTTGCCTGAGAAACACCCATGAACAAGCCCGAAGGTTCCACCACCCCCACTGACCTGGCCGGCTGGCAGGCGCTCGCCGCGACATTGAGTATAGAGGGCCGCGCCTATGTGAGCGGTCATTACCTGGGGGCCCATCAGGGTGAGACGTTTGCCTGCATCAGCCCGGTGGACGGGCGCGAGCTGGCGCAGGTTGCCAGCTGTAGCCAGGCGGATGCGGACCTTGTGGTTATGGCTGCAAGAGAGGCGTTTGAAAACGGCGTGTGGAGTCGCCTGGCGCCAGCCAAGCGCAAGGCCGTCCTGCTTCGTTTTGCCGACCTTATTGACGCCCATGGCGATGAACTGGCCCTGCTGGAAACCCTGGATATGGGCAAGCCCATCGGCCATGCCCGGGCCGTGGACGTGCCGGCCACAAGCCGCGCCATTCGCTGGACCGCGGAAGCCATCGACAAGGTATACGGTGAACTGGCCGCCACACCCCATGACCAGATCGGCATGATCTCACGGGAACCCATGGGCGTGGTGGCCGCCATCGTGCCCTGGAACTTCCCGATGATCATGGCGTCCTGGAAGATTGCCCCGGCCCTGGCCACCGGTAATTCGGTGATCCTCAAGCCGTCGGAAAAATCGCCGCTCACCGCCATTCGCCTGGCTGCCCTGGCCACCGAAGCCGGCATCCCGGCCGGTGTCTTCAACGTGCTGCCCGGTTACGGCCATACCGTCGGCAAGGCCCTGGCCCTGCATATGGATGTGGACTGCCTGGTGTTCACCGGCTCCACCAACGTGGCCAAGCAACTGATGATCTACGCCGGTCAGTCCAACATGAAGCGGGTATGGCTGGAGGCCGGTGGCAAGAGCCCGAACATTGTCTTTGCCGACGCTCCGGACCTGAGAAAAGCCGCCGCCGAGGCCGCCACGGCCATTGCCTTCAACCAGGGCGAAGTATGCACCGCCGGCAGCCGGTTGCTGGTGGAGGAGAGTATCCGTGCCGAGTTCATCGGTCTGGTGTGTGAGGCCCTGAAAACCTGGCGTCCCGGCCACCCACTGGACCCGGCGACAACCTGCGGCGCCATTGTCGACCAGGCCCAGCTGGATCGTATTATCGAGTACATCGGCATCGGCCAGACCGAAGGCGCGAAACTGGTGGAAGGTGGCCACCGGGTAATGGAGAACACCGGCGGCCTGTATGTCCAGCCCACGGTATTCGATGGGGTGAACAACCGCATGCGCATCGCCTCGGAAGAGATCTTCGGGCCGGTGCTGTCGGTGATCGGTTTCACCACCGCCGAAGAAGCCATCAAAATCGCCAACGACTCCATCTATGGTCTGGCGGCGGCGGTGTGGACGTCCAACATCAACACGGCCCACAGGGTGGCAAAAGCGTTGCGGGCAGGCAGCGTGTGGATCAACCACTACGATGGTGGCGACATGACGGCGCCTTTCGGTGGCTTCAAGCAATCCGGTAACGGCCGGGACAAGTCCCTGCATGCCTTTGACAAGTACACGGAGATCAAGGCGACCTGGCTGATGCTCGAGTAGCGCTTCCACCGGGACACAAATGCAAAACGGCGCCACTGGGGCGCCGTTTTCGTTTTCAGGAAAGCCTCAGACCGTATGCAAGTACCAGAGGTATTCCAGGTCGGAGATGGTCATCTCGAATTCCGCCAGTTCGTGCTCTTTACACGCCACGAACACATCCATGAACTCCCGCCCCAGGTATTCCTCCATTACCGACGACTGGCTCAGCTCCCGGAGGGCATCCCGCAGGTTATTCACCAGGCTGGCTTCATGCTGCTCATGGGCGTTGCCAACGGTAGCCGGTGGCGGCTCGACTCTGTTGGAAATGCCGTAATGAATGCCCGCCAGCACCGCCGCCATCAGCAGGTAGGGGTTGGCATCCGCACCCGCCACGCGGTGTTCGATACGCAATGCCTCCGGATCACCACCCGGTAACCGCAACGACGCCGTGCGATTATCCACACCCCAGGTTGCCGCGCTGGGCACATAATATTCCGGGCTGAAGCGGCGGTAGGAATTGATGTTGGGACAGAACAGCGCCATGGCATCGTTCATGGTGGCCACCAGTCCACCCACGGCCCAGCGCAGCATGTCGTTGGGCTGCTCGGCATCACCGGCAAATACATTACGGCCGTCCCTGTTCAGCAGGCTCACATGGAGATGCATGCCACTGCCGGCCTGGTCGTGATAGGGCTTCGCCATGAAGGTGGTGTCCATCTCATGGTCGTAGGCCATGTTCTTGATCAGGCGCTTGAGCAGTGTGGCGTGGTCACAGGCACGTACCGCATCGTTCACATAATGCAGGTTCACCTCGAACTGGCCGGGCGCGGATTCCGCCACCAGGGCGTCCGCCGGCAACTCCTGTTCATGGGCGGCATCCAGCACATCCGCCAGGAACTCCGCGTATTCATCCAGATCATCAATGGAGTAGGCCTGGGTGCCTGCCGGGCGCTTTCCGGAAATGGGCGACTTGGGGGGCCGCGGCCGGCCGGCCAGGTTCTCCTGGTCGATCAGGTAGAACTCCAGCTCAAAGGCCGCCACCGGGCTCAGTCCCAGTTCGTCGAAGCGTCTGACGATGTTCTGCAGCACCACCCGCGGGTCCGCGAAAAACGGCGTTTCCCGATCCAGTTCATACATGGTCAGAAGCAACTGCGCCGTGGGCCGCTTCTGCCAGGGCTCCATGGTCAGGGTACCGTCAATGGGCAGGCACACCCGGTCAGCCTCACCAATGTCCAGGCCCAGGCCGGTTTCTTCCACCGTGGTGCCCTGGATGTTCAGGGCAAAGATCGACGCAGGCATTGCAATGCCGCGCTCGAACACCTTGGCAAGAACAGACGGATCCACCCGTTTACCACGGACAATGCCATTCATATCCGGAATCAGCAGATCAACAAACTGCAGCTCGGGGTGCGCCTTGAGGAATGCGCCGGCGCTCGCAAAACCAGAACCCATAGGGAAAGCCTTCCAGAACCCAAAAAGGCCTGTGGCGAATAACCGGCACAGGAGTTTTCAACGCTCCTTTATCCTGTTTTCCGGGGCGTTTTGCAAGATAGGCACATACCACACCAGAGCCAGCAGGCACGGGATCAGCCAACCGTTACGAAAGCTGCTCCCGCGCCTTGCCTTCGCGGATATTCTCCCGGGCTTCTTCACGTTCTTCGCTATCCGCTTCCGGGACATCGTGCTCATCGGCTCTTGAGGGGCGGAAGCACAGGGTGACCAGTATCGGAAAATGATCGGAGCCAAACGGAGTCAGCCGTTCAATATGGGCCAGTGTGAAATGCTCAGTGGTAAAGGCGTGATCCAGGGGCCATCGAAGATACCAGTGTTCGGCATGAAAGGTGTTGAACATGCCGCGGCCCCGGCGCGGATCCAGCATGCCGCTGACGTTACAGAACAGCCGTGTGGTGCGGGACCAGGCGACATCGTTCAGATCCCCCGCAACAATGGCGGGATAACCACCCTCGCGGACCTGCTGGCCGACCAACAGCAATTCCGCGTCGCGCCAGAGTGATTCCTCGCTTTCACTGGGCGATGGCGGGCGGGGATGGACGGCGTGCAACTTCACCCGGTCACCACAGGGCAGCTTCAGCCAACCGTGAATCGAGGGGATATCATCCTGGATCAGGTATTTCACCTCAGCTGCTTCCATCGGCAACCGTGAATAAAGATGCATGCCGTAGAGGTTGTCCAGCGGCACCCGGATAATGGTGGGCCAGTCCCCAAACGCGGCATCCAGCTGGTCGCCCCACCACTGGTCCGATTCCAGTGTCAGCAGGACATCCGGCTTCCGTTCCCGGACCTGGCGAATCAGTCCTTCGCTATTGCGATTAGGGGTCAGTACATTGGCGATCATCAGTGTCACGCAGCGGTCCTCCTGACCCAATTCCGCCGGACGCACCTGCAGGGGCCATAGACGCGTCCACGGCAGGATCCGGTATAACTGCAACACAAGTACCAGGGCGCATGACCCAAGCACCCATCCCCGCAGGCCATCTTCTGCGAGCCAGAACGCCAGGATGGCAATCAGGGCAGCCAGGATGGCAATCTGCACCCGGGGAAACTCGCAGGCCCGTATCCACCAGTCGTGAAGGCGCACTTTTCCAAGCAGGGTTACTGCCAGCAGGACGACGGCCAGACTCAGCAGAGTGTATGTGATCAAGCGGGCCTCCTTGGCGCGGACTTCCTTTACGCCCTCACTATAAACGATGGCCGGAAGTTCTGCCCTTGTGGCGGGCCTTTCATTAACAACACAGTCCCTGCGTAATCTCCATCACATGCGTATAAACTGTTGTAAAGGAGTTCCCCCATCGTCAGGAGTGCGCCATGCCGTCCAACCCAGGAATTACTGAGCGAGTCGAGGAAATCCGGGACAAGTCGTCCGAGGCCGCTGCGGAGTCGCTGGCTAAACTGGCACCGGATGAAATTCAGTTCATCCTTTCGCGCCTGCCTCATGACCAGGCGATGGAAGTGGCGTCTCACCTGGCGGAGTCCGTCGGGGCCGATGATCTTGCCACCAAGGCCGTGCTTTCCGGGGTCGAGGAAACCATCGGGGAGCTGATGACGCCCGCGCCAGCCATTCTTCCTGCAACCCACACGGTGGCGGAGGCCCTCGCCTTTCTGGTGAAAAGCTCCGAACTGCCGGAGATCAGCTATATCTTTGCCACCGAGGCTGATCGCCTGGTTGGTGTGGTTGGCATGCGTGACCTGATTCTTGCCAAACCGTCTGAACCGTTGGCGGACATCATGATTACCAACCCTTTTGCCTTTGACATCGACACACCGATTCAGGAAGCGGTAGGCGAAGTGCTCTATCGTCACTACCCTCTCTACCCGGTTGTTGATGACACCCGTCAGGTTGTGGGTGTTGTGCATGGCTGGAAACTGTATGAGCGCATTGCCTCGGAGCTCAGTGGCCAGGCCGGCGCCCAATACGGTGTTGATAAGGAAGAACAGGTCAGCACCTCGGTATTGAAGTCCTTCCGCATGCGCCACCCGTGGTTGCTGGTCAATCTGGTCACCGCCTTCGCCGCCGCCTTTGTGGTGGGCACGTTTGAAGATACCATTACCCGGATTGTCGCGCTGGCGGCTTTCCTGCCGGTTCTGGCCGGCCAGAGCGGCAATACCGGCTGCCAGGCCCTGGCGATCACCCTGCGGGGCATGACCCTGGGCCAGTTGCGGGATTACCCGGTGCGGAATCTGCTACGCAAGGAGATCCTGTTGGGCGCCCTTAACGGCGCTGTCGTCGGTTTCATTGCCGGGGCTGCCATGTTTGCCTATGCCATAATGACGGATTCCGTCGAGCCTCTGCTACTGGGCGTGGTGATCCTGATCGCGATGATCGGCTCCTGCATTGGCAGCGGTGTTTTTGGTGTACTGGTGCCGCTGACTCTGAAGCGTTTCGGTGCCGACCCGGCTACCGCCAGCAGTATTTTCCTGACCACCTTTACCGACATCCTCGGCATGGGCCTGATGCTGTTCCTGGCTACGGCCCTCGTGCTCTAACAAAGAGAGTTTTTGATGTTTGATACTGCTCTGATGCTGCCTGAGGGCGTAGAGATACCCGACATTATAATCGGGCCCTTGTTCAATACCGCCATTCTGATCACTGTCATTATTATCCTGAGAACGTTGTCGGCGCGTTTTATTCGCCGGTCAGTGGCCTCGTCAGAGTTACGTGGCCGGTTACTGGTCAATTTCCGCAATGGTTTTCTGCTGCTCACCCTGCTGGGGCTGGTAATGATCTGGGGTGATCAGCTCCGTACTCTGGCGTTGTCGATCGTAGCTATCGCTGTGGCCTTTGTGGTGGCCACCAAAGAGCTCATTCTGTGTATCACCGGCTCAATTCTGAAAAGCGGCGCCGGGTCCTTCGATCTGGGGGATCGCATCCAGGTGAAGGAATTTCGCGGGGATGTGATTGACCAGAGCCTGCTTGCCACCACCATTCTTGAAGTCGGCCCTGGCAAAGCCAGCCACCAGCGCACAGGGCGCATGATCGTGATTCCCAATGCCCTGTTTGTTGCCGAGCCGGTGGTCAACGAAAGCTTCACCAGCAGGTATGATTTCCACGTATTCATCGTGCCCTTCAAACTGGAGGACGACTGGCAAAAAGCCAGGGAGGCCCTGCTGGTTTCCGCAATAAGCCACTGCGAGCCTTACCTCGAGCCTGCACGTGCCTATATGGAGCGGGTAGGAAATCAGCGCGGGCTCGAAGTGCCGTCCGTGGATCCGCGGGTGAGCATCCAGGTACCCGAAGCCGGCGAAATTCACCTGATCGTGCGTATTCCGGTCCAGTCCGGCCAGAAGAGTTACATGGAACAGGTGATACTTAACGACGTATTCACCAATAACGAGTTTGCCCGGGTTAAAACACTTGCCCCGGGTTCGAACCCTGAAGCCGGCGAAGCATGAGCAGGAAATACTTGATGATCTCTGTTCGCTAGCCAACACACTGGAGTGGCCCCACTTCTTTATACTGGCCCACAGGTCGGGATTAAGAAACCACTTGTGTGAATAATGCGCTCGGCACCTGATACAGCAGGGGACGCTGACATGGGGGAGGATCATGAGATTATCAGATTTCATTCGGGCCGATATCGAGCCCATCCTTCAAGAATGGGACACCTTTGCCAAAACGCTGTTTCATGCCCGGGAAATGGACAAAACGGGGCGGCGGGACCACGCCCGGGAAATGCTCCTTGCCATTGCCGATGATATCGAGTCCACCCAGACCGCACCCGGGCAGGCCCCCAATTTCCGGGGCAGCGAACCAAAGAGCAAATACGACACCTGGGCCGAAGTACACGGCGGTGACCGGCAGGTCAGTGGCTTCAGCGTCAACGAGACAGTGTCGGAATTCCGGGCGCTTCGCGACAGTGTGGTATCACTCTGGAATAAAGCCTCTCCGACTATTGCCGGTCAGGACCTGCAGGACCTTACCCGGTTTCATCAGGCAGTAGACCAGGCAGTTGCCGAGTCGCTGGAGCAGTATACGACCCTGAAAGAGATGGAAACCCGGCTGTTCGGAGCCACCCTGCTGGCATCCCCGGACCCTATTTACGTCCTGGATCTCGACGGCCGGTTTATCTACGCGAATAAGGCGACAGAAGACCTGTTCACGCTGCCCATAAGCGCGCTGATTGGCAAGACCCCTCAGGATCTCGGCTTTCCGTTTGCACCGGAGTTCCAGCAACACCTGCAGCAGGTGATGACCCACAAAGCCTCCTATCGGGGTGAGTTTTCGCACCGATTTTCAGAAGCCAGTGGTGAGCACTTCGAGTATTTGCTCGCGCCTGTGGTGGATGAGGATGGCGAAACTGAAGCCACCGTCTGTATCTCCCGCGACATCACAGAACGGACACAGGCCCAGGAGAAGATCTGGCACAACGCCCATCATGACCTTTTAACAGGTCTCCCCAACCGGCGCCTGTTTCTGGATCGCCTGGATCAGGAAGTCAAACACGCCAGACGACGTAACGTCCCTCTTGCTGTCATGTTCATGGATCTCGACGGCTTCAAGGAGGTCAACGATTCGATCGGCCATGAAGTCGGAGACCGTTTGCTGTATTGCGTCGCTGAGCGCCTCGCCAGCTGTGTAAGGGAGGACGATACCGTTGCACGGCTGGGAGGCGACGAGTTCACGGTGATTCTTACCGGTGCCCGCAACAACGAGGACGCCGCGCAGGTGGCCCAGTCCATTGTTGATGCCCTGGCAAAGCCGTTTCATATTGCGGAACCACCTGTCCATATTTCAGCCAGTATCGGGATTACATTCTTCCCCCGGGATGGATCGTCACCGGACGCTCTGCTGAAAGCCGCGGACCATGCAATGTACACGGCCAAAAAATCTGCCACCAACCGGATCTGTATCTACGAGGGTCCGGAAAAGCAATAGCGGCTATGACGCCATAGCGTCGGTTAACGGACTCCCCTTCAAAGGAATGACGACATGGATCTGAAGAGCGGTTACCCCTTCTGGGCCGTCAAGAACGGTCTGATGTGCAAGTTCCCCAGGCTCAAGGCCGATATCAGCTGTGATGTGGCTGTGGTTGGTGGCGGCATTACCGGCGCCTTGATCGCAGATGAGTTGGGCAAGAACGGTTTTGACGTGGTGGTCATTGAACAGCGGGACATTGGCTGGGGGAGTTCTGCTGCCAGTACCGCGCTGTTGCAGTATGAGATTGATACCCACATGGCGGACCTGGCCCGCATGTATGGCGAATTCCAGGCGGTGCTGGCCTACAACGCCTGCGCCGATGCGATCACAGATCTGCGCGACCTTGCCAATGATCTGGGGGACGTGGATTTCGACATGCAGGAAAGCCTCTACTACGCCAGTACCCGCAGCGACAGTGAGCCCCTCCGCGAGGAGTACGAGTTGCGTATCAAGCACGGTTTCGAGGCCGAGTGGCTGGACTCGCGCAGCCTGAAGGAGCGCTTTGGCATCAAGGCTCCATGCGCGATATTGACGGCCCTCGCAGCACGCGTTGACCCCTATCGAATGGCCTCCAAACTCCTGATCCGGCTCGCCGAGCACGGCGGCAGGGTATTCGACCGCACAGAGATCCACACCATCGTACCCGATAAGGAAAGCGTGACGCTTGGCACTCCAGGGGGCCTCAGGATAGATGCCGGGCATGTGGTAATGGCGGCGGGCTACGCATCGCAAAAATGGTTAAACCAGTCCGTTTCAAAGAACCGCAGCAGCTATGCTTTTATTACGGATCCGGTCGAAACCGCCGAACTCGGCCCGCTGGCGTCAACCATGGTGTGGGAGTCCGCCCGGCCCTACCTCTATATGCGCACGACAGGTGACGGCCGACTGCTGGTTGGTGGGGATGACGACGATATCGACATCCCCGAGCGCCGCCACAGGCGTGTGGAGGGGAAGTCCAGAGGCCTGTACCGGAAAGTTGGGAAACTGTTCCCCGAGTTACCGATGACTCTGGCGTTTTCCTGGGGCGGCACCTTTGCCGAAACCGAAGATGGCCTGCCCTTCTTCGGTGCGCATACGCAATATGGCCCGCGGGTGTTGTTCGCCATGGCCTACGGCGGTAATGGTATCAGCTACAGCATGATCGGCGCCGGCCTGCTGAGAGCCATCATCGAAGACCGGCCACACCCACTGGCGGAGCTGTTCAGTTTTTCCCGCATAAGCTGAACTCTGGCGACCCTGTACGCCGAAAACGGCCGCGCTTTGCCAGATAAGGAAACCCGGGGCCTTTCCTGGTGAATAAACCTGAATAAGCACAAGCCCGGATCCGTAAGGTGAAAATTTATGTAGCACCCACAGGATTCTCGTGTTAAATATCGCGCGAGTACGGCCGGTTCCCCACCGCCGTTTCCAGGACAAGCCTCAAAGGAGCCGCGCTGCGGCCACCCTCAGCAGACCTGCACAACACCGCGTGTGTTCTGCACGCTTTGTATCCATCCCTTTTCTGTGAGGGACAACGCTCATGTTGAAGTTGTGTAAGCCAACGGCGCTGGCCGCCGCTATTGCTGTGTCATTGGGTGCGTCTTCTGCCTTGGCGGCAGAGGAAGTGCGTGTTTACAACTGGTCTGACTACATTGCCGAGGACACGCTGGAGAAATTCACTGCGGAAACCGGCATCAAGGTCATCTACGATGTCTACGACAGCAACGAGATCCTGGAAGCGGCATTGCTCTCCGGCCGTTCCGGTTATGACCTGGTGGTGCCATCGAACCATTATGTGGCCAAACAGATTTCCGCCCAGGCGTTCGAGAAGCTGGACCATTCAAAGCTGCCGAACATGGCGAACCTGAACCCGGACCTGATGGACGACCTGGAAAACGTCGACCCCGGCAGCCAGTTCTCCCTGCCCTATCTGTGGGGCACCAACGGTTATGGCTATAACGAAGGCCGTATCCGGGAAATCCTGGGTGACAGCGCCCCCACCGATTCCTGGGCCCTGGTGTTTGATCCCGAAGTCACCGGCAAACTCGCCGCCGGTGGTTGCGGCATTGCCATGCTGGATTCCGGCGAGGAAATGGTGCGTGCCGCCATGGCCTACATCGGCCTGAACCCCAACAGCAACAACGCCGAAGACATCAAAAAAGGCGGCGAGGTGATCAAGGCCATTCGCCCGAACGTCACCTATTTCCACTCCTCCCGTTACATTGGCGACCTGGCCAACGGTGACCTGTGCGTGGCCGCCGGCTATTCCGGCGACATCCTGCAGGCCGCTGCCCGCGCCGAGGAAGCCGAAAACGGCAATGTGATCCGCTACACCATCCCGAAGGAAGGTGCGGTGTTGTGGTTTGACATGATGACCATTCCGGCCGGCGCCCCGAACGTGGAAAACGCCCACACGCTGATGAACTTCCTGATGCGCCCGGAGATCATTGCGGATGTGACCAACTATGTGTGGTACGCCAACCCCAACAAGCCGGCCAACGAGTTCGTGGACCCGGAGATCCTCAGCGACACCAGCATCTACCCCACCGACGAGGTGATGAAGAAGCTGTACGTGATGGAAGGCCGGCCCCAGGACGCCCAGCGCCTGATGACCCGCACCTGGACCAACGTGAAGTCCGGTCGTTAAACGGTGGACAACGGCAACAACACCTCCGCGCAAGCGGAGGTGTTACTCCACATTGAAGGCATTTCCAAAAGCTTTGACGGCACGCTGGCCGTGGATAACGTGAGCCTGGACATCCACAAGGGCGAGATCTTCGCCCTGCTGGGTGGTTCCGGTTCCGGCAAGTCCACGCTGCTGCGTATGCTGGCGGGCTTCGAGGCGCCCAACGCCGGCCGCATTGTGCTGGACGGCCAGGATATTACCGGCCTGCCGCCCTACCTGCGGCCCACCAACATGATGTTCCAGTCCTATGCCCTGTTCCCCCACATGACGGTGGAGCAGAACATTGCCATGGGCCTGAAACAGGACAAGCTCCCCAAGGACGAGATCCGCGACCGGGTCGAGGCCATGCTGAAGCTGGTGAAGATGGAAACCTTCGGCAAGCGCAAGCCGCAGCAGCTTTCTGGCGGGCAACAACAGCGTGTGGCTCTGGCCCGCTCCCTGGCCAAGCGCCCGAAACTGCTGTTGCTGGACGAGCCCATGGGCGCGCTGGACAAGAAACTGCGCACCGAGATGCAGCTGGAACTGGTGGAGATCCTGGAAAAGGTGGGGGCCACCTGCCTGATGGTGACCCACGACCAGGAAGAGGCCATGACCATGGCCAGCCGCATTGCCATCATGGCCCAGGGCCGTATTGCCCAGGTGGGCTCGCCCATCGACATCTACGAGAGCCCGAACAGCCGCATGACAGCGGAGTTCATCGGCTCCGTGAATATTTTCGAAGCCAGGATCCTGGCTGATGAGTCCGACAGTATTACCCTGGAGAGTGCCTTGCTGGACGCTCCGGTATTTATCGACCGGGGTGTCAGCACGCCGGCGGAAAGCACGGCCACCCTGGTGGCGTTGCGCCCGGAGAAGGTCTACCTCTCGAGCGAGAAACCGGAAGGCGAGACCAACTGGAGCCGGGGCATGGTCGATAACATCGCCTACCTGGGGGATATCAGTTGCTACTACGTGCGGCTGGCCAGCGGCAAGCGAGTGCAGGCTACCATGGCCAACGTGGAGCGCCGTGGCGAAAGGCCCACCTGGGGCGACACGGTGTTCGTGTCCTGGGAAGCCTCCAGCCCCATCCTGCTGTGGAACTGATGCCGTGGCCAACAGACTGATATCCGGCCCGCTGATGGAGCGGGTGCGTGCCGTGGTATTCCACCGCAGGGTGGTCTTCGGCATTCCGTTCCTGTGGCTGCTGCTGTTTTTCCTGCTGCCCTTCGCGCTGGTGCTGAAGATCAGCTTTTCCTCGGCGGTCATGGCTATCCCGCCCTACCAGCCGGTGTTCAACTTCGTGGACAACACCTTCTCGGTGGTGGTGAATTTCAGCAACTACCTGTTCCTGCTGTCCGACAGCCTGTACATCGCCGCCTACTGGGGTTCAGTCAAGATCGCCCTGATCTCGACCCTGGTGTGCCTGCTGATCGGCTACCCCATGGCCTACGCCATGGCCCGGGCGTCGGCCCGGATGCAGATGGTGTTGTTGCTGATGGTGATGCTGCCCTCCTGGACCTCATTCCTGATCCGCGTCTACGCCTGGATGGGTATCCTCGGCAACCAGGGCCTGCTGAACAACCTGTTGATGTGGCTGGGCGCCATCGACGCCCCCCTGAAAATGCTGAACACCAACTTCGCGGTGGTGCTGGGCATTGCCTATGCCTATCTGCCTTTCATGGTGCTACCCATCTACACCAACCTGGTGAAGCTGGATGTGCGCCTGCTGGAGGCGGCCTCGGACCTGGGCTGCCGTAGCCTGACCACCTTCTGGGCCATCACCCTGCCGCTGTCGAAGGCCGGCATCATTGCCGGTTCCATGCTGGTGTTCATTCCCGCGGTGGGCGAGTTCGTGATTCCGGAACTGCTGGGCGGGCCAGACACGCTGATGATCGGCAAGGTGCTGTGGGAAGAGTTCTTCAACAACCGTGACTGGCCGGTGGCGTCTTCGTTGGCCATTGTGATGCTCGCCCTTCTGCTGATTCCCATCATCCTGTTCCACCGTTTCCAGGCACGGGAGATGGAAAAGCATGGTTAAGTCACGGCCGATGAGCTTTTCAAAAGTGATGCTGGTGCTGGGCCTGCTGTTCCTGTACCTGCCCATGCTGGTGCTGATCGTCTATTCCTTCAACGCCTCACGGCTGGTGTCGGTGTGGGCGGGTTTCTCCACCCACTGGTACGGCGAGCTGTTCCGTGACCAGCAGATCCTATCGGCAGTGTGGATGAGCCTGAGAATCGCCTTCTACTCCGCCAGCATGGCGGTGTGCCTGGGTACCCTGTGCGCGTTCGTAATGACCCGCTTCAGGCGCATCCGTGGCCGCACCCTGCTCTCCAGCATGATCAGCGCGCCCCTGGTCATGCCGGAAGTGATCACCGGCCTGTCGCTGTTGCTGCTGTTCGTACAGATGGCCCAGACTATCGGCTGGCCTACCGACCGCGGCATGGCCACCATCTGGATTGCCCATACCACCTTCTGCAGCGCCTACGTGGCCGTGGTGGTCAGCGCCCGCCTGCGGGAAGTGGACCACTCCATCGAGGAAGCGGCGATGGACCTGGGCTGCACGCCTTTGAAGACCTTTTTCGTGATCACCCTGCCGGTGATTACCCCGGCGCTGGTATCCGGCTGGCTGCTGGCTTTCACCCTGTCGCTGGATGACCTGGTGATTGCCAGTTTCGTCTCCGGTCCCGGGGCGACGACCCTGCCCATGGTGGTGTTCTCGTCCGTGCGGATGGGAGTATCACCGAAAATCAACGCGCTGGCGGCGCTGATTATTCTGGCGGTCTCGCTGATTGCGTTTATCGCCTGGTATCTGATGCGACGAAACGAGAGGCAATAACCCGCCCGGATGGAAAGCCCCCGGGAGAACCGGAGGCTTCCACCCGTGACGCTTAATGCACGTTCGCGGGATTCCGGGCGGTGATACACCAGGAACTCGAGGGCATGACAATCTGCCCGGACTTCTTGTCCTGATAGGGAGTCAGGGCCTCGCGCAGGGCTTTCTCGATTTCCGGACGCTGCTGTTCAGCGAGCTCCCCGGCCTCCCGGAAAACCTCCCCGGCCGGCCCGATGGCCAGCTGGAAGTTGATCGCGTCCTGGACGGAATCCCCAACGGTAACCGGGCCATCAACCTGCTCGAATTCTATGTCGCTGAACCCGGCAATCACCAGTTGCTTCGACACAACCTCGGTATTGGCCATGGAAAAGGGCCCCGGGCCACAGGATCTTGCGCCGTCTCCCGGCTCTGGCAGGTACCGCAGGACCACCTCCTTTGCCATTCCCAGCCAGGGATTGTGGTCGCTGCTGCGCCAGACAATGAACATCAGCTCTCCCCCTCGCCGCAGTGCCCGGCGGATGTTCTTCATGGCCCGCACGGGGTTCTCGAAAAACATCATGCCGAAGCGTGAAAAACACAGATCGAAACGACCATCAAAGGGATACCGCTCCACGTCTTCCGTAATGAATCGGATGTTGTCCAGACCCGCCTTACGGGCCTCTGAACGCGCCCTGGTCAGAAACTGATCGACGCAGTCAACGCCAAGCACATAACCGCCGGGGCCCGTCTTGCGGGCCAGCTGGATAGCTGTGTCGCCCCAGCCGCAGCCAACATCCAGAATGCGGCTACCCGGCGTCACTGCAAGACGCTCCAGAGGTATCCGGCTGTGGTAGCTCAGGCCTTCCATCAGAATATGGCGAAACCGGTCAAACTTGTCCGCCAGCGTGTCATTCCAGAACTGAACATATTCAGTTGGTTCGGTGAGTTGTGTTGCTGTCTCGCTCATGGTGTCCTCCATTGTGTTGTGCGGTAGCCCAAGGACGCACGAAAGGAATTTCTTGTTCCCGGAATTAACGAACAACTACACTGCCAGTGGCAGTACCCGCATCTGTCCCCATGGATGCGGATCAACACAAAGGGAGCTGACTATTGGATATTGCCCAGGCCTCAATGCAGTTTGATGCCGCCCTGGCAGATTTCGCCCGTGCCCGGAGCTCGTCACCGAACGCCTCCAGCCTTAACCTGCTGGAGCGGGCGCGCGTGTTGATGACACTGCCAGGCGGGTTTGATGTCCTGTATCGCCGCGTGCGGTCGCTGGAATCCGCGGGTATCTTCGGCACCAGTGACTGGTCAAAACCGGGCATACTTCAGCCTGCCCTGGCCAAGCATTCACTTCGTGAAGCCGGCGCCGTTACCACTGTTGTGGAAGCGATCAGCGAGATCCGCCTGCTGGCGGTCGTTCGGGGTGACTACTTTCATCCCGGAATTTCTTCGGAACAGGCACGGCACTTCCTGACCCAGGTAATGGCTCTGAATCTGGATCTGCTTTCCGGCACCCTCAACGAAGCCGACCGTGAAAGGCCAAAACAACTCGGGGTTATCGTACAGGGGCTCTACCAGTACCTGATATCCCATCTTGGCTACGAAAGCCTGCTGGACAGCCTGGTTGCAGAGGTCTGGCGACTATTGGAACAGGGGCCGGTGCAGGTGGACAGCATTTGCGACATGATCGGCCAGATCGCCAAATGCCTTTATGACCCGGAACTGGAGACTACGGGCACGGCTGATGCCACCCGCCTGGTACGCGCCCTGTTCGCCCCTACACCGGGCAGCCGGGAAGACCCCGGGCTGGATGTTTACCAGCTGCGGCTGACCACGATGGACGATATTGCGCTGTCTGCGGAAGCTTCGGAATTTGCCCGCAACATGCACGATACCGGGCTGGCCTCACCCTACCATGCGGTGTTTCTGAGGTTCCTGAGGAGCAGCAACGAGGATGAACTGATCCCCACCGCGCTCGGATTGACCATGACAGGGCTGGATGATTTCTATTGCTACAACCAGCTGGTCCATACCCTGATCGACGAAGCGATCCATCCGGAAACCTGCCAGGCCGTGTACGGACTCACCATGATGCTCGAACGCGGCTCGCTGTTCACACCGGCCGTGGCCCAGGCACTTTGGCGGCAGATAAAGCTCAGGCTCTCGGCGGAAACGGAACGGGCCCTGGCAGAAACGTTTGGTGATGCAGTACCACCGAGAGTGTTCCTGCTGGCGGGGGTACTCAACCTGTTAGGTCAGCCACTTGGCGTGGGCCAGGGCAACAATCCCAGTTGCCAGTCCGCAATCGGGCTGTCCATGTGGGCGGCAAACGAGGCGGATTACCTGCTTCAGGTGCTGGCCTGGGCAGCCAGGGACAATGAAGTACTGGGACGGTTTGAGGGCTGGGAAGTATCATCCAGGAACCTGGAGCCGGGCCTGGTCAAGGAAACACCGGTGGATGTAGACCCGGTCTCGCTGATCCTCATTCCCCACCTTGACCGTATTTACGGTGAAATGTGGCGCCGCTGTGAAGACCGGGACGACGATGCCCATCGCTGGATCAACCCGGAATTCTACGGCTGGTGGGTCAGCCATGGTTTCAAGGTTGTGGCGGATATCCACACCGGAGAGATCAGGGACTACGAAGGCTTCATCCGCCATTTCTATGCCAGCTACCACCCCTATTACAACGGCAACTTGCCGGTGATTCACCACCAGCCTGCCGGTATTGCAGTCACCGACAGCGCTGCCCGCTTCGTCGGCCGCCACGCCATCACCATCCAGCGAGTGGCCTTGAGCCCCACCAACGAGATGCGGGTGTATTTCTTCAACCCCAACAACGACAGCGGCCAGGACTGGGGCCAGGGCATCACCTGCTCAACAAGGGGGCATGGCGAAATAAAGGGTGAAGCATCCCTGCCAGTGGCTGAGTTTGCCTCACGCCTTTACGCATTTCATTACGACACCCTGGAGCTGGGTGACCTCAGCGCCATACCCGAAGAGGAAGTGGCACGGGTTATGGAGCTGGGGTATGGCAGCTGGGCGGCTGAGGAGGAGTCTCACTGACCTCAGCAATACCAATAGCCGTCGCATCAATTCGGTTCAGGTTCCGGGTCAGACGACAACAGCGCCAGCATTGGAGCATCGTCCGCGATCAGTGTGCGGCTGAGCCTTCGGAAGGAGTCCACGGTCATGGCATCAAGGGCTTCCTCCACTTCACCTGCCCGATCAACTGGCTCTCCCGTTTCCCGCAGGGTAGACCACCAATAGGAGGCGTACCCCTGCAAATTCTGCCTGCGTGCGCCCAATGCCTGCCGGATACCATCGCGATACTGGTCAAAGCTCTCTTCGGTGAGGTCTGGCAGCTCTTTACGGTAACGATCCAGAACTGCAGCAATTTCTTCGTCCAGCTTTCCAGGTTTCATGTCCGGGGCCTGGAGCATCAGGGTTGTTCCCCACTCCTCGTACCCTTGCAGCAAGGTGGCGAAGGCAACATAGCCCCACTGCTGTGAGTCCCTGAACTGCTGGAAGATGCGGTTGTGCAGCATCTGGGTGGTCAGCATGGTTGCGGCCATGACATCTCTGCGATCGCCGTCTACCGGGTAATAGCGGGCAGCCACCCCCGCAGGCACCCAGCCTACCCTTTGCTCAACGGGCCCGGAACGTTCAGCGGCCGGAAACCGTTCACCCAGGGGTGTCGGCTCAATCTCCAGGGTACTGGTGAATATATCAGCCAACGCCCGTGCATGTTTCTCCCGGTAGTTTCCAAGGGCCATCATCATCACTTCCGGAGCCTTCCAGAACTGGCGGTGGAAGGCCTTCATGTCTTCAACACCCAGTCCGCCGAGTTCGGCCAGTTCCTCACGGGGCCCGTTCACCCCCGGGCGCAGGCGGTTGTTAAGGGCTGTCATCATCTGTTCGAAATACTGAGCGTTTTCCAACCCGTCGACCTGAACCCTGGCTTTGGCCCGAGTCTTGCGCAACAGCTTCGGTGTGACCTCCAGGTTGTGAATGGCATCCGCCACCTGCTGCAGGAAGTCTTCCTGTTTACCGGTGAAGCCCTGGACCGACAGGCCAACACCCTGATTCATCCGGTTCACCATAAACTGGATGCCGGCATCGCTTCCGGTCTGCATCAACTCCGTCAGCTCTTCAGCCAGCATAAAGCTGTACAGCAGATTGGTGGAGGCATCCTTCAGGTTCTGTTCGATCATGGGCGATTCGATAGCAATGGTGAGAACACCGCGAGGCTCCCGGAACTCCTTGTCCTGAAGGTGCCAGATCTCAAGGCCACGGGAATCAGACAGGTTCACCGGCAGCTCCGCGGTGTTATCGGCCAGGGGGTGAACAACCTTCTCATCGTCGGTGAACGGATTCTCGCGGATGGCAAGTTTAGCGTTTACCCCCGAATCACTGTCCTTCCAGCGGGTCAAGGTGTCGTCGTCAGGGCTCACTGCCTCGTAATCAATGCCGGTCACCGGCTCAACATCCGGCAGATCTCCGAAATCACCCGCGTGGGTCACCAAAGCCTGATCCGGTGTCATATCCTTGAGGATAGAGCGCACGAGCTTTTCATCGAACGAGGACATCAGTGCGGGCGCCGTCAAAACCTCCTCTACCGGATAGCGCAGCAACGACACCGCCAGGCCGGAGACCTCCTGCATAACCTGGCCCTTGCGGGGGAAACGAAACTCCTCTTGCGCCTGCCGGCTCTGTTCTTCGTAAAGTGCCGCCAGATCCTCTGATTCACTCATTGTGTCGAGATAATCGAAGATGCTGGCAATGATACGATCCCCGGCCTTAACACCCTCCTCTGTCAAGGTCATCCGGACACTGAAAGTGGCGTAATCCGCACCCTGCAAATCCATGCCGGTGCTCAGTTCGTCAATCCAGCCCCGCTCCTTGAGAGCCGCGGCCAGACGCCCGGATTTCTTGCTGGATAACACGCGCCCCAGGAAGGTGTAGGGTTTGGTCTGGTAGAACAGGTGTTCCGGTTCTGCCTCGAAGGAAAGCTTGAGTACATCGGTGTCACCCACGGTTTGAAGCCTGGCCCGGGCGGGCAGGCCATCGTGCTCAAGCAGCGGCACCTCAGCCCCGGACGCTGTGGCAGCATCATCCTCTCCCGATTCAGCCGGCGCGAAAGACCTTTCCGCCCATTCCCGGAGCTGCTCCATCGGCTGGGGGCCCATAACCACCAATTTCATCTTGCCAGGAGTGAAATACAGGCCGTGGTAAAGGTCCAGGCGCTCCACCAGATTTTCATGGGAGACTCCTTCAAACGATTCCCGGTTACCCATCGCCATTCGCGACGCGGGATGGTCCGGATTCACCTGCTGGCGCAGAACATTCTGCATACGCCAACCCAACTGGTCCCGGCGCCCATCAAACTCGGACTGCACAATGGCAATCTCGTCGGCGACCGCATCGGGCTCAAGCGACGGCGCGATAATGAAATCGGAAAAACGGGACAGGCCTTCCTCCAGACGATCGGCACCGACCTGAAAGAAAAAGTTGGTGTGGTCCGCAGCGGTATAGGCGTTATAACTTCCCCCCGCACTGCTGATATAGTCGGTAAACCCGCCCCGGTCAGGATACTTTTCAGACCCTGAAAACAGCATGTGTTCCAACAGATGAACCAGGCCAGGGATATCCTCCGGGTCATCATCACCACCCAATGGAACCGTCAGCGCAGCACCGGCAACCGTGAGCTCGTCGTCGTGAACGAGCAACACTTCCAGACCGTTTTCCAGGGTAATATGTCGGTAGTCCCGCAAGTCGAGTTCGGGCTTTTCGATCTGTGTTTCGGCAAGGCCGGAGTGGGAGAAAAGGAGTGTAAAGAACAGGAAAAAACTGCTTAAGTGCCACCTTGGCATGGGAACCTCCGTGTAATATCTGAGTTAACAGGAAAAGGGTGCCAAGATTCAGCTCTCAGTCGGCAAATACATAAGAAAGAGCTATCCAGGCAAAAATCAGGTACAAAAATCTGTCAAACCATTTGTTCAGATGTTCATATTTTTCAAAAAACCTCAATAATCTCATGGCCTTATCGTTGCCGAATTTACCCATTAAAAACCGCGTGGCGTCTCGCAACAACCAGTACAGACCTATCGCTGTCACTATATATCTTAAGTCCATAAAATAGATCCGCTTATCTCCATATACATCTAACCTGACGGAAGAAAAATGAACACTTCTGGAAAATCCGCGCACCCAGAATGTTCCTATCTAATCTTGCTCAATAGTTTTTCATACCGTATTAGTGCTAACCCAAGTATAACGAACCATACGGCGGAGAAAATCTCAATCTGGCTCAAAAAATCCAGACCCATAGCCTCACGAAATATATGATCCAGAAAGACCGAAAGTAGAATTCCGGCTAGCGTGAAACAAATCCAGATCTTAAATAATGTGGCTGACATCGATTTCCCACCAATATTATTGAATTCAGTACTAAGTAAACATAATTGGTGCCACTGTGTGATTCAGTTAATTCCAGCTTGCTACTCCTACCAAAGACCTTACTTTATTATCACTACTAACCGCACATAAATCAGAAAGCTTTGATAATGGCTGCAACCACCGCTATTAATAGCCCAACTAGAAGCACATTACTAAATATCCATTGCCTCGCATCCAACACCTCTTTATCAGACACTTTATGCAATTCTTCCGATTTAACCCTTAAAACCAGATACCCTATAAATACTAATGGAAATATTGCAAATATCGCTAATTGATCCGTCGTGAGACCCCATATAAATGTCACCCAAAATAAAACATCAAAAAAAGTAGAATATTTTCCACCCAGCCAATTTTCAAGAATGGACTTCCCACCACAACGCTTGCATACTGCTGGTGCAAATTCAGATGCTAAGAGCGCTCGCACCACTGATATATTTGGATCGCTACAGTACGGACATTCTTTTTTTCCGTTGTTTTTTTGCATACTTAAGATAGGCTTCACTCATCTTTCGACTTATTAATCATCATAAGCTCGATAAACGTACCAATTATTACAAACAATGTAAGAAGCCAAAGAGGCACTCCCAAATAATAACTTATCAGTGAGATGATAATAACAAATATTGCCCCTGAACCACTCACAACACAACTCCTTTAAAAAAAGGGTATGCTTCCCCCTTAAAGCAGAGGGAAGCATTTTAGGTTATATATTAGAATGCCCTATTTTGCTGGGGAAGCGGGGACTCTTGAGTATCAGGAATACTTACCCCTTCATCCAGCTGTTTTGCTGCTTGATAAGTTGCATTCGGTGTAGCGACCCGTGTCGTAATTGCCTGGGTCAGCTTCTTGGAGGTGTGGTGCCTCACTAAAGCTGCACCAAACTGTATGAGCGGCAAGTAACCGCCACTTACTTGCTCAACTTCCTGCACATTCAATTCACGCATACCTATTTCTCCTTAGTCATTGGTTAAACCACTTCCATGTTGCTCCTTCGACCGGTCAATCAGGCAACAACCTGAACCTACCAATATTAATCACGATTTGCCTACCCATTAGTTTTAAAAACTGTGAAATTAATCACGTTATATAATATCCACATGGTAATCCTCCGGATAATTGACAAGGGAAACACCTTGTTATTTATAAGTTAACAGAGGCAAGCTACTGAGATTCAACGCTCATTCGGAGAATATATAGAAAGAGCTGTCCCGAAAAAAATCAGGTACAAAAATTTATCGCCCCACTTATTTATAGTTTTATTTTTTCAAAAGATATAAAAATTCTCTCCGCCTTAGAGTCACCAGACTTCACCACTAATGACAACCTATTGTGGCGTTTCTGCTTATTTTCCACCTAAGTCCCATGCACTATTGATAGCGCCGATTACTTAGGGAGACTCTGAATAAGTCTCGAAATCAGCGATAATACGGCCATCGCCAACCGCATAGGATTCGTTGCCACCATGGATCAGATCACTTTCTCCGAA